>Ga0209200_1002958_pt1 | contig 15057 bp, 8 predicted proteins | sample AD_UKC033_MetaG_FD_184406 | JGI IMG/M metagenome (GOLD analysis project Ga0209200, IMG submission 184406) | Active sludge microbial communities of municipal wastewater-treating anaerobic digesters from USA - AD_UKC033_MetaG (SPAdes) (version 2) | ecosystem: Engineered > Bioreactor > Anaerobic >...
TATTTGAGATAACAGAAAACATTTTCCGAAAGTTTGATAGAGGTATATATACAAAAAGTTCAGGCATTAACGGTGGTTTTATAGGTGCCGAAAGTAATTCGATAACCAATTGGTATGGGAATGAATTCACAAATTCATGGCGCAGTATTACAACACTAGGCGATAATCCCAAACTAAGATTAAAGTGTAATACAAGCATTAACAACACTACAGATCCGGATGAATATGATGTAAATTATCTGAATACAGGGACATTAGCAAATCAGGGAAGCCCATCTCCTCTCGGGGTGTCATACCAGAAACAAAGATTCCCGGCAGGAAATGAGTTTTTCCCTGACAATCAAGACTATTACAAAAGAATAGGTTCAACGAATACGTATTATACATATTATCACCATATAGGACCCGATGCGGTTATTCCTTATGTTGAGGCAAATTATCAAGATTTCATTATTCCTAACAGTAATAATGCTGCATTTAGATTTACTAAACAAGCTGCCTGTCCCGATCCATATTGGGGGCATATAGTAATAGGTGGCATTCAATTACCTCAACTTGATATCTCACCAACTAATAATAGCATAATGAGTTATCCTTTCAGCATTGTTGATAGTCTGCAAAATGCAAGCGATAGTTTACATCTAATAAGGGATAATTTAAACCAAAATCTTGATGATGGCAAAACTATTGAATTGCTAAATGATATTTATGGAAATACAGCTCAGGGCAGACTCAAAAATAAGCTTATTTCATGTTCTCCATTATCCGATACTGTACTATATGCTTTAATGTCTGAGTATCCTTTGTCGCATGGCAATTTTAAGAATGTAATGTTACTTAATTTACCGGTTAATCAAAATCTGGAGTATTTGTTATATACAATACTTACTCAAATACCTTCAGGAATAGCAAGACAAATGTTGGAAATGCAGGCATATAATCCTTTTGCAAATACCCCGGGTAAATTGGAACAAGAAATAAAAGAGCTGGAATTTGAAAAACAGTTGTTGCTAAATCATTTTATAAGACTGCTTACCGACCCAACACATAACAGGTACGATGATGCTATACGACTTCTTGAGGCGGAACAAAATGTCGCAGCAGATAAAATCCTTACAGGAACATATATTTCGAAAAATGATTATATATCGGCCACAGATAAGATAGCACTTATTCCTGACGTTACTAAAGAAGATCAGGACTTTAAAGCACTGAATAGCCTTATATTAACATATTCCGAACAAGGAAAATCTCTTTATGAACTTGACAGTACTGAACTTGAATTTATACGTGATCTTGCTTATGCCTGTCCGTTAACATTTGCAGGAGCGAATGCACAGTCTATTCTGTCATTACTTTTCCGCGAGGAATTTGACGATTGTCCACCGCCCATGGGCACAAGAACTGCCAAAATTTATGATGCTCATCTTTATGTCCCTGAAGATCCTGAAACATTTAGTTTAGGTGATAATTATCCCGATCCTGCTGATGATTATACAATTATACCTTATACTCTTGAAAGCGAGAATGAGGGTGTTTTGGAAATTTCGGATGCTTCAGGTAAGATAATTGCCAATTATAAATTAAGTAATAATGAGCATGAATTCAGGCTTAATACTCAGGCACTTGTTGCCGGAATATATAATTATTCTCTGATTAGTAATAATGGCAAAACCGAAACTAAAAAGTTTGCTATTTATCGCTAAAATTTATGTTATTTTGTAATTTACTTTAATTCAATGGTATGAAAAAAACATTGGTTTTTGCAGGAATAATAACCCTATTATTACTCAATCTGAATTTGAGGGGACAAACTTGGCATACATATTTTGGGGATACATTAAGGTTTTCTGGTGGGACTTGTCCTGATCATTGTCCTTATGTAGATGTCTTATATGTTGACCATGATACACTTTTTATGTCAGGGGCATTTACTTATGCAGGTGATCTTGAATTATGGGCTATCGCCAAATGGCACGATTATCAGTGGTATAATCTTGGAATAACCTACACTAATGATTATATGCAGTGTTTAATTAAATATGAAGATAAATTATGGGTGGGAGGTACTCTGGGTTGGTATCCCAATTGGAATTCAGATCTTTCGTTTTTATCCTGTTGGGATGGGAACTCTTGGACAGGTCCTTATACTACAAAACCAAACGGTTCTGTTTTTGATTTAATTGAGCATAATGATACCTTGTTTGCGTGTGGCAACTTTTATGAAATTGATGGTGTCGGAGGAGGAGCGACTGTTAAAGCTTATTATGATGGAACATGGATAGCTATCGGACATGTAGAGGTTGCTCATGGAATGACGTATGAAGTTTATAATGATGAACTTCTGCTTGGTACTAGGTATACTGGCATATACAAACGAACCGGAATGACAAGCTGGTCGGCATTTCCAGAAGGTCCAACGGGAATAGTCAATAATATGACTGTTGATACAATAAATAATCTTTTGTATATAGGTGGTTCTTTTTACTACGTTAATGATACTATTTATTCTCGGTGCGTTGCTATGTTTGATAGTTTTAAATGGCATTCCCTAGACAAAGGTGTTTGTGGAGATGTTTGGTACAAAGCAATGGCAATGTATAGAGGTGATTTATATATAGGAGGTATATTTGACACAACTGTAAATGGTTTACAAGTCAATCACATTGCCCGTTGGGATGGCTACAATTGGCATAGTTTGAGCAACGGAACAAATGGATGGGTTTATGCTCTGACTGTTTTTAAAGATACTTTAATTGTCGGAGGTAATTTTTACGAAGTAGGAAATTCAAAGCGTGCTTTAGCAATTGCAAAATGGCACATGCCAGTTCCTCATAATTGTGATTATTTACGCCCAATTGTGTATGCATACGAGGAATTTGGTACTGCTAAAGATACGTTTTATCTAGATGGTGGAGAAGCTGAGGTAAAATTTTATAATAATAATGCTTATGCAGATACATGGGAATGGGATTTTTCTGGTCTTGGAACTGCCAGTGTGAAAGACCCAATCTATACTTTCACAGAGCAAGGCGAGTACAATATACAAGTTACAGTAACCCAGGATGGCTGCATAAAAACAGCAAGTCGAACAATTTACATTCAGCTAGGTTCAGAAATACAAAAGCCCGAAACTCCCGAAATGCAACTTTATCCAAACCCTACAAATAACAATTTCACAGTTAAGCTTTATCTTGCATCATACAAAAATGTTGAATTTAAAATTGTCGGCACAAATGGCGAAATAAAAGAACAAATTAAAATCACCGGCGAAACCACTGTTATTTCCACAAAAGGATGGAGCCATGGGGTTTATGTTTGTAATCTTTTTATAGAGGGGAAATTGGTGAAGGTTGAGAAGTTGGTTTTTGAGTAAAATTAATTGTCGTAGTCGAAGCAACCGGTCTGAAAAAAACAATGATTGGATTAGATTACAAGAAATTTTTGTATCTTTGGATAACTAACTTTCAACATTGAAACTAACAATATGCTATATGAAAAAATTGGTATATATTTTATTGTTTGTATTATTTGTTACACCTCTTAAAGCACAAACAACAACGACAAGCAATATTAAAGCCCCTCAAATTAACATCCCCTCCTGCCTATATACAGGCAATATTTTCACTTTTACCGACGATGCCAACTTAGACCAATCATTAACATGGACTTGGCACATTGGAAATGAAGAAATAATTACTGATATAAATACACTAAATTACGAATTTACTGATTACGGATATTATTGTATGTCCTTAACTGTTGGAAATGAACAATGTGGATATATTACCTACACTTCCGAAACATTTTTTGTAAATGAAGATATCTGTGCCTGTGATCTTGACGAAGATGATATTTTTGATTATTCTTATACAGACGGCTATACAATTTATCCATACTATTATGAAACATGGAGTTCTACCGAGACGCTATATGTTGAGGGCGATATATTTGTTCAAAATCACGCAACTCTGACAATTGGAGAAAATACCCGAATAGAATTTGCTCCAAATGGTAGAATTATTGTTATGGCAGGAGGTAAATTAATTGTTGAGGATAATGTTACTCTTACAAGTATTTACGATCCTCTTTGCGAAAACAATATGTGGCAAGGTATTGAAGTATGGGGAGATAATAATTTCCCACATGATATGGAAAAACAGGGAATTGTTGAAATAATAGACAGAAAGGATGTTGTAATCGAAAATGCTCATATTGGAATACTATCAGGAGCTAGGAATATGGATCATATCTGTAATACTGAAACCAATTCCAATCCTTTTGATAGTGAAAAAGGCTGCGGACTTATTCAAATTGCAGGTAGTAACACATCATTTAACAATAATGGAATCGGGATTAAGTTTCTATCAAGAGAACCCATTATTAGTATTGGTGATGGTGAATTTTGGAGTGGAAATGTCATGGAAGCTTGCTTTTTCGAGACAACAGTTGACGAAGAATTGAATGATGATAAATATTCTATCTACACAAACAACCCCTACCCCAACTCCCAAAACCCCTGGGCAGGTTATGCTAATCCATACCAACGAACCGACGTGGGAATATCAATCAACGGAATAAAAGGTTTAAACATTCGCAATTGTATATTTTATAATATGCAATACGGTATTTTATCTTACGATTCCAGATTTAATGTACAAGAAAATTCGCATTTTACATTTATGGATTATGGTATAAAGCTCGAAAATACTTACAACTCTATTATTAACAGCCACGAAATTTCAGAGTGCTTCTTTGATAGCATTCCCGGCTATTTAGTAAGTATGGAGACGGGTCCCGTTGCTGACCCCAAAACTGCTGCTATATTTATCAAAGTTGGTTATAATGACTATATACATAATAATACTATTGGTAATGCAGATACCGACCAAAAGCTCAATCATTATGGAATTGTAACTTTAAAAAGCTCAGCATTTGAGATAACAGAAAACATTTTCCGAAAGTTTGATAGAGGTATATATACAAAAAGTTCAGGCATTAACGGTGGTTTTATAGGTGCCGAAAGTAATTCGATAAGCAATTGGGATGGGAACAGATTTCTACATTCATGGCGAAGTATTACGACACTAAGCGATAATCCCAAACTAAGATTAAAGTGTAATACAAGCATTAACAACACTACAGATCCGAATGAATATAATGTAAATTATCTGAATACAGGAACATTAGCAAATCAGGGAAGCCCATCTCCTCTCGGAATGTCATATCAAAAACAAAGATTTCCGGCAGGGAATGTTTTTCTTCCAAATGATGATGATTTTAAAACAATCAGTTCAAATAGTTATTACACATATTACAGGCATTCCGGACCTCCTGAGGTAATACCTATTTTAGCTACTAATAGTGCTTTAATCAATATTAATCCAACAAATGCAGTGCCTAAGATAACTAATGCAGCTGCCTGTCCCGATCCATATTGGGGGCATATAGTAATAGGTGGCATTCAATTACCTCAACTGGATATCTCACCAACTAATAATAGCATAATTAGTTATCCTTTCAGCATTGTTGATAGTCTGCAAAATGCAAGCGATAGTTTACATCTAATAAGGGATAATTTAAACCAAAATCTTGATGATGGCAAAACTATTGAATTGCTAAATGATATCTATGGAAATACAGCTCAGGGCAGACTCAAAAATAAGCTTATTTCATGTTCTCCCTTATCCGATACTGTTTTGTACGCTTTAATGTCTGAATATCCTTTGTCGCATGGTAATTTTAAGAATGTAATGTTACTTAATTTACCGGTTAATCAAAATCTGGAGTATTTGTTATATACAATACTTACTCAAATACCTTCAGGAATAGCAAGACAAATGTTGGAGATGCAGGCATATAATCCTTTTGCAAATACTCCAGGTAAGTTGGAACAAGAAATAAAAGAGTTGGAATTGGAAAAACAGTTATTGCTAAACCATTTTATAAGATTGCTGACAGATACAACACATAACAGGTTTGATGATGCAATAAGACTTCTCGAAGCAGAAATAAGTACCTCTGCAGATAGAATTCTTGCCGGAACCTATATTTCCATTAATGAATATGAATTAGCGACAGATAAGATTTCTGTTATTCCTGATGATAACAAAGAAGATCAGGATTTTAAAGCATTAAACGAATTAGTCTTATCATATTTTGAACAAGGAAAATCTCTTTATGAGCTTGACAGTACTGAACTTGAATTTATACGTGATCTTGCTTATGCTTGCCCGTTAACACTGGCAGGAGCAAATGCACAGTCTATTCTTTCATTACTTTTCCGCGAAGAATTTGACGACTGTCCACCGCCCATGGGCACAAGAACTGCAAAAATTTATGATGCTCATTTAAATGCCCCCGAAGATCCTGAAACATTTAGTTTAGGTGATAATTATCCCGATCCTGCTGATAATTACACAATTATACCATATACGCTTGAAAGCGAGAATGAGGGTGTTTTGGAAATCTCGGATGCTTCAGGTAAGATAATTGCTACTTATAAATTAAATAATAATGAGCATGAATTCAGACTTAATACTCAGGCACTTGTTCCCGGAATATATAATTATTCTCTGATTAGTAATAATGGCAAAACCGAAACTAAAAAGTTTGCCATTTATCGCTAATTTATATTATTTTGTAATTTACCTTAATTTGAATGTATGAAAAAAACATTGGTTTTTGCAGGAATAATAGCCCTATTATTACTCAATCTGAATTTGAGCGGACAATCATGGCATACTTATTTTGGAGATACATTACATAACAATGATGTGTGTCCTAATAATTGTCCTTATGTAGATGTCTTATATGTTGACCATGATACACTTTTTATGTCAGGAGTATTCACTTATGCAGGAGATTTATTTTTAAAACATATTGCCAAATGGCACGATTATCAGTGGTTTAATCTTGGAATCACATATACAAATGATGATATGTATTGTATGATAAAATACGATAACAAACTTTGGGTTGGAGGACATAGCGGATGGTATCCGAATTGGGATTTTGACATTTCATTTTTATCATGCTGGGATGGAAATTCATGGTTTGGACCATATACTACAAAACCCAATGGGGCTGTTTTTGATTTAATTGAGCATAATGATACCTTGTTTGCATGTGGTAGGTTTACGCGTATAGACGACATTTATGGCATTTCTGTAAAAGCATATTTTGATGGTCAGTGGATTGCTATTGGTAGTGTAAATGTTGATCAGGGTAGCTCTTTAGAAGTATATAATAATGAATTGCTTCTTGGAACTAGTTATACAGGATTATACAAACGTAGCGGTTTTGCAAGCTGGACTAGTTTTCCGGGAGGTCCATTTGGAATCGTTAATGCTATGACAGTTGATACCATTAATAACTTATTATATATTGGAGGGGTTTTCGATTATGTTGCAGACACAATATTCTCGCATAATATAGCTATGTGGGATAGCTTTAGATGGCACTCTCTTGATTCAGGTATGTCAACTGGAGATGTTAATTACAAAGCAATGTCAATTTATAGAGGCGACTTATATCTTGGGGGCAACTTTACACATACCGCTAAGGGTTTACAAGTCAATCACATTGCCCGTTGGGATGGTTACAATTGGCATAGTTTGAGCAACGGAACAAATGGATGGGTTTATGCTCTGACTGTTTTTAAAGATACTTTAATTGTCGGAGGTAATTTTTACGAAGTAGGAAATTCAAAGCGAGCTTTAGCCATTGCAAAATGGCACATGCCAGTTCCTCATAATTGTGATTATTTACGCCCAATTGTGTATGCTTACGAAGAATTTGGTACTGCTAAAGATACGTTTTATCTAGATGGTGGAGAAGCTGAGGTGAAATTTTATAATAATAATGCTTATGCGGATACATGGGACTGGGATTTTGCTGGTCTTGGAACTGCCAGTGTGAAAGACCCAATTTACATTTTCACAGAGCCAGGCGAGTATAATATACAAGTTACTGTAACGCAGGATGGTTGCATAAAAACAGCAAGTCGAACAATTTACATTCAGCTAGGTTCAGAAATACAAAAGTCCGAAACTCCCGAAATGCAACTTTATCCAAACCCTACAAATAACAATTTCACAGTTAAGCTTTATCTTGCATCATACAAAAACGTTGAATTTAAGATTGTCGGCACAAATGGCGAACTAAAAGAACAAATTAAAATCACCGGCGAAACTACGGTTATTTCTACAAAAGGCTGGAGCCATGGGGTGTATGTTTGTAATTTGTTTGTGGAGGGGAAGCTGATAAAGGTGGAGAAGTTGGTGTTTGAGTAATCAATTAAAATGATACTACTTTTAAAGCCTTGTTTTGCAAGGCTTTTTTATTGCTCATCCCCCAAACCACCCTTTCACATCCTTCACATTTTTTGCCTTTGTCAGTTCTTCCATATTTGCCGGAGGATTGTAGCCCATTTTTAGGGCATACGCCAGGTTGTTTGAACACCTTTGGGAACAGGCATAAGAACTAGATTTAAAACTTTCGTATGGAGATCCGCACATCCAGCAGATCTTCAGGTACTTTGTTCTGCGGATCGGTTTGGTTATGGTACCGCCAAGCGTACTATTGTAAACCCTAGTCGAATCTTCCACTTTTACGGCAATAATATTTTGCCGGCACATTTCCTTTGTAGTAATGAGTGTTTTTGCTTTCATCGTTTTTTATTGTAAATGTATAATCTATTGGAATATCGATTTCAGTTAAACTGAATTATGACGGTTTAATTTCTTTTAAATTTGCTTATGACCTCTATATGAGCACCGCATGACAATCGTATGATGATGGCATGACACCAGCATGAGTACTGCATGACACCAGCATGACCACTGCATGAACAAAACATGTTGGAAATGTAGTATCTGCAAGGGCTCTCTGCTATGAAAAATAAAATAAATAAAAAAATCTTTTTTGGCTGATAAGCTATACTATTAATTATTACATCAACTTACCGCATTACCCGTCTTACCTGTGTTATGTGTGTTTTGGCTATTTATAGGGAATTTGCATTGTGTGTGGATATGGGCAAGGAATCAAAATACTGCGAAGCACCTATCTTGCAAACGGGAAGAAAAAGCCACAGGTTCGGGTGACGGTGGCTGCGGTGGTCTGGGTGAAGCGAATTTTCTTCCCGTTTGCTGGCAAGAAAACTCAAGCTATTTAGGCTGCAATTTCTTTTATATTTGCAGTTTGCAAAATAAAGTCTGCTGCTGCCTGTGCTTGTGATGCGGCAGAAATCACAAACTTTTTATCATCTTTCATTAATGTCAACCAATTTTCAATATATCCTACATTGTCAGTTATTCGGCTTTCATAGCCTAAAAAAGCCATAATAAAAGCTGAGTTAATCTCTGCAATTAGTTCTTCGAAAGCATATTCTTTAGTCCCGAATTTGTTTTTTATAGGTCGGTTTAATCTACTTTCTGCTCCTGTCCAGTGTCCCATTTCATGAAAAACGACATTGTAAAAAGCCTCTTTTGAAATAAACTGTTTCGGCAATGGCAAATATATTTTGTCCTCTGATGGCTTGTAAAATGCCTCGTTTTGTGCCTCAAAATTAATGTTTGCTCCTGTTCCTTTAATCAGTTGTTCGGCTTTTTCGTCTTTTTCAATTTCTGTTAATCTGTCAAGCTCTGCTTGTTCGTAAAATTCAGCGGGTAAACCTTCAACGCAACTAACATTAAAAACTCTGTAATCTTTCAAATAACCGATTTTTTTAAAGTTCAGATGTTCAATTGACTGCTTGGCTCTAATCATTTGCTCTATTTTGTTTGTAATGTTTGCTCCTGTTTTTTCATCAATATAAAGTACCGATGTATAAACAACCATTGCTGTTTTACTTCCTTTAATTATTCGGGCGTTGTAATTTTGAATTTGTTTAAACGTCAACCAGCGGTTAACCGGATAATTTCTTTTGCGTTTCAGGTATCCCAATAATAATTGGTTTATACCGTTGTAAACATGATTTGTTACAATATTTCGGGCGAAAACTTCGCCTGTTAAACTGTACCAACATTCAGAAAAATTGTTGTTTTTGTGTTCCTCTAACATCTCGATAATTGTAGCGGTTATACGCTCGTAAATTTCGTTTGTGTTCATAGTTATAGATTTTTAATAAGTACTAAATCAAGTTTATCAATAAGGGTTTTTAGCTGTGGATTATTAGCAATCATCAGGTTTAGTTTTTTCTGCTCTGCCAACAAATGGCGGTTTGGCTTTTTTGTCTTTGGTTTTGATATATGATTTGTATCTTTCATTTTCTTAGATTTTTAAAAGGCAGTTTGCCACCTTTAAAGATGACAAACTGCCAAAAGATTAAAACTCAATTTGCTGTTCAATTTCTGTGATTTTTGAAACAAGGGTGTTGTTAATGGTTTCAACTACCTTTGTAAAAACTTCAGTATTTGAAGTTTTAAAGGTGTTGCCGTTCTCGTCGGTTAAAACAATACATTCGCTGAATTGGTTTGCACCTACGACAAAAGATGACAGTTTCTTTCTGCTCGCCTCTAATTTTTCCCTTTTTTCAATTAGGGTTTTCAGATTTTCGATTCTCTCGATTTTCTGTTCAAGTGTGAGCTGTGGTTTTGGTGGTGCAATTGGTTCTACCACTTTTATCACCTCCTGCACCTTTTCAACAACTTGTGCTGTTTTAACGGTTTCTTGTCCGTTTGGTTTAACCTGTTCAGTTTTTACCATTACACCAGTAGCAACTGAATTTTTGGCATTAATACTTGCAACTTCTTTTTGTGTTGCTTTTCCGTTGGTTTTCTTTACTGTTAAAGTTTCCATAAAATAAAAATTTAATTGTTTATAATTGAGTGAACTAAAAAGGCTGATTTTTGCGACACCTGACTAATGCAGATTATAGATTTTGAGCGGAGTTTATTTCCAATCTTAATCGGAGCTGACTTTCTGCTTATTTCCTGTTTTTTGCACATAATTTCCATATTTTCAAAATTTTCCATAATGCATCTTTATGAGTTTCTTCGCGTATGTTCTGCATTTATAAAGGCAAGGCGGACTGATTGCCAGCAATAGTGATAGTCCTTAGTGTTCAGATTATATTCAACACTTTGCAGAATGTGGGTTGGAGGTAAACGCTAAGTTGATACCGAGCGAGGTACGAGAGAGGGATTGACTTAGTGTTTACAGGAGTAAAACCGACAGGAAGCTTTTCAATGTGTAGAGTAGCGGAACATTGAAATGCTGACAGGTTTTACGTGGGCTTATGGATGATAAAATATGAAAGACATTCTGAACACTTAGGAATATCTATTTCGACAGTTCTTGACTTTGGCGAGGCACGAAGACAAAGGCATAGAAATGTCATCCTCGAATTGAAAATTCGGGATATCTTCTATTGTGGCGTTCAGGACGACTTGCCATCTTTGCAGATACATTCGCAGGAAAACTCATAAAGTTATAAATAATGATTTTGAAAATTGATTATGGTGCAAAAACAGAAAGAAATAAGCAGACAGTCAGCGACTTCCACTGGAATTTGAATTCTTCGAGATCTACCAATGCTTATAGGACACTGCACAAAAAAGGGGCATAAAGCCCCCGTGTTATGGAAGTAACACAATTGAAACTAAACATCTATTACGAAAGTTTTATTAAGATGTTTCATATCTTGGCCAACTTTTTTATCAAGAAGTCTGGCATAAATCTTTGTCATATTTATCGAAGAGTGTCCAAGCATTTTTGAAACTGTTTCGATTGGCACGTTATTATTGAGAGTTACAGTAGTAGCAAAAGTATGTCGTGCAAGATGGCTGGTAAAATTCTTTTCAATTCCGCAGAGGTCAGCAATTTCTTTTAAATAGGCATTCATTTTCTGATTTGAGTTTACCGGCAAGAGTACATTATGAGCTAGACAATAAGGATCATATTTGTATTTATCTAAAATTTTCTGAGTAACATCAAGAATTGGAATACTACTAAGATTATCAGTTTTCTTACGATTTATTTTTATCCATTTTCCGCCATCGGTTCCGGTAACGACATGCTCACGGCTTAGTCTTTTCAAATCCGAATGAGCTAAACCTGTAAAGCAAGAGAAAACAAAACAATCTCGGACCTGTTCAAGTCGATTAGTGCTAAACTTTTTGTCGATAATGGTTTTGAGTTCTTCATCAGAAAGGAAACCACGGTCAATCTTTTTTAATCTCATTTTATAATTGGCAAAAGGGTCTTTATTAAGTTGACCATTAGTTATAGCAAGTCTCACAATCTTTTTAAAATTTTTAATATATTTCATTGTAGTGTTGTGAGAACACTTGCGGACAGTTTTGAAGTAGATTTCATAGTCGGTAATAAACTCGTGATCAAGCTCAAATAAATATAAATCTTCACAATTATATTTTTGTCTGATAAAGTTTTGTGTATGCTTTAGGCAAGTTTCGTAACGTTCAATCGTTTCTGGAGAAAAATCAATATTTACAAGCATTTTAATTTTATCATTATGCTCACGGAAAAGCTCAATAATTTTTTTGCCTTTGTCTTCTTCAATCTCAATACCAAAGTAGGCGTTTTTGATTGCTACAAGGTTAATTTGTCGGTTCTCAGATTTTAAATCATTTACGATTTGGTAGATTTGCCCTCGAATACTCTCAATGAATTGATTTAGCATTCGAGACTCTTTTGTGATTCCGACACAAGCTCCTTTTTCAGAGCTCCAAATTTTTAGATTTACGCTTCTGTTTAAAGCTAAATCTAGTCTTTCTCCCATAATGGTAATTCTCATGTAAACTGGAGCTTCTCCGTTTTTTAGCAGTTTAGTTCTTTTTACAAAGAACAGTAAACTTAATGTCGTTCTTTTTTTCATAATTTGCGTCATTTAAGCGTTATTAAATAAATAAATTATGGTTCAATTTACGAAATGCAAAGTGCAGTAATTCAGCGTATTGGTATCTAAATCGGTGGACTAAACTTAGAAAAAACTTAGTCCACCGAATAGACCACCAAACTGCGTTAAAAAAGGGGTATTTTTGCCTAATTGTGGAAAAATAAAAAACCCTGACTTCATTGGAAATCAGGGTTTTACGTTATTCTGTGCTATTATTCCGCGGAGAGAGGGGGAAAATATTACCTCACCTAATCCGCTGAATATCAATAATTTGCAAATCGGAAAATCACTAGGACACTTAATGGACACCTAAAATTAAGCACCAAAATCACAGCTGATATTTCAAAAAACTTCTTGGTTCTGTTCCCACTACAAAAATACAAAATAATGCAATTAAGTAAAAGAAAATTGGAATAAATTTTCAAAATAATCTATTTCCTTATCAACTTCTCAACTTCACTTTCCGAGTAATATACCCTACCTCCTATTTTTTTACTTTTTAAATGGCCGTATTTTGTCCATCTCCATAATGTAGCTGCACAAATATTAAACTTAATAACAACTTCTTCTCGTGTAAATACTTTTTCCGTCTTATTTGCAAGAATCTTTTCTGCGGTTTGATTTGCAATCAATTCTGCAAATGCTAGTAAATCTTTTGATTTTACAGTAATACTTAGGTCTGGAAAATCATTCAATAGTAATTGTAATTCCATGTTCGGTGCTTTTAATGTTTAAAACTTAATTAAATAAAAAATTTATAACTGAAATTCTTTAACTTTAAAATGAGTGAAGTTTTAAATTGAGCAGCGATAGGTGATTTCACAGTGCATCTATGATCGTATTATTTAATCGATCAAATCATCTGAAAGTAATTAAGGACCACTCCAATCGGGTAAAGTTCTACACTGACCTAAAGATAACTCTTTGACTTTCATTTGATTTTCTTTGTATAAACCAGCATTAAACAATGGGTATCGATAAATACTAGCTCGCCATTCATATGCTTGCGCATGTTCAGGATAAAGTTCAATTAAATCATTTAAAACTTTCAATGCTTCGTAATACTTTTCATTAAATTTTAAAATTTTTGCTTTTTGAAGAAATAATGAGTTATTGTTTGGACTCAGACTCAATGCGGTTTCAATACATTCCAAAGCATCGTCGAAAAGAGAGTACATTTGCAAAATTTCACTTTTATGGAAAAGCATTAACGATTGATCAATTTCCGATTCGTTACCAATTTCAAAGATATTCATGATTTCAAGAAATTCTTTTGAAGAGTAAACTTTTTTAGTAAAATTAAAACTTATTTCATATGAACTCACATCAATTTCACAAAGCTTGGAATCTTTATTTAAGTTGAAAATCCTTTGATAATATTTTAAAGCAAGTAATCTAGCTTTTATTGCATACGCAAGTTTATAATTAGGATGTGATTCAATAATGTAATTAATGGATTTTAAACTGGGCAAAAGAAATTGAACTTGCTCAAATTCATAATTCATTAGAAATAGAATTCTGTGAAGATAAATTTTGTAACTATTTCGATAATTAGAAAAAGCCCAATCGAAAAAACGCTTTGCATCTGGTACTCTACTTAATTTTTGAAGGATTATTGAAAATATAACAATATCATTTTCATTTAATTCGTTTAAGTAAATTTTTTCTTTGTAATCACAAATGGCTTTTACATAATTCCCTGTTTGAAATAATGACGATAAAGAATTGGATTGTAATTCAAAGTCTTTCATTGATATTGGATAAATTGCTAATCACAAAAATAGCGATAATATTGTTTGCATACAAAATCATTTTTGCGAAGCTCCATTTTCTTGCCGTTTTTTCTCCTTCACTCCTCTTCACATGGGCAGCTTTATAATTTTGCTTATTTTTAAATGTATTATCGATATTTCTTTGAATTGTTAATAAATTTATCCCCCCTGATTATCAGCCACTTAGCTTTTCAACCCTTAACTATCAAGCCTTTCAAGCACATATACAATTTATTAACATTTGATGCAATATTAAGCATTGTGATGTAGTTTTGTTTTATTGGAAGCAAGATGTTGGTTTGTCGAATTTTTTTTCTTTTTTTTATGAGTACGGAAGCGCACAGCAGTATTGATGTAGGAGTTTTTATTGATATTTTAGAAAATGAATTTTTTCATAATAAAGAGACGGATAAGTCCGATATC
>Ga0209200_1002970_pt1 | contig 15006 bp, 14 predicted proteins | sample AD_UKC033_MetaG_FD_184406 | JGI IMG/M metagenome (GOLD analysis project Ga0209200, IMG submission 184406) | Active sludge microbial communities of municipal wastewater-treating anaerobic digesters from USA - AD_UKC033_MetaG (SPAdes) (version 2) | ecosystem: Engineered > Bioreactor > Anaerobic >...
GGCCGTTGATTACAGGGCTGATCGCAGCACACTGACGATATCTGCTTTCGTCATCGGCGGGCGGGCCGGCAGGCGGCCGTTTGCGTCGCTGATAATCTGCAGGGCGTCTTTGGCATACTGCTCAAACAATTGGTCGTTGATCTTCAGCTCTGAAAGCCGGGTCGGGCAGCCGATCGATCTTAAGAATTCTTCGAATTTATCGATGCCGGCGTTGGCGAGGTCGAGAGGATTGTCGAACTTTTCAGTAACGCCCATGACGCGCCGTGCGAACTGAGCGAATTTTGCCGGCCGGTTTTTTGCCGCAAAGCGCATCCAGGCCGGATTAACCACTGCCAGACCAGCGCCGTGCGTCACATCGTGATGTGCCGAAAGAGCGTGCTCGATCATATGAACCGGAAAGCCGCCATTGGTGCCAGAATTGATCCAGCCGTTCAGGGCGACGATCGATGCCCACTGCACCTGGGCGCGGGCTTCGAGGTTATTGCCGTTTTCAACTGCTTTCGGGCCATATTCAAGAACAGTCAGAATCGCACCTTCTGCAAACCTGTCCTGAGCCGGTGTACCGTCGACGCCGTTGAAGTAACCTTCGGTAATGTGCGTGATGATGTCGCAGACGCCGTAAGCGGTCTGATCTTTCGGAACGCTCACTGTCAGCTCGGGGTCTACCAGAGCCACCTTCGGGTAAAGGCACGGAACCTGAACGAAAGATTTGATCTTTGTTTCTTCATTGGTGATTACAGCGCCGCAGTTCATCTCAGAACCGGTGGCTGCAAGCGTGGGTATGGTGATCAATGGCATGGCTTCAGTCGGGAAATACTGATTCTTCTGGCCATGAAAGAACATATCCCACGGGTCGCCTTCATACAGAACCGCTGCTGCAATTGCCTTTGCAGCGTCCATACTGCTGCCGCCACCAAGGGCGATGATGAAATCGCATTTTTCGCGGCGGGCGATGTCGCGACCACGAATTACCGAAGCGAGTCTCGGATTCGGTTCGATGCCGGTGCATTCAACATATTGAATTCCGGCTGTTTTCAAACTCGCAATCGCCTTGTCGAAAGTGCCGTTGCGTTTGACACTGCCGCCACCGGTGACGACCAGGGCCTTTTTACCATAGGGCTTTGCAGCTTCACCGAGTTTTGTGATCGAGCCAGCACCGAAAATGAGATGGGTAGGATTCTGAAATTCAAAGTTCATACTTTGCTCCTTCGTTCAATTTTTGTTTTGATTTTTTTCCCGTTCCTATTACTAAAGATAGTCTTGATGCGGGAAAACGGGTATAGCATTAGTCCGTGATAATTGCCTGATCCTCCGAAAAATCTGAAGACATTTTTTTTGCGCGGCGAGCGAAGATGTTTAATTCCAGCGATGCCAGGATTGCTGGTTATATTTGAAATATTTTTGGCAGAGGTTTTAGAAAAGTTTGGGGCGACTTTTCGCAATAAAATTGCCTGAAATGCCGCAGTTAAAAAAGCGGCAATTCATTGGCAAAAAACTGAGCCGGTCATTGCAGGGGCAATGACCGGCTCAAAGCTAGTCTGGCGAAATGGCTGCTCTTGAATCGAGATTCAGTATTGTCCGGTGCGCAGCAGGACCAGGGTGCAGGCCTGAACGACGTTGAGAGCTTTTTTGCGCAGGTTTTCCATAAGAGTCGGGTTTTCGGTGCCGGGGTTGAAAATGACGCGGCCGGGCTTGAGGTTGATGATGTCGTTTTCAAGGGCGGACAAGGCATCGGCAGAAAGGTAAAGGGTAAGGGTGTCGACATGGCCGGTAACCTGATTCAGTTTTGCAACTACCGGCAGGCCTTCGATCTTGTCGGCAACCGGGTGAACCGGCACAACTTCGTGCCCGTGTTCGAGCAACATGCAGACGGCCTTGTATGAATAACGCTCCGGGTTTGGGCTGGCGCCAAGCACTACGACACGTTCTTTTTTCTGGCTCATACTTACTCCTTGTTTTTGGTATTCTTTGGTAGTATTTAATATTACTAATATAACTTTTTATCCGGCCGGGTCAAGCTGACCGCGAAACCGGCTTAAAATCGATCATATAACAGAGTCGAGTCGGGAGAGTAAAAAATGAAACTGCACGAACGGTTGATTGAGATTGCGACACCCTGGTCAGAAGGCAGAACCGTTAAAGATCTTCGTTTTGGTCTCGGTTACAGCTGCGCTGAACTCGATGACGGGCGCAGCGGCATTGCCTGTACACTGCTCTTCGAAAATTCCGGGAGCTGTACGCATGTGGCCGCTGCCGGTCAGATCGCCGGCAGCCCGGCATCAGAGATTCTTGGCTGGTTGAAACATGACAACGACCTCGAAAGGGCCGCCGGACTTGCTGTTTTTAACGCGCTGAACGCCAGTCACAGCCGCAACTTTATCGAGGGCGAAGCGATTTCGCTGCTCAAAATCGACAAAAACGACCATGTTGTTATGGTTGGCTTCTTTGGCCCGGTCATACCCGATATAAAGGCTACCGGCTGCCGTTTCGAAATCGTCGAACTGAACGCTGACAAGCCGGGAGTCATAACTCCCGAACAGGGCTTCAAAGCTCTCGCCGAGTGCGACGTGGCGATTATCACCTCGACCAGCATTATCAACGGCACCTGCGACGGTCTGTTGCAGGCCCTCAAGCGCAATCGCGCCGCGGTAATGCTTGGGCCATCGACGCCAATGAGCCCCGAAGCTTTCGCCGGCACACGCATTACCCAGCTTAGCGGTTCTTACGTGCTCGATAAAGCGCGAATTCAGACAATTGTTTCTGAAGGCGGCGGCACCAGACTTCTGAAGAAGCACCTGCGCTTCAGCAACGTCATGGTGTAAAATATTCGCAATTCATAATCGGGGAAAAAGCATGCTGGCCAGTGAAATGTCTCTGACTCTCAGTCCTGAACGGGCTATGGGCATCGTTCTCGATGCCATTCAGGAAATTATTCCGTTCGAACTGGCTGTCATCTTAAGCCTTGAAAAGAACAATACCCTGCAGGTTCGTTACTGCAGCGGAGTTCTCTGCTGCGAGAAGCTGGCAAATCAGACGCTGACCATCGATGACCGGCCAGATATAAAAATGGCCCTGCGGCGCGGCGAGGTTACTCTCGTTAAAGAAACAGCAGATCCTCATCACAAAGATACCTACGATGGTCTCGTCGATATTCCGGCCGGGCACTCATGTATGCTCACTCCTCTCAAAGCTGGCGGCGAAGTAATCGGCCTGATGACCCTCGATCATCGTCAGTGCGGCCTGTTTACGCCCGAAAGGGTTAAATTCGCCGGTATTCTTTCTCAATTGCTGGCAATCGCTTTGGCGCAGTCTCTGCAGACCGAAAGCCTGCTGAGCGAAAAGACCGCCCTGCTTTATGAAAGAAATTCTTTTGTTGCCGATCTTGCAAGGGTAGCAGGCGGCCTTGTCGGCAATTCACCAGCCTGGAAGCAGGTTCTCGAAAAAATCAGGCTGGTAGCTCCGACCGATTCGCATGTGATGATTCTTGGCGAGACCGGCACCGGCAAAGAGCAGGTTGCCAAGGCGGTGCATGCTCTTTCGGGCCGCTCGAAGCAACCGTTTATAACCCTGAACTGTTCGGCCCTGAATCACAATCTTGCCGAAAGTGAGTTGTTCGGCCACGAAAAGGGCGCGTTTACCGGTGCGGTTGCGGCACGCAAAGGCCGCTTCGAGCTCGCAGCCGGCGGCACGCTTTTCCTCGATGAGCTTGGCGATCTGCCGCTCGAAACTCAGCCAAAGCTGCTGCGCGCCATTCAACAGGGCACTTTTGAACGACTCGGCGGCGAAAAAACATTGCAGGCCGACGTTCGCATCATCAGCGCTACCAATGTCAGGCTCGAAGAAAAGGTCAGGCAGGGCAAATTCAGAGAAGACCTCTATTACCGGCTCAATGTTTTTCCGATCGTGGTGCCGCCGCTGCGCGAGCGCCAGAGCGATGTCGTTCTGTTGGCGCATCATTTTGTCGAGAAAATGCGGTCGCGTTTCGGTTACGACCGGGTTATGCTTTCGGGACTGGCGATCAGAAAGCTGCTCGAAAACGGTTGGCCAGGCAATGTCAGAGAACTCCAGAATACCATTGAAAGGGCTTTGATCAATTGTCGTGGCGGCCAGATAGAGGCTGAGCACATATTTTTCGAATCGCAGGCAAAGTCGCCAAAGCTGGAAAAACCCGTATCGTCTGCGTCAGATTCCGGCGTTTCAGACTTCGAAACCGAAGTGGGGCGTATCATCGCCCGGGCTTTGCAGCAGTGTGGCGGCCGCATCTACGGCAAGGACGGCGCAGCGGCCCTGCTGAATCTCAAGCCAACCACCCTGCAAAGTAAAATTAAAAAACTCGGTCTTGATAAGAAGCCTGATTGATTGGGCGATAATGTTCTTGATGAGTCGCTGTCGTTGCTTTTACGACCGTTGTAATCTTAAAACATGTTTCTGGTAGTCATATTTGGTTTCCTTATGAGTAATGTAAAAGGTGGTCTGGCCTGCTGGCAGAATAGCGCACCGGATTTTTGCAGACTCAACTGAAATCGATTTCATAAAGACTTCAAGCGCCACCGAAATCTGGTTGATACCGAAATATCGGTGTGAAAAACAACGATATTTCGGTGTAAACGTCCGGTAAAAACCGTTTAAACTCGCTTTTGAGGCTGATTGTAGTAACATGGCATGGCAGTTGCGATTGCTTCGGCGTTGATAAATTAAACCCCGGAGGAATTAAAAATGGAAAACGTTCAAAATTGCAGTATGCCTCTTCTTGGCGACAGAATGCCCGAATTCACCGTTCTGACCACGCACGGAATGAAAAGCTTTCCGAATGATTATGCCGGAAAATGGATTGTTCTGTTCAGCCACCCTGGCGATTTTACCCCGGTCTGCACCACTGAATTCGTCGCTTTTGCAAAACGCGAAGCCGAATTTAAAAAACTGAATGCCGAACTGGTTGGCCTGTCGATTGACCAGGTGTTTTCTCACATCAAATGGGTCGAATGGATCGAAGAAAAACTGCAGGTCAAGATTCCTTTCCCGATCATCGCTGATGATATGGGCAATGTCGCTAAAAAGCTTGGCATGCTCCACCCTGGCAAAGGGTCAAATACTGTCAGAGCCGTATTTCTTATCGATCCAAACGGCGTTACCCGCCTGATGATCTACTACCCCCAGGAAATCGGCCGTCAGGTCGACGAAGTCCTGCGTGCTCTCAAAGCCCTGCAGGTCGCTGACGCTCACAAGGTCGCTCTTCCCGAAAACTGGCCGAACAATGAGCTTCTCAAAGACAAGGTAATTGTGCCGCCGGCCAAAGACGTTGAAACCGCCGCCAAACGCAAAGGCGAAAAGAACAGCTACGACTGGTGGTTTGTTTACAAAGACCTCAAATAATTGTGTCAGCCGTAGCTGATATCTGATAAGTCCTTAGTCTCCGCTTCTGTCTGCAAAACCGGCAGAGGCGGAGATTTCTTTTCAGTAGCAGTCTGTCTGGGAGAGAGACTTTTGAAGCCGAATCTGTCGCAGTTGCGCAATGACGTTTTTCTGACTATGATTTATATCTGTCATAAAGCTTTAAAATTCAGTCGGTAAGGATGGATCTGAAATAATGAAACCCTGTTTTAAAAAAATGTTCTGTGCCGCTTTCGGTCTTGGTATGCTTGTGGTGCCGGCATTCGCTCAGAATGCAGAAACTGCCGATGCGATTGTCGGGCCGATTCTCGATAACGTCGGTAAACTAACCGAAATGACTGCCGGTTCAAGCGATCTTGATCTCAAGAAAGCCATCGATGGTATGAAGCTCAATCTCGACGGCATCATGGGTAAATCTCTCGGAGCCAACGATGAAAAGGTTAAAGCGACGATCGAAGGTATCAATACTCAGGTCGAGGGCCTGTTACAGAAATCACTCGGTGAAAATGGCGAGATGATTGGCAAGTTGCTTGAAGCCATCAATGGTCAGGTAGACACCTTTCTGCAGCAGACAAATGAATTCACCAACAAAGTTGTCGAGCAGAGTCTTAAAACTGCCAACGAAGCTACTGCCCAGGGCCTCGAAATGGGCCGGCAGTTGACCGAACAGGCACTGCAGGACGCCAATCAGACGATGAATCAGGCTCTCGAAGAAGGTCTGCAGAGCGGCCAGGATCTCAGCAACCAGATCATCAACGAAACGATGCAGGATCTGCAGAACCAGTCATACGGCACCTCCGATTAACGGCCACGGATGAACCCGATCAAAAAAACGGCCACGGATGAACACAGATAAACACTGATTGCGCCGGAGTCAGCAGGCAGGGTATCTGTCCTGCTGGCTCGGGCGCAATTTTTTGTTATTTATAGAATACTTCAAAGCGAAAATAGAACCGGGCCGCCGAACCGGTTAACCAGATTTTAATTTTACAGGAATCAATAAAATGGGCTTTGCAAACCATGAAAGCGACAACCTGCTGAACAGGCTGCGCCTGTTCAGATTCTGGGCTGAAAAAGAGTTTGAGGTCGTTATCGATGGAGAACGAAGAAAAATTCGCTGCCGGGCCGGTTCGAACGAATCGAAGCGTGCGGCTGAAGAACTTTGTCGGCAAAAAGCCGAAAGGGTGCAGCTTATCGTTGATAAAAAGGTTCAGCGCCAGAGCTCATACGAAAAGCCCACGCGTGAGCATATTATCAAAGAGATCGACTCTGAAAACATCATTACCCGCAATTACTATGGAGCCCTGATTCTCAATACCTCTTCAGTAAATATTTTTGATATAGATACCTACCAGAAAACCTTCTGGGAAAGGCTGACCTTCAAAAAAATCGATAACAAGCAGGGCATTATCGGCCTTTTGCGCCGGTTGCATGCCGAGCAGATAATTCCCGGCACCACCTGGCGAATCTACGAAACCTGCAAAGGCATCAGAGTGATGGTGCTCGGCAGATTCATCGAACCCGGCTCTGACCTGTTCAAGACTTTCTGCGAAAAATCGAACGCTGATGGCCTGTATTCATGGCTTTGTGTGCAGCAGCGCTGTTACCGCGCCAGGCTGACGCCGAAACCATATCGCATGCACATTGACTGCATAAAGTATCGCTGCCCGGTTCCAGAAGGCCAGGAACAGGCTTATAAAAACTGGGAACATGAATATGACAACGCTGCACGCGGCTTCGCCGTCTGCCGGTATGTCGAAACTCTTGGTAACGGGGTTGTAGACAGCCGCATCATCGACCTGCACGACCGCTATTGTCTGAACGACCAGGCCGAAAAGCTCGCTTGAAACCGTGAAGGTAAACCAATGAAAAATACTGAGAGACTCGATCTGACTTTTCTCGTCGATAACAACGCCGGGCCCGGTTGTGGTGCTGAACATGGCCTGTCGATAATTGTTGAAACTGACGATACCCGAATTCTTTTCGACTCAGGCCAGGGTTCTCTTTTTAAAAGCAATGCCATGAGCCTCGGAATCGATCTCGATCGCATCGAGCTCGCAGTCTTGAGCCATGGGCACTACGATCATGGCAATGGCTTTGAATACTTTGCCGGCCGGCGGCTGGTATGCCACCCGGAAATCTTCATACGCCGCTATCGTGAAAAGAATGGCACTTATATCGGTTTGAGCTATGATAAACAGCAGGCAGAAAACTGGTTTAACCTGCAGACCAGCGTAGAACCGGTTAAAATCTCAGAATCAATAACTTTTCTCGGGCAGATTGCCCGTCTGAACGATTTTGAGGCAAAGCAGACGCTGTTTTATGATGAAGCCGGGCAACCTGACTTTGTGCCCGACGATTCGGCCATAGCCGTTGAAACTACTAAGGGGCTGGTTATAATTGCAGGCTGTTCTCATTCCGGTATATGCAATATTATCGCTTATGCCTGTGCTGTAACCGGGCGCAGCGATATTGCCGCCGTGATTGGCGGGTTTCACCTTAAAGAGGGCAGTTCGGCGATTGAACCGACCATGTCTTACCTGAAGAGCAGAAACATCAGACTTCTTATGCCATGCCACTGCGTCGATGCCTCTGTCATTCAGCTTCTACATGCAGAAATGCCCTGTGAGCCCGTTTTTTCGGGTCGCCGGGTCACTTTTACCAGATAATTCAGTTTTTCAATTTGAACTGCTTGAGCATCTGCTGCAGTTCAACCGCCTGCCGATTGAGCTCCTCGGCGGTGGCGGCCAACTCTTCCGAGCCGGCTGAATTTTTGTGAGTTACGCTTTCAATCTGATTCAGCCCGGTGCTGACCTGCGAAACGCCAGAAGCTTGATCATTACTGGCAGTGGCAATCTGGCCGACAAGTTTAGCCAGACTTGTAGCCGTTGTTACAATCTCACTGAGAGCTTTTGCCGTATGTTCGGCAAGCTCAGAACCGCGCGAGATTTTCTGAACCGAGGCTTCAATCAGCAGAGCGGTTTCGTTGGCTGCTTTGGCACTGCGCACCGCAAGATTGCGAACTTCATCGGCGACTACCGAGAACCCTTTGCCATGACGACCAGCTCTGGCAGCTTCAACTGCTGCGTTCAAAGACAGCAGATTCGTCTGAAATGCAATATCGTCGATTACTTTGAGGATTTTGGTGATTTCGTGGCTTGATGACTTGATTTCGTGCATGGCAGCCGACATTTCTGACATTCTTTCTGAGCCCCGGCTGGCGGCGGAACTGGCTTCGGTTGCCAGTTGATTCGCCTTGCTGGCATCGGCTGCGTTGGCGCGTGCCTGCTGGTCTATTTCTGAAAGCGAGGCGCTGATTTCTTCGAGACATGCGGCTGATTCGGTAGTGCCCTGGGCAAGCGACTGCGAAACGTCAGATATCTGCTCCGAGTTGGCGCCAACCTGTATGGCGGCGCTGTTGACACTTACCAGCATATTGTTCATGCTTGCCATCATTTTTTTCAGGGTAATACTGAAGTTGTCTTCATCCGAGCGAACCGGAACATCAAGACTCCAGTCGCCAGCCGCAACCTGTTCGACAATTGCCGTCTGTGCCCGTTGTGAATCGATAAGGCCCTGAACCGATTTTGCCAGCTGACCGATTTCGTCGGTGCGTGATAAATACTCGTCAGGCGCGTTGCGGCTGATGATGCCTTTCATGGCCACCACTTCGAGCAGATCGACCCCGGCTTTGACCGGGAGGGTAATGCCCCTGGCAATGATTACCGCTATCAGAGCAGTGATCAGCAGCACAATAATCGCCGGGAAAATCAGAGTCGCGAGCTTGCCGTAAATCTGGTTCTCGTAAATATTGACCATTATTGCCCAGGGAGTCTGGGTTGTGCCGATCCTGACCGGCGCAAATTCTTTGAGAATATTGGCCTGTCTTTCTTTATCGAACTCGGTTTCGCGGTAGACTTCGCCGGCTTCGATTGCTTTCAGAGCTTTCATCCTCAATTCCTTGTTACCATACTGCGTAAAGCTGGTGCCAACACGCTCCGGGCTCTTAAGAGAATTGGTAATAATGCCGCCATTCGACAGCATGACCGACCGCCGGGCATTGTATGGCTTTATCTTTTCGAGAATCTCGTTGAATGCCCGCAGGTCAAGCTCGATGCCGATCACGCCGGCGGTATTTCCATCTTTGATTACAGGCATCATTACCAGAGCGGTAGTATGCTTCTGCCCACCTGATTCATGCAGAACCGGCTCCAGTATTTTTTCGGCTTTAATCTCAGAAACCTTCACAGTGAAGCAGTTTTCTGATTTTTCGGCGTTCTGCGGCGTCAACTCGTCGATAGACTTATCGTTTCGTTTCCAGCCTGCGGCAAACTGGCTGCCCGGTTCTTTCCCGTCAAAGGCTCCAGGTAACCAGCTCATCCAGATACTTGCAAGATTCTGATTGTCTTCAAGCGCCTTATAAAGAATCTCCCCGGCCATTTTTCGGGAAATGGGCTGCTGCGGCCCGGCGGCATTGCCAAGGCTGGCAGCGATGATTCTGCCTGTGGTGATCGCCCGGTCAAAAAACTGTTCGAGATGATGCGCGTTGCGAAACGCCATTTCATCGATCTTTTCGGCCGTTTCATCACCGATTATCGTTCTGGTAATGAAAATTTGCGCCATTACCAGGGTGAGGCAGGCAAAATGACTATCGCTATCATTATTGCCGGGAGTTTAAAGGTCAGCTTCATGTTTCTGAACATTTTATACCTCGATACGGCAGAGGATTCATGGACTAGAACAGATTTGAAAAGATCTTTTTAGAGTATTAAAAAGTAATACTAATTCGGTGGCAAATAATTTAAAAAAATGCCCTGGCTTAATCATAAAGCCAGGGCATTTTCAAAACTTTTATTTTTCGCGTGGGAAAGGCCAGGCCATGATGCCGCCTTCCATTACTTTGACGTTGGTGTAGCCATGCTGCACAAGCAATCTGGCTGCTTCGTAGCCACGCAGCGAAATTTTACAGTAGCAGACGATCGGGGCATTTTTGTCCTGCGGCAGTTCGTTAAGGCGTTTGCGCACCGCACCGAGCGGAATCAGGTGTTCGCCGATACCCAGGCGCATCATTTCGTATTCATCGGGGCCACGCGTATCGAGAATGAATGGGCTGTTACCCGAATCGACGAGCTGCTTCAATTCGGTGGTCGAAATGCCCTGCATAAGGCCATCGAGCTTGTTCTGCATCAGATGGGCCGTAGCGATGCCGTGATCGATTGCGAGTGAAAATGGTGGCGCATAGGGCAGATCGGCATTAACCATGTCGTCGACGGTGAGGCCGCCCTGAATGGCCATAGCCCACTGGGCAATCTGTTTTGCAACATCGCCCGGCCCGACACACTGGGCGCCGAGAATCTTGCGGGTCTTGCGATCGGCAACAAGCTTGGTAACCAGCAGCTGGCCTTTCATGAAACCAGGTTTATCAGGGCTGGCATTGATTACGGTCTCAAAATCGAAACCATTCGCCTTGGCAGTTCTTTCTGAGAGCCCGGTCGAGCCGGCAGCAAAATCAAAAACCTTGCAGATCCCGGTCTGAATCGTTCCGGGGAACTCTTTAACATTGCCGGTTATCGCGTTTTCTCCAGCTACCCTGCCCTGCAGATTGGCCAGGTCGCCATAGGGTGCCAAAACCTTTTTGCCAGTCAGGCGCTGGTAAGTTTCGACGCAATCGCCGACCGCATAAATATCAGGGTCTGAGGTCTGCATGTGCTTATCAACTACAATGCCGTCGGTCGGTCCGACTTCGAGGCCGATGCGGCCAGCCAGATCGCTGTTCGGTATTACACCGATCGCGATGATTGCAAGCTGACATTCAAGTTCGGCGCCATTCTGCAGTTTGATGCCGGTCAGTTTGCCATCTTTACCCAGGAAAGCTTCAAGACCGTTGTTCGACATGACGTTGGCGCCTTTGCTGCGCACGTGATTCTCGACGAGTTTCGCGATTTCCATGTCGAGAAACGACAGCAGCTGCGGCAGCATTTCGACAACGGTGATTTCAATCCCGGCCAGATGCAGTGCTTCACAGGTTTCAATGCCGATCAGGCCGCCACCGATAACGACGGCTTTTTTGATTTTCTTTTCGTCGGCAATTTTGCGCAGAAAGTCGGCATCCTGCATTGACTGAAGAGTTGTGATCCCTTCGAGCTCGATACCGGGCACTTTGGGCATGCGTGGCCGGGCACCGGTGGCAAGAATGACCTTGTCGTAAGGCAATTCTTCGGTTTTTCGACTATTGAGATCTTCAACTACGACGACTTTCTTTTTGCGATCGATGGAAATGGCTTCGGTAGCAGTTCTGGCAATGATATTCTTGGCGGCCATGAAGAATTTCGGGTCACGGACAACCCCTGCAGGAGTGCAGAGAAGCTGGTTGCGGTCATCGAAAAAGCCACCGACATAGTATGGGTAGCCGCATGAAGCCATTGAAAGTTCAGGGGACTTCTGAATAATGGTGACTTCTGCATGCTCATCGAGGCGCCTGGCTCTGGCTGCTGCTTTTGGGCCTGCTGCCGACCCACCGATTACGATAATCTTTTTCATTCTGGTTCCTTTCTCTGCTGACAAAAACGTTCTGATTCAATACGAGTTTGCAGTTCAACTGCTTCTGGACTCAGGCTAACAACCCGGCATCGCTTAAACACGATTGTTATAAAGGTAATATAAAATAACTCCTTGTTAATGGCAAACGTATTTTGCGATTTTGCTGTCACCCGTTATTGGCTTATGCTAAAAATAAATTGTAATTCGGACTATTAATATTTTATAATACAGACCTGAATCCTGCTTAAAGCAGAAATTTTATTCGGAGGGAAGCCATGCCACGCGGTGATGGAAAAGGCCCATGCGGGATTGGTCCCGGCAGTGGCCGGAGAAATGGTGTGTGTGTCGATTCTGGTTACACAGATCTGTCGATAGTCATCGTCAGACTGGTAATAGCACACTGGCGGCTCATTGCCGGGGTTCTTCTGGCGTTTGCGGCTCCGGTACTGAAAAACCGGATTGTCTCCCTGCTCAAAGACCAGGATGAACTGCCGGTAATAACGGTTGTAAAAGAAAGCAGCAAAAGGCTCATTGATGCCGGCAAAAAATAAATACCTGTTCGGGCCGGTGCCATCCAGGCGCCTCGGTCGGTCTCTCGGGATCGACCTGACCCCTTTCAAAACCTGCAGCTTCGATTGTATTTTCTGCCAGCTTGGCAGAACTACCTGCCTGACCGCTGATCGGGCAGAATATGTGCCGATCGCAGCTGTTATTGACGAGCTTGATGCCTGGCTGAAAAACGACGGGCAGGCTGATATCATAACTTTTGCCGGTTCAGGGGAACCAACCCTGCATTCAGGTATTGGTGAGATAATTGCGCACCTGAAAAAGCAGACGCAGATTCCGGTTGCCGTTCTCACGAACGGTTCACTGCTGCATCTGCCGGAAACCCGCCAGAGTATTGTTCGGGCAGATATTGTGAAAGTTTCGCTGAGCGCCTGGAACGATACGTCTTTGCAGATGATCAACCGGCCGGCCGCTGGCCTTGATTTTTCGCGCCTGATCGCTGGCGAACGCCAGTTCAGGCAGGAATTTTCCGGCCAGTTGTGGATGGAAGTCTTTGCTCTCGAAGGCATCAATTCATCGCCTGAGCAGATGCAACATATTGCTGAAACCGCAAAAACCATCGCTCCGGATCGTATTCAGCTCAACACCGCGGTTCGCCCTCCGGCTGAAAGCTATGTCAAAGCTGTTGCCAGCGATAAGCTTAGTGAGCTGTGCCATTTGTTTGGCAGCCGCGCCGAAGTCATTGCTGACTTCAATTCTGCTGCCAGCCCGAAAGTAAAAGCAGATGAAAATGCAATTTTTGAAATGCTGCAGCGCCGGCCGTGTACTGCAAAACAGATTGCCGATGTTTTCGGCATGCATCTCAACGAAGTGGCAAAATTTACCGGTATGTTACTGAGGGCCGGCAGAATCATTTCGGTTGTGCAGAATGGTGAAATTTACTATACGGTAGAAAAAAACGCGGCCAATAACTTAATTAACGGCAAGAAACCAGGAATAAAGAATGAATGACCAGGAACTGATTGAATGGTATGAAAAAGCGGCCGATTTTCATAAAAAACGCGCACCGGGTTTGCTGATAGCTGCGGCAATGATCGACAGCTGCAGTTCACGGCTTGGTGCGGTCAAAGATCGTCTTAACGCTGTCTGCGAGTCGGTATCATGTCTTGCTGACGTCATCATGTTGATGACCGGCTGTACGATTGGCAATCGCTATCTGACGGTTCACGGTGATATCGGGCGCTTTGCTGTGACCCTGTTCGACCGTGCCGATGGTCGTGGCGTCAGGGCATTCATCGATCTTGACCGCATTTCGCCAGACGAAACGCCAGAATTGTACAGGTTCTTTTGTCGAACCCGTTCTGCCGAAGTCAAAGCTGGTGGCGAGGCCCGACTTAAGTCGGGCGAACAGGTGATCAGAGAATTTCTGACAGTGCGTGACAAGGTAATCGGTCTGCAGAACGTTCAGGTTGAACGCTTTGGTAAACATGACAAGCCGGGTGCCAGTCGTTGCCCGCAGTGCGGCGAATCTTTTCTTGAGAAAAACGGTGCAACCCATTGCAGCATCTGCAGTCGTGAATTCAGCTACTACCGGCGGACAGACTGACAGACCCTCCCGCCGGCAGTTAAACTGAAGTCGAATTTTCAAGGCTTTTTCTGAAGCCAGTCGATAGTTTTCTGGTTTTGCGGGGCAGTTGCCGGCTGGCTGAAATCCCAGAAAATCTTCTGATTCATGTGCTTTTCAAGTGCTTCGATGATGCTTTCGCCGAAGAAAGGCGGCGGGTTCTTCTGCAGCAGTTCAACGGCATCATGCCAGACTTTTTCAGCATCGTTGGCCATTCTGGCCTCGAACGTTTCAGTAAGCGCCGCCCAGTCTGGGGTGGCATTGCTGCTGTCAGGCAGCCTGATGTCTGTCTCTGCTGCTTTGGTTGTTGTATCCGTGATGATTGTGCAGCTGCCCGCTGCCGGCGCTGCCGCGATTTCTGGCGCGGCCAGACTGTCGAGAAACCATGTTATGCACCCGAAGGCCATCATGATTATGCCCGCTGCCAGGCTGCGGCTGAGCCGGTTTCGAAGCTGACGATAGAGAAGCGCCAGCAGTAGAAATGCACACGAAATTACGGCGATCAGCTGATTTGGTGGCAAATCGGCCTGGTAGGAAGTCGCGATGCCCATGACGGTGGCGAATAATGCAGCCAGCACCGCCAGCAGCATTCCCTGCAGCAGATGTCTGGCCAGCAGAAGGGCCGTGGCGGCAGGCACTACCAGATAACAGAAGACCAGCATCACGCCGGCTATTCTTGACGCAGCGGCTACTGTCAGGCCAAGAAAGACGAAAAACAGCAGTTCATAACGCCAGGCGCTGATTCCGAGGGTGATGGCCGACTCGCGGTCGAGAAATGAATAAAGAATCGGTCGGTAGAACAGCCATATGGCCAGCAGTGCCGGCAACATTACCGCGCAGATTGTCAGCAGGTCTGTGTTCGAAGCAAACAGCAGATTGCCGTAAAGAATCGCCTTGACCTTTTCAAGGCCGAAGCCACTGCGTGCCACCAGAAGAATACTCAT
>Ga0209200_1002980_pt1 | contig 14969 bp, 14 predicted proteins | sample AD_UKC033_MetaG_FD_184406 | JGI IMG/M metagenome (GOLD analysis project Ga0209200, IMG submission 184406) | Active sludge microbial communities of municipal wastewater-treating anaerobic digesters from USA - AD_UKC033_MetaG (SPAdes) (version 2) | ecosystem: Engineered > Bioreactor > Anaerobic >...
CACGCAACAATGTAGAAAATGCTTTTGGTACTATTGATGTGATGTTGAAAAAGCGATATGACCTGTTGCCCAATCTGGTGGAAGTTGCCAAAACTTATATGAAACATGAAAGCGACATCTTTACCAGGATTGCCGAACTGCGCGCTCGCGCCCAATCAGCCACCACCACAGATGAAAAAGTGGCTATCGAAAATCAAATCTCCGGCACAATAAAAGGACTGATGGTTACGGTAGAAAATTACCCTGATCTGAAAGCCAACGATCAGTTTACCATGCTGCAGCGCAGCTGGAACGAAACTGAAGAACAAATTTCGGCCGCGCGCAGAGCATACAACGCTGCGGTTACTGCCTATAACAACGCAGTAGATAAGTTTCCATCTAACATTTTTGCCGGTATATTCAACTTCAGACGCAAAGAGGTTTTTGTTATTGCCGAAACCGAACGACAGAACGTAAGCGCCAAAGCATTGTTTAATTCATAACCTATGCAGTCCGTCACAGACTTCCGGTCGTTCTATCAAACCAACCTGCAACCAAAACTTACCGAACTTGAAACGACCCGCAGAGCCCTTGTTAAAAAATTAATATTCTATGGTGCCATTGCATTTGGTGTTGGGCTGTTGTTATTTTTTTTGAAGGTTGGTATTTGGCCCCTCCTGCTGGCTGCTGTCGGCTTTTTTTTCTTTTACCAATATCACGCCAAACCTTTTCGCAACAGTTATAAAACCCAGATTATAGCAACCCTTGCACAGGCACAAGGGTTACAATATAACCACCAGGCCTGCATTAGCCGCAGCGAGTACGATCAGAGCCAAATTTTTGTAACAACCCCCGACCGGTATTGGGGCGATGACATGCTAACCGGCACAGTAGGTAAAACCGGTATTCGATTTTCCGAACTGCATACCCAGTACAAATCCGGGGGCAAAAACAAAACCTGGCATACCATCTTCCGCGGCATCTTTTTTATTGCCGATTTCAACAAACACTTCATTGGCGAAACATTTGTGTTGCCCGATGTTTCCGAAAATGCATTTGGCAGTACCTTAGGCGGCTTTTTTCAAAAGTTAAACATGGTACGGCCGCAATTGATAAAACTGGAAGATGTAGAATTTGAAAAACACTTTGCCATTTACGGAACCGACCAGGTAGAAGCCCGCTACATTCTATCACCCGCGTTGATGCAGCGTATTCTTACCCTGAAGCAAAAATTCAATACCAAAGTGGCGCTTTCATTCATCGGCTCGCACGTGTACATAGCCATCACCATTAACAAAACACTTTTTGAAGCTCCGTGGCTTTTTAGTACTGTTGATAACTACAAACAACTGGAAGAATTTCACACCGACATTGCCATGTGCGTGGAGATTGTAGAACTATTGGATCTGAATACAAGAATCTGGACAAAGGAGTGATTCACTATTTTGTAGAGTCTCCAATGCCGTCAGGTCTTACGACCTGACGGAAACTAAATTTAAAGTAATTCCAACAAATAAGAACTGCCTGTTTAGAGAATCAGACTCGACAAAGAAGTGTCTTGCTTGTGCTTATCTCAATATCATCACCCTGCCCAGCCTTCTCTATCCAAACTCCGGTATTGAATCGCTTCCGCCAAATGTTCAATTTTAATTTCAGGAGTACCGGCAAGGTCGGCAATCGTGCGCGAAACTTTCAAGATGCGATCATACGCGCGGGCACTCAATCCCAAACGCTCCATTGCCGTTTTTAAAAGTGTGCGCCCCGCATCATTAATAATACAAATATCTTTTACCATGTTGCTCGGCATCATGGCATTGCAATAAATATTCTTCTGTCCTCTAAACCGTTCGCTTTGTATTTCGCGTGCCTTTACAACACGCTCACGAATTTCTTCGCTGGTTTCATTCTTGCGTTGGGTAGTCATCTGATCGAAACTTACGGGCACTACCTCCACATGCAAATCAATACGATCCAATAGCGGTCCACTTACTTTACTTAAATACCGTTGCACTACACCCGGGGCACACACACATTCTTTTTCAGGATGATTATAGTAACCACACGGGCAGGGATTCATACTGGCTACCAACATGAAGTTAGCCGGGTAATCAATCGACACTTTGGCCCGGGAAATCGTAACGCGTCTTTCTTCCATGGGTTGGCGCATTACTTCCAACACCGTGCGTTTAAATTCTGGCAACTCATCCAGAAACAAAACGCCATTATGCGATAATGAAATTTCTCCGGGTTGTGGATTACCTCCACCGCCCACCAGGGCTACATCGCTGATGGTGTGATGCGGGCTTCTGAATGGCCGGGTGGTAAGTAATGTAGCATCGGCTCCCAATCTTCCTGCCACCGAATGGATCTTGGTTGTTTCCAGTGCTTCGTTCAGCGTAAGCGGAGGTAAGATAGATGACAACCTTTTGGCCAACATGGTTTTGCCAGCCCCGGGTGGGCCAATCATAATTACATTGTGGCCACCGGCCGCAGCAATCTCTAACGAGCGCTTGATGTTTTCCTGGCCCTGCACATCTTTAAAATCAGCATCGTAATTATTAAGCTTACTCTGAAACACTTCGCGGGTATCAATACGCATTGGTTCAATTACTTTTTTCTTTTCAAAAAAGTCAATTGCCTCTTGCAGCGTTTCCACACCAATAACATCAATGTTATTTACAATAGCTGCTTCGCGGATATTGGATTTTGGAAGTACAAAACCTTTAAAGGATTCTTTGCGGGCTTGTATGGCGATGGGTAACACGCCCTTAATCGGACGGAGAATTCCATCCAACGAAAGTTCGCCCATGATTACGTATTGATCCAGTTCTTCGGCTTCAATTTGTCCGCTGGCTTTCAGCACGGCCAACGCAATGGGTAAATCATAAGCGCTTCCTTCCTTTCGGATATCGGCCGGAGCCAGATTAACCACCACTTTATTGCGGGGCATAAAGTATTTCAAACTCTTGAAGGAAGACTCTACCCGATGCTGACTTTCTTTTACAGCCGTATCGGGCAAACCACTCATGTGGAAGTCCTTCCCTTGCGTAACATTTACTTCTACTGTAATAGTGCGGGCATCTACGCCATGTACTGCACTACCATAGGTTTTTGAAACCATGATTAAACTCTGGTTTTAAAATTCTAAAAAGAATGAGACCAAGATAGGAATCTTTGGGTTTACATGCCTTACTGGCCAAGCACTTCCTTCTCAACCAAAAGGATAAGAATATGTATAATTTTAATATGCACTTCCTGAATACGATCGGCATAACCGGTATGGGGCACACGTATTTCCACATCGGCCAGAGATGCCAGTTTACCACCATCTTTTCCGGAAAGGATAATCACCTTCATGCCTTTATCTCTTGCGGCCTGGGCTGCTCTGATTACGTTTGCTGAATTACCGCTTGTGCTGATACCCAACAATACATCGCCCTTGTTTCCCAGCGCTTCCAGGTAGCGCGAAAACACAAACTCGTATCCGAAGTCGTTGCTTACGCAGGAAAGATGACTGGGGTCGCTAACACAAATGGCTGGCAACGCTTTTCTGTTTTCGCGATAGCGTCCGGTTAATTCTTCTGCAAAATGCATGGCATCGCAATGCGAACCGCCATTGCCACAAGAAATTACTTTCCCCCCTTTTTTAATAGCCTCAGAAATTAATCGGGCTGCGGCTTCAATATTCTTCAGGTTGTGTTCATCTGCCAGAAACTGATTTAGCACGGCAGCAGCCTGGTTAAGTTCGGCAGCAATAAGGGTTGTGTAACTCATTTTGTTCCGGAAGCAGGAGTTTCCTTAACCGAAGGTTGTGGTTTTTGTTGTAAGTCGTACACTTTCGCTTTCAGCGTATTGTTTTCATGACGCAGCGCTTCGTGTTCATTTTTTGCCGCTCTCTGCTCAATAAAATTCCAAACAACATCTACCAGGAAGAGAGCCATACCAAGCAACGCCCCGTATTTAAAAAGGGTAAGCTTGCTATGTAGGCTAAGCAAATCGCTCAGGTCCTTTCTTGATTCCACATAAATCACAAAAAAGAAAATGGCAATGTGGTATAATCCGAAAATGGTAAAAAATATAAGCCTGCGTTGTTTCATTCAACCAATTTTTATGCAACAAACATAGGCTTTTTCGGGTAAAGCCAAAATGCAATTACTGGTAAAACCTTGCAAGGTTAATCGGTATTTTGAATGGAAACCAACTTCCGGTAAAGGCCATTTTGGCTATTCAATTGGTCGTGTGTACCATGCTCTGCAATCGTACCGTTCTGAATCACTACAATTTCATCGGCATGTTGAATGGTACTTAGCCTGTGGGCTATTACAATAGACGTGCGGTTTTTCATCAGGTTAAAGAGAGCCTCTTGCACCAGTTTTTCCGATTCAGAATCTAAAGCCGAGGTGGCTTCATCCAAAATAAGAATGGGCGGGTTTTTCAATACAGCCCGTGCAATGCTGAGGCGCTGCCGCTGTCCGCCAGAAAGTTTAGAGCCCCGCTCGCCAATCAATGTCTGGTATCCGTTTTCGGTTTGAACGATGAAGTCGTGCGCATTGGCAATTTTTGCAGCCTGTATTACATCGGCCTCGCTTACATGCGGCATACCAAATGCAATGTTATTAAATATAGTGTCGTTAAATAAGATAGATTCTTGTGTAACCACACCAATATGCTGGCGTACACTTTCCAGATCATAATCGGTTAAAGAAATACCATCGATTAACACTTCTCCTTCGGTGGGATCGTAGAAGCGTGGCACCAGGTCGGCCAGGGTTGACTTACCACCACCCGATGGGCCAACAAGAGCCAGGGTCTTTCCTTTCGGGATTGTGAGGTTGATGTTTTTTAATACTTTCTCGGTGTCGTACGCAAAGCTTACTTGTTTAAAGGAAATGTGCTGATCAAAAGATGTAAGTTTTTTGGCATTGGGTTTATTTTGGATGGCAGGTTGCAAATCAATCACATTAAAAATGCGTTCGGCTGCAATAGTACCTTTTTGAAGGGATGTAATACCGTTAGAAAAATTTTTAGCAGGTTGAATCAGGGAAGCATAAAACACAAGAAATCCCATAAACTGTTCGGGCTGCAGTTCGCCCGAGCCGCCCAGCACCAGGTTACCTCCATAGTACAAAATCACGGCCACAATAATAACACCCAACACTTCAGACAACGGAGAGGAGAGTTCGTTTTTTCGTGAGATCGACAAATTCACTTTTCGGTGAAAACTGGTTTCGTCATCAATTTTTTTGAGAATAAAGTTGCGCGCATTGAATGCCATAATTACCCGCATGCCACTAAAGGTTTCATCCAGAATATTAACAATGCGCCCCATCGATTCCTGGCTTTGCTTGGCCCGTTTCTTTAAACGCTTGATAATCTCTGCCACAACGCCCCCGGTAATGGGTAGCAGGATAAGGGTAAATAGTGTAAGTTTAACAGAGATGGTAAACAAAACTCCCAGGTAAACTAAAATAGTGATAGGTTCCTTCAATACTGATTTAAGACTATTCATCACAGAAGCTTCTACTTCGGCCATATCGTTTGTAAAACGAGACATGAGGTCGCCTTTGCGCTGATCATTAAAATAACCAATGTGTAACTTGGTTACACTTGAAAAAAGATCCATCCGCATGTTTTTAACCACATCCACACGCAGCCGGGAAGCAGCCATGCGCTCCAGGTAACGGAAAGTATTGCCGATAAACATTAGAACAACAATACCCAGGCAGATGAACAAAAGCGTGGTGTGCGGACCATAGTCCTGAATAACCCGAATGAAGTAATAATCGAACGTACTTCGAAAAAACTCTTCTGAAAGTGCAAAGTCGGACGGAGGCGTTGGCACTACCTTGCTTACATTCGAATCAAACAGCACCTTCAGCATGGGCATGGTCAGGGCCAGGTATCCGGCACTAAAAAAAACTCCTAACAATGCAAAAACCAGAAACTTGATTAAGCGCGAGACTAATCCCGGTGCATAACTTAAAATCCGAAAGTAAATCTTCATCGCTGCTTAAAAATCGTACGAACGTTGAGGAATATTCCAGCGCAAAGCTAATGAACTAAGCGTTGTATTATAATTATAGGCTGCCAGTTCGCTTTTACTTTGTCGTAAAATCTGCCTGGCTTCTACAAATAAATTATGTTTCAGCATGTAAGACGCATTAAAATCTACTGTGATAATGGTATTGGAAACGCCCTGCCCTACTTTATTGCCGTATTCCTGCTCGCGTACCTGGTATCCTAACAAAATATTGCCACCCCAGTTCTCATCTGTATTATCCCGGCCTACCTTCATAAAAAATGTTTTGAGTGTAACATTCAGGCGTGGCGTTGGCTGGCATCGTACCATAGCCAGCACTTCGTTAAAATTAGCTCCCAGTGGATGCGCCAGGGCCTGCCGGTAGTTGCTGTAGCTTCCGTATTGCGAATAGTGCGAATAGGTGTAAGGCCGCACGCGGTTTATTTCGGCCTGTAAATCCAGGTTGGCTATGCCAAAAGCGTCAATATATTTTACACCACCCTGCATGGCATACTTATTAGCCCACCAGCCATTGCCGGCTGTAATTTCTTTTAGCAAAAATTCATCGAGCACAAGCTGGCCGTAAAACGAAATCTTTTTGAAAGCATTCCATTTAATATCGGCACCAAGTATGGCATTATCGCTACTGCCAAATTGTTGTTCGATGGCGCGGTAAAAAATAACCGGGTTGAGATAGCTGAAATCGAACGAATTGTTATTGACTGAATCTTTCGGACTAAACACAACTGATTCAAACAAACCCACATTTAGTTTTTTACCAATGTTGACAGAGGCATGATGAAACGCCATGAACTTTTCCGGATAGCGCCTTCCGCCACCTACGCGTGCATCAGCCGCCATGCGGTTAAGTTGAAACAGGTAGTTGAGCTTCCACACTTTTACATTGGTGCGCAAAAAAAGATTGGGAGCCGAATAATCTGAAAAAATCAGAGACCGGTACCCATTGCCAATGAAGGTACGATCATTACCAAATTGCATGTAAATGTGTTTGGTTAAACTAAAATCGATATAGGCGCGCGCTTCAAAAAAATCTACACCGGTAGTTTTAAATGCTTTCCAATATCCTTCGTGGGGTACTACGCGGTTGCGGGTTACTTCATCGGCCACATATTGCGGCAACACGGCCTGGTTTTCGCCCACAAACGTATAGAAGCCGATTTTACGATCAATCATACCACGTACTTCCACTCCTCGCGTATTAATAGTAATCCATTCATCGCGGTTGTTGTCTTTGCCGGCACCCAGGTACAACACCGGGTTTACATGAATATCAAATTCGGGAATATCTACATATGCAAGATCCGATTTCTTTTTATACAAATGCTTCATAAATGGCTTCTTACTGGTATTGGTTTCTGTTCGGCTCCACTCCCAGCTATCGTTGCGAAGAAACTCCAGGTTAAATTGGTCGCTATGCGATGTGAAGATTTCTCCATGCGCATTCAATGTATCCAGGTAACGAACCAGCGCTTCGCGCTTATAGGGTTTTATAGTTGTAAATAGCTGCGAACTGATTTTCCCGGATTTTATTTCATACCGATCCAGCCAATGATAATAATCGCTGTTAAGCGGAGCGTTGGTACTTTGGGCAAACACAACTTCCGTTAGTAACATCAAAACAATACTATTTATGTATCGCATTCTCAATCTATTTTTAAGAACTGATCCGGATGTAACGCCACCTCAGGAAACTCCCGGACAATTTTTTTATCGTAAGTAATAAGTTTTGTACTTAATCTCATCGCAAGCGCAACAAATTCACAGTCGGATGCCGAACAAGTTGATTTTTTGACAAGTTCAAAAACTTCGTCAGACTCAATCATTTCCTCATAACCCCACAAAAACTCTTCCGCCCGCGCGGTTGCATCCTTCACAGCATCTAAAGTAAGGATGCCTCTCCGGAAATATAAAGTTGCCGCATTTCGAAACTCACTTCGCCATAAAAATGGAACTGCCCACAGGGGCATTTTTTTATAAACCTTCTCCACTGCTTCTGTTTGATTAGACGGAAAGTACAAGTTGCAGATAACATTAGTATCAACTACAATCATTCGCGGTCATTATTAATCGCATCCTCAATTTCTTCCGGGGTTAACCAAACCTTAATCCTGCTCCTGAATTCCCTGGCTTTTGCAAGTATTTCTTCCGGACTGGGTTTTTCCGCCAGCACATGATTCCGGATAGCGATGATTATCTCACTATTTATGCTGCGCTGGTTACGTTTTGCGCGATCCTTCAAAAGAGCATAGGTTTTATCGGGAATATTTTTGAGCGTTATATTTGCCATAATGGTTCCATTTTGGTTCCAAAATACAACCTTTCCATTTTTTAGCCAAATTGGTTGGTTCTGGCCTTGTAAATCGAGTCAGTTTTTCTACTTTTGCAGTCCTTTAAGCAAGAATCATATGAAAAAAGGCATCCATCCTGAGTATAAAGAAGTGGTTTTTTGGGATACTACAAGCGATTTCAAGTTTTTGAGCCGCTCTACGTCTGTTCCGAAAGAAACCATCAAGTGGGAAGACGGCAAGGAGTATCCGGTAATTAAAGTGGAAGTTAGCTCAGCTTCGCATCCATTCTTTACCGGCAAGAAAATGTTTGTGGATACGGCTGGTCGTGTAGAGAAATTCCAGAAGAAATACGGTAAAAAGTAAGATATTCTTCTTAGCGCGTTTTGTTTCAAGGTCTCGGCAAGTCGAGACCTTTTTATTTCTGCTTCTTTAGAACGGAGGTTTGGCCATAGCAACCGGTAAACTTATTTTAGCAGCATGAACCTGATCTTATTCGATCACCCGGAAATCCGCCAGAATCTTTTGCCTTTTACGTTTACGCGGCCGGTGGCGGCTATTCGCACGGGCATTCTTACTATCGCTGAAAAATGGGAAAGGCATCTGGATCTTAAAAGTTCTTTTGCTACTGAAGATTACCTGGCCGAAAAATTTCCGATACACACAGGCACCGACAATTTATGGATTAATGGTGCCATCTGCCCTACTGCTGAACTTACGCAAGCAATTCTGAATCTGGCGTTGGAAGAAAGCTTGGTTCAAAACGAACTTGTTATCGCCACACGCACGGCCAGTACACAACTTCCGTTACCTGACAGCAAAACCAAAAAAGAGTTTTCGGGTTCGCTTACGCTGATCGACCAGCTATGGAAAATCTATCAGCAAAATGGAGCGCAGATTCGCGAAGACTTTATGCTGGTTACAGCCGGAAGAAAATCTGCACCTGTTGCAGATGAGCACACACGCGTGTACAATGCTTCTCAAATATTTCTGGAAGAAGGTGCCCGGGTAAGAGCTGCGGTGCTCAATGCTGAAAATGGCCCGATTTATCTTGGAAAAAATTCGTTTGTGCAGGAAGGTGCACTGATACGCGGGCCTTTCGCATTATGCGAAGAATCGCACGTAAACATGGGAGCCAAAGTGCGGGGCGATACAACAGTGGGCCCGTTCTCTAAAATTGGGGGCGAAGTAAGCAACTCGGTTATTTTTGGGTACAGCAACAAGGCGCACGATGGATTTTTGGGCAATTCTGTTTTGGGCGAGTGGTGTAACATTGGTGCCGATACCAATACCTCTAACATGAAAAACAATTACGAAAACATAAAACTGTGGAGCTATGCCAAAGGTGGCTTTAAAGATAGCGGCCTTATGTTTTGCGGTTTAATGTTTGGCGATCATAGTAAATGTGGCATTAACACTATGTTTAACTCAGGCACGGTGGTGGGTGTTAGTGCCAGTATCTTTGGCGATGGTTATCCGCGCAACTTCATTCCTTCTTTTGCATGGGGTGGCGCTGCGGGGTTTACCACCTATCAACTTAACAAAGCGTTGGAAACAGCCGGCAAAGCCATGGAAAGAAGAAACCAGGTGCTGACCGAAACTGAAAAAGCCATTCTGAAAAAATTATTTGATGACGCTGCCCCTTACCGTGTGTGGGAAAAGAAATCTTAATCATTAACCCGTGAAGTTCGCAGATATTCCAGGATTAGCAGATATAAAGGCCCGGCTTATTGATTCGGTAAAACAAAATCATATTGCCCATGCGCAATTGTTTTTGGGAAAAGCCGGGGCGCTTAACCTGCCATTGGCGTTAGCCTATGCTACGTATTTGCATTGCGAAAACCGGGGTGCTGATGATGCCTGCGGTGTGTGTGCTGCCTGTAGCAAAAATCTGAAGTACATCCATCCGGACACAAGTTTTGTTTTTCCGTTCCGGACTATTCTTAAATCAGAAGATCCAGACCAGGTAAAAGCTGAAACATTTAAACAATGGCGAAGTTTTTTGTTGAATCAACCGTTCGATGACTTAACCGGCTGGATTAATGTGTATGAAGGAGAAGATAAACCTACCTCTATCTCTGTTGAAACCAGTCGCGAAATAATACGAACGCTTTCGCTGAAACCGTTCGAAAGCAAATTTAAAGTAATGTTAATCTGGCAGCCGGAGTTAATGCACTCATCGGCAGCCAATGCTATTCTAAAAATTTTGGAAGAGCCACCACCCAATACATTTTTCTTGTTGGTGAGCAATGCAGCCGAACAGTTACTTCCTACCGTACGCTCGCGCACGCAAACAGTTCAGGTGCCGCTATTAAGCGATGCCGCTATTGATCAATTTCTGAGCGAAAAGCATCAGGTAAACGAAGACCGCAGGTCTGAAATCATTCAACTGGCCGATGGAAACCTTAACCTGGCAATCAAACTGATCAGCAGCACAGAAGATCATTATGCCGATAAGTTTGCCGATTGGATGCGGTCGTGCTTTAAACGCGATTACAAAAAGCTGGTGGCATTTGCCGATGATTTTCATGACCTGGACCGGTTGAACCAACGCAACTTGTTTCAATACGGATTAAGTTTGATGCGCGAAGCATTGTTGCACCGCAACGGAGCCGAGGCTATTAGCCGGGCCAAGAGCAGCGAATTAAAATTTGTAAAAGATTTCAGCAAAGTAATGACCGTAGATAAAATTGCTTCTGTTAATTCGCTCATCAGCACAGCCCATTACCACCTGGAGCGAAACGGAAGCGCCAAAATGATTTTCCTGGATTTATCTTTACAAATCGCAAACACCATCAACCCAAATTAATATTCACAAAATGAAACACATCCTGATTTTTATCGGCTGTATCGGTTTGCTTTTACTGAGTCAGTGCTCGAGCAATAAAAATGATACTGTTGTAACCATCAAAACCAATTATGGCGATATGGTGGCAATCCTGTTCGATGAAACCCCAAAGCATAAAGAAAATTTTATCAAACTTGCTAAAGAAGGATTCTATAACGATTTATTGTTTCACCGCGTTATTCAGGGCTTTATGATACAAGGCGGAGATCCGGAATCTAAAAATGCGGTAGCAGGTCAATCATTAGGTATGGGTGGCCCGGGCTATACCATACCGTCAGAAATTAATCCAAAATTTTTTCATGAAAAGGGTGCCTTGTCGGCCGCCCGACTGCCCGACAACATGAATCCGAATAAAGAATCAAGCGGAAGTCAGTTTTACGTAGTACAAGGAACTATCATTTCACAAAATGACACCGAAACATTACGCATCGATCAATACAAATTGAATGATGCCTTTCAAAAATTTCTACGCGACCCAAACCAGCAACCCCTGATTGATTCCCTAAACCAAATTTACATGACAGGCGATATGCAGGCCTATCAGCGAAAAATTTTTAGTCTGGTTCCGAGGCTTGAAAAAATGACCGGCATAAAAATCTATAAAGATGTTTCGCCCGAAAAATTAAAGGCCTATACAACTACCGGTGGTGCTCCGCATTTAGATGGCGAGTACACCGTATTTGGAAAAGTTATCAGCGGTTTGGAAACCATTGACAAAATCGCGGCCGCCCCTACAAACAACGAGCGCCCCATCGAGGATATCCGCATGACGGTTACCGTAGAAGAATTATCACGAAAAGAAATAAGCACACGCTACGGCTATACTTATCCAAACTAACATGCGCATTCTCATTACCGGTGCCAATGGATTATTGGGCTATAAACTGGTTCAGTTGTTAGCTTCCCAGGTTGGTATAATAACCCTTGCAACAGCCAGAAAAAAGCCGGCCGACCTGCCAGCTGCCGTTCAGTTTGTTGAACTGGATATTACAAACAAACCTCAAACAATAGAAGTAATTGCTTCGGCCAAACCGGATGTGGTAATTCATGCCGCAGCTATGACCCAGGTTGATCAATGCGAAACCGAACGCGACAAATGCTGGAATGCTAACGTAAATGGAGTGGCCCATATCATTACCGCTTGCGCGCAAACAAACGCACACCTGGTACATGTTTCTACCGATTTTATTTTTGACGGAACCCATGGCCCGCTGGATGAAACGGCTATTCCCAACCCGGTAAATTATTATGGCGAAAGTAAACTGGCTGGCGAAAAACTTATACAACAAAGTAAAATCAGTTGGGCTATTCTGCGTACTGTATTGGTATATGGAGTTACTCCGGATATGAGTCGCAGCAACATTGTATTATGGGTTAAGAAAAGTTTGGAGGAGGGCAAAACCATTCATGTTGTAAACGACCAATGGCGCACACCCACGCTGGCCGAAGACCTGGCCATGGGCTGTTATTTAGCTGCTTCAAAGAAAGCAAAAGGCATCTATCATATTTCGGGAAGTGAGATGGTGACCCCTTTTGACATTGCGGTGGCCACCGCCCGCTTCTTTAATTTAGACGCTTCGTTAATCAACCCGGCAAACAGTACAACCTTTACACAACCTGCCAGGCGACCGCCCAAAACAGGCTTCATCATTACAAAAGCACAACGTGAATTGGGTTATAAACCGCACACCTTTACCGAAGGACTTGCCGTGTTGGCAGCACAAATCAAACATTAACTTTTTCTTCTTCCCAACACAAGGTAGTAGATAGGAATACCCAAAAGTGTAATGATTAACCCAGGCCAGGTATAGCCCGGTTTGTAAATAACCAGCAACACACAAAAGGCTATGCCCATTAAAACATAAAGTGCCGGTAAAAACGGATACCCGAAAGCTTTATAAGGCCGCTCAAGGTCAGGGCTCTTTTTTCTCAGAATAAAAATTCCTGCAATAGTTAATGCGTAAAAGATAACTACTACAAAAGAAATCATATCCAACAGGTTGCCATACTCACCGCTTAGGCAAAGCAAGGACGCCACAATGGCTTGTGCCCACAAAGCCCACTGTGGTACCGCATTCTTATTTAATTGCTTTGCCTTGTTAAAGAACAACCCATCATTTGCCATGGTATAATAAACCCGGGCTCCGGAAAGCACTAATCCGTTAATACAGCCAAATGTTGAAATCATGATGAGTACGGCAATCACAACCATTCCCGAGTCGCCAAAAATTTCATTTGCTGCCGATATAGCAAGCCGGTCTGCTTTTGGATAAGCAATGCCATCCAAAGGCAAAACATAAATGTACATGAGGTTGGTTGTAACGTATAATACGGTAACAATCAGAGTGCCGAGGAATAAACTTAACCCAATGTTACGTTTTGGATTTTTTATTTCACCTGCAATAAAGGTTACGCTATTCCAGGCATCGCTGCTAAAGAGCGAACCCGTCATGGCTGCAGCAATTGCACCCAGCAACGCTACACCACTTATCTCTTTCCACCCCACAGGAATTTTTCCATTACCATCCACGCCTAAATCCTGAAGCGCCCGAAACCCTACGCTCCAGTTTTCAGACCAGTAATTTTGCTTCACCAATAAAAAACCAAATAGCACTAAACCAAACAGGGCTACCAATTTTGAAACGGTAAACACCGATTGTATAAGCTTGCCTTCTTTTACACCCCGTGTATTAACATAGGTAAGCAGCATAATAAGCACAATGGAAGTAAGTTGGGCGGCTGAAATCGTAATGAATCCAAGATCCAATGCAACCACACTCTCCCCCATCCAGGGAATAAGGTAGGCCGAGAATCTTGCAAAGGCTACACCTACTGCCGCAATGGTTGCTGTTTGAATTACAGCAAAAAAACTCCAGCCATATAAAAAACCCATAAGGGGATTATAGGCCTCTTTTAAATATACATACTGCCCGCCCGCTTTAGGAAACATACCACTCAACTCGCCATAACTTACCGCTGCGGTAATCGTCATAAACCCGGTAATCAGCCAAACGGCTATTAACAAGCCCGGGCTACCTACGTTGCGCAGGATGTCTGCACTTACAATAAAAATTCCGGAACCAATCATGGAACCTGCTACTAACATGGTACCATCCCATAGCCCGAGTACCGGCTTGAAGTTTGTCTCGCTCATTGAATTAAAATAAGTCGGAAGATGTAATTAAAATTATTTACATACAAACCGGCATTTATGCCATCGTATATTTTTCTGAAATACTTTCGCTTAGTATCCGCAAAACTCCTCGGTAGTACCAATTGGCTGACCGGGTGGCGGTGTTAACAACACATCTTGTTTAAACTCATCCGGAGCTTGCTGGAACTTAATCACCAACTGCGCGAGGTAGGTATTATAAGCTTTCCACGATTCGTCCGTGGCTGGCCGTGTTTGCAGCCAGGCTTTCAACTGATCCAGTTTTGCCGTAACAATAGCACGGGTAGGCGCAGAGGCGTCTTTACTAAGAGCCAATTTGGTAAGGTTTGTAAACAGTGCATAGTTTATACTCATCTGCACAGCACCTTCATAACCTCCACGAGCCGGAGTTTTAAAGGTAGCGCTGATCATTTTGTCAATTACATTTTCGAGGCTTGGTAGGCGGGCATCGCGCGAGTGATGTTCGAATACCCGATTGGCCCGGGCAGGATGCAAAATCAAACCAAAAGTAAGATCGGCTGCCGTTTCTGCTGCGGCCAGCGGATCAAAAGTTAAATCGGTTTTTCCACGCAGCAACTCACGGTGGCGATTGTACCCCAGCGGCCGGGGCGGTATTTGCTTTAATAAACTTTCGGGTAATGCCAG
>Ga0209200_1002984_pt1 | contig 14956 bp, 12 predicted proteins | sample AD_UKC033_MetaG_FD_184406 | JGI IMG/M metagenome (GOLD analysis project Ga0209200, IMG submission 184406) | Active sludge microbial communities of municipal wastewater-treating anaerobic digesters from USA - AD_UKC033_MetaG (SPAdes) (version 2) | ecosystem: Engineered > Bioreactor > Anaerobic >...
AACACATCTGGCAGCGCACATCGCTCTCGCGCCGGCAGTTCGCCACGCTCTACCTCGCCCCACTGGAGCGCTACGCCGAGCTGGTCCAGCAGTTCCCGGCCTCCGAGAACCACCACCATGCCTATCCGGGCGGCATGCTGGACCACGGCCTGGAGATCGTCGCCTATGCGCTGAAGCTGCGGCAGTCATACCTGCTGCCTGCGGGCGTCACGCCAGAGGCACAGGCAGCCCAGGCCGAGGCCTGGACTGCAGGCACGGCCTACGCGGCCCTGCTGCACGACATCGGCAAGATTGCCGTCGATCTGCACGTCGAGCATGCCGACGGCAGCGTCTGGCATCCCTGGCACGGCCCGCTGCGAAAGCCCTACCGCTTCCGTTACCGAAAGGAGCGTGAGTACCGCCTGCACAGCGCCGCCACCGGGCTGCTCTACGCGCGCCTTCTCGATCGGGACATCTTCGACTGGCTCTGCGGCTATCCCGACCTCTGGGCCGCACTGCTGTACGTGCTGGCCGGCCAGTACGAGCATGCCGGCACGCTCGGCGAACTGGTCGTGCAGGCCGACCAGGCATCGGTCGCCCAGGAACTCGGCGGCGATCCCAGCAAGGCGCTGGCGGCGCCCAAGCATGCGCTGCAACGCAAATTGCTCGACGGCTTGCGCTACCTGCTCAAGGAAGAATTCAAGTTGAACCAGGGCGGCCCGGCGGACGGTTGGCTGACCCAGGACGCCTTGTGGCTGGTGAGCAAGACCGTCTCCGACAAGCTGCGCGCACATCTGCTGTCGCAGGGCATCGACGGCATCCCGGCCAGCAATACGGCGGTGTTCAACGTGTTGCAGGATCACGGCATCGTGCAGCCGACACCGGATGGCAAGGCGATCTGGAAGGCTACCGTCACCAGCGACGCCGGCTGGTCGCACGCCTTCACCTTCCTGAAACTCTCGCCGGCGATGATCTGGGATGCCGCCGACCGGCCGGCGCCGTTCGCAGGCCGTGTGCAGATCGAAGAGGAACAGGCGGAGCCGACGCCGCCGGCGGTGGCCGATGGGCCGCGCGCGGAAGGCATCGAGGCTGCATCCGCGAGCACGGCGCCGATCGCATCCGCAGCCATGGACACCGGCGTGGCCGCGCTGCTCGACCTGCTGGGCGACGCCGCTCCACCCACGGCACCGGAGATCCCGAGTTCCCCTGTTGCCGAGCCCGAGCCGGCCCCTTCGACCGTGCCCCCGCCGCAGATGAGCCTCGCGCCTTCCCAGGATCGCACGGAGCCCTCCGGGGCGCACTTCATGGCCTGGCTGCGTCAGAGCGTCCAGACGCGCAAGCTCATCATCAACGACGCCAAGGCCCTGGTGCATACCGTCGCCGGTACGACCTATCTCGTCAGCCCCGGCGTGTTCCAGCGCTACGCGCAGGAGTACCTTCAAGTCGCCGCGCTAGCCAAGCAGGAGAAGCTGGAGGGGTGGCAGTGGGCGCAGAAACGCTTCGAGAAGCTGGGACAGCACCGCAAGCAGCCGAGCGGGCTGAACATCTGGACCTGCGAAGTCACGGGGCCGCGCAAGTCGCGCCGGCTGCACGGCTACCTGCTCGCCAGCCCGGATGCGCTGTTCCAGGAGACGCCGCCAGACAACCCATACCTGCGGCTCGTCAACGAGGCCGCAAAGCGCGAAGATTCAGCCCTTGGGGGCAAGGACGACGATCAGGCGTAGGCATGCGGCCGCTGTGCGGGCCGGCTTCAATCCGCGGATGGGGCCGACTCTGCCAGCTTGGCTTCGGTCAGAGTCATCAAGTGGGCGGAACTGCATTTCAGCGCACGGGCAATCTTGAGGATGAGAGGGAGCGTGGGGACATGCTCGCCGCGCTCGATCTTGCCCATGTGCGACCGTTCGATGCCGGCCATGTGGGCCAGCGTTTCCTGAGCGATGCCCTGGTTGGTTCTTTCTTCCCGCACGGCAGCCCCAAACGCGATGGCTGGTTCCGCTTCGTAGGTAGTGGTGCCGGTGGGGCGGCCCCTTTGGATCGAACGCTTTGGCATTGCCAAGAGCGTCGAACACGGTCACGATTTAAACCACGTTAAACTTAACTCATTCAACGGCTTCGAGATCAGTTGCCACGAGTTCACCGCCTGGGGGGAGCTGGACGTGGAATCGAGTGACATCACCGCCGAAATTCGCATGGCCGTCCTCGGCGAATGGGTGCCTCCCCAGCTCGCCGACGTGCTCGCCCTGCAGCGCGCCGAAGAGCCGGAGACTCATGCCGTCCTGGCCGGATGGACAGATCCCGGTCGAGGCGCGGAGCTGCCGGGCGACGGCTTCGACTTCGCCTTGTCTGCGGCTGCCCGGCAGTGGCCTGGCTGGATATGCGAGCCGCTGTGGCATGACACGCTGGCGGTCGCCGTGGCCAAGCGCTCCCACCTGCTGGCCTACCGTGAAGTGCCGTGCGAGGAAGTGCTCAAGCAGCCCTTGATCTGCTCGCAGTCCACGGCCGATGAACCATGGCGCGTGACCGTGCAGCGCGTGTTCGAAAACGCGCTGCAGGAGCGGGAGCAAACGGTGGAGACATTCGATGTGGCGATGACGCTGGTTGCTGCCGGGTACGGGATCGCCATTGCGCCTGCCGCGAGACTGGCGAGCTACCTACGCCGAGGCATCGCCGTACGGCCGCTGGCCGGCGCACCAATGATCGTGATGGCTTACCTGCTCCGCCGCAACGCTACCTTGTCGGACACCCAGGCAAGATTCGCCCGACGAGCGCGCTTGGTGTCCTGACTGATGCGCTGGCCTTCCCATTGATGCGTAACGGCCGGAACTGCACGTCTTCGGCCCTCCGGCTCTGCCGCCATACGTAGTCGCCGATCAAATTGATGTGCTCCCAGCCCAGCGGCGACAGGTATTGCAGCAACCCGTCGTCGATCCCGTTGCCGGAGTCGCGCAGCGCCTGCGTCGCAGCTCATCCTGACAACAATCTACCCTTGTTACCCTTGTCTCGAATTTCAAGGAACCTAGCGATCAAACAGCCGACTCCGATGGAGATCGCAACATCGGCGAGGTTGAACGCGGGCCAGTGCATGCCCTGCCAGTGGAAGTCGAGGAAGTCCACAACCTGACCGCGCAGCAGGCGATCCACCACGTTGCCAAGTGCCCCGCCAAGAATGAGGCTGTAGCCGACGGCTTCGAAGCGCGGCAGCGTCTGCTTCAGTTGTCGGATGAGCCAGACCGCGACGAGCAGTCCTAACGTGATGAAGAAGTAACGTTGCCAGCCACTCGCTCCGGCCAAAAAGCTGAACGCGGCGCCCGGATTGAGCACATGCACGAGGTTGAAGAACGGCGTGATCTCGACCTGTTTGCCATAGACGAACGCCCGTTCGATCGAGAGCTTGGCTGCCTGATCAGCAGCAACCGCTGCCGCAGCCACCCCGTACCACGGCAAGGCCGGCGCGAGCAGCCCCTTTGCGCGCGCCGCAGTGGCGAACGAGATCAGCCACCGCGAGAGCACGGTGCAGCCCAAGCCCAGCCCCCAGCCTGCCAGCACGTCGCCCGGGAAGTGCATACCTGCCGCCATGCGTGACCAGCCAACCAGGGCGGCATACATCAACAGGCAACCGCGACCGCGCCAGGCCAGCAGCGGCCACAACGCAGCGGCCACCAGCGCCGCGTAGGTCGCGTGCCCGCTGGGCAGGCTGTAATGCAGCTCCACAGCGCCGATGACATGCACCGCTGCGCCCAGCACCGCATGCGGGCGCGGAAAGTCGAGCCACCACTTCAAGGCCGACGCCGCCGCCAAGGCCAGCAAGAACGCGACGCCGAAGTGCAACAAACGGCTCCGCACTAGCCGAACGCGGGCCGGATCGGAAGATGCCTTTGACCATGCCCATAGGCCCAGTACGGTTAGGGAAGGTCTGAACAACTCCGCCCGATTGCGCGACAATGCCTCACCGTGATCGGGGTGAGTGCGATGCAGCTGTCGTTCGGTGATGCCGAGGGTCTGGGGAGCCGCAAGCGCACGCGGCGCGAGGTGTTTTTGGCGGAGATGGAGCAGGTGGTGCCGTGGCAGGCGCTGCTGGGTCTGATCGAGCCGCACTACCCGAAGATGGGCCGTCCCGGTCGCCAGCCCTATCCGTTGGCGACGATGCTGCGCATCCACTTCCTGCAGCAGTGGTATGCGCTCAGCGACCCGGCGATGGAAGAAGCCTTGTACGACACGCCGGTGATGCGCCGCTTCGCGCAGTTGGGCGGGCTTGCCGACATCCCGGACGAGACGACGATCCTCAACTTCCGCCGGCTGTTGGAGACGCACGGGCTGGCCGAGAAGCTCTTCGAGCAGGTCAACGCCCATCTTCAGCGCAAGGGCCTGAGCCTGCGCAGTGGCACGATCGTGGATGCCACGATCATCAGTGCGCCGAGCTCGACCAAGAACAAGGCGGGCGAGCGCGATCCGGCGATGCACCAGACCAAGAAGGGCAACCAGTGGTTCTTCGGGATGAAGGCGCACATCGGCGTGGATGACGCGTCCGGTCTGGTGCACCACGTGGAATGCACGGCGGCGAACGTGGCCGACGTGACGCAGGTGTACAAGCTGCTGCACGGCCGGGAAGACACGGTGTGCGGCGACAGCGGCTACACGGGTGCCGAGAAGCGCGAGGAGCTGCAGGACGTGGACGCCGGATTCCTGATCGCGGAGAAGCCGTCGAAGCTGCGTGCGATGAAGAACGAGCGCGAGCGGCGCTACGCCGAGCGGTGGGAGCGCTACAAGGCCAGTCTGCGGGCGAAGGTGGAGCACCCGTTCCGGGTGATCAAGCGCCAGTTCGGCTACACGAAGGTGCGCTACCGCGGCCTGGCGAAGAACGCGGCGCAGGTGCTGACGCTGTTCGCGCTGTCGAACCTGTGGATGGCGCGCCGGCGTTTGTTGCCGACGACGGGAGCAGTGCGTCCGTAAGGCGGGGAAACCCGCCAAAAACCGCCCTGCACGGGCGAAATCCGGCTCGAAAGCGACGCCAGGCCGGCGCCACGATGCCGCAATCCGGGCGGCAGAGCGGGTTGTTCAGACCTTCCCTAAAGCGGAGGTCGCCAAGGCGGAAGCCGAGCTGATCGTGCTCAACAATCGGCGCAGCGACATCGAGCAGGCCAATGCCCGCAAAGCCGCGCAGGCCGAACGGGAACTGGCCGATGCCCTGGCGCAGGCGCGTGAGGAACTGGCGCAGATCACCGGCACGGCGACCGATGCCGACCGGCAGGCGGCCATTGCCCGCAGCTACCGCGATCTGCGCTCGCGCCTCGCAGCGGAAATGGCGTGCTGTCGGTGCACCTGAACGGCGTGCTCGCCATTCAGATGAACGCGCAGGACACCATCCGGGGTGGCGGCCCGCTGCTCACCGCCTTCATCGGCGCGATACCATCCACCCCGGACTCACTGCCTGATTGGCTACAAGTTCCATACTCAGGTCAGAACTGCCGCCAGCGTTCGATCAGGACCTTCGCCTCGGCGCGGCTGCGGAACCACTCTCGGTTGAGCAGCTCGTCCCGCAGCTTGCCGTTAAAGCTCTCGACGAATCCGTTCTGCCAAGGGCTGCCAGGCGCGACGAGGCCCGGGCTGATGTGTTCGGTTACCTCGAGCGGTTCCACAACCCGAGAATGCGTCGTAGAGTTGCCCGGCGTGACCGGGAGTTTCAGGCCTTAATCAAACCGTCCTGGAAACGGGGTAGAACCCTTGGGGCGAACCAGCCCAAGTGCCTTTGGTCTGTGCGCTTTCGCAGAGGCAACGGCCCCGATCGCTGTTGAACCGACCGGGCTGACGGCTCCCGATCACGGATCAGCGTGAACGCTACGAAGAGTTTGAGAGAACTCGGGGGCGTGATCATGCGCCGGGGCCCGGCGCCATGGAGCGGCTTTGCCGTTATGTACCGAGGTGGCCTTGCTCTTGGCGATCCACGTCCTGACCGAGATCATGACTCGGACATGCGCTTTGCAACCACCTGCGCGCGAAAACCTCGGCCGGCTCCGGACGGGCGAAGTAATACCCCTGTGCTTCGTCGCAACCCAATGCCAGCAAGTGTTCCGCCTGCGCTGCCTCTTCCACACCTTCGGCCAGGGTCTTGAGGCCGAGGCTCTTCGCCATGGCAACGATGGCGGACACAATGGCGAGATCGTTGCGATCGGTCAGCATGTCCCGCACGAACGAGATGTCGATCTTCAGTTTATGAACGGGAAATCGCTTGAGGTAAGCCAGTGAGGAATACCCGGTGCCGAAATCATCGATGGACAGCGCAAACCCGGCCGAGGTCAGGGCGCGCGTGACCTCCACGGCACGTTCCGGGTCGCGCATCATGCCCGACTCGGTCAGCTCGAGCTCGATTGCAGAAGACGCTGCACCGGATTCGCGAGCGATCCTAAGACACCGGTCAACGAAATCGTCGTCCTCAAATTGTTTCGCGGCCACATTCACCGCGACCCTTCCGGGCAGCGGACACCCTCGTTCCTGCCAATGCCGCACCTGGCGGCATGCCCCGGCGAGCGCCCATTCGCCCAATGTACCGATCAATCCCCGTTCTTCCGCGATCGGGATGAATTCGGCTGGGGAAACCATGCCCCAATCCGCATCATGCCATCTCGACAGTGCCTCGGCGCCTACGATTTTGCCGCTGGGCAAATGCACCTGGGGATGATAGTGGAGTTGCAACCGTCCGGCGGCAAGCGCGGTTTCCAGGCGATGGACGATTTCCAGCTTCCTCGCCAAATCCGTACCCATCTCCGAACGGTAGAAGCGATAGCCCCCGCCGCTGTGGCTGCTCAGTAACTGGCCACTGACAGTTTCGGATCGATCTGCCAGGTTTCGTTGACGATCTTGGCGTCGCGATAGGTCAGAACGTAGCGCACCTTGATCGGCTGCTTGCCCTCGAACTGCACGTTGGCCGTCACGGTGGCGCCCTTGGGGTTGGCCGATTCCTCCACCTTGTCGATCGACACCTTCAGAGTCCCTTGCGACTTGGTGAACTTCTCCCAGACCCCGCGGATCGCGTCAGCGCCCGCGTAGCTGCCATCCAGCGGACCACCGACCCAGGTGAGTTGGGCGTTGTCGGCGTAGCCCCGCATCAGCACGGCCAGATCGCCCGAGCCGATGGCCTGGAAGTGCGTGCGGGCGTCGTCGGCGGGTCCGGCGAACGCCGTGCCGCTGAACAGGGTCGCGAGAGCGAAAGCGGTGGCGGTGGCGGTGAGTCGTTTCATGATCGGTAGTCCTTAGTACGTGGGTGGAAGAAATGAGGTTGACATTGAGGTATACGGGAGCGTCGGCCGGTTTATTCCCGCCTGGGCGCAAAACTCATCGCCTCATCGCGGCATGCTTCACCCCAGCCAGTGGCTGACGGCCCGGTTCACACCATAGCCGCCGACCATCAGAAAACCGAACAGCGTGGCCGCCAGCAGCAAGGGCTTAAGGCCCGCTTGGCGGATGGCTCCCACGTGGGTACGCAGCCCGAGCGCGGCCATCGCCATGGCCAGCAGCACGGTGTCGAGCTGCACCAGGGCCGCGACCCATTGCGGCGGCAGCCACCCCAGCGAATTCACGCCGGCGGCGGCGATGAACACCAGCGCGAACCAGGGAATGGTGATGCGGGCCGCGCCACCCTGTCCGTCGGCCCGGACGGCCCTTGACAGCGCCAGCAGGAACGGCGCAAGCATCATCACGCGCAGCATCTTGACGATGACGGCCGTGGCGGCGGCCGGCTCGCTGACGCTGCGCCCGGCGGCCACCACCTGCGCCACCTCGTGGATCGTCGAGCCCGCGTACACGCCATAGGCCTGCTCGGACAGGTGCAGGTACGGGTACAGCAGCGGGTAGGCGAACATCGCCAGCGTGCCGAACACGACCACCGTGGCCACGGCCACCGACACCTTGTGCGCCTGCGCGCGCACCACCGGCTCGGCGGCCATCACGGCGGCGGCGCCGCAGATCGCGCTGCCCGCGCCGATCAGCATCGAGGTCTGCCGGTCCAGCTTGAACACGCGCGTGCCCAGCTGCAGCGCGAGAACAAAGGTCAGCGCCACCATCAGCGCATCGATCACCACGCCGGCCCAGCCGATGGCGCCGATCTGCTGGAAGGTGATGCGAAAACCGTACAGCACGATGCCCGCGCGCAGCAGCCGGTTCTTGGAGAAATCGACCCCGGCAGCCGTGTGCGCGGCGATGGCCGGAAAGAACGTGTTGCCGGCCACGATGCCCAGCACGATGGCCAGCGTCAGCGCCGACAGGCCCCAGCGCCCCGCCCAAGGCGTCTGCGCCGCCACCATGGCGGCGGCGGCAAGTAGCCCCGCCAGCGCCAGGCCTTGCCACCAGGCACGCGTCCTCCAGGTCGGAGGCGCAGAGGTCGTGGCGGACAACGAGGTGGACATGGTCGGACTCCTTCACGGAAAACGTTGGCTGGCGCTTAGAGACCGCTATGAGCGCCGCGATGCACGTCAGCTTCCTGCATCTGGTACCATGAGTCCAATACATTCTTTTCAAGAAAACGTAACTTTAAGTTATGCGACTGAATCTTCACCTGCTGCGCGTGTTCTTCACTGTGGCTGAGCTGCGAAGCTTCTCGCGCGCGGCCGAGGCCCTGTTCATCAGCCAGCCCGCTGTCTCCAAAGCCGTGCGCGAGCTGGAATGCCAGATCGGCCTACCCTTGCTCGAACGTGGCGCGGGCGGCCCCAAGAGCGCCCGGGGCGTGCAACTGACGCCGGACGGTGCGGCGGTGTTCGAGCATGCACGGGGCATCTTTGCGCTGGAGCGGGCCGCGATCGAAGACGTGCAGGCGCGCGTGGGGCTGCAGCGCGGTCGCCTGCGGGTGGGGGCCAGCACCACCGTGGGTGCCTACTGGCTGCCCCAACTGCTGGCGGACTTTGTGCATCGCCATCCAGCCGTCGATGTGCAAGTGGTTCAGGGCAACACGCAGATGGTCTGCGAGGCCCTGCTCGACTGCCGCATCGACATCGGTCTGGTCGAGGGCGATGTGCACGACCCGCGTCTTGCAGCGCACACGTGGCGCGAGGAGCCGCTGTGCGTCGTCGCTGGCGTGCACTCGCCGCTGGCGCGCAGCCGACGCCTCACCGCCGCCACACTGAGCAGCGAGATCTGGCTGCTGCGCGAGCCGGGCTCCGGCACCCGCGACGTGGCCGACCGGCTGCTGCACGAACTCGCGATCCGGCCACAGCGATGCATAGAGATCGGCAGCAACGAAGGCATCGCCCGCGCCGTCGCGGCCGGCCTGGGGGTGGCACTGCTGCCGATGCGCGTGGTGCGCGAGCTGCTGGCGCTGCGTGAAGTGGCTGCCCTCAAGCTATCAGGCGCACCCAAGCTGGTCCGGCTCCTGTGGCGCGTGGAACTGAAGGGCCGTCCGCCGTCGCCGCTGGTGCTGGCCTGGCGTGAGGCGCTGGCGCGCCCGCTCGCGCACTGACCGGGCGCGAGCGGGCCGCTCTGCTGTCGTTGCCTTCAGGAGTAGTCGTCTGAGCTGCGCGAGTTACTGGCACCAGATCGCATTCACAAGCTGACCGAGCAGGAGTTCGTAGATGCCGTTTCCCGGGTGCACGCGATCCGAGACCAGGCCGTCAGGCAGGGATACGAGCACTTGGTCTTGCCTGACCGACCGCAGGCCGGCGACGACAAGGTGGAAAAGTTCGGCGAGTGGCTCTGACGGCAGCGATTCGCGGAACGCGATCCGCAGCGACGACTGCCGAAGTGGCTTATTGCTTCAATCGCCGATTCGATCTTAAAACCACCCTCCCGCGCCTGATCATCGCAGCGGCGCGTACGTGCGCTTGCCCGTTGCAGATGATCAGGTGGGCTGAGGGACATTGCTAATCAAGAGTACTTGTGGCGTCCCCTTGAAATCTACACACCAGGGCACCACATCGCAATTGTTTCCAAGCACCTGCAACGATTGAGCAGCGAACTAACGGTAGTGTGCGGTGGGCTGTGAAAACCGCCCAGCGAGACGTCTTCGCGCTCGACGAGTTGGCGGCCTATTTAAGGAAGGTCTGAACAACTCCGCCCCATTGCGCGACAATGCCTCACCGTGATCGGGGTGAGTGCGATGCAGCTGTCGTTCGGTGATGCCGAGGGTCTGGGGAGCCGCAAGCGCACGCGGCGCGAGGTGTTTTTGGCGGAGATGGAGCAGGTGGTGCCGTGGCAGGCGCTGCTGGGTCTGATCGAGCCGCACTACCCGAAGATGGGCCGTCCCGGTCGCCAGCCCTATCCGTTGGCGACGATGCTGCGCATCCACTTCCTGCAGCAGTGGTATGCGCTCAGCGACCCGGCGATGGAAGAAGCCTTGTACGACACGCCGGTGATGCGCCGCTTCGCGCAGTTGGGCGGGCTTGCCGACATCCCGGACGAGACGACGATCCTCAACTTCCGCCGGCTGTTGGAGACGCACGGGCTGGCCGAGAAGCTCTTCGAGCAGGTCAACGCCCATCTTCAGCGCAAGGGCCTGAGCCTGCGCAGTGGCACGATCGTGGATGCCACGATCATCAGTGCGCCGAGCTCGACCAAGAACAAGGCGGGCGAGCGCGATCCGGCGATGCACCAGACCAAGAAGGGCAACCAGTGGTTCTTCGGGATGAAGGCGCACATCGGCGTGGATGACGCGTCCGGTCTGGTGCACCACGTGGAATGCACGGCGGCGAACGTGGCCGACGTGACGCAGGTGTACAAGCTGCTGCACGGCCGGGAAGACACGGTGTGCGGCGACAGCGGCTACACGGGTGCCGAGAAGCGCGAGGAGCTGCAGGACGTGGACGCCGGATTCCTGATCGCGGAGAAGCCGTCGAAGCTGCGTGCGATGAAGAACGAGCGCGAGCGGCGCTACGCCGAGCGGTGGGAGCGCTACAAGGCCAGTCTGCGGGCGAAGGTGGAGCACCCGTTCCGGGTGATCAAGCGCCAGTTCGGCTACACGAAGGTGCGCTACCGCGGCCTGGCGAAGAACGCGGCGCAGGTGCTGACGCTGTTCGCGCTGTCGAACCTGTGGATGGCGCGCCGGCGTTTGTTGCCGACGACGGGAGCAGTGCGTCCGTAAGGCGGGGAAACCCGCCAAAAACCGCCCTGCACGGGCGAAATCCGGCTCGAAAGCGACGCCAGGCCGGCGCCACGATGCCGCAATCCGGGCGGCAGAGCGGGTTGTTCAGACCTTCCTTAGGGGCGCGGTCCAGTAGCTGCCGATTAGGCTGAAGAGCGACGCCAGCGGCCACAGCACTGCGGGCGTCCCAGCATTGATCGCTTGAAATAGCGCGAGATTCAGACCGGCCCAGTCATACAGCACGAATTTCCAACTCATCGGCGCAGCAGCCTCAAGCCATTGCCCACCACCAGCAGGCTAGCTCCCATGTCGGCGAACACCGCCATCCACATGGTCGCGTGGCCGGTGAAGGTGAGCACCAGGAACACGGCCTTGATGCCCAGCGCAAGCGCGATGTTCTGTGTGAGCACCTGTGCCGTGGTGCGGGACAGCCGCACGAAGGTCGGAATCTTGCGCAGGTCATCGTCCATCAGCGCCACGTCGGCCGTCTCGATGGCCGTGTCGGTGCCCGCCGCGCCCATCGCGAAGCCAATGTCGGCACGAGCCAACGCCGGAGCGTCGTTGATTCCATCACCGACCATGCCGACCCCGCCGGACTGGGCAAGCGCTTCGATCTCGCGCAGTTTGTCATCGGGGAGCAGGTTGCCTTGTGCGCGGTCGATCCCGGCCTGTGTGGCAATCGCCTTGGCGGTGTGTGGGTTGTCGCCGGTCAGCATCATGGTCTGGATGCCCAGCGCGTGCAGTTCGGCCACGGCGCTCCGGCTGCTGTCCTTGATGGTGTCGGCCACTGCCATGAGCGCCTGCACGCCCTCGGGCTCCACCAGCATCACCGCCGTCTTACCCTCGGCTTCCAGTGCGGTGATGCGTTGTTCCATTGCGGGGGAGCAATGTCCCAGCTCGTCGAGCATCCGATGGTTGCCGAGGTGATAGGCCACTCCGTCGATCACGCCGCGCACGCCTCGGCCGGGCAATGCGGCGAATTCCGCGACTTCGCGCAGCGCCACGCCGTCGGCAAGGGCGGCTTGCGCGATTGCCTTGGACACCGGATGGTCGGAGCGGCTGGCCAGGCTGGCCGCGAGACTACGGGCGTGCTGGGGCGAAGCGTTACCCAAGGCAACGAAGTCGGTCTGCGCGGGCTTGCCGTGGGTGATGGTGCCGGTCTTGTCCAAGGCCAGCCAGCGCAGCTTGCGGCCCTCTTCCAAATACACGCCGCCCTTGATGAGAATGCCGTGGCGTGCCGCTGCGGCCAACCCGCTGACGATGCTGACGGGTGTCGAAATCACCAGCGCGCACGGGCAGGCGATCACCAGCAAAACCAGCGCCCGATAGATCCAATCCAGCCATGCCGCTCCCACAAAGAGCGGCGGCACCAGTGCGACGACCACGGCCAAGGCGAATACGGCGGGCGTGTACCAGCGCGCGAACTGATCCACGAAGCGCTGGGTCGGCGCGCGGCTGCCTTGTGCGGCCTCCACCGCATGAATGATGCGGGCCAGCGTGGAGTTGTTCGCCAGCGCCGTGACACGGTACTCGAACGAGCCTGACTCGTTGAGGGAACCCGCAAAGACGGGATCGCCTAGGCCCTTGTCGACGGGCAGACTCTCCCCGGTGATCGGCGCTTGGTTCACGGTCGAGCGGCCTTCTACGACCTCCCCATCGAGGGCGATGCGTTCGCCAGGCCGCACTCGCACCCGGCTGCCGATCGCAACCTGCTTGGCATCCACCTCGCGCCATGAGCCATCAGGCTGTTGCACCGTGGCTCGCTCCGGGGCCAGATCGAGCAGCCCCGCGATGGCGTTGCGGGCGCGGTCCAGCGACTTGGCCTCGATGACCTCGGCCAAAGCGAACAACACCATCACCATCGCCGCCTCCGGCCAGTGCCCGATCAACATGGCCCCGGTGACGGCAATCGACATCAGGGCGTTCATGTTGAGGTTGCGGTTCTTGAGGGCAATCCATCCTTTCTTGTAGGTGGACAGGCCACCGGTGAGGATGGCGACCAGAGCCAGAACCATCACCGACCAATGATTGCCGCCTTGGAGCCAGTACACGGCCTCCGCCGCAACAGCGGCGACTAGCGAGATGCCGAGCGGCCACCAATGGGTCGTGGTCTGCCCCGGTGCTGATGACGCAGGCGTGCGGTTGGCTTCTTCGAGCACTTGGGCCTCGAAGCCGAGCGATTGCAGAGCACCCAGCACGTCAGGCAGCACGGCTGGGGCATGGCGCACGGTGAGCGTGCGTTGCATCAGGTTGAAGTCGAGATCGATCACACCGGCCAGCGTGGCGAGATTGCTGCGGATCAGCGCCTCCTCGGACGGACAATCCATCTTGGCGATGGCAAGGCGGGTGGTCTGCACCGCCGAGCGGTCGTCCTGTCGCACCGCCTGCATATCGACAGCCGCCAAGGCTTGTTCCACGGGGGCCAACGACGCCAGGGTGTGCCGCACGGTCAAGGTGCGCCGCATCAGGTTGAAATCGAGCTCCACCACGCCGGGCACGCCGCCCAGCTTGCCCCGGATCAGCGCTTCTTCCGTGGGGCAGTCCATGTTCTCGATGTGATAGACGGCAACCGCCACCCCGGTAGTGGCGCTGGTCTGTGTTTCTGATTTGAGAACGGGAGCATCAGCACAACCGTACCCGCTTGATCCGCAACTCATAGCAATTCCTCGGCGTCGTCATTCGTTCAAATGCATTAAAATCCCTATAGTGGCTATAGGGTCAAGCATTGGAGGACCAGCATGGAAATCAGGATCGGCGAACTGGCGCAGCGCACGGGATGCGAGGTCGTGACCATTCGTTACTACGAAAAGGAAGGGCTATTGCCTGAGCCGGCGCGAAGCAGCGGGAACTATCGGCTGTACGGCGAGGAGCAAGTCAAGCGCATGCAGTTCATTCGCCACTGCCGTTCGCTGGACATGTCGCTGGGCGAGATTCGGACCTTACTGAACCTGTGGGACAGCCCCACCCAGGATTGCGGAAAAGTGAATGCCCTGCTGGATGACCATATCCGGCAGGTGGAGGCGCGGGTCGAGGCGTTGTTGCAGCTAAGGCTGCATTTGACGGCCTTGCGTGAAAAGTGCGCCGGCGCACGACCCGTCGAGGCGTGCGGCATTCTTCAAGGGCTCGTGAATTGTTCTTGCCATACCGTCAGCACCCGAGACGAGGCCAGCGCTGGCGTTTAGCGTACGATTTTTCCCAAATTCTGTGGCTTCCCCTGCTAGGCGACCCCGACTCGCGGCGGGGTCCATTCGCTTTCCTTCACGGCCGTGCTCACTGCCATGGCGAGCTTGTCGAGATTGCTGGCAGTCACGCCCTCCAGTGCCGAACGCCCCCGCAGCATCGAGCGCGGTTGCAGCAGTGCATGGTAGAGCTGCCAAGGGTCCGCACCCCTGGTCAGCTTGAGGACGGACTGGATCAGCTCGTGCTTGAGTGGGTCGAGGTGCCAGTCCGGCACGCGCTGGCCGCGGTTGCCCACGTTCAACGCCAGCAAGTTGCCCGCCTTGATCTCGTAGCTGATCCACCTGCGGGACTTGCCCGCCATCTTGGCAAACGCCGCGACGGGAAGGTTGTGCGGCGCTTCGAAGACATCGAACAGTTCCATCCTCTCGCGCTGAATGTCCGAAGGCACCAGCGGCGCGGCCGATCGAGGGGGCGGAACCGCCGGCAGCCGATGTGTGGCGGCAGAAACCAACGGCATGGCGTCACCCGGCTTCGTCACCAGCAGGATTGGCGAAGCGGCAACCGGCGTGGAAGGTGCGCTTGCGGTTTGCTCATTCGGGAACGCGGGTACGCCTTCCAGATGCACGGTGAGCGGCATGCTGGCCGCCTCGACCTGGTTCTGCTCGAAGAGGTCGAGCCGATCGGCCCAGTCCTGCATCATGCGGCGACGCTGCTCCACGTACTCGGCATGGTTGT
>Ga0209200_1002985_pt1 | contig 14951 bp, 20 predicted proteins | sample AD_UKC033_MetaG_FD_184406 | JGI IMG/M metagenome (GOLD analysis project Ga0209200, IMG submission 184406) | Active sludge microbial communities of municipal wastewater-treating anaerobic digesters from USA - AD_UKC033_MetaG (SPAdes) (version 2) | ecosystem: Engineered > Bioreactor > Anaerobic >...
GGCGTTACACTAGTTCCATACGTAGTCTCATCGCCCCAGCTTATTTGTTCTCTCTTTCCAATTAGATACTCATTGAAAGACATTTTATTTCATCTCCTTTTATTAATTTACTCGATTTAAGTTTATCCCTTTTAATTCAACTTCTATTACTTTATGAAAGCATTGGTAAGTTTCATCGAAAGGTAAATCTCTAGGCATCTGGATTACATTAAAATCAAACAATGCAGGAAATAACTCACTCTCGCTATCTTCAAATGCTTCAGTTATTTTTGTCGCAATATATTCTGCTAACTCTTCACCCATATATGTTCTGCTAGAGATTGTGAATGATTGGTCGGTCTTGCCTTCTTTAGCCCAAATATCAATTTGGTAATGCATTGTGGCTTGAACAGGAGCATCATGATTACCTAATCTTTGTCCTGAACCACCAACAGTTAAAATATTAATTCTTGGAAAACTTGTGCTTGATAAATCAGTTCGGGGTTTGTCCCAGTATATCCAATTTGAAGTGCCATACTTATAATTAATAATAACAGCATCATCAACCGTCAAACCCGTAAAAAATTTAACCTGTTGATTTCTGAAATCAACCCAATAATCCTGCCATTTTACTTTAGTTGCTCCGTTGACAGTTACACTTGTGATACAAGACATTGTGCCTGAAGCGGGGGTCAATGTAAAATCTGTTTGGCTTGCTGTGGCTGTAAATGTATCTGAGCCTGTTGCCTCAGCCCTTACTCTAGGGTCAGTAAGATTTTTCCGTAAAAAATCTACTAAAATATATTTTGCTAGTAAAAAATCAGACATTTTCTACCTCCAAACATTTTTCTATATACTTCGGCATCCACATATCCTTAACCGCATAATATGCAGGTCTGAAAAAAGGGTGTGCATTAGTTCCGTGCTTTGCAATTTTACCCCTTATTGCATATCCAAAGCTCTCATCTCCACCGTGACGTTTAGCCCATTCTATTAATGGTTTAATTGGCACCCAGTGAGGACTTGTTCCATATTCTAAATGAATGCCATAAGATACACCATCTTCTAAGTAATACGTATCTGAATTTTTAGAGTTCGGATATAAAGTAATACTATTTTTGAGGAAACCCAAATCTACTGGAGCATTTCTTATCGCCAGCTCTTTCATTTTTACCATTGATAAATAAAGTGCTCTTTTCATTCTTTCAATAGCGTCCTCACTTTCTAATTTCTCTTTTATTTCAACTGAAAACTCTATATTCATTATGAACCCTCTAATGTTATGCTCTTAATTATACAATATTTGTAAATCTGAGTATCTTTAACATATGGCTGTTTAATTATGTTGGTTACTTTCCATTGAACACCATTTGCATCTGTTATTAAGTCCCCTTCTTTTACTTCATTAGTTCCATCAGTAGCTAAAACTTTACAAAAAAACTTCCGATTTCCGGGCACAGCTAAACCCATATCATGCACTATTCGGTCTTTATATGATATATCTTGAATTACACCTATAACAGAAAATTCAGACTCTGATATTGAGCTAACCGTGCCCATAGAATCAGTAGTCTCGGTAAGTCGGGTAACAGTAAATGTAGAACCATACTTATCCATAAAAGCATTAAAATCTGCCAATGCTTTAGTCGCCAGACTGTAATTTGTCATTTTTCTGTTCCTCTTGGAGTTCTTTTTCTAAAACTATCTCATTATAACAATAATCGCAAACCTCAAGTTTTTGGGTTGCTCTTCTCTTCTTACATATCTCGCAAATTGCCATCATCTATCAGAGCCAGTCGCAAAAAATAAAGTTCTTTGTTTTATGCCTACTCTATCTAAAAGGCTATCAATCCTTGTCTTAAGGAATTCCATATTTTGCTTGCCTCTTGCAAATAAGTCGCCAACATTTAGTGAAAATTCAGATAAGCTATAATTGTTAGCACCGTCATAATTGCCACCTAAAACATACACCCAAGCCCTCAACCCAGCCATGCACGCCACCAAATCTGTGATAATATTCGGCACTGTCGAATAACCATAAGTATAAGTTATCTTTAAGTTGTTTGTGCCTTCTGGAAGGGTTTGAGTTTTCAATATAATCCTGCCTGTTGGTTTTATGGTATTTGTGATTGTATCATTCGCCACTTCTAACCAATAATCATCACTCTCATAAGTTCCTGCAAGTATGTCATCAGAAGATAATGTATCAAACGTAGTAGTAGCATTCCCATTAGCATCAAGGATTTTACATTCTGTAATGCTTTGTATAGGATAATGAGACACAATAAAGCTTGATTGATAGTTCCCAACAAGGTCTTTGTCTTTTATTGATAAAAATTCAGTTAATTCATTAGCATCAGTAAATTTCCTACCTGCGATAGCTTCAAGCTCGGCTTCTGCATCAGATATCATAATATCAACAACTGAACTCGCAATCTCAGTAGTAGATAACCCTGAGCGATTATATACATCAGTTGCTGAGCAATAATTACTTGTAATAATTGAACCTTGCTCTAAATAAACCACTACTATATAATCTGTATCCCATACAATATTAAGGAATTTAATAGTTGAAGCTGAATCTGAATGTGTCACTACATATTCAGTAGTAGGCACCAGATTTAAACCATTCACAAAAACATTAAACCCACCAGATTGAGTCAGTTGTGTATTTGCGAGCGTTAAAACTCGATTTGTTTCACCATTTGAACCCGAACAATCACTGCCCCGTTTAGTTTCCGTGGTAAGTGTCATATCGGGACACACCTCTCAATATCACATAACCATACTTTATTTCCCACCATTGGTTGAGGGTTTGTGCCATTATCTTGAATAGGTCTATCATCTGTAATTTGAACCCAACCACTACTACAGTAATCCCAAGAGCTTTTCTCAGTATTAAGGTAACATCTGGTTGCAGAACCACCAGAAACCCCGCCAGGACATTCCATAATACTGCTCTCAGTCTCACAATAATACTTAGCAGTTTCAAAAAAGTTTGGTGTTATTAACGCAAGAGCAATTAAACCAATCGAAATTAAACTGCTAATTCCTATACTTTGAACATCTGCCATTTTTAATCACCTTATTTTAAACTTAAATGCCCTGTCGGTTGGCTTCCAAGCCCAAGATATAATGCTCGGATTTCTTCTTCGGATAACGCTCTATTGTAAATTCTGACATCGTCTATTGAGCCGTTGAAATAATTTTGTCCACCACCATAATTATTCCTACCAATATTCCAAACATCAGAAGGATTTAATGTAATTGTGTTTGTTCCTGTAAAATAAGAACTACATTCTACACCATTTCTATATAATATCATATGTGTGCCATTAAAAACACCTGTAAACATACTCCATTCTCCTTCACTCCAACTACAACCTATTCTTCCACTACTTCCATCATCGAATCTCCATCTCAATGCAACATAATCTTCATAATACCCATAAAATTCTAACCCTTCTCCTGTTGCTTCTTTTATTTGGACCATCATCATATTCTGAGTGTTAGTTCCTACAGGAGCATACAACCAAGCTGAAATAGTCATACCTGAAGTAGAAAAATCTAAACCATTTCCCTCAACATAATCATCAACACCATCAAACTGTAAAGCAGTCCCATCTTTCCCTGCCACCCAACAAGTAGAATTATCCATATTCGTTAGTGTTCCGTCGTTCCCTTCTCTACTACTATCGTAAGCAGTTCCGCCTGAACCATACTCAAAACCCCAGAACCCTGTTAAGTTTTGTTGTAAGGAGTTTGCATTAATCGTATTATTTAATCCTGTGATAGCATCTGTCATGGTTAATCCTGCGAATGTTGGAGCATCTGTAGTTGCTACCGCTTGGTCTTGCCCGCCTAAGTATCCCCATTGTGTTGCTGAGATTGTGGTAGTTCCGATATTCTCCAACTGGTCAATCTCTCCAGAAGTTAGAGCAGATAATCCCGTGCTATCATCCACTACTTTTATTCCATTTTGATAAAATGAAGTTGCATTAATTTCTCCTGTAATGACGTAATCTCCTGTTGCAGTGTCTCCTGTATTTAATAAATAAATATCACTAATACCTGTGCAAGTTATTGAATCGCCTAATTGCGTCAAATAAGTATCAGCTGGACAAGCTACTGGATAAGTCTGTAATTTAGTCCAATCCACACTTGTTATTGTTGAATTGCTATGAAAATGGCTATCATTAATAACATCTCCTGAAGCGTCTAAATCATTAGCACTTCCTAATATTGCAGAATTGTTAACCTTTATAACATCTCCAGCATAAAACAGATAATCACCCGCAGTCAAGAAGTTACTTGGAGTTAAATCACTTTCACTATCTAAACTATCCCAATAATCACTACTATTAACATTCAAGTCATTCTCTTCAGTTCTAAAAATGAAATTATTATTTAATAAGGTCTCATTAAAATTCAGCTCTGCACCGTTCATAAACAAGTAATTGCCAGCAATACTTTCAATAAACTTGTTAGTAATATTATTCCAGTGCAAAGTTATCAGATTATTTAAATCGCTCGCTACACCAAAACTATCCCAATAATTAGAAGAATTAACATTAAGACTGCTTTCTTGAGCTTCATTTATCCAAGGTTCATTAAGAATATAACTTGCATTCACGCCTACACCCGAGCTAAATGTTAAATTGCCAGTCATTTGGTCGCCTGATTGCTCTACATATATTGCGGAAATATCGATTCCATTATCATAAAAGTTTGATGCATTAATATTTGTTGTAGAAATATTAGTTGCATTTACAATATCATATCCGTTCAAATCAATATTGCCCAACATCATAAACGCATCAAAATAATTAAGATTAGTCATATTGAAATAATTTTTCAAATCAATATTCCCCTGCGGGGTAAATGGAATAGCGTAAATGAGTGAAACTAACAGAACCAACATCAAACCGAGTATTATTATTCTTTTCATATGTATTATCTCTTATTGTTTTATTTGCTTCCGAATCTGAATTATAAAGTTTTGGAGATTTGTATCAGGAAATCCCGAACTCGCAATTTCTAAAATTTGGTTTAGCTTTTTGAAATCCTCTTTTTTAATTTTCAAGATGAATTCATCTTGAACTACTGGCTTTTTCGGGTTAGATTCCATAATTAATCTAACTAGTTCATTTTCTTTAATATTGGATTTGTATTTTATACCTCTCAAGTCTAATAAAGCCTTTTGCTCATGGTATAGTAATGCATACGCTTCTTTTTCAGTGTATATCTTGTCTTTCATCTACATAACCATTGTGCTATTTGAATTCAAGTAATTTTTGAAATACTGCTCTGATTTTACTTGGTTTCTTTTTGTTTTTATTGCGTTTGGAGTTTCTGTGGGTTGCTCCATTACTTTTAATTCCTCTAGCTTCGCCATTTTCAAAGTTTAACTTTTTCATCATTCATAAACTATTGTGTATCTCATCTTGCTGTTAGATATCGGTGCCATGCTCCAACCATAAAAAGTTGTAATGGTCAAAGAGTCTTCCCATACCTTTAGTGCTGCAGCATCAGTATCAGGGTCTTGAATATCCAAGTCATAAACTGCTATTGTGGGTGTGATTGCCATTTTATTTCCCTCTGTTTAGTTGTGCTTTTATTTTATCTGCAAGCAACACTATACTCGAATCGGGAATTCCAGATTTTGCAATTTCAAGTATCTTTTGTAGTATTGGCAACTCTGCAAATTCTAAAGAAATTGATACTGTATTAGTCGCTGTTTTTTCAACCGCAGGTTTAATAATTGATTTATTTTTAATTTCTTTCTTTTTTGGCATTTTTATCCTCCATTTAATTATTTAGCGTTCATGAACAAATCAACTGCTTTAACAATGTCTTGATTCATACCCCACGTTGAAAGCAAATCTGATTCAAGTAATTTCTTTAAAAATAAGTAATCTGAATCTTCTAAGACAAGAAGTTTATCTTTTTCAGCATTGTCAAAAGCAGTTGCGAGTCTTGAAAATAACCTAAACATATCCAACCCTCTAGGAAGCTCTTCTGGTTTCTTATTAGAGAGTATAATTGAAAACATACTTAGAGTGTTCTCTTCTATCTCTTTGTTATCTGGTGTCTTTGCCTTCCAGCTATGAATTTTGATTTGTTTCATTTTTTACCTCTTGGCATAATCTGAAAAAAAAAATAAAAAAATTAAATATATTTATTGTGTATCGCTTAACATTAAGTAATAGGTTGTATCACCTATCTTAATTCGGGCTGTGTGTGATACTGCGGCACTTGTTTTAGCTGCGAAGAGATTTCCTGCACCCACAGTGAATCCTTGTGCCGAAATTAGGAAAGCATCATCATCAGTATCAGCACCACCTGTTGCATCTCCACCATTAACTACTCTTAAAAAAGAGACTTCTGTGCATCCACCAGTATCAGATGAACTTCCATCCGCATATATCTCTGCCATTATTGCCGCCAAAGTCCCGCTTGTGAAACTCGCATCATTAGGGATATGCAATGTTCCTCTCATAGCAACTCCAAGTCCACTTAATGAGCCAGAACCACTTGTGCTTACAAAGTTTAAAGAGATATGAGCACCGTGAGCAGTGCCTCCTGCTACACCATTGATTGTAGTGAAAGCCCTTAATGCTTCTCCACCTCCTGCTGCACCAGAAATCCAAAGTCTTGCATATTCAGCTCTTGCATCACCAGATGTTGCTGTTGAGTTCAAATATACATTAAATAGTCTTGTATTAGCAGTTGAAGTTGATACAGCAGTTGTTGATGAGCCCGTTATAACCCCTGAGCTTATACTACCTCCAAATCCTAATGCTTGGTCCCATAAATATGGCCCCGATGTATAAGGTGGTGCTGCAACGCCCACACTTCCTCTTAATCCTAATGCCATTTTAGTTTTCCTCCATTCTTTTTCTCCTGCCGTATTGCAGGTCTAGTTTTTAAAGTGACTAACAACACTGGAAATTAATAAAAAAATAAAAAAAAATCAATTGTTTACAGGCTTGATGCTGCTGCGGATTTATTAGCTATCCCAAAAATAAGATAGAACCTTGAGTCATCATCTGTTCCAGCGGGCACAGTAATAGTTAAAACACCAGATGATACTGCTGTGGTTGGCTGTTCCTGAACCATTACAGAGTTATCCGTAGTATGCTTAAATCCAATCACGCCAATAAGCCCTGTTGGTGCAATACCATAATTAGCTAAGGTAACAGTAAGGGTATTGGTGGCATCTACTGTGTTGATTGTTCTAACCAAGAGAGTCTTTATAGCCATTCCACCTACGCCAGCATCAATTACTTCATAATCCGTTCCTTGTGTTATTGCGGTCATTTTTTTCTACCTCCTTACGCTCCTATATCATATATAATATGATTAAACTGTGGAGCTTTTACAACTAGCGTTTCATAGCATTTTACCATGAATTTAACAGAGTCATTTGTCTTTGCTAGCTCTTCATAAGATACGTCTTGAAGCACTCTCATCTCAATCACATTAGTATCGAGTATAAAGAGACTCCTTGCATCTCCAGGCACTCCTGAGCCTGTTCCTGCATCAACATCTAAGAACCTGCTTGCTATGATTGGGATTCCTTCAAATGAAACGGTTGTAATCCCCCACGCAATTGTCTGGGTTGAGACATACCTTAATTGGTCCTGTATCAGTGACTTGATGTGGTCATAAGTTGCATAATCGCAAACAATTAAATTAGGCTCTCCACCAGCAGTTCTTGCAGTTCTTATACCTGTTCTTATGTTAGCTATTGAAAGGCTTGCTCCTGCTAAATCAGTTGTATAACTAGCACTACCGCCTAGCGTGCAAGAGTTGTTGTCTGATATGTAGTTCCACAATCCATCAAATGAGTTCGCAGCTAAAATAGAAGTGCTATTAACTGGCTCTGTCCAATCAGTTTTGGAGTCGCCCAATAAAATCATCGCTTCTTCTAGTCTCTTTAAAGCAAGCGTTTTGTTCTTAACTTCTAAAGACAAGGCATCTACATAACCACCACTTGCAAGATATTGCTTGCTCGCTGCAAACATTGGTCCAGTTACTCTACCAACAGAATATAGATATTTAATTGCTACACTTCTTCGGGTATAGCTGTCATTCTGCTCTGTTAGAGACGCATCTTCACCAAGAGCTTGTGCTGTTGATATTTTGGTTAGTTGGTTATAATCTGCAGTCTTACCATAGTTAGTTACTCTAGGAATAAGCTCAACTAATGGCGTTGCTCTCCTTGTTAAATCAACAATCTCAGGGTCTACATATACTGGAATCAAGACAGGCAATGTTCCTGCCGAATATGTAGAAAGCGTAGTTGTAAGGGCTTTTCTAATAGTAAACCCTCCTTCTATCACTTCTTCTGCGATTGATTTTCTTACATCATAGTTACTCATACCATCGGATAATACCATGTCCTCTGGGAGCCCTGCACTACCTACATAGGCTTTTGCAAAATCTAGTTTTGTCATCTTCTATCCCTCTTATTTATTTCTAAATCTGATTTTACCAGCTTCTATTTGTTTAGAAAGCGGTAATTGCTGGATACCTTCAGGTGCAACATTCTCATCTATTGCTTTATAGAAACTCTGTTTATAGAATTTCTCGACCTTTGCCATATCCTTTAACACATTATTTAGTCTATCATTAACAGACTTTTCCAATGCATCAACTTTCTTGCTGACTGCATCTCTTATCCCATCAATTTGACTTGATAGGCTCACAAACAAGGGGCTTTTCATCAAATCAGGATTAACTGATTTGCCCATTGGGGTCTCTTGTTCTCTCTTGCCATCTACATCAGAAGGTGGCACAAAAACATCCTGTGATTGGCTTGGCACACTTAGATTAGGCGTTATTGTTGAGTTGTCATCAGTAGCTGAAGCAGTGTCTTCTTCTGGGTTTTCTCCTGATTCCTCTCCTTTCTTTAGTTTCTTTTTCTTCTCTTCTTCATCTTCTTCATCTTCATCTTCTTCTTCTTTCTCTACTTCTTCCTTGTCATCTTTGTCATCTTCTTGTTCTTCTTCAGAGGATTCCTTTTCTACTTCATCTTCAGGCTTCTCTTCTTCCTCTTTCTTCATTTTTTTCTTTTCTTCCTCTTCCTCAGATTCTTCAGGAGCTTCAATCTCCTCATCAATAACTTTCTTTTTTGCCATTTCAATCTCACCATTTTTTATAGTAAATCTATCAACAGATGCTTCTTTACCCAATACAGAATGGTTCTCACCAATGCCAACTCCTTCACTATTTATGGGCTGGGCAAGTGGGTCTGTCCCTTGTGCAGTGGGTTGCATAAAGACTTCATCTTGTTTGAGCTGAGCTTCTGATTTCATACGCATAAACCGTTTATAGCCCTTAGATTCTGTGTCTAATACAATAGGCGTTACTTCATTACCATCATAAAACCCAAAAGAGCCATCATCAAATTTTACTTTATACTTGTCTCCGCATTCAACTATCTGACCGTATTTTTCACCGACCTTTACTTTTTGTTTAATGTTCAAATCTTGGTAAGGCATATCTGACACACTCCGTTCTTTATATTCTTTGAAAAACAATTTGGGCAATTTGTAGGTTTCAAATTCTTTGCAGACTTAGCAATCGCCTGCGGGATTGAAATAAAAGAATCTGCATTACTAGGAATGCCCACAACCGAAACCTCATAAATCTTAACTTCATCTAATACTTTTACTTTCTTTTTTAGACCTGCATCATACTCCCAAACATAATTAGTAACATTACCACCCACGCTCAATCCTAGTTTAATACCTTTATTGAGTTTATTCAAAAGCATAGGAATCTTTGGATTAGTTGCAGGGTCATCAAGCGTTATCTCCACCTCTACCGAATCACCCACTAAAGATGCTTCTTTGATTACGCCTAATGTGTTCTCCCAATTATGCTCATGATTACCAAATAGATTAACACCTACTGTTTTAATATCTGAAACCATCATTTTAAGAGCTTTAGAAGACATTCGCTCTTCATCCCTATCAATAGAAGTAGTTGAGGCTATTCCTGTCAATCTATCACTAGAAATACCTTTTTTTAGAGGGATTACTATATTAAAGTCATTCATAGATTAAAGAATATAATATTTTTGTTATTTAAAGCTTTATGATTAACTATATTTGAACCAACATCTCAAAAATATCTTGCAATGAGAGTGTTATCTATTTCTCAACAATATATTTTTTAACGCCTGTGCCAATAGCCTTAACATCGCTAAATGAGTTTATAATCTTCACAAAAGACCTAAAACCTCTTACTTTTTCTTCTCTTAATATGTCTGGTTGATTGTATCTAATGAACTCATATATCTGTCTGGCTTTCAATTCAATTTCAGTCTTTTGCAGGGTCAGGATTACCAACTTATTTAGATTTTCCCTGCTTTCCATCCTCTTTTTTATAACCTCTCTTTTAACAAGTTATGTATTGCTTTTAATTCCTCTAAAATATATATATGGTATTGTTGTTCAACTGGGATTGGCTTCATATTGTTCTGCTTATGGTAGGCAATTGATGTTGTCATCTCAGTAACTGGTATAGGCTCTTTATATTTCCTGAGTTTATTAAATTTACTGATTACCATAATCGAATCACGCATTTACATTCTTGGCATCTGATATACTGCTGTTTATATTCAGAATCATTAGGTGTTACTTCATCGCAAAAAGGGCACCTCATTTTACTAGCTCTAAAATATATTCTCGGTCTTTGTCCGAATCAATTTTATAGTCTATTACTTTGTATTGCTTTTTATCAATTGTAATTACTTCACCAACATCAATCAATCTTGGTATTATTAGTTTCATTTGCTATAAACCTCCCATATTTATCAATAGTGCAACTACTATAAACATATTTTCCTTTAATAATCTTCCACCTCTGTGAAACCACATCTGCAACGGGGATGCAAGGGAATCATTCCGTGAGCCTCAGCAACTGTAAAAATCTTGCCATCTTTCTCTTTGCATAGTTTACACAATCGCCCATCTTCTGGTGCTGCAATCCATTTAACATATTTAGTTCCTTTGGCTTCCATCATACCCAGATGTCCCTCATTTGCAATCCTAATTACCTCAGTTCTCGCAATCAGTTGTGCTCTGGTGTAGTCATTAATCACTTCATTAATGTGTTGAGCAATATCGAATATATGAAAATTACCAGTCAAGTCATCTTTAAGTATTTCTATGATGCTCTTTATATCTGTCTCGCTTAAATCGCTCAAATACTTAGAAAGTAGTTTAAAGTATTTCGGAGTGCTTGCATATTCAGAAGCCCAAGGCAAAGATTTATGCACATCAAACCCGCAAAACTCTTTTATGGTCATCTTGTCATCTGCAACTTTCTCAAGACTCTTTGTAGCTAGATTAGTGTTTAGAATATTAGTCATTTCTTCCATCATTGGAGCGTTTAATAAGTCTTGCTTTCTGAATCTTGCTCCGCAACTAGAACATCTTAAATCATCTTCAAGGTTTTCTTCAGACTCTAAAGCTGTTAGTGTAGGCATCCCACATATAGGGCAATTGATTAGATTATTAGGGCAATCTGGGTTGTTCCTGAAAGGTCCAGTCCCATCTCTTAGTCCTATTCTTTGGTTTTGAGGTTGATACATTGCTCCAGAAGGTTTCATTGGTTGGCTAATGGGTTGATTGAAATAATACTGTCCGTCATATAACCCTTTCACTACTTGTTCAGCTTCTCTCTCTCCTTCAGCTCTTGATTCTTCATTCTCAGAGTCCAATTTATCTAATAACATTTGAAACTCGCCAACGTGCACCTTTTCTTCTTGAGCAATATCTAATAATATGGTTTTAAGCTCTGTATCATTTGTTTTGTTGGCTAGATTTTCATACAAAGAAATAGCAGATAACTCACTAGCTATACTACTCCTTAGAATTTCTTTAGCATCGCCATCATTTTTGAATTCAAAAGTATCTGTGCTCTTTTTTATTTTGCTCGAAGCTATTCTTGCAGCACTTTCTTTTGAATGCCCTTGCTCGATAAGTGCGTGATAAATATCCCACCACTCATCACTCCTGCCCATGCCGGGCTTCTCGAAGTTCAAAGGTGCATTTTTCTCATTCTTGCTCTCTTCTCTATGTAATACTTCGGGATAATCTTGAGATTCTCTTTGCTCAGTATCATTTTGTCTTTTATCTTCTTGATTGGTATTTGGTTGTATGCTATAATTAGAACCTCCAAACAAAGAACGCATATTATTTGATACGTCTCCGCCTTCAATAGGCTCCAAACCCATCTCATTCCTAACTTCATTAATAGTCTTAACGCCCATAGTAAGCTCAAGATTCCAATTTGCAAGTCTTTCATTCTTTTCCGCAGGGTCATCATATATAAACTGGAATTGGATTCCATCATACCCAAACTCGCTAATGACGCCTTTATTGATAAAATCTTCTAATAATCTTAAAAATGGTCTTACGCCTTTTCTTTTAACTAATTCTGATTGGGTTGCACTTGTTGCTCTATTCAAATTATCTGTTACTCCTAACTCGCTCGGAGACAATCCAAACGCCGAAATTACCATATTGAAATACCATTTTTGAGTGTCTAAGAATTCAAGCTCTCTCTGGCTTACTGCAAATGGTTGCCATTTTATGTCTTTATTCATGATAGCCACTTTATGAGGTTGGGCTTTAAACTCATTATTCCAATAACTCATAAAAGAACGCATCTCGGTCTCATTAGTATCTAATAAAGACAACGCACCATCAGGGATAGGCGTTTCCTCAAAGAACCGTTTATTGTATAAAGTAGAATAGTGCAATGATTTAACAATGTCTAATATACTTTGCGTTCTTGCGTAACCATAACAGCTCATACTCCTAGAATGCTCTTGAATATAAACAATCTCATCCCTATTAAACCACATTGGATGAGCAGGAATCTGATAAGAGTTGTGAGTTATAACCCCGTTTGCGGTGAAACAATGAACATCTGCAACATGAATATTATACACAGTATCTGTTCTTAATTTTTTGGTAATTTTTTGTATAGGGACAAGAAACTGCGATTCCATCAACTGGACTAAACCCCCACGCCCTTGTAGCTTATGAATTGTGTTGAAAGATAGTTTATCAAGATATTCTTGTGCTTTGATTGTAAGTGTCCAGAATCCATTACTTTTAATGATTCTTCCTTTAAATTCATGTTCTTTTCCCTTTACAAAAGAAATGCTACTATACGCTCCTTGTCTCATAAGCAAAGTTCTTAATTGCCAAGCAAGATTTCTGCTAGCAGTTACAAATCCTAATTGCTTATTGCTCTGATATCCATCTCCTTTATTAAAACTATCAAGCAAGCAAGACTGCTTTTCTTGAGGTAACCTCATAATCCATTGCGGGATTTTTTTGTATCTCGCTCCTTTTCCGAAATGCCTTGTAAAAAATGCTGATACTACTTTACTAAAAAATCTAATATGTATTGCATTATCCTGCTGGACTTTTGAGCTTGATAACCCAAAGATATTATACATAAGCTGAGAAATCCTATCTGCATACTCTGTTTCTAATATTGAAAGTGTGAAATCAATAACACTTCCTTTGATAACGCACCCTTCAGCAAGAAACCACCCTGCAAGTTCTAAAAAATCATTATCTACCTTAATTTTATCTGGGATATTATAACATTTAGGCAACACTTTTCCGACAACCCATTTTCTAATCATTGGTTGGCGTTTACCGTATCTCTTAATATGCAAAACATCTGCAATCTGCCAAGGCAATAACCCTTCAGCATATAATTTAATAGCTTCATTATACATTGTTTTCCAATAAAACTCTTTACTGCTCCTATCATACACTTCAATCCATTCTATATCATGAGTATCTATTGGTGTTTGAGATATGAGCATATTGTTTTCACTCAGTTCTCCAGCCTCTATCCATTCAGTTCCGTATTCAGTTTTGACTAAAAAAGGATGCTCTTTTGTGCATGTTATTTCGGGCAAGCCTTGTGCTTTAATGGTTACAAACTCACCACTATACTCTCTTTTATAATTATCTAAGACTTTGTGATATTTACCATCATTCCCTAAAACAAAATCGGTTGTAGTAATCTCATCTGCATTTTTAAAGCCAGATTGCGTATCTATAATATTTTCTTTAGTCATGCAATATTGCCAAAAACCATGTTCAAATCCAAACTTATCAATCTCTTTAAGAAAACTATTGCTAACAAGTATTCCTTGTGCAAAAAAGTTATGATTGTCTGCTACTTCAATATCATACCTCGCATCATAATACTGAAAGGCAGATTTTTTGTATATCTCTGTTTCTATTATTTCAGTTGTTGTTTCTTTGCTCAATTTATCCAATTTTTGACCACACTTTTCTCCATTTACTTTATAAGACATTGATGGATGAATATATGGTTTAATTAATTCTTTTAATTTTTGTCCTTCAGCTCTACCAACTTCAATCAGATTTTCTCTTGTGCCTTTCCTTACTTTAAAATTAATCTTAAATTTATTTTCTAATTTTTTTGCAATTTTAATGAGTGTTTCAAATGCCACATTACCACAGGATATTGAATATGCTCCTTTATTGAAATTCCCATCATCTTGTATCCATACTGCGAGCCCTATTTCATTTAAATCATTAACTATCTCAGCAGTAAGATTTGGGTATTTTAGATAATAATAATCTTCAAAGATAATATTTGCTCTTGTTGATATTCTCACTTTTTCTGTTGGCTCATAGCCTTTTCCATAAGAAGATAAGAAATTATCAATATTGATTCCAAGTGGGCTTAACATATCTGCTTTCCACATAAGATAATCACGTTGCTTAACGCAATGAGTCTCTGATAATTTATATTTAGAATATTCACTCCCACCACAAGAAAGACTTGCATCTCCTAATAAACTTCCAAGTATAATTTGATGCTGGTCTGGGCTTAACTTCTCTTGCTGTGTATAAATTTTGTCTCCTACGTTAAGATTATTTGCTGGGATATACCCT
>Ga0209200_1002994_pt1 | contig 14933 bp, 11 predicted proteins | sample AD_UKC033_MetaG_FD_184406 | JGI IMG/M metagenome (GOLD analysis project Ga0209200, IMG submission 184406) | Active sludge microbial communities of municipal wastewater-treating anaerobic digesters from USA - AD_UKC033_MetaG (SPAdes) (version 2) | ecosystem: Engineered > Bioreactor > Anaerobic >...
CTCCTTGAGTCGCGCCTCGATCACATCGGCCTTGCGGCCTTCGAGCGAGGGCGCCGCCCGGTGCAGCCGCGTGAGCACCTTCCGGATCGCCGCCCCAAGCTCGGCCCCCAACCGGTGGACATCCTCCGCCGGGACCAACTCCCGCTTCAACCGCCGGAGCGTCATCCGCAGCTTGGTGTTCTGGAGCACGATCCGCTCGGCGCGTTCACGTTCGTAATCTGCCATCTGCTCCTTGCCGGTCGCATACCACCACCGCAGGAAGGGTCCCATCTGAACCTGGTTCCCGCTCAGCGCCGGGCACCCCTGGCGCTTGGCCCGCTGGAGCAGCCCGACCGGGATGCCCGTGCCCGCCGCGCAGGCCTCAAAGCTCGAGTAGAGGTCCCGGACGGCGGGATGGTCGTGTTGCTCGCGGTAGCAGCGAAGCAAGCCCCGAATCGCTTCGAGCAGCGGGTACTGGTTCCGGACCGGCGGCGGGAACCAACCGTCATGGGCCAATCGACGAAGATGCCGTTCGGACAGGCCGGACAACCGGGCGAGTTGGGAAGCGGCGATGGTGGAGGGTGAGGTCATAGGCGAATCGGTGGTGGGGTTTGGAGTCGAAAACAGGGGGGCCGCGTCGCGTCGATTGGAGAGTGCGCATTTCGCACCAACCGCGTCAACGGGCACGAACACGGGATGTCAAAACTGTCAACTGGGTCGGGGTCAAACCTGCGAGTTTGCTCGGAAACCAGCGGATTTCTGTGACACGCCACGCGTTTTTTCGGTTTTGGTTCGTTCGCGTGCGTTGTCAGGGCTGGCGCCTGACCTGCGGCCCAACGGGTTACGTAGGAGACTTCCTACCCTGAAGTCCCAGCGATGCTCGCTTGCCTGTCTCGTTCATTCTCTGCCGGTTCTCGTGCGTTCTCACATCAGCGCCGACGTTCGCCTTCGCCGCCACGGGCCGGCGGCCTCTAGCCCGCTGAGGCACTGTTAGGCCGCCGCTGGGCCACACTGCTCGCGTCGCCGTCAGTCAAGGGGGAACGTTCGAACTGAGACCAGTTCCAGGCATGGCGTTGCCCGCGATGACGCCACCGGATCAGGCGACTGTACTGGCCGGTGTAGCGGGCGAGTGCGGCCGGGGTGACGCCGCAGCGCCGGGCCAACTGGCGCAGGGACGGAGCGCCGGTGAAGTACCCGGGATTGAGCACCCAGGCCAGGGCGACGAGACGCAGGCCCATGGCTTCGATCCGGATCCCGCGCTGAACAGGCGGGACCAGCATCTGGAGCAGGGACGGAGCGCCGGCGAAGTACCCGGGATTGAGCACCCAGGCCAGGGCGACGAGACGCAGGCCCATGGCTTCGATCCGGATCCCGCGCTGAACAGGCGGGACCAGCATCTGGAGCAGGCGGGTGACGGCTTCGGCCAGGCGCTTGTCGTTGTCGCCTTCGCGGGCGTCCTCGCTGAGCCGCTGGTAGAGCTGCTCCCAGTCGAAGTCCTGGTTGGGGGCGTCGACCGGGTCGCGGCTCTTGGCCAGCCTGGCTTCATCGAAGGGTTGCTTCACGTGGTTGCCTCCTTGGGTTGAAAGTCCGTTCGCGTCAGGACCAGAACGCGCGGCTGCCAGATCAGGAGCTTGCCGCCACGCTGGGCCTTGACCTTCCGCCAGGCCCAGAGCTCGAGGGCGGTGCCGGGTGTCGAGAGCCAGTCGAGGCATTCCTGGGCGCGTTCCTCGGTGAGCTTGCGGAAGTGGCCGGCGAAGTCCTGACCGGTGGACTGGACACCGACGACGCCGCGCTGGGGATCGAGGGCGAGGATGTCCAGGATGCCGAAGAGGTCCTGGCGGATTCCGTGCGGGCCGCCGTACGGGTTCCACTTCTCGACGATGGCGCAGACCAGGCCCTGTTCCCGGAGCGCCCGCAAGGTGCGTTGGGTTGGGGAGAGGGATTTCATGGTCATCGGAGGCTACTCGGGTTCAACCTCGGCACCACGGCGTGCCCGTCTATCCAGTTCGGCGAAGACCTCCTCATCCGTGACCTCAGCCGCCAGCCGCTCGATCTTCGCATACGGCCAGATCTCGGTTTCGGGTGACAGGCCCTTTCGCCAGAAGAAGACCAAGGCCAGGTCGGCGTTCGGTCCGACCTTAGCCGCACGGCGCCAACGGCAGACGCAGTCTGGGTGGAGACGCCGCATGGCGATCCAACGCCGGGTTGTCTCCACGAGTTGCCGCTCGAACTTCGCTGCTAGTTCCGCCGGACTTTGAATGGGGGTGCTCATGGTTGGTTTGGATTGAAATGCCGCCGCCCTTGAAAGAATCGAATCACACAACCGCCCCCGAAGGGGGCGTTGTGATTCGATTCAATCGGGTTTCGAGTGAACTTCTGAAGGAGGCGTCAGAATCCCACATCGTTGGCCGACAAGTGGTTGCGCAATAATCGAATCGCATTGATTGCCTTTCGATTCATTCCTTCTGCCAGGCATGGGCACTCTGCCGCGTCAGGGCCTTTTCCCGGCCCTTTTCGGTGACGTGGTAGAGGCGCATCCGGCCCTGTTCCGTGAACCGAACCCAGCCTTGGTCCACGCACTCTTGAATGGCGCGTTGGACCGCCTGGTCGGAGCACTTGAGGACTTCGCTGACGAGTTCCTTGTAGAAGCCCTGCCGCTCGCCTGGATTGGCGCCGATGGCGTGTAGGACCTCAGTCAGTTCGCACGTCCGCTGACGGCCGCCCTTTCCGTCCGCCAACAGTTCCTCGACCTCTGCCAGGTCGGCCTTCCGCCAGCAGATGACGCCGACATCCCGGTGATGGGCGATGAACTGGACGGTGGTCGCCTGCTTGTCCTCATCCTCCCACCGCAGGCGCTTCCCGCGCTTAGGCGCCCGCAACTCGAACACGCTGTCCGAACCGATCATCGGGGAAGAATTGCAGCGTCGGGGTTGGACGCGAGCGGACTTGGAAGAGCGGAATCGCAGCGCCCCGGAGAAGTTGGCATTGGCGGCACGTTGACGCCGGGAAACGACGCTGACGATCCGAGAGATTGCCCAGCGGTTGCACCTGGGCCGTTGGAAGAGTGCCACCACCCGGCTCCACAGCCTGAAACAGAGACGGGAGCAACAAGGTGCATTGTTATAGTTTGACCCCCACTCTAACGCCAGCCCCGAGTGCGGATCTCCGCGCCCGGCACGCACCAGGAACCGCGTCTCGGCATCGAACTGCGCCAGCGCGACATTGGACCATTCCTCGATCAGCTTGTTCAGGCTGACACCCTGCCGGGCGGCCAGGCGCTTCAACCGCACGTGCTTCGCATCCGGAACTCGAATCGTCATCGTCGCCATACTTCACCTCAATTGCTGCACGAATTCGGCCGGCGTCAGCACGGCACGCTGCGGGAAGCGCAGCTCGCCCCGGCGAAAATCGCGGACGTCTTGCGTCTCTCTCCGATCGGGGAAAGGACTTTTCATATGCGTCCGGAATTGCCACGATTATCGCGATGAGCTACCGTCCGAAGCCTCTGGTCACGCATCACACTTCCATTCCCGACTTCCTCCTCCCTCTGGTTGAGAGCCTGGCTGCCAACGTCCACGATCTCTGGGCAGAAAAACGCATGGCCGAAGGCTGGACCCATGGGCCGGAAAAGAACGTTGCTCTCAAGCAGACGCCCTTTCTGGTGCCCTACGCTGAGCTGCCCGAAGCGGAGAAGGAGACGGACCGCCTCATCGTGAGGGAGACGGTCAGAGCGATGCTGGTTCTGGGCTGCCAGATTGTGCCGCCCAACACATGGCCCGATTGCCGAAACGTCCAGAGTGATGACCAACCCGCCTGATCCGCCACACGGTCCGCGCGAGCCCCGATCGCCCCGCCTGGCGGGTGCCAGTTTCCGCATCCGCCTTTGGCTCGAAGCAGGCGGCGTGATGACACAGCGAGTTGTCCAACCATGATTGACTCAAACCCGGCGCCGCTCGTCCGTTCTGCCGGTCGGTCGTCGACTGCGGGCTGCAGCAGAGCGCGGATGGCTGGGCGCGCTCGCAGTCGGTTGTTTGTGCTGACCGCCGCGCTCGTGGTTCTGGCCTTTCTGGGGACGCCGGCCCTGCGCGCCGGCCCCGATGACCTTCACTTCTACCTCACCGGGCATGTGGGTGAGGCGAACGTGCAAGTGGACCTTGCCCTCGGCACGGGTGGATTGGCGGCGCAAGCGCGCGGCAGTTACTTCTACGTCGCCAGCACAGGCCGGCGACTGAACCTGCGCGGAACGAACACGCCCGGCAGCCTGCATCTGACTGAGTTCACTGAGGACGACCCGCCGAAATCCACCGGCCAATGGAAGGGCGAGTTCAGGGCCGGCCGCTTCACCGGCACCTGGAGGTCCGGCGATGGCCGGCGCAGTCTGCCGTTCGAGGTAGCCGTCACAGCCGGTTATTCGAGCGAAACCGCCAGTGCGCCACGCCACACCATAGGCCTTTGCTGGCCTGTGTTCACGAATGGCGCGTTTGGCCGTGCCGTCACTGCGGAGGTGGAAAAGTCGGTGCGCGCCGACAAGGCCGATTTCCTCGATACCATCAAGGACCCGGCGGATGATGTGTTCGCCGGCAAGCGCTACGGCTGGGACGACGATTGGCGAATCGAGTACTATACCGACGGGTTGATCAGCCTGCGGCGCTACTGTGACAAGGACGCCGGCCAGGCAGGCGGCAACCACGGCGTCGCACGGATCGAAGGGCACACCTACCTCAAGACGTCCACGGGCGCGAGACTGCTCACAGAAACGGACATCCTCCGGCGTCCGGAAAGTTGGGAAGGCGTGGCGGAGCCCGTCTATGAGGAACTCCGCCGACAAGGCGCGCAATATGTCGCCGACGGTCAGATCCGATCCGCCAGCGACCTGAGCTTGTCGCAGTTGACCGTGAATCGGACGGGCATCACGTTTCATTTCGGGTCGTACGCTGTGGCCGCCTATCAGCAGGGGACGTTTGCCGCGTTTATTCCCTTCCGGGACATCCAAGCCTGTTTGCACCCGAAGTTTAAAGTGCCATGAACTCCGCGCAGAAAGCATGAGAGACGTCCTGTCGCCACAACGCTGTCGTGTCCGCGCCGCGCCATCCGGGGTGCGTTGCTGTCATCGGAGTTCACCGACACAGCGGCGCCTCGACAGTCCTGATGGATGAGAACAAGCACCGTAAGTCAGCGTTACCGCACCCGCCTTGCACGCTGGTGGCGCGCCTTCGAGTGGCCGATCGTGGGCGTGCTGTCGCTGGTCGTGATCGTGTTGGGCTGCGTTGGTTTTGCAGCGCAGAAACCTCCGGGGGAGGCGCCTTCGCTCTGGGACCTGATTTACCAGTCGTTGCAACTCTTCGTGCTCGAATCCACCGTCACGCCGCCTACCCCGTGGCCGTTGGTGGCGGCCCGCTACGCCGCCCCGCTTCTCGCCGCGTACACCGCAATCAAGGCGTTGACCGTGCTCTTTGCCGACCAGGTGCAGGCCTTGCGCCTGCGGTTCTGCCGCGGCCACGTGGTGGTGTGCGGACTGGGACGGCGCGGCCTGCGCCTTGCGAATGCCTTTCAGGAGGCCGGCGAGCGGGTCGTGGTGATCGAGGCGGATGCGCACAACGCCCGCGTTGGCGCGTTGCCCGAAGGTGTCCTTCGGGTGGCCGGCGATGCAAGACGAGGGGAGGTCCTGGCGCGGGCCGGGGCGGGGCGTGCCCGCCTGGTGCTGGCGGTGTGCGGCGAGGATGGGGTGAACGCCGGGGTGGCGCGCCAGTTGGACGAGATGCTCCGAGAGAATCCCGGCCCGCCCGTGACTTGCCTGACGGCGTTGGACGCCCCTGACCTGTACGCTTTGATGCGCTCGCAGGAGCTGCGCGCCCGGGCGAAGGGCCGGCTGCGACTGGAGTTCTTCAATCCGGCCGCCGCGGCCGCCGCGCGGTTGCTCAACGAAGTGCCGTTGTTTGGTCCTTTGGCCGGCACGGACACCCCTGTGCCGCACGTGGTCCTCGTGGGCACCGGCTCCGTGGCCCAAGCGCTGCTGAGCCGGTTGGCTCATCGCTGGGCCGAGCAGAACGAGACCCAGGCCGGGCGTGTGCGAGCCACGTTGGTGGCCCCAGCCGCCGCCGCGTGCCTGGGCCGATGGCAGATTCGGGATCCGGGATTGGGCGTCGGGTGCGAGATTCACGCCCTGGATGCGACCGCGGATTCGGCGGCTTTCGAACAGGCGGATTTCTGGAGCGGTGTGAGCGCGGTCGTGGTGTGCCTGCCGAACGACGCCGAAACCCTGGCCACAGGCTTGCGGGTGGCCCGCAGATTGCGACAACGCGCCGTGCCCGTGGCTGCCTGTCTCGAGACCGAAGAGGGTGCCTCCGCATTGCGTGAACTGGCGACATCGGGCTTGGAGGAGGCGGGCAGTCTTCACTTGTTCGGGGTGTTGGAACGTACCTGCACGCCCGAGTTGCTGCCCGGGGGAACGCACGAAATCCTCGCACGCGGTCTGCACGAGGATTACGTGGCGGGGCAGCGGCAGGCCGGTGTGCGCATCGAACAGAATCCCCGATTGGCGCCTTGGGAGCAGTTGCCCGCCGAAGCGCAGGAATCCAACCGCCTGGAGGCCGACTTCATTGCCCTGCGCCTCGAGGCGATGGACTGTGAGATCGTACCGCTTGCCAACCCCGCGGCAATAGAGTTCACGTTCTCGCCCGAAGAAGTCGAACTACTGGCCCGCCGGGAACATGAACGCTGGCTCTCCGAACGCGTCGGCATGGGATGGCGCCATGGACCGGAGCGGGACGATCACCGCCGGCTGAATCCGTTACTTTGCCCCTGGGAAAGAATCCCCGAGACCGCGCGGGAGGAGAATCGAGCCCAAGCGCGCAGACTTCCTGCTCTGCTGGCTCGCGCCCGGTTTCAGATCGCCCGGCGGCGCGAGAGTTACCTTTCCGTTCATTCTTCACCCCCCCACTCCCGTCCCTCGATCTCATGACACTCATCTTGACGGGTGCGAAGGGCAAGCAACTCAGACGTCATGGGCAACTCAGATAACTTGATCCGGCGTCAATACGCCGTCTTTGTCTCCTACCGGCATGCGGACAACAAGGAACCCGGGCGCCAGTGGGCGACCTGGCTGCACCATTCGCTGGAGACGTACGAAGTGCCACCGGACCTGGTCGGCAAGCCGAATCTGCGCGGCGAGCCGGTGCCGGCCAGCCTGTATCCGGTGTTCCGGGATGAGGAGGAATTGCCGGCGGACGCCGACCTTTCTGTCAACATTCGGCGGGCGCTGGAGAACTCGGCGCTGTTGGTCGTGCTGTGCTCGCCACGTGCGGTGGCGTCGCGATTCGTGGCGGAGGAGATTCGCTACTTCAAGGAACTGGGCCGGACGGATCGGATATTGGCCCTGATGATTGATGGTGAGCCGAACGCCTCGGATGATCCCGCGAAACGGAAGGCCGGTTTGCGCGCGGAGATGGAGTGTCTGCCTCAACCCCTGCGATATGGGGTGCCGGGCGCGGATGGTCGGGTGGATTGGGCCGTGCGCACGGAGCCGATTGCGGCGGATGTGCGCCCCGACGGAAAGCCGGAGCAGGGCTTCACCACCGCGGCGGCCTACCGTGAGGCGCTCGACGGCAGCGGTCTCAGCGCAGATGCACTCAAGCGGAAGGTGCAGGAATACGAGGCGCGCCTGGAGTTGGCCAAGCTGAAGGTGATTGCCGGCGCGCTGGGCGTGCCGCTGGGCGAGTTAACCCAGAGGGACAAAGCATATCAACTGGCGAAGGAACAAAAATGGGCTCGAACGTTGCGGCGTTGGCTGGCGACGGTGGGGATCCTGACCGTGTTGGCGGTTGCCGGTGGAGTTGCCTCGTGGATCCAGAAGAAGGAGGCCGAACGGCAACGGGAGAGGGCTGCAGCGTCGTTCAGTCGCTCTGATTACCTGCAAGCAGTCAGGCTTCTCGATACCGGTTCCACACACGATGGGATAGCGTTCCTTGTGAGGTCCGTATCCCAGAACCCTCAAAACCGTGAGGCCACCTCCCTGCTCTGCTCAACACTGATGGCGAAGAACATACCAAGTCGGCCAACGCCATCCTTTGAACACGAGAAGCCAGTCGTCGCTGCCAGCCTCCGTCATGACGGGATCCGTCTCGCCACTGCCTCGCTGGACGGAACAGCGAAGATCTGGCAGCTAGACTCCGGAAAGATCCACAAGGCCCCGTTTTCTCATGGCAAACCGGTGTTGTGCGCTGAGTTCAGTCCCGACGGGCACTATCTCCTGACAGCCAGCGCGAGCGGGGAAGCGCGCCTATGGAACGCTGAAACCCACGAACTAATCCATACTCTTGAACATGAGGAAGCCGTAACGGAGGCCGTGTTCAACCACACCGGCACGATGGTTGCCACTTGCTCATATGATGGGATGATCCGCATCTCGTCTGTGTCGAGTGGGCAGTCTTTTCCAAACGTCTTTCAACACAGTCAACACAGGGGTGCATGCAAAGTGGCGTTCAGTGCGGACAGCCAATTGCTAGTTACTCTGGGCCTCGAAAACGATAAGGTAGAAGTGTGGAGTATTCAGTCCGGGCAATGCCTTTGGAAATGGAAACACGGCGCAGGATTGACCGCCTTCGCTCTCTCCCATGATGGACGATTGCTGGCGGTCGCCGGCGCGGATGGCCTGCTCAGCATTCGGGATCTGCGTGATGGTGTGGTTCTTACAAACATCAGCCTTCAGCACAGCAGCGAGCCGACATGGATCGAGTACAGCTTGGATGACACGCGGCTCGCAACCGCATCTGCCGATGGTACTGCACAAGTGTGGTCGCCTTCACAGGGGAAGCCGATCACAGGCCTTTTGAAACACAGTGGTTCGATATGGTCGGCACGCTTCGACCGGACCGGTTTGCGACTTCTCACGGCCTCGGCAGATGGCTCCGCCAGACTTTGGGATGCGCAAGACGGCACGTTGCTCACCGAGCCATGCGTCCACGCTGCACCGGTGCGTTGTGCCCTGTTCGGCCGGGACGGAAATTCGATTATTACGGCTTCGGATGACTGTACGGTACAACGGTGGGAATATCGCTTAGCAGTTGGGCGGCAGCTGGCGAGAATCCATCCGGATGTCGCTTACGCGACCTTTTGCCAAGATGACGACTCACTTTTAGTTGTCGATTCTGATGGCCGTATTCGCGTGTGGGATCCCGAGCAAGCGACCGTGACCCATGAACGGCCGGGGGTTGGGATCAGGCCGACCCTTTTTTGTGCCCATTCCCGATCAGGTCTGCTGGCATTGGCAAACGCTCAGAAGTTCACACTTGCCTCACTGGCAGACGCAAAATGGGTAGCAGGTCCCATCGAACACCAGGTTTCGGAGCCGGCCTTCCTTGCTTTCAACGCGCAAGGCCGGCTTTTGCTGATTGCCTCAGCAAGGGCCATTCGCATCTGGGACTGCCGGCAACAACAGTTTCTGCCACGACGCTATGACCACGGGGTCGGGAGAATTCATGCCGTTGCCTTCGATCACGCTGGAAGGCGCTTTGCGACGGGTTCAAGCGATGGAGCCGCTATTGTATGGGACTTGGAAACCGGACAACAACAAACGTTCACGTTTCCCCTCCTGCGGCCAGTTGACGACCTTTGCTTCAGCGGTGATGATCAGTTGCTGCTTGTCACTTGCGGCGATACCGTGTACGTTGAGAGCCCTGCAAGACAAATGTTGCTTGGACCCCCTATCGCGGAGATGCCACCGATAGTGGCAGCGAGGTTCACGGACGGGTCGAGTAGTGATGTCATAACGTTAACAGAAGGAGGGCGGATGCGCCTATGGGACTCGCGCACGGGCCGGATGAAGCGTGAACTCGCTTTCGTCGGGCGAGAGGTTGATGTGCTGACAGAGGCCGCGGGACATACGGTGTGTCGCACGGCAGGCGGCGTCGTGGTTCTGGATAGCGATACTGGCGTCCGCGTTGGAGGTCCGTATGAATGTGTGAACGGAGCGATCTCAGCCGAGGTCAGCCCTTCGGGACACCGTTTGCTTCTGCTGGGCGAAGACGCCACCGCTTGGACCTATGGTGTGGGGAACCTTCATGGGGATCCTCCTCCCCCGATCTTCCTCGAAGCCACCAGCGCCTTGATCGGATACAGACTCAACGAAGACTCGTCGCACTTCAGCGTGCCGCCTTGGTCGGCCGAACACATGAAAGACGTGGAACGACAGAGTCCTGAATGCTACCGGAAAATGCTGCAATGGCTCTTGGGCGAGCAACCCACACAGTCGATCTCACCGTTCTTCGCTATGTCCCCGCAGGACTACGTAGACCCCCCGCCGCCGTGCTTGGGTGACCGCGGAAAGCGACTGCGTTTGCTGCTGCGTAAGGAGAGTAGTGAAATCGGCGGTCCTTTGAGGCCAGGGAAACGGTGAGTCAGTCGATCTGTGCCGGCGTGAAGGAATCGTTAAGCGAGCCGTCGGGATTCAAACGCGCCAAGCGATATCTCGGAACCCCGTTGATGCCGGTGAACTCTCCACCTACCAGCAGTTTGCCATCATTGCAGAATGCCAACGCTGCTATGCCTGCTTCGTCTGACGGCGAATCCAAGGCCCTGATTGGCTTGAAGCCAGGGCTTATCGTGCCGTCCAGCGACAAGCAGAGAAGCCCCTTGTATTTGACGCCTCTGCAGTTGATCGCCGCGCCGTAGACATAGAGCACCTTGTCATGCACCACGGCCCCTTCAATTCCAGAATGATCGGGGAGCGTGACGATCTTACTCTCCTGTTTACCATCGGGAGAGAGCAAGGATAGCGAATGGCCTTCCCCCTCAACAAGGAGGGAATGGTCCGGCGCAACGGAATAGATGCGCGTAATCTCTTTCGGTGTCGAAAACTGCGCATCAAGACGTCCGTCGACCCGGAGGCGAACAGGGCAGTGGGGTCGGACCGGCAGTTCCCCGATTTGGCGATAGAATCCATCACAGTAAACCGATCCTTGATCACCACAGAAGACGTCAAAAACGATCGGAGTCCCCGGAGTGTGCGTGGGATCTCCCAAATGATCTCTGAAGTCGGTTGAAAAAGTCTTGTCAATCGCTCCTTGCGAATTGATGCGGATGATGGCTTGGGAAGTTCCCTTCGCCGGCCTCCCGGCTACATAAACCATGCCCTCCGAATCAATGGCCACAGAACGCAATGACTCGATAGTGAGCGCGAAAGACCTGACGACGCACTTCGCGAATGCGGTGTCGAGCGAACCATCGGAGTGGATGCGCGCCAAGCCAGGCACAGCGGTCCCGCACGCCTTGGAGAAATCACCCTGCACCAGCAGTGTGCCATCCAGAAAGCAATGAACCATACCCACCTCCACGTCACCTTCGTCGCTCTGGAGTGTTGGGCTAAAAGAGTCATCGAGGGAACCGTCAGGTCGAAGCCGGGCGAATCCAGATCGCGGTTTTCCGCCAACTCGCGTAAATCGCCCTCCAAGCAGAACTCGGTTGGATTTGTCGATAGCCACGCTCAGCACAGGCTTCGGCGATGCCTCACTAGGAACACGCTCAATGTCGAGTATCGCGAAATCTTGAGTGAACGCCTGTGCGGCCAGTAACAGACACAACAGGCAAGGTGCAATGGCAGAATTTGCTTGCAAGCGGAATGTCTTGATCATATGCGTGTCTTCTTGATGTTCGGTGTAGACTCGCCGAGCGAGACGCCATTTGACGGCAGAGCGTGAAGAGTGTCAAGAAAGTTGACCTGTTTGTCACTTGGACTGCTGACGTGTTGAATTGCCGGAGGCTGGTTGTGAGATGCGGGACGGCGGTCACGGTCATGGGCGTGTCCACGGCCACTGGGAGCAACCAGTACGGCAAGAAGGCTGCATTGACGGAAACGGGCTTTCTCGTGGTCACGTTGAACGAGCACGGACCCGACCCGCGGATGCAGGAGGTCTTTGGCTATCGTCATTTGGGGCGCTTGGACAATGACGTGCAAGTGGTGGAAACGATGGAGTGGAGTGGCGGTGGTACGGGTCGTTTCCTGAACCTGGCTTTTCCGCGGTTGATAATCGAGCGCATCGCGGGCGTGGACCGGTTGCTCCTGCGCTTCGTGGACGAAGCCGTGCTGGGCGATCGGCTCAGCGGGGAGATTCTCCTTCGTGGCGATCATGTGTTTGTTAAATCCGAGCCGCGTTACCCCGGTCATGGTCTTCAGGAGCAAACGAACATTTACCCGAGATTATGAAACGAATCCTCTCCCTAGATTGCGGCGGGGTCCGGGGCTTTTTCAGCCTGGAAATCCTGCACCGGATCGAAACCCTGTTGCGTGAACAGACGCGCAACCCGGATCTTGTCCTCGCGGACCACTTCGATTTCATCGGGGGCACCAGCACCGGCGCCATTGTGGCGGCAGCGCTCGCGTGGGGGATGCCGGTGGAGCGGATTCGCGAGATGTACCACCACCAATGCGCGTCGGTGTTCGGAGGGAAGCGTGGTTTGTTGGGAAGGTTCTACGCGAAGTACTCGGAAGCGCCGCTGACGGCAGTGCTTCAGCAGGTGTTCTCCGAGGACGGACAGGGGGGCCAACCCGCCTTGCTAGGCAGCGCCAAGGTTCGCACGCTGCTCATGGTGGTGATGCGAAACGCCGCCACCGGCGCGCCCTGGCCCATCACCAACAATCCCAGGGCGATGTTCAACAATCCGAACTCGCCCGAGTGCAACTTGCAAATTCCGCTGTGGCAACTCGTCCGCGCCAGCACGGCGGCCCCAACCTACTTCTTTCCGGAAGAACTGACGCTTGCCAGGCAACGCCATGTGTTCGTGGATGGCGCGGTCAGCCCTTTCGGAAACCCGTCCTTCCTCATGTTTCTCACCGCCACCCTCCCGTGTTACGGCCTGGAATGGCCCTCTGGGGAAGACCAGATTCTGATGGTGTCTGTTGGCACGGGGCGCACGCGGGTGCGGCTGGATTGCCCTCCGACGCGCCAACGCTCGCTCCCCAAGCAGGTGGCTCACGCCGTGGGAGGGTTGTTGGATTCGAGCGGTGTCTATCAGGATCTGCTGTGCCGGACGATGGGGCGTTGTCTTTGGGGCGAACCCCTGGATCTGGAAGTGGGTGCCTTGCTCGCCGATGAGGCTGGTCCGCCGTGGCGCCGTCAGTTCACCTACGTCCGCTACAATCACGAGTTCACCCGCGACGAGTTGAAACCGGTTGGCGGGACGGAGCTGTTCCGCCGGATGGACAATCTCAAGCTGATCCCCTTTCTGCGCGACGCGGGGGCTGCGTTTGCTGAATCGTGTGTTCGGGGGGATCATTTGGGGTGACGGCCCTGTCCAAAGACTGAGCGGTGGAGTCCATGGGGGGCATCAGAAGACCCCAGGGGCAATAGGGTCGCCTTTCAATGGTTGACAGAAGCATGTTCGCGGTGTTGTGCCGCGGGCCTAGAGTCCTCGACGATAGGGGGCAGGGGCTGCAACGGAGACGGCCGAAACTTGACCGAATCGCATCGACTTTCACCGGACGACGAATCTAGTAGAAACCGACAGCACCCAACTGGATTCGATGGTTTCGGTCCAACAGGTATTCGGCGACCTATTTGACGCAGTGGTTTGCGTCACTTGGAAAGTTGCCACTTGCCAAGTGCCCTGTCCAGAGCGATTTATACGCGCGAGGAGGAGAATATGGAATCGACAAACGCGGCCTTTGAACGGAGGGAGTGGCTGATCCTGAACCGGGCGCAACGACTGCGCGGCCAAGTGGCGAAGGTCTGTCGCTTCCGATGCGTGTCCCTGCGTATCGAGTCTGCCCACTGCCAGTCGAGGTGATGGCACGTCCTCTCTTTCACGGCGGGCGCCCGGCGGCAGGGAGTGCGAGGACTCAAATCGCGCCCAGCAGTTCCGCCAACCGCTCCCGATCTCTGCGCCACGTCCTCGCCGTCATCCCCTCGATGATCCGCCGCATCTCCTCCTTCACCGACCGCTGCCCGCCATCCGCCAGCATCTTCGGCATCGCCCTGAAGATGGCAGCGCGGAAGTCCTCCCTGCCGGGCCGGAAGTAGTGCTTCAGGACGACCTCGGCGGTCCGATGGCCGGTGACGCGCTGGACCAGTTCGAGCGGAACCCCCGCGGCGAGGGCCAGCGTGATCCAGGTCACGCGGAACGAGTGGAAATCCCGGACCGACGCCCGGCGCTTGCCGTTCTCGCGCTCCACCTGTAGCCCGTCGATCTTCAACGCTCGCCGCGTGGCACGTACGATCTTGCACCCGGTCTCCCGTTCCAGTTCATTGAGGTAGGCGGACACCGATGCACGGCTGCAACCCGTCGCCGCCGTCACCTCGTCGAACGTCTGGCCGTCCATGTACGCCCTGAACACCGCCCGCAGCTTCTCCGCCTTCGAGGTGGCGCCCAGGCCGTCGATGTAGGCGAAGCCCTTGGCTCGGACCGTCTCGGCGGTCTCGACCGGCAACGCGCTCGATTCCGGGGCGGTCTCGAACGCCTTCGCCAGAACCTGCTTTACCCGCCAGGTGATCCCGTCCGGGTTGTTGCGGAACATCTGGGCCGCCGCCGGGAAGCAGTACCCCTTGCCGCCCGTCGCCGCCCGAGCCCGGTCCAGTTCCTCCCGCAGCATCGGGAACACGGGGATGTCCACCGTCTCGCCCGTCTTGGAGGTCTTGACCGTGATGAACCCTGCCTTCAGGTCCACGTCGTCCCATTTGAGCAGGCAGGAATCGCCCCGGCGCATTGCCGTGCACATCCCCGTCACGATGATCGGCCGGATGAAGTCATCCTGGGCGCAGGCCTCAACGATGGCCTTCAACTCCTCGACCGTGAACGGCTCCCGGTTGATCGTCTCCGCCGCCTTCGTCAGCAGGCTGTGAAAGGGGTTCATGCCCTCAGCCAAGTGGGGATGCAGGTGCTTGAACGTCGAGCGCAGCAGCTTCAGCGTCTGGTTCCAGGTCGCAGGGGACATCCCGCGTGCTTCCTCGGCCGCCATGAACGCC
>Ga0209200_1002996_pt1 | contig 14929 bp, 29 predicted proteins | sample AD_UKC033_MetaG_FD_184406 | JGI IMG/M metagenome (GOLD analysis project Ga0209200, IMG submission 184406) | Active sludge microbial communities of municipal wastewater-treating anaerobic digesters from USA - AD_UKC033_MetaG (SPAdes) (version 2) | ecosystem: Engineered > Bioreactor > Anaerobic >...
GCAGTCGTACTTCACATCATCAACGAGCTAGGTATCGCACCAGAACAGGTAGACACGATTATGGGGCTGATAAACAAGTCAAGAGATGCTAAATATGCAGTTGAGTATTTTAGAAGTATGCCTCCAGAAGATGCTATTCAACTTTCAAGAGAGACTTGGGCGATGCGGAGGAATGGTCATTATTAAACTGTTGAGCCTGTTGCATTGCTCCTAATAAACTAGCTGTCTCACTTCGTAATCTACTCCCTACCTCTGAGTTATTATAAATATATTGCAGTTGTTCTGCACTAAAATTGGCTGGGTTACTATTTTGATTCCACATTTATTCCTTTCATTTCAACGCCTTAATCTGTCTTCATTTTTAAGCCACCAAAAATAAACATTTTGCCACATCAGCTTAGTCGACATGTTTTTACTTTTATATATATTTTGAAGACACTTTTTCTTTTCAGCATTTATCAATAATGTTGTCATTTCATCTCCTTAATATCATCTACTCTAACTGACCCATCTGTATTCAACTGAAAGTATGTAGCTCCACCCCATCTCTTAAATTGAAAGATGGTTTTGACTAGCGGATACACAGTGCTGACTCTGGAGGTGGTTTTGCCACCATTAATAGAGTGTTCATGGAATACTACGACAAACCTATATCCACCAAGTAGTTTTATTAAAAAGTCTCTCATTTCATCTCCTTAATCAATAAAAAACTTGTAATTTTCTTCTTGATCCCATGTTTCATCTTGCTTACTAGCATCAATACCAGTTATCTTTTTGAAAATCTCAGCATCAAACTGTGGTAGGTCTAAAATGGTGTTTTTCTGTTTTTGAGTAGCTTCATTCCAGAAGTTTGCCCATGCTTCCTCGTAACTAAATGTTTTTAACAATCCACCAAGTTCTTTGGTTGTGGTTGTTTTTTCACTTTTATCTAAGTCTTTTTCCTCTACCCACTTAGTAAGTGTTATTTTTATCTCATTATCATTGAGAAGTTTTTTGGTTGACTCATAAACTTCATCTGTGACATCTTGGTTAAATATCCTATGATTCTTTTGATACCCCTCTCCACTTGACTCGTATTTTCCATATCCTAAACAGAAAATCATCTTTTCTGACATTCTCAGTCCCTTGCAGGAGTAGCAGTAGTTGCAGGAGTCGCAGGAGTCGCAGGAGTCGCAGGAGTTGCAGGAGTCGCAGTAGTAGCAGTAGTTGCAGTAGTTGCAGGAGTCGCAGGAGTTGCAGGAGTAGCAGTAGTTGCAGGAGTCGCAGGAGTAGCAGTAGTTGCAGTAGTTGCAGGAGTCGCAGGAGTCGCAGGAGTTGCAGGAGTCGCAGTAGTAGCAGTAGTTGCAGTTTTTATTTGACATATGTTTATCCTTTACTATTTTTATACTTTTTTATTACCTCTTAAAAATAACTCTATATCTTGACCCTCTAGTGGGTTGTGGCTGTATTTTTGTACTACTTTCCTAAACTTCCCAATCATTTTGCCTTTGCCAAGACCATGTATTACAAGACTTGAGGCGGTCTGATAAGTCTTTTGTTTATGACTAGCCCGATGTATGTTTTTACCTCTCTCTGTTTCAAATATCCGACCACACTTGTCACACTTCAAATCTATGCCAAATGATAGTTTCATGAGCCATGCGTATAGTTTTTTCATGCTACCCCCTTACTTTTCATATCTGCTAATTCTTTATCTAAGATTGTTAGTAACTGTTCTGGAGTTAATACTTCTTCAACCTCTGCCTCTGGTTCGGCGTTTTCCAGACACTCAGGACAAAAACCCATTGTGTAATCCATGAGTGACCCACAACAACTGCTTATCCATCTGCCTGTAAAAACTCCATCTTCTCGCTGTTGATCTCGTACAAACTCGGCTTGTTCCATAAGTTGTTCTTGTGTCATAGTTAGTCCTTTGACAGATAGTTTTTCTGCCCTACTTCATACGCACAAGTCCATGGTCTAAATGTTTTTCCAGCACGTTCGTAAATCCCATACGCACAATCAATGTTTGCTTTCCAGTCAGTCTTTATGGCTTCGCCACATCGGGGAATGTGAATGCTGTTGACCTGTGCAACTCCGTAATCAACTGAGCCATTCCTGTTCTGGTTGCTTCTGGTTTGATCGAATGTTGAGTTTTCGCATTTTCTGATTAAAGTTATAAAATCGGCTGAGTCATCGCCAAACTTCTCAACAATGTAGGCTAAGATTGTTTGTTTATTGGTTGGATTAGGGGTAGCCGTTGGTATCACTGGCTTTGGCATAACTACCTGTAATTGAGGCGTTGGGGTAGGCGAAACTTGCACCTTGACTGGTTGGTCCACCGTAACCAGTGTCTCACCTACCCTTGCCTGTACTTGTTGGATTCTTAATTTGTTGCCAGTTTGTAATCCCCATGATAGTCCTGCTGTTAGAAGCATTAGATAGAGTGGGAATAATCTATCGAAGTAATTGATTCTGTATTTTCCGTTTGGTAATCTTCTTTGTTTCATAGCTCTACTATAGCACCATTGGTGCATAGTGTCAAGCATTAACTTTTATCAATTTTACTTGGAACTTTATAGTCTGGATTTTTAGCGTTCCAGTCCTTGACAGAGTAAAGACGTTCATCTTTCCATGGTTCTATATATCTAACTTGTTTAGCAATAACCCGACCATAAAATGTTCGTTTTGGTATACCCGTTAGATTGATAATATATGATGCTGGTAGATCAGATGGGGTTTTCATACTTCCTTTGTTAATTCTTTTAATGATAATGATTCCATACTTGGAAACTCAACTTCTAACCCGAACCGATTGGCTAAGTGTCGTGTAATGGTGTTAAATACTAAATCAATGTCGGTTGTTTCCAGTTCCGTTGTGCTTCTTTTGCCAAGCTGTGCTTGCATGATTGGTCTCCAAATATATTCTTTGACTGTTTGAGCTGACCAAGGTATCTCAACCGCTGGTTTCAAAGTCTTACGCATATCTAAACCCGCGTCATTTAATTCTGAAGCTAAGTGTTCAAAATATAAATGTAGGCTTTTGTTTTGTTGTGTACTTCGTTGCATATCAAAATGGCAAATCGTTGGCTACATCGTCACTAATTTGTGATTCTTGCACTTCTTCTTGTGCTTCTTCCTCAACTTTGCTGTAAGCTCTGAAGTCTGGTCTACTTGAATTATCGCCTTTGTCGTTCTCAAAGAGATTAAATGATTCTCCCTGTTTAATATCTTTTTCAGCCTTGAAAGATAAATATGTTTTGCCGTTCTTGTCTTTCTTTTTCCAAAGTGCTGCTATGTTCTGGTATTTCATAATGTTTTTGCTTTCTCCCTAATATAATTTGATACTTTACTAATCATATCCTCAGTGGCTCTTATTACCGACATAGCTTCTTTGCTGGATACCGCTGGTAACTGTAAGCTGTCAAACATTGACGCAAGCTCTAGTAGCTTTTCCTTATCAGGTGCTAGTAACTTTTTCCTACTAGCTTCTTCAATAGCTTTTTTATCAGCTTCAATTTTTGCCAGTCTCTCAGATTCTTTTTTTGCCTCAGCCTCTTTTTGTAGTCTTAGTTCGTTCTGTAAAGCAATTTGTTTTTTCTGTTCAGCTTCAAACTTCTTCTGTTGTTCTGCTCGTTCTTTGGCTAGTTCGGTTTCTCTTGCTTCATTTTCTTTTCTAACCTTTTCCCTCTCAATGGCAAGTTCTTTGTCTCTTTTTTCTGCCTCGGCTTTTAGTTTTTCATTTTCTATTCTAATAGCTTCTTGACGCTCAAACTCTGCCTTTTCATCTGCCAGTTTTTGTTTTTTAGCTTCTTCCTCAGCTTTTTTTCTAGCCTCAAATGCTAATTTTGCGTTTTCAAACAATTTGTTAAAAGTTTCCTCTGACATCAAGTCTGGATGAACGCTATAGTTTTCGGCTTGATCGTCAAATTTTAGAAGCTGGTTGATTCTTTCTACTTCAATTCTCCTTTTCTTTTCTGCCTCAATCTTTTCCACAAACTTTTCTTGTTCCTCTAATCTCCGTTCTTCTTCTCTGGTTATTTTTTCAATTCCGTTGTAAGCTAGTTGTACTGCATTAGCCCCTCTCAAAAATGGTTCTTTCATTTCTACTCTAATTTTGTCTGCATCTGTCCTAATTCTTTTTAATGACAAACGAAACTCTCTCGATTTCTTCATTTCATCAATTTGGGATATGTCTTTAATAACTATGCCTTTTGATTGAGCCGTGATTTTTATTGCATCTGTATAAAAAGTACCAAACTTGTTTATTAGTGGTTCAGCTTGAGTTTGTTCAATTCCAGACTCTTTAAGAATTATTGCTAGTTGATCCTGTTCCGTCATACTTTCTCCTTATGTTTACTTTTACTGTTTATATACTCGGTTAAATCCCAGATACGCTCTTTGTTGTGTGGAAATACTGGGTACGCTCCTTGCCCTGGCTTATTAGTATCTACCCATTCAAACTCTAAATCATAAAGAAATCTTCCAATGCCCCACTTAACCGCTGCTCTTTTGAATGAATCACTAATGGCACTCTTTTCGGCTTCAAAGTTGCCCGATGTTCCAGTGTCCCACTTAGTAACCCATTCGCCGTTATTGGTACGAATAGACAGCCCACAGAGCCATTGGTTATTAACGTATGAGTACTCATCTTTCCAGTTTTCATAACCAACCGCTTTGTCTAACAAATCCATAACGTCACGAGCGTCTATGTAAGAAACACACTGAGCTTTGGGTTTTGTTTTGCTAACAGTTTGTATTTTCCACTTGTACGGAATCTTAAACTTTAGCTTTTCTTCAATGGAGTAAACTTTCTGTTCGGTCATATTTAATCCTCCACTCCATAATTACTAATAAACTCATCAAGTTGCGATTCTTCTTGTCTGTCCATCATATCTTGATTTTCAGCTTCTTCTCGTTCTTGCACTTCCTCTTGTTCTGTTGCACCAACTTCTTCAAATACAAAATCGTATGCTTTTTTAACTGCGACTTTTATATCGGGGTCTGAGATAAATGGATATTTAGCTTCCATGTTTAACGGTGTGTTATCTCCATAACTGTGAATCTCCCACTGATTATGATGAATAATGTCTAGCGTACCGTCACAAGCCTCGTTTAATTTTGTTATTCTTGATGCTGTGTTCATTTATCCCCCTTAATCTGGCATCTTAAAAAACCACCATCTGATAGTTTTTGTGCTTTACCTGTTTTTTCTTCCTCGGCTTTCATTTGCTTAATTTTCAGCTTAGTCATTTCTTCTTTGCCAATCAACTCGTCTGAGTATTTCCATTTTGGTCTGTACATGAGTGAGAATGTGGCAAACTCTGTTTCTAACTTACAGCCGTCAATTTCAGCGACTTCCTGAAAGATAACTGTTTCTAATTCTTTGGCTTCGGTTGTGAGTAAAGCTATTTGCTTTTTTAACTCCGCATATTTTTGGTATTGATTCATAAAACCTCCTCATAGAATACTGCTTTGAGTGCATCTAGTACGATTGTTGACTCCTCAGTATTACCTGAGAGTAGAACCTCGTTGTCTTTGTTCTGTACAAAGATTTTAGTGAGTTTGCCATCAGTGTATTCTTTTGTGATACTGGTTTCTCCCATTTTGAATTGTTGTTCTGTTAGTTGCATATCTTCCTTTCAAATGTATTCTAGCACAAGCGGTGCTAAATGCAAGCAGTAGTTTATTTGAGTAAAGTGTCTTGTACTAGACTCGTAAAACTCGGTTCTGCTTTTTTAATCCTCTCAACAAACTTTAGTATCTGTTCCATTTTCCACTGATCCCCGTTTTTTCTAGCTTCCCTATACTGATTTCTAAGTTTCTCAAGCTGTACCTCTGGATCAATTAGTGTTTCAACTGGTGGTACAAATGGTTTAACTGGAGTAATAAACTTGTAGTAGCCCTTACGAGTGTTGACTATGTGTTCTCTAGCGGTGCAAGTAGACTTATCTTTGCCACAAGTGCAACCTAAGACTTCACGCGCATCTGTAATACGGCCTGTGTATTCGGAAATCCTTAAATCATCAACAATCTTGCGGTGATTAAACTCTAAGTTAGCGTACTGTCTGAATAGCTGGAGGACTCTTAAAGTATCAGTCATTTAACATCCTTTCAACTTCTAAAGCTATTAAGTCTGAGTCTAGCTCACTTCTATCTTGTATCCTAGGGTAGGGTGTAGGGTAGGGGGTACCCTCCTTAACGATTACGATTACCTTTACGATTTCCTTATCATTGATTGTGGGAATATAATTTAAGTTCTTAGTGTTAAGAAAGTGTTGCATTACTTTTGGTGGGATAGACCTAAAGTCGTTCATAAAGGATTCAATGATGTTTGGGGCTGATGAATACTTGTTGTGTTTGGAGAAGTTGTTAATGTAAACCCACCCATCATAGAAGTAATATTTTTCGTCTTGTTCAAACTTCTTTTTAATTTGGTTTAGTTCATCTATGGTACAGCCTAGGGTAGGGCAAATGAGAATATCTGGCATTTCATAAATACCAACCATATTTACCTTTGGGTTTGTAAACAGGTATAAAAATAACACTTTCTCTAGGTGTGATAATTTCAGTGTGTAGCTATCTTCCCAAAACGAGGTTTTAATCTGTCGGTACTTCATATCTTTCGTTTCTTTCATTCGTTCTTACTGGTACATAGACAATACCTTTGTGGTCAGTATCGCCACAGGTCGGGCATGGTCTGACTGGATTTAATCCGACTGTACCTCTACCACGACAATTAGGGCAAATCTGTGCGTATACTTCTGGTTGTATTTCATTTACTGATATAGTCATTCGTTCTTTCAGGTATAAAATATAAACCATTTCCCAACTAATGCAACAGTACAAACCATGTCATTATCAATGCTTGACATTTGGCTGTTGTTCATGCTATAAATATCTATATGCCCGTCAGGATTTCAGACAAAGCACTCACTAAAAAACTAGATCAAGCGATCAGGGATATTCTCCACTTAAAAACAAAAAGACTCCGCTGTTTTGTATGTGGTCGTGAGACTGATTGGTTCAACCCAAAAACAAACCCATACGGATTACAAGTAGGTCACTATATTTCTCGGTCAGTCTTTGCTCTGCGGTGGGATTTAGAGAACTGCGAACCAGTCTGCTCTAGTTGCAACAGAATCCACGAAGAAAATATATTACCCCACACACAAGCTCTACTCTTAGCGTATGGTCCTGAGAGAGTTGATACACTTAACATCAAGTGGCAAATGAGTAAACAAAAAGCCAAATCATTTACTAGAGGAGAGAAGCGAGAATTACTTGAGTCTCTTACAGCCGAGATTGCTAGTTTGACGGGCAGTTTAACTTCAGTCTCGGCTCTTGGAGATTTATGACTTGTAAAATATGCAACAAAGACTCTGGCAAAAACAAAACTTGTTCTAAGGAGTGTTTGGCTAAACTAAAATCAATCAACGGAACTAGACTGCATAAAGAGGGTAAAAGTAGAAGCTGGAATGATAGAGTACGTTGATCGTCTGAGTGTGGAGGAAGTAAACTAGCGGGCAAGCAAGCAAACACCTCCACACTTGGGTGATTAAGTAGTAAGAAGGGAAAACTATGAAAGAATTGGTTAAAGTATATTTGAATAAAGATAAAGGAAATTATTTTTTGTCAATTAAAACCAAAGATGGTGTTGAAAGGTTTTTAGATGTTTTTAATGGCGGTGGATACTACGAAGCATTGACACTTCAAACCAAAGAGGAAATTGACGAAATGAGAATTATCAGAGAAAAGGCTGACGAAGATTGGAGAAAAAGCGTTGATGAGAGAGTAGTGGAAAGAAAGTCTAAGAAATGGTATCAATTTTGGAAGTAAAACACATGAAACCAAAACAATTCGGAGACATCGTAATGGTAGGACTAAGCCCAGGAGTAATAATTGGAATGGAAAAGAAAAGAAAATGGACTTACTACTTTGTAGTTTTCAGAGATGCCGAGTTGACTAATAACGATTGGAGAGATTACCTAGTTGAATATGACGTTATCAGAGAGGATAGACTGTCATGAAACCAACACTACCACCAGAAGTCTTAGAAACAAAAACGCCCAACCTTTCAGTTGAGCCTTTATGTGAACAGGTAGTATAAAATAAAAGGAGACAAATGTCAAAAAGCCTAATTTGGAGTAACGTAGCACTCCTATTCTCAATTATAGCTCTTGCTATATCACTGGTAAATCTACTATGCGTGCTTACTAAACCACAGAGATTACCTTGCTCTAGTGAGACTAACTCTCAGTGTCAGATTTATGTACCTCAAGAATAGGGGAGAGTAGAGCGGAGTAGGGGATACATATTGAATTATAAGCACACTTAGTATATTATAAGGACTTAGTGTTTTGGTTCTTGAGAAAAAGGAAGCAAGCGTCATCGCAAGGATCAAAAAGCAAAATGTTATAGAGGCATGAAATAACAGGAAGAAAACAGAATGGCAAGCAGACCACAATTATTCAAAAAAGGACAATCAGGTAATCCAAAAGGTAGACCACCTAAAGACTGGACTATGACCAGCTTAATTCGTGAAGCACTGGAAGAATCTAATGAAACCAAAGTGCCAAGAAACAAAATCATTGCAAGGAAACTTGCAGAACTAGCTGAAAAAGGCGATATGCAGGCCATCAAAGAAATAAACAACAGACTTGATGGTATGCCCTCACAAAGCGTAGTACTAACCGGTGACGAGAATAAACCACTATATGTTGGACTCCCAAGTCGCAGACCGCTGGATACCACATCAAAAACAGATTGAAGCTCTTGAGAGATCAGAGTTTGAGATACTTTTTGGTGGTGCGCGTGGTCCAGGCAAGACAGAGGCGCTTATAAACTGGTTTCTTTATGATGCCCATCATCCAAAGTTTAAGGGATTAGTTATCCGCAGAAACAGTGAGGATCTATCGGATTATGTGCAGAGGGCAAATGTAGTTTATTCAAGACTCGGTGGAGTGATGTCTGGCAACCCTCCAAGATTCAAGTTTCCAGCAGGTGGCATTATCAGAACTGGACACTTAAAAGACATCAACGCTTTTACTAAATATCTAGGACATGAATATCACAGAATAGGGATTGAAGAACTTACTTTAATTCCGTTTGAGGATGATTACCTCAAACTTATCTCGTCATGTAGATCAACCATTAAGGAACTACAACCACAGGTGTTTTGCACCACTAATCCTGGCGGAGTAGGTCATTCATGGGTACTCAATCGATTTGTGAGGTGGGGTGCTGGAGTAACCCACATAGATGAGGACACCAATAGAACTCGAATATTTATTTCAGCCACAATCAACGACAACCCCACACTGATGAACGCAGATCCGGAATATGTAAGGTTTTTAGATGGACTTAAAAACAAAGACCCCAATTTATACAAAGCATGGCGGTTGGGCTTGTGGGATATATTTGCCGGTCAGGCTTTCTCAATGCTTGCTCGTGATACTCACTTAGTAGAACCGTTTGAGTTAAGTTTGCCAAAGTATTTTGCTGGTTATGATTACGGATACGCACACCCATTTGCTTTTATTTTGCTTGCGGTAGAGAAAGACGGCAATGTATATGTTAAGGATTATGTAACCAAGTCAAGGTGTGAGATTGAGGAACAGGGCAAACTGATCAATGAGATAGTCCAAGACAAGTCAATAAATGTGTACTGTGGTGTAGATATTTGGAACAAAGAGGGTGGGCCAACCATTGTGTCAAGACTGAGAAACACTTGCCCAAAACTAACATTTATCAGAGCAAATACTAATAGGATTTCCGGTGTTGCTGAAATGCGCAAGTGGCTAGATTCAGCTAGACTCAGATTCTTTTCACACACTGAGGAAGTATTCAATCAATTACTCACTATTCAATATGATCCCAAACGTCCAGAAGATGTGCTGAAAATGAACGCTGATGACAACGGAGAAAACGGAGATGACGTTTTTGATGCCCTACGCTACGCACTCATGAGCTGGATTTACCCACTAAAACAGGTTGAAGTTATCAAACCAAACACCAAACAAGAAATGCTTCAGTGGATAGAAAAACGAGGAAAGATAAGGAGAGAATATGATATGGCTTAATGTTAAAGATAGATTGGTGCAAGAGCTTGGCAACAGTTTTGATCCAAAAGTAAACTTCAACAAAAGAATCAGGGTCATGTCTGATTTGATTGCTTTTAATTACAAGGAAGATAAGAGTGTCTGGAAGCAAAAAAAAGGTCTGTTACCAGAGTATTACACGGTTTACTTTGATGATGAGTATGTCTGCGGTTTCTCTGATGCGCACTCAGTCAAACACGCTGTTTTGGAGTTCTGGAAGGGCTTCAAAGAGGCATATAAGTCGGGAAAGATTAGACTCAACCAAAAACAAGTTGAAGTAGTAAAAAGTAAAAAGAAGATCAAAGCCACGACTCCCTCAGAGAAGATGGCTGCCCAGATAGCAAGGAGGCTTGATGAATCGTGACCATTGGCTGTTACCAGTTGACTCAACACCAGAGGAGAAGCAAATAGCATCATGTTTAGTTGAGAATATTTACAATAAGTTTGAAGATCCTATGGATCAACTTATCATTGCTTTAGTGTATGAATTAGGTTATCCGAAAACAACAGTTGCAAGTATTACCAAAAGAACACCAAAAACAATTTGGTTACGAATTAAGAAAATCAAAACCATTTTGTCAATGACGCACAAAAGTTACCTAAAAGGCAATTTCAACACCTAAAATAAGGATATATGAAACTCATTAACCTATTGAACCTGCGCAAAGAAGTATCAGAAAAGTTCACAGAGGACTTTCACAACAGAGTCAAGCGAGATCTAAAAATCTACAACGCTGAACAACCCTCAGCACTAGACTCTCTTAATATTGACTTAGTTGATATTCCTAACAAGAGATACCAGTTCACAATCCCTTTAGTGTTTACCAATCACGAATCAATGCTGGCATCAATGTTTGATCGTGTGCCGGAACTGATGTTCAATAGGGGTGGAAAACTAGATGAGAAGAAATCACAAAAAGTTAAGGCTGCGTACGAATATCTGAAAGATAAACTTGATTTGGAAATGGTTTTGACTGATGTGGCGTGGTGGTTTGTTCTATCTGGTTTTGCTTCTAGTCACTCCAGCTACAAGGTAATTTCAAGAGAAATACCAATTTATGATGAATCAGCTCAACCAATGCTTGATGAAGCTGGCGAGGTACTAACACGAGTTGAGTTTGAGTATGATGATCCAACTATTGAAGTGGGAGATCCAGTCAAGGACTATTGGTCTCCAGAGAGTGAGTTTTCATTCGATGCAAAGAAAGTTCCTTATTACATTAGATATAAAAAACTAACTGTTCAGGAGATCAAAGAAAAATACAACAAAGAAGTTGAGCCAGACACTACGCTTGAAAAGGTTGGAGAAACAAAAGAAGATGTTAAGTCAGACACACAAAGAGTCGGCACTTGGTTCTATTCCGGCACTCTACCAAAAGAGGTGTCAGGACAAGTTAAGAACTGGAACGCAGATCAGATATACTACATCGTCTTTACAACCAAAGAGGTTCTATACAAGAAAACCATTGAGGAGCATGTCAAACTAAATGAATCGCTCTGTAGAGTTGTCAAATGGTTAGGCGCACCAACTGAGTTCTTTGGGTTTGGGTTAAGTAAGCTACTTGCACCATTTCAACGAGAGAAGTCAATCCGCAGAGGTCAGATGATCAGATACGCAGATGTTGCTGCATACCCTAAAATTATAGTGGAAGAAGGCTCAAAGATAGACAACTCAGCACTTAACGATCCAAGAGAGAATAGGGTTTTACTCTATGCAAACTCCAAGCCGGAATACTTACAACCACCCCAGATCAGTCAGATTGTTGGAGATACAAACGAATTAGCTGACCAAGACGCACAACAAGTATCAGGACTCATGGACATATCATCAGGTTCACAGAGTTCAAGTGTAGTTAAGACTGCCACCGGTCAATCAATCTTTGCTGATGCGGCAGAAAAGAGAGTGAGAAAAGCCAAAAAGACTTTGATGAAGTGGTACAAATCACAAGTTGTATTACTACTCAAACTCTGTCAGGCCAACTGGCAATCTGAGAAGTTGGTGGAAATCACAGATGATCAAGGTCAAACTCAAGAGGTAGCTGTATCGGCTTTTGATCTAAAAGACATTGACTTTGATAAAGATGTGGACATTGATCCTGAAAGCGTGTCTATTAACAAAGACGTGCTAAGGGCGCAAGCCATCGAACTTTATAACATAACCAAAGATGATCCGTTAGTTGAGAGAAAAGAAGTGGTCAAGCACGTCTATCAAAACGGATTCAATGTCAAAGATCCAGAGAGGTTTATTAAAGATCAGAACTTACAACCCGGACAAAGACTTATTGATGAGCAAACAGGTCAAGCATTCATTGTTGATGAGTCAGGCTCACTGGTAAGTGAAGATTCTATGCAGAACATGGCAGATCCTACTGGAGATGGTATGCCACCTACTACCCCTGATGGAGTAATGGCAGGAGTTCAATGAACCTTTGGCAAGAAACAATCAAATCAGATGGTACATCTAGCTTGCAAACTCACAAGCCAAAAGTGATAGCAAAGCATTGCAAGTTTGAGGATCATGAAGTTGATAATGAGTTTCCCAATTCAAGAATTGCCAAGTGTAAAAAATGCGGAAAAGAAATTCCACTTATTCTTGGTTTTCATGAAATTAAGAATAATCGCATTCTTACAGTCGCACTAAAAAGGTAATTTTTCACACTTTCGACCTATATATTGTCTTTTGACTAACCTCAGATGACTGAGGCGTCATTACATAAGAGAGGACGTCATGACTGACACTCCAACATTAACAGAGGCACTTGAACAGGCCTCAAGCACATTAAGTAATAGAGAGTCTGAGGAGGCTCAACAGGTTGATGCGACAGAATCTGAAGCAACTGACGAGGCAATAGCCGAACCAGAAGCCGATGAACAGAAAGATGCAGAAGCTGAAGATACTCCATTAGACAAGTTTGATCCTGAGTCACTCCCTGCTGAGTTGAAGCCACTTTACAAGAATCTTATGAAGGGCTTCACACAAGGTAGGCAAAAGGACAGGGAAGAACTCAATAAGCTTCGTCAAGAACTTGACGGACTTAGACAACAAGCTCCACCTGAGCCACAGAAACCTTTGACACCTGAGGAGTATATCCAACAGGTAGCAGAGCAGACAATAACTCAGAAACGGATTGAGGACTACAAAGCATCAGCACTAGCTGATTATGACAATGCAGATCCTCGATTGAAAATTGGTGGAGAGCAGTATGACGATGTAGTGGACATGTATGTTGCTACAGAGTTAAACCGAGAGTTGGAAAAGTTCGTTACAGAAAACGGAAGTGAATTAGGTTTTCCCCATCGTGAGCTGACTAAGAAGTTTCTGGACAAATGGGATCAAAAAGTCCAAACAGAAGTAGAAAACTATTTGGCTAAACAGAAAAAGTTAGCCAAGAAAGCCGAGCTTAGTAGTGGCAGGTTTAACCCAAAGTCAAGTGCTGCAAGCGTAAAACCAAGTGGCTCAATGACGCTGGAGCAAGCCATGCAAGCTGCAATAGCAAAGCAAAAGTAATATATAAGGAGGCAATATGTCCGTTAATATCGGAGAATTAGCTGCTTCAACTATGGAATTTTACCATCCATCGATGGTAGATAACATATTTAAGAAGCATGCGCTTCTTGACCACCTCAAACAAAATGGTGGAGTCAAGAAATACCCAGGTGGCACGAAAATTCGTGTTCCCCTAATGTATAGTGCAAACGGCACAGTGATGACCTTTGGTGGTGCAGACACATTAGATCTGACTTACCAAAGCACGCTTGATGCTGCGGAATACGAGTACGAAATGTACAACGTTTCTATCGTTTTCACCCTTGAGGATGAGCTGAAAAACAGCGGAGAACCTCAAGTAATGAGTCTTATTGAAGCCAAAATCAAACAGGCTGAAATGAGCATCTCAGAGAGATTGAACCAAGACATGTTCAATGGTACAGCCGCTCAAGGCGAAGTGATTGGTTTAGACACCATGATCTCCACCTCGACAACCGTTGGAGATATCTCTGGTACAACCTATGACTGGTGGAGAGGTAACGTTGATGCAACTGGTGAAACCCTATCTGTGGCTGACATGAGAACTATCAAGAACTCATCCAACCTCGGAAACGGTGGATCTAACGTATCCATTATCGTCACGACACAAACTCTGTATGAAAAATACAACAGTTTGCTGACTGCCACATACTCGATGAGTCCATCATCCAGTGAATCCAAGCGTCTAGGAGACGGTGGTTTTGCTACGGTGGAATTTGAAGGTGTGCCAGTAGTTTTTGACGAAGCCGCCACTTCAGGCTGTATGTACATGATCAACAAAGATAACTTCAAGTTGGGTGTACATAAAGATGCCAACTTCGCTCGCAGGAAAAAAGCCGAGCCAGCAGACCAACATATCCATGTTGAACACATCGTTTTCATGGGTCAGACGGTCACTGATCGTAGAAAATCATTGGGATTGCTATCAGGCAAGACCGCTTAACGAAAGGATTTTATGAATAAAGCAGGTGTTCCAATTACCAGTTTTGCGAGTCATAATGACGCCACTCCCTTGTTCACTCCTGGTACTGTCGTTCGAGACAAAGCTACCAACAAAGTATACAAATATGTACTCATTGAGGACATGGCTGTGGCTGTTGGTGATGTGGTTGAATATTCTGACACGTCAGGATATGAAGTCACCAAAGACCGCGCAGGCGGTGCTTCACTAGGACGAATTGCAGCAGGTGTGGCACTCGGTACAATTACCGATGCTTACTATGGCTGGATTCAGGTGGCAGGTCTAAATACCTACACCAAGACTGATGGCTCAGTTGCAGTTGGAGAAGCTCTCGTTCCTCATGCTTCGGCAGATGGACAAGCT
>Ga0209200_1002997_pt1 | contig 14925 bp, 25 predicted proteins | sample AD_UKC033_MetaG_FD_184406 | JGI IMG/M metagenome (GOLD analysis project Ga0209200, IMG submission 184406) | Active sludge microbial communities of municipal wastewater-treating anaerobic digesters from USA - AD_UKC033_MetaG (SPAdes) (version 2) | ecosystem: Engineered > Bioreactor > Anaerobic >...
CCAATACCAAACTAACCGACCTAACCGAAATCGCCTACACCAACCTATCAAGCCGCGCGATAACCACCACATCAAGCGCACAGACCAGCGGGACATACAAGCTGGTTTTGCAAGACCTGACATTGACCGCAAGCGGGGCGGTTGGTCCTTTTCGGTACGTGGTAGTTTACAACGACACCGCCGCCGGTAAAGAGTTGATCTGCTATTACGATTACGGCTCGGAAATCACGCTCGCGAACGGCGACACCTTCAAGATCGACTTTGACGATTCTGGCGGCGTGCTGACACTGGCATAGGAGCCGAAATGACCATCGTTTACTGCGACTTTACCAGCGGCAACGACGACACCGGCAACGGCTCATATGGCAACCCGTACAAGACCATCACCAAAGCCAGCACGAGCAGGACAGGCGGCGATGAAGTGCGCGTGGCTAAAAGTCCCGCGCCAACCGCCCTGACTGGCACGATTGCGTTTACGAAAAACAATACAGCGGTCACAGGAACGGAGACAAAGTTTTCCACCGAACTTGTCATCGGCGACTTCATCGAGGGCGGCGACGGCAACTGGTGGGAGGTTATCACCATAGCCAGCGACACATCGGCGACGCTGTACAAAAATTACAGCGGCGATACGCAGTCAGGCGTGTCATCGCGAAAACTGGGTATCACCGACACGGGCGCGGCGGCGGCAAGCACTACGGAGGTGCAAAAAGTATCGTCATCGGGAAAGTCATCCGCTACTTTGAAAATCAGCGGCGGCTGGGATTTAGCCACGCAGACGCAGGACGGGCAAACGTATTTTCGTCAGATGCACGGCACGTTTAATTACCGCTACGGCTATGGGTTGTACATGAGCGGAAAGTCGCACACGGAAATCGAGCGGCTGCACTTTTTGCGGTACAACTGCGGCATCTACTACTACAGCAACAGCAATAACAATACCTGTACCTCGCCAACGTGCAATTCTAGCTACTACGGCATCTACTTCAACAACAGCAACAACAATACCCTTACCTCGCCGACGTGCAATTCAAATGGCTACCACGGCATCCACTACGCCAACAGCAGCAACAATACCCTTACCTCGCCGACGTGTAACTCAAATGGCTACTCCGGCATCTACTTCACCGGCAGCAACAACAATACCCTAACCTCGCCGACGTGCAATTCTAATACTCAATACGGCATCTACTATAGCAGCGGCGGCAATACCTGTTATGGCACGCTAACCACAAGCGGCAATGGATTGGGGGCAATTTACAACGACAAAGGCACGAACTACATCGCAAAAGCCAGTATCGCGGAAAGTACCATAGCGACTGGATTTACCGACTATTGCAACGCGCGTATCTACATCAACGACATTGGCGGGCATTCGCAAATCTGGACGGACAGCGGCAATATCATCTCTCAGGACGCGACGGCGGGGGGATCGGGTAAGGAATGGAGATTGAATGTCACGGCGGACAAGCGCGGCAGCTATTATCCCCTAGCCCTGAAAATCGCGGAAATCGCGGTAGCAAGCGGCTCGAAGGTGACGGTCAAGGCGTATGTCAAGAAATCCCATGCAACGGGCATCGCGGGGGCGTTGTTCATGCGCGGCGGTCAAATCGCGGGCGCGGGCAACGACATCAAAACCGATTGTCCGAACGATACCAACCGAAACCAGCTAACCATCGAGTTTACGCCAACCGAAGCGGGGGTGGTGGAGATTGAGGCATGGGCGTGGTACGTGTCCAGCACAACGGCTAATGTCATTGTTGACGACATCGAAGTGACGCAGGTTTAGGAGGCGGCATGATAGCACAACAGGAGCGGAGCGGATTGCGCTGGCTGACGTGGATCAGGGTAAGCGACCCTAACACGATTATGCTGATCACCTCGCACCAAATCACGGAAGGCGAAGCCGCCGCGATTCAGGCGAAATACCTTGAAGAACACGAGTATGACGACGTGCCGCAAGCCGACATATCTATTTACGACTGGAAGGAAACGCTGCGGGACGCGGTATTGTGGATACGGGCAAACGACCCGACCCTGAACCAGTGGAACGGGTACTTAAAAACACTGACATGGGATGATGCGTATATGATCCGTTGGTTTTTGGCAAGCGTAGCTAAGAAGCTGGCAGAGCGGGGGGAGGTGGACTTGAGCGATTACACCGAAACGCAAGTGCTGGCAAGGCTGAAAACGCTTATCGTTACCTATCCGCTCCGCAAGTTGGCAAAAATCCTGTTTGGTGAATAGATGAGCCTGCCTGTACAAGCCGACCTGCTAACGATGGACTTCTGCCACAACGGACAGCCCTGGGTGTGTATTACATCCAAGTCTGGCATCGATGCAGCGGGCATGGACATCTGCCACAACGGACAACCATGGTGGGGCATTGGAGCAGAGGAAAGCGGCGCGAAGGAATACACGCTAACCTGTGAAGCTGGAAGTTATGCGCTTACTGGCTCAATCGTTGATCTGACAGTCCAGCACAACTATGTGTTGGTGTGTGGTGCTGGAAGTTATTCGCTTACCGGCACTAACGCCGACCTCACGGTCACCCGACATTACACGCTAACCTGTGAAGCTGGCTCGTTCGCGCTGGCGGGCAAGGACGTTTCTCTAAAATCGACCCGAACCATGACGGCGGCGGCTGGCAGTTTTACGATCACGGGCAACGATGTTTCAATGCCAGTCGGGAGGTTGTTGGCGGCTGAATCCGGCGCGTACACGCTGACAGGGTCAGGCGCAACCCTGACATCGGTACGATCCATGACGGCTGATGCAGGTATATACACGCTGACAGGGTTAGACGCTACTCTCAATATCGGCAGAGTACTCTTGGCTGAAACGGGCGCGTTTACCTTGATGGGCATTGACGCAGACCTGATAGCGACCATCCTAAAGCACTACAAGCTGACGGCAGAAGCGGGGGCATTCGCGCTGACGGGACAGGACGCGGGGCTGTTGATAGGGCGGGTGCTGACTGCCGAAACGGGGGCGTTTGCACTCGCGGGCAATGACGTGGTGTTTCTACGCGCCTTGCGACTCGTGGCCGAAAGCGGACAGTTCGAGTTGGCGGGGGTCGATGCTGATTTCCTGTACATCCCTAACATCATTCCCGTGCTAAGGTCTCTTACGCTGCGCCCACGCCCGTTTGACCTGGAACTGGAGGAACGCCCATTCACCCTAAAACTGCGCCCACGCCCGTTTGACCTGGAACTGGAGGACAGATGACAATTAAACGGCACGTAATTCCGAGCCTGCTACTGCAGGGGGTAAACGAGAGGATTGCCTATCTCATCACTACCACGCCCTGGGGATCCAATCCTACTGACATCACGGTAGCGGCTTACTGTGACGGGAAGGATGTTACCGCAACGGTGCTGACGGGCGCGGCTTCGGTGGAGGGGGACGCTATCACCCTGCCTGCCTTGCACAGTCTGACGGCTGGTAGCGTGTACACGATACCGGTCAAGTTTGTCGTAAAGGGCAACACAGTTGAGGCGATTGTTACGGTGGTGGGGGAGTAGCCCCTTGCCGATTGTGAACAGATAGGAGAGAAAACAGTGTCAAGCGAACTAAAGAAGTACGAACTGACAGGCGTTATGTGGCGAGAGTATGAATGGATCGCCGATGATGACGCGCGAATATACAGAATCGAAAATCCAATAGCCTTCTATTGGCGCGAGGGCGCAACCACCCATCGCGTTCTAGACGCAGAGGGCGTAGTTCACATCGTACCCGCGCCCGGACAAATGGGGTGTGTGTTGCGCTACAAAAAAGCCGAAGGCGTCGAGCCGGTGATGTTCTAATGGACATTAACAATTTAACAGGCGAAGACCTGCTCGCCATCTGGCGGACAAGCAGACTAACGCAGGCTGATTTGGCTATCCGGCTGGGCATACCGTTTCAACGCCTGCACTCAAAGATCAACAACGCCGAACAGAGGGAAATCCGCGACGTTGGGCGGCAGGTGTTGAAGCCCTCGCCCTATCCGGTTTACGACAAACCGCTGGAAACAGAGGGGGACGCGGTTGTATTGCCAGACCCTGAGTTTCCATTCCATGAAGCTGACTTCCTGAACCGCGTGTTAGACCTGGCTGACAAATGGCGGATACCTAACTGTGTCATTGCGGGTGACGTTTTACACTTCAACAGCATATCAAAATGGGAGCCAGCCTGGTTAGCGCGTCCATCCTCCGGTATGCCAGAAGCACAGCAGGCGTTGTTACTGGAATACGCTAACAAGCTGCCCAAAAAAGAGCGCGAGGGCTATCTACGTGCCCTCTCCGGAAGCGATAGTGGGGGTAATGACATAGGCAGCGAGGTAGAGTGCGCTAAAACGTCTCTAGAGCGATTAGGGCATCAATTTATTCGTGTAGATTACGTTATTGGCAACCATGACGGGCGTTTTCTATCGGCGCTCAATTCACCGCTGTTTACAGACAAGCTATTGGACTTTATTGGGTTGAGCGATCCGAAATTTCGTATAGCGCCGTATTATTTTTCACACCTGATAAGCGGGGGGCAAACATGGCGCATTGAACACCCGAAGGGCGCGGCTAAAAACACAGCCAGCGGGTTGGCGTCTAAATATTTGTGCAATGTGGCAATGGGACACAGCCACCGCTGGTCTATGGAGTTTGACAAGTCGGGGAATTTCTATGCTATTCACATGGGTTGTTGTGTTGACGAAAGACGCTTGCCCTATTGCGCACAGCGGTCTAACAGTAGCGATGCTCATAGTTTAGGGGCGCTGATAATCCGCGATGGCTATCCGTTCTTACTATCGGCTAATACCCCTTGGGATAGATACGCCAAGATGTAAAAACCCCACCCTAACCGGTGGGGCTGGCGGGGGTGTGGAGGTTATTCTGCGTTTATCAGGGCATAGACCGCCTCGGCGCGATCCTCGATCCGGTCAACGCCGCTTTGTCCCTCGGCAATCAGATGATCGCTGTATTTGGTGAGCGTGTCTGTGATCTGCTCAACGGTCATGCCTCTCCAGGCGTCAAAATCCGTTCCGCAAACATCATTCAGCGTTTCCCATGCTAGTTCCGTGTTCATTTTTTCCTCCAAAATAGTCCTAACAAATTCTGATGGTTTCTGTGGTTGGTTTTTAAGCCAGCCTATCATTTCCTCCGGCAGCCAGATCGCTGTCTGGCGCATCGTTTTACCGAATTTTGGGGGTCGTCCTCTGGGTCTGGTCATTTTAGTACTCGTCCCAATGTCGATTGCATAGAGTTTCACCAGCGCCTGGGTTCCAGTTGCCCTCCCGCCCGCATCGAGCGCACCGTTCACCTGGGGTGTAGGTTCCCTGGGTTGTTCCGGTAGGCTCGAATTGTTCGCCAGGTTTCACTTGATCGCGCAGGGTAGTCCAGAGTGTATCGCCCTCGGTGTGAATATTGTAATCGTCCGAACCCGCGCCGCCGATCCCCAGTCCGCTGGTGATTTCTGCGTAGGGGGCTTCGATTTCTACCGCATCGTTTGGCGAAAACCGCCGACCCACACTCATCGTGTCATACGGGCGACCTTTTTCCAGTTTGAATTTGATAAATTTCTGATCGTTGTACCAGAAATATTCGTTGATTTTTACCTGAGAAAATTTCACTGTTTGTTTCATCTCTCTACCTCCGTGTTTGTTACTAATATTATATAACGTTATATAATATATATCAATAGCCAAATGTCACGTGTTTAGTGTGACATTCGTCTCATTACCCCCAAAGTGTAAACTGGATCACCCGTATTCGGGCAAATACCGACAGCGTACTATTGTTTATTCGGGGTACGAATAGATTGAATAGATTCTATTCACCATCTATAGATAGAGACAATATTACCTCTTGACAATTGTTTGCAAATGATTATAATGTAATCAGCGGCAAACTTTAGTCAGGAGGAGCGAAATGCTAATAGCCAACTTTGAGGGCAGGACGGTTGAAGTAAAAGAAACCGTCCGTCTTGCCGACAAAAAATATGTTAAAATCCGCATCTTGCGGGGGAAACCATTTGTTAGCTGGACACACGGCGGCTGGGCTGAAGAAGACGAAAAGCTCGTTGAATATACGCGCCTGGTAAATGAGCGCAGCACTCATCCGGTAATGCAATTTTACTTGGAGATGTGTCGGGCAAAGCGCGATTACGACGCGCATCCCGACGATCTGGAGCTAAAGCGGAAGTGGCGCGAGGCTAGCCTGAAATACCAAAAAGCCGCCGACTATGAGGACGAGTTGGCCGACGACGAAGCCGCGACACGGGCGGATGTTCGCGCGTCACTAAGGAGCTTTTGATGGAAACCGGCGTGGTTATCTTAGCTGGTTTTTGTGTCGGTATCTGGCTGATGCTGACATTCATAGATAAGGACACACGGGATTGGTTTGGCAAGTGAGGAGGAGGAGATGAGCGAGAACGCAATTACTGTGCTAAAAAAATATGGGCGCAGTCCAGAAATCATCGAGAGGTTTGCGGAGGTTGTCGGCAAACATGGGGCTTACTCGTATGTCAGCTCCGTGCTACTGGCTGTTTCTACGAATGACAAGCTCCAACTATGTACGCCGCAATCGATTTTCTCACAGGCGATGCGAGCAGCGACACTGCGCCTATCCTGCGATCCGGGAATAGGTGACGCTTATTTGGTCCCGTTCGGCAGACAGGCGACCCTAATCATTGGATACAAGGGGCTCTATAGAATGGCGGTTCGGACGGGTAGATACCGGTACATCAATGTTGGCAGGGTTTATGAGGGTGAAGAACTGGAAGAGGATCGGCTTAGCGGCTTTATGAAAATAGGCGGCAAGCGCAAATCTAACACGGTTATCGGTCACATTGCCGCGTTTGAGCTTGTTGACGGTTATGGCAAGGTAATCTACATGAGTATCGAAGAAATACACGAGCTTGCCAAGCGGTTCTCGAAATCTTACAACAAACCCGACTCTCCCTGGAAAACCAATACAGAGGACATGGAGAAAAAGACCGTTCTGCGCCGCCTCATTTCGAAGTGGGGGTACTTTGATCCAAGCGATGCAATGATGATGTCCGAGAGCCAGCCTGACGAAATCGATGGTGATTTTGTGGACATGCCAGACCCAGACGACATTCCAGACCCACCGCCGCCAACCCCTCACACAGAAGAGGAGTTGATTGCTATGTTGTCTGGAGATTCGCCGAAGGTCAAAATTGGCGGGGTAGAAGTGACACCCAAAGTCTCTGATATTTCGCATAGTAGTAAGCCCCCAAATCCCACAAACGTTATACAACCTGAGCTTGACGGCAGTAATGGGAAAATGGCGTTAGAAACAGCGTTGGCTGTCCAAAATTCTGAGGGTATCACCTACGGCGAACTGGATGACGAAACACTGGGACACATGGCAAACACAATGCGCGACGTGTTAGCCGGGAAGAAAAAGACTAGTAAATACACCCCGGAAGACCTGAAATTTAAGGTCGATGCAATTGACGTGATCCTGGCGCATCGGAGCGCCGGATGACATTCTCCTCCTTTGAAGCTCCCCCGTCAACGGTCTAAGGCGGGGGAGCGAGGGAGAGGGCTAGACATAGAAAGGATAAAAATAAAATGAGGACAAAGATCGAAAATCTACTAGTCCGGCTCGAAGAGGGCCGGAGGAAAAACACTAAGTCAGTGGCGTGGCATATCGCCACTGAGATCGCCGAGGCAATCGGGGGGACGGTTTATCCCGACCCCCAAATGACATGCCGTAATCCCTATCCCGATTGGGATAGGCTGGAGAAGGACGTGCGGGCTGCCCAGGACGACCGCCCCGTGATCGTCACGCGGCACGTCGGGGCCATAGAATGGCTCAACAATCATGGCTTTGACGGTGATGTAATCGCCCATGTAGCATCACCGGATCAAATTCGTGGAAGGGTAGTAATTGGGGCGCTACCCTTCCACCTGGCGGCGGACGCCGCACGGGTTGGGGTCATCTCTATGCCAGGGTTGCGTCCTGAGCAGAGAGGGGTCGATCTGACCCCGGCTGAGATGGATGCCGCCGGAGCGGTTATCGAGTTCTACGTCGTCTCACGCGTTTAGTCTTAATGCCCGTGCCCTCAAGAGGGTGCTTCGCGCCTGCGGCGCTTCGCGAAGGGCATTTCGATTGTTCAGAAAGACGAGGTTTGCGAGGGTTCAAATCAACCCGCCAAAGAATACGAGGTCTAACCCCGCGCCGCAATCCTAGACAACGAAAGGAGATGCCCTCCGGCAGACGGCAGGCGGCGCGATTAGAAACCACACAGAAAGGAGGTGGCTGCCATTTAACAATTCGACCCTATCTCTGAGGCTGGCGTAGCTCTCAAGAGCGCCTTTCGGGAGCCAGCCTGACCGAGACAAGCTAGTCCAAACATTCACTTAATGACTGAGACTCGGCTCGAATGTGTGAGACTGGCGAACCTTAACAAACTGGCGGCGGCGTGGTGGGAACACGCTCTGACTTGAAAATGGCGACGGTAACTGGTCGGGTTGAAAAGGAGTTATGACCCTATAGCCATGAGTATACGCGATAGAGTCCGGCGCGGTAGAAGTCCGGCATATCAGGTTCGAATCCTGACCGCCAGTAAGCCAGCCGATGCGCCCTTACCCATGTGGTGTGATAAAGCGGAGTTGAAGGTCAGATGCGCATATAAAGCGGAAAGGCCCTGACGGGGCGCTAGGCTGGCGAACCAGAAAAGATTGGAGGAATGACGATGCACGAGTGCCCTGATTGTGGACAAGCCTGTGATTGTGACGGAGAAGATACTTGGTTCAACGAGTGTCCCGACAATTGTGAATGCGACTGTTGGCTAGCAGACGAAAGCGAGGACGATGAAATGAACAGACCGAATTTCAATCTTGACGAATATATGACGAAGGCGAATGAAAATGTCGACAACTTGCATGCCGAAATAAAGGAGTTGGAAGCTGAACTAGCCGCGCTGAGAGAGGCGAACAGGTGGATTCCGGTAAGCGAGAGGTTGCCGGAAAATGGACAGGAAATACTGGCGCTCGGCAGGAATAAAACCGTAGATAGTTGGCTGTATTATCCTGCCGTAGAGGGTGTTTTCAGATTAGAGTACACCCACTGGCGACCCCTGCCCGAACCGCCGGAGCAGCCATGAAACCCGCACACCTGGCAGTCAGCGCCGGTAGCGGCATATTTTGGGCGGCGCTCATATCGCTAGGCTGCGCGGCGTGGGGATGGTCGTTGTGGACTATCCCCGCCGTGTTTGGGGTTGCGTTCGCGGTGACCTATTTAGCGCTGGCATTGTGCAACGTGTCAGGTGACAGGGAGGAGATGTGTCCGTGAGTACAAAGATTGAATGGTGTAAAAACCCCGATGGTTCACCAGGGGAGGTCTGGAATCCGGTTGTGGGTTGTATGCCCGTAAGCGCCGGGTGCGCCAATTGTTACGCCCGCGCCTTGCACAACAAGCGGTATCAGGCTTACTGGAAGGGGGCAAAATTACCCTCTCAGTATGCGTTTCCATTTCACACAATCCAGATGATGAACAATCGCCTGGACGCCCCCCTGCACTGGAAGAAGCCGCGCCGGGTATTCGTGAACAGCATGAGCGATTTGTTTCACCCGGACGTGGAATCAGATTTTGTCCTACGCGTCCTTAGTGTGATCAAGTTGGCAGAGAGGCATACATTTATTGTCCTGACCAAACGCCCAAAACCTATGCGCGATTTACTTAGGTCAATTCACTGGCTGCCCTCGAATATGTGGATCGGCGTGAGCGTCGAGAACCAGGCGGCGGCGGATGATCGGATACCACTGCTATTGGAGACGCCGGCGGCGGTGCGGTTTGTCTCATGCGAGCCGATGTTGGAGGAGATTGACATACGTGATGCGCTTCGGGGGTATCCAGTACAAACATCCCGTCCCTTTATTATTTCCCGCGAAATGGCACTGGATGCAGGGGATCCATCAGTGGAGGGCATGATTTGGGGGACCAATGAATGGGAGCAAACTTGCCCACCACTAAATTGGGTGATCTGCGGCTGCGAATCTGGCACAAGCGCCCGCCCGTTCGATATGGATTGGGCGCGGTCATTGCGTGACCAGTGCCAGGATGCGCGTGTCCCGCTTTTCCTCAAGCAGGGGCGCATCGACGGCAGGCTTGTCAAAATGCCCGAATTGGACGGGCGTGTTTGGGATCAATACCCGGAGGAGCCGAAATGACCCCAGCCGTGACTGATGCGGGGGAGGAGAGACAATGAGCAACCTACAAGACCTGATTAGAGGGGGGAGGGAGGGTGGCAGGCGAATACAAGCCCCGTCCCTGCCTATCCTGATTCGCAATGACGTGACGGGGCGATACTACGACGGCGGTTATACGGATGAATCGCGCGTAGGTTTGCTGATCGGCAGAGCGATAGATAGCACAAATAGGAGATTATTGGGGATGCGAAATGGCTCCAAAATATAGACAAATACCAACTAAAACGCCGGAATCATTCGACTTCAACGAAATGCCAACAGATTTCGCACGACTATTTTGGCTTATGTTACCGATTTGTTTAGATAGAGAAGGGCGGGGGGTAGATAGTGTTCAATGGCTGCGCTCAAAGCTATTCCCGATCCGTGAAGACGATATTTCGGAATTGATAGCCGAAACGCTGGATTGGTTAGAAGCAAGGAAGATGGTAGTCCGCTATCAGGTTGACGGGCGGCGTTATTTCTACTCCGTAAACTTCAAAAAATACCAGAGCGGCACGGACAAAGAAGCGCCAAGCTACTTACCCGCGCCGCCAGAAATTCCCCCTACTCCAGAGCCAGTCCGGAGTCAGTCCGGAGTTACTCCAGACGAAGTCCGCGTCAATACAATACAATGCAATGCAGATGCAAGTGCGTCAGCGGCGTCCGATCCTGATTTAGATGGGGTTTCATACCGCGATTTAGAGATTGCGTTCAGGGATTCTACGGGCATTTTTCCACCTATTGGCAGTGTCAAGAGCATGGAGCGGTGGGTCAAGGCGCTCAAAGAATTGGAGGGACAGCGAGCAACGACAGAAGAAATTGTCGGGACGATTGAGGACATGCGCGACCGCAGCCTTAACATTGCGGGGCCATGGTCAATCATAAACGGGCTGAATATATACCGTTCAAAAAACAACCATCCCCCTCCACGCAAGCGGATCAAATATGATCCGTCGGGCAGGCCTATTGAGGTGGAGTGATGAGCGAGTCGTTACCAAACAACGACGGCGCAGAACGCGCCTTGCTAGGCAGGCTGCTTATCGATCCTGAGGCGTTACGGCGCATTCGCATCCGCCCCGGCGATTTCTACATCGAGCGCAACCGCTGGATTTACGAGGCGATGATAGCGATTACGGCGCGGCACGAAACGCCGGATTACGCCCTGCTTTGTGATGAGTTAAGTAAAACCGGGCGCATGAAAGAAATCGGCGGCGCGGCATATGTGACCAAATTGGTAGAAGACACACCTAGATACACAACCGTCGAGAGCTACGCCGAAATACTACGTGGGCTGGCGCGGCGGCGGCGGATCGTCATAGTTGCCTCTGAGTTGGTTAGGCAGGCGGTTGATCAGAAGACTGACATTGACGAAGTGATAGCACGAGCAGCGTCCGATCTTGTCTCGACGGTTGAAAACACGGAAGGGGCGCATCATATCCGCCAGGTAGTTAGTGAGCTTTATGACGAAATTGTTATGGCAACGGAGAACCCGCGTGAATATTTTGGCGTACCGACGGGGTTACGCGGATTTGACGACATTACCTATGGCTTGCAACGCGGAGAGGTATTCATGCTGTCGGGTGAGCCGGGGGTAGGCAAATCCTTCCTGGCGATGCAATTAGGGGTTGGCGCGGCATCCGGTGTTGACGGGCGTGATGGAACTCCGGGAGCCGTTTACCAACTCGAAATGAGCGAGATTGCGGTAGTAAGGCGGACACTATCTGAGCGATCCCGCGTACCTGTACGTACCATGAGGCAGGGCAAGGTCAACGAGGATGATTGGCGGCGGATTTTGGAAGCGATTGAGATTATATCTATGCTGCCGATCTATATTTGTGACGACTCGCAATTGACCACGCTTGACCTGAGGGCGGATTTGGCGCGGCTAATAACGCATGGAGTAGGTTGGTGCATCATCGACTATATGGCATTACTCAAAGACGAGCCGGGATTGCCTGAAACCGAGCGCATGGGACTGATTTCGGATCGGGTTCATGACATTGCCAAAGACCTGGATATCGCCATCATCGCCTTACACGACATGACAAAAGGAGCGCAAACGGGAGTAGTCAAGGGACAGGCGGGGCTTGCAGGTCATCGGCGGGTTGGTTACAACGCTGACCAAACCGCGTTTTTGCGCGAAACGAAGGATAAAAATATATTCAACTTGGAGTGGGAGAAATTCCGCGAGGATTCTCCCGACAGGGTATTGCAATTGCGGCGCGTTCCTGGCTTTCCGGCTTATGCGGAGGTTGCGCCGGATGAACCCGCGCCCGTCAAACCCCGCCGTTCGAGTGGGCGGGTGATCTATCCGAGTACGTGAACCATTAGGAGGCAGTATGACCCTATGCGAAACAGGACAAAAGTTATCCGACAAATACGACGAGCTGTATTGCCGCGACATGGGTGATGCTGACGAAGACTGGATGGGCTACGTCGCGGAAGACACGGAGGCGGCTCAACGGGAACTGTTTCAGCATTGGGACAGTTGCCCGATTTGTAACGAGGTATGCGAATGAAGTTCGAACTCCATTTGGGCGACTGCCTCGAAGTTATGCGCTCCATGCCTGATAAGAGCGTGGATGCTGTGATTACAGACCCGCCGTATGGGAACGGTTTACACTATGCCAGTTATTTAGATACAAGGGAAAGTTTAGAAAATTTAGTGCCCGCGTTTATGTCTGAATGTTTAAGAATTGCGGATAAGGTAGTTGTAACTCCGGGCGTTGCAAATATCTACCTTTACCCAAAATATACATGGATTTTATCTTGGGTCAACATGGCGGGTGTCGGTTCTTCGTCTTGGGGTTTTAGTTGTTGGCAGCCAGTTTTGGTTTATGGGAAAGACCCGTTTCTACAAACCAGAAAAGGAAGGCGGCCAGACACTTACCAACAAAAAGGAAATGAAGTTGCAAAAGTGAATCATCCTTGCCCAAAACCTGACAATGTAATGCGTTGGATAATCGAGCGTACAACTTTGGCCGGTGACACCATCCTCGACCCCTTCATGGGTTCAGGCACAACCGGCGTGGCTTGCATTCAGACGGGGCGCAACTTCATCGGCATCGAGATTGACCCGACCTACTTTGCCATTGCAGAACGGCGCATCAAAGAAGCGCGGCAGCAGATGAGATTGCCATTCGAGGAGGCAGCATGACCAAACAATTCAAGACGTGTGAGACTGGAAAAAAACTTATCGCGGCGTGGATCGAGGCGGCGGAAACGGCGTGTGAATGTCCGGTAGTCGACGCAATCCAGATTGCTAACACCACGTTTGAGGCGTGGAAACAGCACGAAAAGCAATGCCCCGTGTGTGGGGTGAAGGGAGATTGACGTGATCTTGTACTTGGCGGGTCCTTACAGCGGTGACATAGACGCCAACATCCAGGCGGCGAGGAAAATCGCGATTGAGTTATGGGAGGCGGGCTATACCGTATTCTGCCCGCATCTCAACACTGCGCATTTCGAGATTGACTGTAAATGCACCTATTTGGAGTATCTGAATGGCGACATGGAAATCTTGAGGCGATGTGACGCGCTGGTGCTTATGCCCACATGGGAAAGCAGCAAAGGGGCGCAGACGGAAAAGATGTTGGCGGAAATACACGGCATATCGATTTATTACTACCCCGATTATCCCAAGTTGGAGCTTGACAATGACTGACATCCCCATCGTGACCGACATGCGCGAACTGCCAAAGACATATTGGGGATACACGTCGTTTGACAAAATGCCGAACCCGAAACGCATTGAGGCATTGTTAGAAAAATATCGGGTTGAATGGGAACTCGAACCAGGGCGGGTATCGTTCTACGCCGCGCCTTCGGGAAAATTGAGCTACTACGTGATTGAGGTTGACGAAAGAGAGGAAAAATGAACCGCAAGAGAATAACACTAACACTTATCATAATCACGGCAATCGTATTGGCGCACATTCTGTGCGCCGCGCTGCCGAACGACACCGACTGGGTGCGCCCTTATGTAACGGCGGCGATACACAGGACGGCTTGTATAACACCAACGGCGTGGAGTGTCATGCAAAGCTACCCGCCGCCCGTTGTTGTCACCGAGCCTGCGTATCCCGCGCCTGGCTACCCGCCGCCGTACCTGACGCCAACGCCATACCCGCCGCCGACCCCACCGCCGGACGATTGAGATAGTTCAGATATTGTTCGAAACAGGATTTTAATAATCCTGATTTTAATAATCCTGATTTTAATAATCATTAAAACGGCACCATTTGTTAAAAGTGAGGTGAAAAATGACGAAAAATTGCTTCAACTGTAAATTTGGCGACGTGGCGCTTCGTAATGAACCATGCAGAACGTGCTTTAATGCGACTGATCCGCCTACGCATTGGCAAGCCGCCCCCGACTGCCTGGCATGCGCCGCTCTCCGCGCCGAGAACGAGCGGCTGGCGGAAGAATTGCAAAACCAGGCAATCGTTGCCACACGTGATGGAGTAGCGGCGATTACGTGGTATGGGAAATATAAGGTGCTTCACGCCGAGAACGAGCGGCTGAGGGGGGCGCTGGAAGGCTATGCCAAGGAAGACAACTGGCTGAACTTCGAGGGACATGACGTTTGGCAGAGGGACGAACCTGGATCAGAGTTAGCCACTAAAGCCTTGAAAGGAGGTGGTGACGAATGTACACCCATGACGAAATTCTAGCGATGAGCGAGGATGAGTTGAACCGGGCGATAGCGGAGGCGAAGGGGTGGAAAATTGAGA
>Ga0209200_1003010_pt1 | contig 14884 bp, 12 predicted proteins | sample AD_UKC033_MetaG_FD_184406 | JGI IMG/M metagenome (GOLD analysis project Ga0209200, IMG submission 184406) | Active sludge microbial communities of municipal wastewater-treating anaerobic digesters from USA - AD_UKC033_MetaG (SPAdes) (version 2) | ecosystem: Engineered > Bioreactor > Anaerobic >...
CGAGGTCGCGCGCTTCCAGAGCTGCACCTCGGCCGCGGTCGCGATCGCAGGGGCCTCGCCGCCGCGCGCGCGGATCGAGAGCATGGCGCCGAAGCCGTCCTTCATCTGCCGCTTCGCGATCTCGTGACCGGGGAAGCCCGGCAGGCCCGGGTAGAACACCTGCGCGACCAGCGGATGAGCGTCGAAGTGCTCGGCGATGCGCTGTGCGCTCACGTTGGCCTGGCGCACGCGCATAAAGAGCGTGCGCATGCCGCGCAGCAGCAGGTAGGCCTCGAAGGCACCGAGCGTGCCACCGTGGTTGACGCGCAGCGCACGCAGGCGCTGCCAGAAGTCGTCCTCCTCGCGCGTGACGAGCACGCCGGCGAGCAGGTCGCTGTGCCCGCCCAGGTACTTGGTTGCCGAGTGCATCACGAGGTCGGCGCCCAAGGCCAGCGGCTGTGTGATCACCGGCGAGGCGGTGGTCGAGTCGACCGCCAGGCGCGCGCCGGCTGCATGCGCGATCGCTGCCGTCGCGGCGATGTCGGTCACGGTCCACAGCGGGTTGGCCGGCGTCTCGACCCACACGAGCCGGGTCTGGCCGGGGCGGATCGCCGCCTGCACCGCGGCCGGGTCGCTCATCTCGACGAGCTCGACCTCGATTCCCCAATGCGCGCCGAACTGCAGCAGCCAGTTGCGCAGCGACCAGTACATGACCTTGGGCGCGAGCACGTGGTCACCCGGCGAGAGCGCCTGGAAAACCGGCGTGGCGGCGGCCATGCCGCTGGCAAAGAGCATCGCCGCCTTGCCCTGTTCGAGGGTGGCGATCAGCGCCTCGGCCTGGTCGAAGGCCGGATGGTCGGCGCGCGCGTACATGCGCCCGCTGCGGTAGAGGTTGTCGGGGTCGCGCAGGTAGGTGCTGGAGACGTGGATCGGCGGCGTCACCGCGCGCGTGCGCTCGTCGATCCAGCCGAGCGCCTGCGCGGCCAGGGTCTCGGGCTTGAAGTCGGCAGGGTTCATCGCGCGCATTCTGGCGCAGGGCGGCTTCACCCTGCGTGTGTCATCCCCGCCGCGGCAATGTCCCCGCCTGCTCCGCCAGATCCCAGAAGAGGCCCGTCATCAGTTGCAGCGCCTCGCGCGCGACCGGCGCCAGCAGGTGTTCGTCGGGCGCGTGCTGCTGGCAGCCGGCGTAGCTGTGCGGGATCCACACCGTCGGCAGGTCGAGGATGTCGGCGAAGACGTCGTTGGGCAGCGAGCCGCCGAGGTTGGGCAGCAGCACCGGCGCGCGGCCGGTGCTGCGCTCGATGCTCGCGAGCGTGAAGCGCACCCAGGGGTCGTCGGGATCCAGGCGCGTGGCCTGCGTGATCTCGGGCTCGCTCACCTGCACGTCGGCAAAGCCATGCGCCGCAAGCTGCGCGCGCACCGCATCGCGCAGGCCGTCGATCCGCGTGCCGACGACCCAGCGCATGTGCATCCACGCCTTGGCCGCGGGCGGGATCGCGTTCACCGGCGCCGCCGGGTTGCCGGCACTCATCGCCAGCACCTCGAGCGTGTTCCAGCCGATCACGCGCTCCGCGGGGGTGAGGCCCGGCTCGCCCCATTCGGGGTCCACCGCGGGGTCGCCCGGATCGCTGCCGAAGACGAGGCCTTGCAGCGCCCGCCGCACGTTGGTGGGAACAGGCGGGGGGCGCAGGGCCGGCACGCGGATCACGCCGCGGCCGTCGACGAGGCAGGCGATCGCATTCGCGAGTACGGTGGCCGGGTTGCGCAGCAGCCCGCCCCAGTTGCCGCTGTGGTGGCCGCCCTCGCGCAGCTCGAGCCCCAGCGTGAAGTTGGCGACGCCGCGCGAGCCGAGGAAGACGGTCGGACGCTCGCGCGAGAGGCGCGGCCCGTCGCTGGCGATCAGCGCGTCGGCGGAGAGGCGCTCCCGCTCCTGCGCGCAGAAGGCGGCCAGGCCCGGCGAGCCGGTCTCCTCGCCGGTCTCGAGGAGCCACTTGACGTTGAAGCCCAGGCGTCCGCGCTGCTGCAGCAGCAGCGCGAGCGCCGCCAGGTTGATCGAGTGCTGGCCCTTGTTGTCGGCGCTGCCTCGGCCGTAAAGGCGCTCGCCCTCGGCGGCGAGCTGCCATGGGCCCTGGCCGTGCGTCCAGGCCTCGTCCTGTCCGCGCACGACGTCGCCGTGGCCGTAGATCAGCACCGTCGGCAACGCGTCGTCCTCGATCCGTTCGGCCGTCAGCAGCGGGCCGCTGCCGGCGATCGGGTTGTCGTGCACTTGCCACGCGAAACCGAGCGCGGCCAGACTCGGCCCGATCTCGCCTGCGAGGTAGCGATGCAGCTCGGGCGCCGCCGCGGGGTCCTGGCTCGTGCTGCGGATCGCGATGCGCCGCGCGAGGTCGCGGACGAAGTCGCCGCGATCGAAATGCGCTGCGGCCGCCGCCAGCGTGGCATCCCGCGCGGGGTCCGACGGGAGCGGCGAGGCCGCGGCCTTCATCGCTCCCGGCCTCAGACGCCCAGCAAATGCGCCAGCGCGTCGGGGTTCGCGGCGAGTTCGGGGCTCGTTCCCTGCAGCACGACCTGGCCCTTTTCCAGCACGACGGCGTGGTCGGTGTTCGCGAGCACCATGCGCACGTTGCGGTCGACGATCAGCGTCGCGATGCCGCTGCCGCGGATCTCGCCGATCACGCGCCAGATCTCCTGCACGATGAGTGGCGCCAGGCCCTCGGTCGCCTCGTCCAGGATCAGCAGGAGCGGGTTGGTCATCAGCGCGCGGCCGATCGAGAGCATCTGCTGCTCGCCACCGGAGAGCTGCTGGCCGCCGTGCGTCAGGCGCTCGGTCAGGCGCGGAAAGGTGTGCATCACGCGCTCGAAGGTCCAGTCGCGCTGGCCGTCCGGACCTGGACGCGCGCACATCACCAGGTTCTCGCGCACGCTGAGGTTCGGGAACACGCCGCGCCCCTCGGGCACGTAGCCGATGCCCAGGCGCGCCATGCGCTCCGGCGCCTGGCCAAGCACCTCCCGCCCCTGCCAGCGCACGCTGCCACCGCGCGAGCGCAGGTAGCCCATCATCGTGCGGATCAGCGTCGTCTTGCCCATGCCGTTGCGCCCGAGCAGGCCCAGCGCCGTGCCCGGCGCGATCGCGAGCCCGGCATCGCGCAGCACATGGCTGTCGCCGTAGAAGGTGTTGAGCCCTTCGGCCTGCAGCAGCGCCGTGCTCATTCGTCGGTCCCCAGGTAGGCCGACTGCACCTCGGGGTGCACGCGGATCGCCTCGGGCGTGTCGCTGGCGATCACCGTGCCGTTGACCATCACGGTGATGCGCTCGGCGATGCGGAACACCGCGTCCATGTCGTGCTCGACCAGCAGCACGGCGTGCCCCGCCTTCAGGCCCTGCAGCACCTGCAGCATGCGGTCGGTCTCCTCGGCGCCCATGCCGGCCAGCGGTTCGTCCAGCAGCAGGACCTTGGGCCGGGTCGAGAGGCACATCGCGATCTCGAGCTGGCGCTTGCCGCCGTGGCTGAGCGAGCCGGCGGGCTGCATCGCCGCCTCGTCCAGGCCCGCGGCGCGCAGCGCCTCGTGCGCGATGTCGCCGCTGACCTTGCAACGATCGGCGCTCTCCCACAGCGCGAAGGGCCGGGAATGCGCGGCCTGCGCGCACAGGCGGCAGTTCTCGAACACCGAGAACTCCGGGAAGATCGTCGTGCGCTGGTAGCTGCGGCCGATGCCCGCGCGCGCGCGCCTGGGCTGCGACCAGGTGGTGACGTCCTGCGCGCCCAGCCAGACGCTGCCGCCGCTGGACGGGATCTCGCCGCTCAGCATGTTGATCAGCGTCGACTTGCCGGCGCCGTTGGTGCCGATCACCGCGTGCACCTCGCCGCGGCGGAACTCGAGCGTGAGCCCGTCGACGGCCATGAGTCCGCCGAAACGGCGCGCCAGATCCTGGCAGCGCAGCAGCACGTCGGGATCGGGAGGGAGGCTCATCGCCGGCCCCTCAGCCGCGCCGGCAGGCCGATCAGTCCCTTGGGCAGCAGCGCGACGAAGACGATGATCGTCAGGCCCAGCGCCAGTTGCCAGTGCTCGGACACCGGCCCGACCAGGTCGGGCGACGCGTAGAGCTCGCGCAACAGCACGAAGGCCGCGGCCCCGAGCACGGCGCCGCGCAGGTGCCCGATGCCGCCGAGGATGATCATCAGCAGCACCGCACCGCTCTCGTGCCAGGACAGCAGCTCGGGATTGACGAAACCGTCCTTGACCGCAAGCAGGAAGCCGGCGACGCCGGCCAGCGCCCCGGCGAGCACGAAGGCGGCGAGTTTGTAGACGTAGGTGGCGAAGCCGACCGCGCGCATGCGCTGCTCGTTGACGCGGATGCCGGCCAGCGCGTGCCCGAAGCGCGAGCGGCGCACGAGCGCGAGCAGTCCGTAGGTCCCGATCAAGGTGCCGGTCACCAGGTAGTACAGGTGCGTCCGGTTCTCGGCGTCGAAGGCGCCGGCGACCGGCCTGGCCACCAGGTAGATGCCGTCGGTGCCGCGGCCGATCGGCGTGTCGTGGAAGACGAAGTAGGCCATCTGCGCGAAGGCCAGCGTCACCATGATGAAGTAGACGCCCTTGGTGCGCAGGCTCAAAGCGCCGACGAAGAGCGCGTAGAGCGCGGAGATGCCCGCTGCGGTCAGCAGCAGCAACAGCGCGTTGCCCGGGTCGTACTGCGGTGAAAGCAGCACCGTCGAGTAGGCGCCGATGCCGAGGAACGCCGCGTGGCCGAGCGAGACCAGCCCGGTCATGCCCACCAGCAGCTCGAGGCTGAGCGCGAACACCGCCATCACCATGATGCGCAGCAGCAGGTCGTAGGTGTAGGGCGTCAGCAGCGCCGGCGCGGCCAGCAGCAGCACCGCGACGATCCAGGGGAAGGCGCGCCGGATCATTCAGTAGCCCCTGCGCATCAGACCCTCGGGGCGCCAGACGAGGATCACCGCCATCAGCAGGTACACGCCGATGCCCGAAACCTCGGCGAAGAAGACCTTGCCGAAGGTGTCGACGAAGCCGACCAGCAGCGAGGCGATGAGTGCGCCGGTGATCGAGCCGATGCCGCCGATGACGACGACGACGAAGCTGATGATCAGCACATGTCCGCCCATGCCGGGGTAGACGCTGCTCATCGGCGCGGCGATCATCCCGGCCAAAGCCGCGAGCGCCACCCCCCCGGCGAACACGATGCGGTAGAGCCGCGTGATGTTCACGCCCAGGCCCCGCACCATGTCGCGGTTGCTCGCGCCGGCGCGGATCATCATGCCCAGACGCGTGCGGTTGACGACGAGATAGAGCGCCACCGCCAGCACCAGGCACGCCGCCGACGCGAAGAGGCGGTAGACCGGGTAGGTCATCAGCTCGCCGAGCGGAATCGCGCCGGCCAGCCACTGAGGCACCGGCACGCCATGGACGTCGTTACCGACGAGCAGCGAGCGCACCTCCTCGAAGACGAGGATCAGTGCGTAGGTCATCAGCACCTGCTGCAGGTGGTCGCGCTCGTAGAGGTAGCTGAAGAACACCCATTCGAGCACGTAGCCGAAGATCGCCGAGAGCACCAGGCCCGCCAGCAGCATCAGCAGGAAGCTCTGCCCGAACAGCGGCGTCAGCGAGAACGCCATGTACGCGCCGACCATGTAGAAGCTGCCGTGCGCCAGGTTGATCACGCCCATGATCCCGAAGATCAGGGTCAGCCCCGAGGCCACCAGGAACAGGAGCAGCCCGTACTGCACGGCGTTCAGGCACTGGACGAGGAAGGTGGCGAGATCCATCGGGTGGCGGGCGCAAGCTGGCGCGAGCTTAGCAGGCGCGCCCCTTCACCCGTTTTCGGGCGGGGCAGGGTTTGGACGGATGGACAAAGCCCGCGAATTCGAATCCGCGGGCTTTGCGAAGCCTGCGCTTCGCCGACGGCGCTGGGACCTACAGTTCGATGCGCTGTCCGGTGACCAGTGCCCGGATGCGGTGTGCGCAGGGCTGAGCGGCGATCGCGCTCATCACGGCGTCGAGTTCGCCCGGCTTGACGTGCGTGATGTACACGTCGGTGGGCGTTCGCAGCTGCTCGAGTTCCCCGCGCAGGCGTGCGGGACACAGGTGCTGGCTGATCTCGGCCAGCACGCGCTCGTCGTCGCGGAACGCGGTCTCGATCACCAGCGAGTGCACCTTCATCGATTCCAGGCGCACCCACAGTTCGGGGTTGGGGCCGGTGTCACCGGTGAACACCCAGGCGCCCCGGTCGGATCGTGCGGGATCGCTGACCGCGTAGCCGAGGGCGGGTACGGTATGCGAGGCCGGAAGCGCCTCGACGCTGATCCCGCCCGCCTGCACGCACTGACCCAGGCCGATCGGGACGAGCGCAAGCACCGGCGCCGCGGGCTCGGGCAGGCGGGTGAAGTCCGGCCAGATGACCCCGTTGAAGACGTGCGTGCGCAGGGCCTCCAGCGTCTCGCGCAGCGCGTGCACCTGGATCGGGGGACGCCGGCGCGCGCGGCGGGCGCGGGTGACGCTGTCGGCCAGCAGCGCGATCGCCAGCACATGGTCCAGGTGCGAGTGCGTCAGGAACACGTGGTCGATCTGCACCATCTCGTCGAGCGTGAGGTCCCCGACGCCGGTGCCGGCGTCGATCAGGATCGTTTCGTCGACAAGAAAGGACGTGGTGCGGCTGCCGGCAGCGATGGAGCCCGAACAACCCAGGACGCGGATCTGCATGATGCCGTGGAGCGCGGACGGCGCGTCGATCGAGGCCGTGCCGGAATGCGTTGGCGAAGGGGCCGATGCTGCGCCGCGCGACGCATGCGGGCAAGACGCCGAAGTCGCAAACGGGTCGCCCGAAAGGGACGGGGCGTCAGGCAGAAGGCCCGGCCGTGACGGGCTTCACGGTCGTTGGCCAGGCCAGGAGGATTCGACGATCGGGAGGGTCGGGCCGGCCTCCGCTCGGGAGGCGTGACCCGCGCGCGATCAGCGGTGGATGAACTGCATCTGCGTGCCGGCAAGCTCGATGACGTCGCCGTTGCGCAGCGGCACCGAGTCGCCGACCAGCGGCACGCCGTTGACGCTCGGGCGCGTTGCGCCCTCGACGTGCGCGAAGGCGTAGCCGCTCGGCCGCTTGGTGATCGAGGCCACCTGCACGCCGGGCTTGCCGACGGTGGTGACGACCTTGGTCAGCGCCACCTCCCGGCCGGCGGCAGCGCCGTTGAGCACCTTGATGATCGCCGAAGGGCCGCCTGCACCGGCGGCTCCGGCTGCCGCGGGCGCGAACGCCGGCGGGGTGGCGCCGGGCCGCATGATCATCGTCTTCTCGTAGTCCTGGCCGTCGTCGACCAGATACTTGATCTTGTACTTGCCGACTTCGACCGTGTCGTTGTGCGTGAGCAGCTGCTTCTTGATCGCCTTGCCGTTGATGTAGGTGCCGTTGGTGCTGTTGAGGTCCTCGATGAAGACGTCGGCACCCACCATCTGCAGCACGGCATGCTCGCCGCTGACGGCCAGGTTGTCGATCACGATGTCGTTGTAGGGGCGCCGACCGAGCGTGGTCTTGTCCTTGGTGATCTGCACTTCCTTGATCACCACCCCGTCCAGCGATACCACCAGCTTGCCCATGCGTGTCCTCGTACTCACCTGCTGCCGGCCGCAGCGGGCAGGGCGCTCTTCACGGCGCCAATCATGATCGGCGCGTCGAAACCTGTGTGGTCTTGCCGCCCCGTCGCCCGGCGCCCGAGTCGGGCCGGCGCCGGATCAGCGTCGGAACGGCCACCAGAATCGACCCGCCGGACTCGCGCCGCCGCAGGCGCGCCCCAGAATCACCGAGATATTATCCTTTCCGCCCGCGTCATTGGCGGCGTCGATGAGCCTGGAGCAGGCCGCATCCAGCGAATCGTTCGAGAGCAACAGCTGCACCATCGCGGCATCGTCGAGCATGTCGGAGAGGCCGTCGGAGCACATCAGGTAGATGTCGCCGGGCTGCACCTCGTGCTGGTGCGTCTCGAGCAGCACCGTGTCCTCGACCCCGACGGCGCGCGTCACCAGGTTCTTGTTGGCGGAGAAGGCGGCCTGCTCGGGCGTGATGAGGCCGGCGTCGATCTGCTCCTGAAGCAATGAATGGTCCCGGGTGAGCTGCTGCAGCCGCCCGTCGCGCAATCGGTAGGCGCGCGAGTCGCCGACATGGCCGACGAGCAATCGCGTGTCGCGGAACACCGCGACGACCAGCGTCGTGCCCATGCCCGCGTACTGAGGATTGGAGTTGGCGGCGTTGAAGATCGCGCGGTTGGCGTTGTCGACGCAGATGTCCATTGCGCGGCGCACCTCGGCGTCGCTGGCGTGATCCTGCGCTTCGCGCAGCCAGCGGCCGAGCTCGGTACGGATGAAGGCGGTCGCCATGTTGCTGGCGACCTCGCCGGCGTTGTAGCCGCCCATGCCGTCCGCCAGCACCGCGAGCTTGATGCCTTCGTCCAGTGCGACGGCATCCTCGTTGTTGCTGCGCTGCCGGCCAGGATCCACGGCGGCGGAGAGCTCGATCGTCAGAGGCACGGGCGGGCGCGGCGGCTTGCCAGGAGGGGTCAACGATTGTGCAACGCTTCTTCCCGCCGCTCGCAACGGAAAACGCGCGGCGCGTGTGACTTCGGTCCGCGGGTGGGGAGATCGATGCGTCGGCCGCGGCGTGCGAGTCGTGTGGCTCAGCCGCTCAGCCGCTCAGCTCCGGACGCCGCCGCGCATCGGGCGAAACGCCCGGCCACCGCGCCTGCGCTCGCCGGACGCCGATCGAGGCGTGGTTCGAGCAGCTCGGCGACGAGTGCGGCAACGGCCGCAGGGATGTCCGGGCGCAGGGTGTCGACCCGTGGCGCCGTCTGGCGGCCGACGAGCTGCAGCAACTGGCCGAGCGACGACGCTTCGAAGGGCAGGCGGCCGGTGAGCAGTTCGAAGACGAGCACGCCCAGCGCGTAGAGGTCGGTGCCCGGGCCGATCGCGCCTTCGGCGAGCTGCTCGGGAGCCATGTAGGCGGGGGTGCCGGCGACGATGCCGGTCCGGCTGTGGAAGGCGTCGCCAAGGCGCGCCAGGCCGAAGTCGGTGACCTTGACCGCACCGCTGCCGTCTTCGATCAGCACGTTGCCGGGGGTGATGTCGCGATGCACGACGCCGAGCGCGTGGGCCGCGGCCAGTGCGCCCGCGACCTGACTGGCGATCTCGAGCACGCGCGGCAGCGGGAGCAGCGCGCTGCGGACGGTGTGCCGGCGTAGGTCGTGGCCGTCGACGTACTCCATCGCGAGGAAGACATGCTCGCCGTCGCTGCCGCCGCCCAGCATGCGCACGATGCCCGGGTGCACGAGCCGCCGGCCCAGCTCGGCTTCGCGCTCGAAGGCCTCGGCGGCCAGGCCCAGTTCGTCCGACGGCAGGCGGAAGGTCTTCAGCGCAACGCGTTGACCGTCGGCATGGAGCGCTTCGTAGACCTCGCCGACGCCGCCGCGCCCGAGCAGGCGCAGGAGCCGGTAGCCGCCCAGGCTGGGCGCTGCGCCCGCGCCCGGATCCGCGCCGGTACTCACGGGCTCAGTGGGCGCCAGTGGCTGGCGTCATCGCGGTCGCGGCCTGCTACTTCACCAGAAGCACCGGAACCGGGCTGTGCTCGAGCGCGCTCTGCGCCACCGAACCCAGCAGCGCCGTGCTCGTCATGCCCTGGCCGCGCGTGCCGAGCACGACGAGGTCGCACTGTTCGGCAGCTGCGACTTCGGCGATCGTCGGACCGGGCGAACCCACGCGCTGGTGCTCCTTGAACGGCAGCCCGGCTGCGCGCAGCGCGGCGCGCGCGCCGGCCAGGGCCTGGTCGGCCTGCTCGGCCCGGTACTCGGCCAAGGCTTCCTTGGTCACGAAGCGCGCGACGTCACCGGGAACCTGGTACTGGACGTGCAGCAGGTGCAGGTCGACGGCTTGAGGGTCGCTGAACTCGCGGCGCATCGCCAGCACATGCTCGACGGCGCGCATCGACGGGGACGATCCGTCGACGGCCAGAAGGATGCGGCGCATGCGTCCGGTCGGTGCGACCGCCGCCTTGGCGGCTGCGGTCGCCGGAACGCCGGCTGCCGGCACCGCCGCCGGCGCCTTGCGCGCCGCGAGTACCTTGCCCAGCACGAGCACAAGCAGTGCACCGATGCTTCCGGCGAGGTAGCGCTGGATGTCGGTCACCGCGAGCTTGGGCAGCTGCGGCAGCACCTCCGGATTGACGAGCGCCGGGTCGGTGACTGCCATCGTGCCGGCAATCCAGCCCAGCAGCATGCCGCCGCCGGTGATGATCAGCGGGAAGCGGTCCATCAGCTTGATCACCATCTGGCTGCCCCAGATGATGATCGGGATGCTGACCACGATGCCGAAGACGACCAGCACCATGCCGTGGTCGCCGCCCGAGGCCTCGGCCGCGCCGGCGATCGCGATGACGTTGTCCAGGCTCATCACCAGGTCGGCGACGATCACCGTCTTCACCGCACCCCAGAGGCGGTCGCTGCCCTCGATGTTGCCGTGGCCGTCCTCTTCCTCCGGCAGGAGCAGCTTGACGCCGATCCACACCAGCAGCAGCGCGCCGATGAGCTTGAGCGCCGGAATGGCCAGCAGCTGCAGCGCGAAGAAGATGAGGATGACGCGCAGGACGATCGCGCCCGCGGTGCCCCAGAGGATGCCCTTGGTGCGCTGCTCTGGCGGCAGCTTGCGGCAGGCCAGCGCGATGACGACCGCGTTGTCGCCGCCCAGCAGGATGTCGATCAGGATGATCTGGCCGACGGCAACCCAGAACTCGGGCAGGAAGAGGTAGTCCATCAGGGCGGCGAGGGGGGGCGAAGGGGAGGGCGAGGGAGGCCGGCGCGCCTTGGCGCGTCAGCGTGTCGGCGCGTCAGCGGCGCCTCAGAGCAGGGCCTTCAGCAGCTTGCCCATCTCCGAGGGGTTGCGCGTCACCTTGAAGCCGCACTCCTCCATGATCGCCAGCTTGGCGTCGGCGGTGTCGGCGCCGCCGGAGATCAGCGCGCCGGCATGACCCATGCGCTTGCCCGGGGGCGCGGTGACGCCGGCAATGAAGCCGACGACCGGCTTCTTCATGTTGGCCTTGCACCAGCGCGCGGCGTCGGCCTCGTCGGGGCCGCCGATCTCGCCGATCATGATCACCGCGTCGGTGTCCGGGTCCTCGTTGAAGAGGCGCATCACGTCGATGTGCTTCAAGCCGTTGATCGGGTCGCCGCCGATGCCCACCGCGCTGCTCTGGCCGATGCCCAGTTCGGTGAGCTGCGCCACCGCCTCGTAGGTCAGCGTGCCCGAGCGGCTGACGACGCCCACACGCCCCTTCTTGTGGATGTGACCGGGCATGATGCCGATCTTGATCTCGTCGGGGGTGATCGTCCCGGGGCAGTTGGGGCCCAGCAGCAGCGTCTTCTTGCCGCCCGCGGCCTCCTTGGCCTTCATCTTGTTGCGCACTTCCAGCATGTCCTTGATGGGGATGCCCTCGGTGATGCAGATGGCCAGGTCCAGATCGGCCTCGACCGCCTCCCAGATCGCCGCGGCGGCGCCAGCCGGCGGCACGTAGATGACGCTCACCGTGGCCCCGGTCTGCGCCTTGGCGTCCTTGACGCTGGCGTAGATCGGGATGCCCTCGAAGTTCTCGCCCGCCTTCTTCGGGTTGACGCCGGCGACGAAGCAGTTCGCTCCGTTGGCGTAGGCCACGCACATGCGCGTGTGGAACTGCCCGGTCTTGCCGGTGATGCCCTGGGTGATGACGCGGGTGTCCTTGTTGATGAGGATGCTCATGTTCGTTCCTTCGGGATCACTGGACGGCGGCGACGATCTTGGTCGCGGCCTCGGCCATGGTGTCGGCGCTGATGATCGGCAGGCCGGACTCCGCCAGCATCTTCTTGCCGATGTCCTCGTTCGTGCCCTTCATGCGCACGACCAGCGGCACCGAGAGGTTGACCGCGCGGCAGGCGACGACCACGCCTTCGGCGATGGTGTCGCAGCGCATGATGCCGCCGAAGATGTTGACGAGGATGCCCTTGACCTTGGGGTTCTTGAGCATGATCTTGAAAGCCTCGGTGACCTTCTCGGCGCTGGCGCCGCCGCCGACGTCGAGGAAGTTCGCCGGCTCGCCGCCGAAGAGCTTGATCGTGTCCATCGTCGCCATTGCCAGGCCCGCGCCGTTGACCAGGCAGCCGATGTTGCCGTCCAGGCTGATGTAGCTGAGGTCGAACTTGCTCGCCTCGACCTCGGCCGGATCCTCCTCGTCGAGGTCGCGGTAGGCGACGATCTCGGGGTGGCGGTAGAGCGCGTTGGCGTCGAAGTTGAACTTGGCGTCCAGCGCCTTGATCGCGCCCGAGCCTTCGAGGATCAGCGGGTTGATCTCGGCCAGGCTCGCGTCGGTGTCCATGTAGCAGGCGTAGAGCTTCTTGAACACGTCCACGGCCTGCGGCTGGCTGGCCTCGGGCACGCCGATGCCGCGCGCGAGCTCGAGCGCCTGCGCGTCGGAGAGGCCGGCCAGCGGATCGACGAAGACCTTGAGGATCTTCTCGGGCGTCTTGTGCGCGACCTCCTCGATGTCCATGCCGCCTTCCGACGAGGCCATCACGCAGACCTTCTGCGTCGCGCGGTCGGTGAGCACCGCGGCGTAGTACTCTTTGCGGATGTCCGCACCTTCTTCGACCAGCAGCCGGCGCACCTTCTGCCCGGCCGGGCCGGTCTGGTGGGTGACGAGCTGCATGCCCAGGATCTGAGTGGCCAGCTGCGTCACCTCGGCCATCGAGCGCGCGAGCTTGACGCCGCCGCCCTTGCCGCGGCCGCCGGCGTGGATCTGTGCCTTCACGACCCAGACCGAGCCGCCGAGCTTCTGCGCGGCCTCCTCGGCCTCGCGCACGCTGAAAGCGGGATAACCCCGCGGTACCGGCACGCCGTGCGCGCGCAGCAATTCCTTGGCCTGGTATTCGTGGATCTTCATGCGTCGGTCCTCGTCGGGGATGGGGTGCGCCAAGGCGAATGCAGCGCCCAAGGGTGCCGCACGACCCGGCGTTGGCCTTGCCGCGCGAGTCGACCGGCCGGGTTTCGGACTGTAGCAGGCGCCTAGGGTTTACCTTGGCCGACGCGATGGTGACGACGGCCATCGCCGCTCGGCGCTGCCATCGACGTGCGCTTCGGCCTCGTTTGCCCCCGCCTGGCCACGGTCGTCGAAGGCGGCCTCGGTCGCCCCGGCGGAGCCGGCTTCCTTCGCGCTGTCGATCGGATCCTGCGAGGACTCCTCGTCAGCGCGGCCCCAAGCATCGCCGTCTTCGCTGACGCCGCCCCTACGGATCACGCGCCGCGCCAGTTCGGCGTCGAAGCCGCGGCCGAGCAGGAAGCGCAGCTGCCGGTTGAATTCGCGGGCATCCGGCGGCGGGCGCCGAAGCGCCGCCGCCAGACGGCGCAGGCTCGCGCCTCCTCGCTGGCCTGGGTACGCTGCAGCGCGTCCTCGACCAGTTCGGCGGGCAGCGCGCGCGCCTGCAGTGCCTGGCGCAGGCGCCGCGTGCCGTAGCGCGGCGCCCTGGCGTGCAGCATCGCCTCGGCGGCGCGGGCGTCGCTGAGCAGGCCGCGCTGCTCGAGGAGGTCGAGGATCTCGTCGACCAGCCGGCGCGCGCACGCCTCGTCGAAATCCGCCGGGCCGGTCTGCGCCTCGCCCGCCGGAACGACCGGCGGCGCGTGCCGGGACGTACCGAACAGTTCCTGTGGGGCCGGCGTCGCAGCGTGACGGGCCGCTTCCCGAGCCGCTTCCCGCCGAAGCTGCTGGTGCAGCTTGGCGGCGAGCTCCGCGCGGCCGTGCTCGCGCTGCGCGAGCAGGCGCAGCGCCCGCGCCCGGAGCCAGGCGGCGTCTACGCGTCCTCTCCGCGCGCGGCCTGGGCCTCGGCCGCGAGCACGGGAACGCCCAGCGACTCGCGCACCCGGTTCTCGATCTCGCGCGCGAGCTCGGGGTTCTCGCGCAGGAACTCGCGCGCGTTGTCCTTGCCCTGGCCGATCTTCTCGCCCTTGTACGCGTACCAGGCGCCGGCCTTGTCGACGACGCGCGCCTGCACGCCCATGTCGATGATCTCGCCCTCGCGGCTGATGCCCTCGCCGTAGAGGATGTCGAACTCGGCGGTCTTGAACGGCGGGCTGACCTTGTTCTTGACGACCTTCACCCGGGTCTCGGAGCCGATGACCTCGTCGCCCTTCTTGATGCTGCCGATGCGGCGGATGTCCAGGCGCACCGAGGAGTAGAACTTGAGCGCGTTGCCGCCGGTGGTCGTCTCGGGGTTGCCGAACATCACGCCGATCTTCATGCGGATCTGGTTGATGAAGATGACCATGCAGTTGGTCTTCTTGATCGTCGCGGTGAGCTTGCGCAGCGCCTGGCTCATCAGCCGTGCCTGCAGGCCCGGCAGGCTGTCGCCCATCTCGCCCTCCAGTTCGGCCTTGGGGGTGAGCGCGGCCACCGAGTCGACGACGATCAGGTCGACCGAGCCCGAGCGCACGAGTGCGTCGACGATCTCGAGCGCCTGCTCGCCGGTGTCGGGCTGGCTGATCAGCAATTCCTGCAGGTTCACGCCCAGCTTCTGCGCGTACTGGATGTCCAGCGCGTGCTCGGCGTCGATGAAGGCGGCGGTGCCGCCGGTCTTCTGCATCTCGGCGATGACCTGCAGCGTCAGCGTCGTCTTGCCCGAGGACTCGGGGCCGTAGATCTCGATCACGCGGCCGCGCGGCAGGCCGCCGACCCCCAGCGCGATGTCCAGCCCGAGCGAGCCGGTGGAGACGACCTGGATGTCCTCGATCTTCTCGCCCTCGCCCAGCCGCATGATGGTGCCCTTGCCGAACTGCTTGTCGATCTGGGCCAGCGCGGCGGCCAGCGCCTTGGCCTTCTCGCTGTCGGCGGGGGC
>Ga0209200_1003016_pt1 | contig 14860 bp, 24 predicted proteins | sample AD_UKC033_MetaG_FD_184406 | JGI IMG/M metagenome (GOLD analysis project Ga0209200, IMG submission 184406) | Active sludge microbial communities of municipal wastewater-treating anaerobic digesters from USA - AD_UKC033_MetaG (SPAdes) (version 2) | ecosystem: Engineered > Bioreactor > Anaerobic >...
TGATTCAGATAGTCGACGAGTTCATCGATATTGTTGATCCGAATAGCGTCGTATGAAAAGACCGCATTATACTCGTCAGCATTTGTCACTTGACCACTAGGGACACTTGGCCGCTCTTTAACCTGATGTTTATTGCAAACTCTGCAAGATTTAAAATTCTTGAGCATCCTGGGCACATTTTAATTTCCGGACACTCTTTAAGAGGGTTATCTGGTTTTAAAAGTGCCCGGAAGTGCTCGGAGCGAACTTTGATTAACTCTTCACGACTAAGACCTCTCCTAAAAAAGTTTTTAGACATCGTTCATCCTTAAAAATATTAAACGGAAGGCAGTCTGATTCCTTTCTGTCCTTGATATTGGCCACGATATCCGTTTCGACACGACTTACCGTAGAAAAACAATACGGTCGCAATACCTTCATTGGCATAGACTTTAGCAGGAAGATTAGAACAATTCATGACCTCTAGGACAACTTCCCCACTAAAAGAATTCCAAAGAACAGTGGACGGGATAACAATTGCTGCCCGTGCGTAAGATGACTTACCTGTTACAAGTCCTGTGACGTTATCAGGTAAGTTAAACTTTTCTACAGTTTTTCCAAGAAGATAGCTATTTGGAGGCATGATGACATATTCAGAGCCGTCATCATCAATTCGAACAACAGCGTCAGTCAAACAACGCTCATCTAGACGTTTTGGATCAACAATGGCAGAATTGATATTACTAAAAATCTTAAACTCTCTAGCAGGCCTTACATCGTAGCCAGAAGGGGAAAGACCTGCGGATAAAATCTTCCGATTCTCTATTTCCTTAATTGACTCAGGAAGATAGTTTTCGATCATTTTTTGTTTTTTACAAAGTTCAAGAATTTCTTCATCATTAAGAATGGTCATCATTTTACTCCTTGATAAAAAAGAAAGAATCCAAGCTTACACCTTATCTTTTATAATCAGAACAAAACTCTAGGACTGGAACATGCCAGTCCTAGAGTCTGTGCGGTCTTAAACGGATTCCGTGATCAGACGAGATTCAATAAACTTAATGACTGAATCCACCGTCGTCCAATCTTCTCCTTCTTGATCAGAAATTCCAATATCAAAAGCTTCTTCCAGTTCCATGATCAGCTCAACCCGATCAATCTCATCAATGTTATACGTATTGATAAGATGATGCGCCGGTTCAATCGTATTTGCAAACCCAAGTTCACGGAACAGAGTTTCGATCTTTTTAAAGATTTCTTCTTGCGTCATAGCATCGTCTCTTAGTGAAGATTTTGAGGACCACGAATAAGGGTATGCGGAAGGGGTGCTAAAACCAAGAACTCAAAATCCATTCCTTGATAATAGACTGTCGCTGAGGTGAGATAATCACGCATTGGGTGTGCTTGACCTCGTTTTACATGGTCAACAACTTGATAGACCCGATCAGAAGGACCTTGACACGCTTCATCTTCGAGAAGAGGTATACTATCCCACTGATCGACTAGGAAGCTAATCAATTTGAAAGTCGCCATGGTTTCTGCAACAATTTCACGACTTGTCATGGCTTCTTCACCAGGCGCTGGACCTGTCAAGACTAAGAAGTCTGGACGATCTCGCTTCTGATGTCCAACACTATAGATGTACGATGAATCAACATCAGTGAAAGTTTCTTCTTTTGAGTGGTCTTTTTGACAGTCAGGATCATTGCAGAGATTAAAATCTCCAGCACCAAACATAAAGACACCGTTTTCTTGGATAGAACTTTCAATTCGATTTAAAAGTTCTTCTCCAAAGGCTTCTAATTGAGGTGTTTTATCCATTTTAAACCGCACTAAGTTGATGAGAGATTTTGAGTTTGAACCGATCTGAGACAGAGATAATTTTCTGAATCAAAGTGGGTTGAGAAAGAACAACAATAGCACGTGTTAAGTCTGGCGCTGACTGAACACGTCTACTAAAAGATGTCAATGCTCCACGAATAGATTCAAAGTTTCGATTCTTAACACCAAGCTTAACAACATCGAAACTATCCAGCACAACATAAAGACCATGACGATCAGACCACCCATACGCCAAGATAGTGCGTTGGTGAAGGGTTTTATTATTTTCAATGAATGAATTCAAAGTGTCCATTTTCTTTAAGGTTGGAAGTTAAAAGGTGGTCTGGTTATGAGTTTACTTTAACTGAGGTCTTTTTCGAATTCCATATCCAGAAGAAGAGGTTTTCTTTTTGACCTCTGAAAGTCGCTTAGTTGCTTTTTTCTCCGTTTCCCATGGAAACCCAAGGTCAATTTCAACTCTATTCTCACCTTTCCATGTTGAATCAATAACCTGATATTCGTAGTTTTTCATGATTCTAATTCAACGTGATAGGTTTAGCTTCACCTGTTTGAGGATCATACTGAACATGGACAGACTCAGCACTGTTGATGAGGGCTTGTGCATAAGGTGTTTTGATTACGTAATCAAAAAGATAGTCTAAAAGTCGACCTTCTTGAGCCTTTTCCACAAGGTCTTTCTCATTGAGACAAAAATGTGTCAGTCCCGTAATTGCATATTGAATCTGCTTCTTCAATAATCCTTCTTCACCGAAAGGATATCCTTTTTGAATCTTTCGAACAAAGGCTTCATATTGTCGATCGATAAAAACTGAAGAATCAATCTTCTCACGAATATAAGCATCGACAATGAAAACCATTGCAGAATCGTCATAACTTACATTGACTTGACCTTGAATAATATCCATCACGAAATCCTTTTATTTAAAGAAATGGCTTCTTTTTCAGCTTCTTCGATGAGAGGAAGATATGTTTGGTATTGATCAATAACCCATTGCCCAATATACTCACGCTTTTCTTTTTCAAAGATTGGCGTATAGCTTAGAAGGTAGAGCAAAACACCTCGATTAAAAGGGATTGAAGATTCTGACCATTGATACTTATAACCATAGGCTTTATCCCCATGAGCAGAGATGATGCCAGAACACCACATCTCTTCCAGTGTCTTTCCGAATACCTTCTTCCAGAAAGAGTCAATGACATGATCGAGATAATCGTAGTGATTTTTAAAATCAACGCTACGTTCAAGTTCGATGAAAAGATTAGTGTTTTCCCATGAAGGATACGTATCAGAACCTAAGTCTGCAGTTTCAGATAGAAGACGTTCGATAAAGGCATTGATAGCTTCTTCGGGTTTTGTAACTGGATAACGTTGAAGCATCCAACCTTGCCAAGACTCTGTTCGAATAAACGCTTCATCTTTACTGTATTTGAAATATTCAACTTCAAATACATCCATATCAACACTGAATCCAAAAGGTTTATAGTCATTATAACGAAGTTCAAGTGTGTCTTTATTAGGATATTCAAACTGAACCTCGTGTTCTCTAACTTCTTCAATTAAGTCACGTTTAAATGCATCGATGTCAGAAGGGATTTCATAGTAAATCTTAATCTTGCGACTACGTCTACGCATAAACTAAATCTCCAAAATTAAAGTAGGGGGCGGAGTGGTTCCGCCCCCTGAATATTAGGCTACTTGAAGAAGACGACTGATCTCACTTTCTTTTTGTTCTTCATGAACATTAAAAATGAAATCTCGATCATCGACAAATAGACGATGTTCAAAAACAGTATGATGAGTGTCAGGAACTCCAATACCGAGGATGTTGAATTCTTTATTTTCAACAATATAACAGCGAGTTCCGTTTTTGTCATTACGAATACTAATGACTTCACACACAACATCATAGATAGGATTTTTGATTCTTTTCCCAAAGGTGACTTTGATCAAAGAACCTTTTTTGACATCCTTCCTAAAAGCTTTTTGTTTCATGTTCATCACCTTTCTCCTTGTAAAATGAACAAAATGGCAAGAGGACTCAATTAAGATATATATAACTCAATATCTTTCTAAAGTCACCATCGTGAATAGATCGGATTATGACCAGATGACATTTACGCTCTCCAGTTGAAAGTAGTTCATTGGACCCCTTCATTATCAGAAAAGAAAATATAGATAAGGGAGAAGGGTTTTGCCCTCTCCCTTATCTATATCGACGTACTCTTAACAGCGATAAAGCTGATACATGAGTCTCCACAATCTTTTCGTGAAGAGTTTTCGATCGACGTCGTCACTAAACTCAGGTAGTCCGTATGGAAAGTGCATTTTCAGTGCTGAATTCATCTTAATCTTAGCTTGAACATCATTGACAATCTGGACATCAACATGTGTTCCTAGTGACGGAATATCTTTACGATACACAGCTGTATTTAAAGGATCGTTTTGATAAGCGTCGTATTGATTAACAAATTCATGTTGCTCTAGAAAGACTAAAAGTTCTTTACTTTCTTCAATAAAGAAATCCCAGTCTGAATCTTTATAAATTTTCCCAAAAGTAAAACTTCGACTACCTGTTAACGTAAAGAGAAAGTCAGGTGTCTCTTCAAGAAATCGAAGTTCTTCAGGTATTGATTTATCTTTATCCATCTTAATCATGACTTATCCTTTTTAAAGGTGAACAATGTCGCCGTTACACAAACGTTTATCACAGCTTCCATCAAAACCAGGATGCTCAATATCATCAAAATGCTGACGATAAGTAAGTCCGCAATAAGAACAATACATACCGCCAGCACTTCGATACCAGACTGGAGTATCATTCTGATGCAATGATTGAAAAAGTCTCAATCGAGCTTCAACTTCTAAGCGCTTAGTTGACATTGACAAAGTCGCGTATAGCGATTATTAAAAGCCCTAAACCATCCTGAACTATTTTCAGGAAGATTAGGAAACTTTAACCTTACTTCATCTTTGGCTTTTTGTCTTAATTGAACCCGTAGGTGATTATAGTGCTGATCTGAACCATTCACTGGCATTAGAGATTCACCTTAGAAAGAAAATAAGGTTTATTCAGCATTTCAAGCTGCTTAATCATGCTTTGGGTGCCTGGAGAAACACCGTCCCATACCAAGAGTCCAGCGTCCCCATACTTGGCCATCTGACCGTTTCTGATGTGTCCTGCACCCTTACCTAGATTATCCCAATCTGCAGGAAATCGTTCTACTGGAAGAATCAGCTTCTTAGCGAGTTCTTCTCCTAGACGATCAACCCCAGGCGCACAGCCTGAAACAATTTCAATTGCTTTCATGTGAGCTTGACTATAAGCTTCTTCAACTAGACGAAGTTCTTTAATACTTCTAGAACCCGCAACGATGAGCTTATAGGCTTTCCCATTGAGCCAATCCCGAATATCGGAAAGATACTCATGGATCCAGCTATAGCTATCTGGAACCGTCACTTTAATATTAGAAGGTTCACCCCAGACATAATAATGCGTTAAAGGAAGATCACTATTTTTAAGCGTTTCCTTTAGAACATCATTTTGCTCAATCTTACATAGAAGCGCTTTCTTAATCTGGGCTTCAAAGTTTTCTACGATCGGAATACCGCCTGCTTTTTCTAACTCTTCTCGAATCAATCTTCCTAGTTTCTTTGATTGAAACCCATAGACAGACCGAAGCTCGTTTCGTGTTCCACCTGTTGAGAGCCAATACCAGAAACCTTCTACTGATGAAAAGTGTCCATGGATAGGATGATCAAAAGGTGTATGCGCAAAATTACTTAAAGAACGTCCAAGTGGTGTTTTGGCTTTAGACCAGACGTTGATATGAGTAACGCCATCGTCTTCCGGATAATAATCAAGTCGGTCAAGATTATGCTTTTCTTTAAAAGAACGTAAAGCTTGATCATAGTCTGTTCCATTATGAAGTTCATAATAGAACTCTTTAACAACATCCCCGTGGCAGGGTTTCGGTTTACAAAAACAAACGAGTCGGCTATCTGGCGATAAAGATCGAATCGCATTTTCAATCTTTGGATCTCGACTAATGAGTTTTTGTGCAAGGTACTTACGATACTTCTGAACAACTTCTTCGTTATTGCCGTGTTCTTCACCGACCGGATAGGGATTACCCAGTGGAGAACCTCGACCAATATAGACACTTCCTTTAAGGTCTTCAGCGGAGGCAGTGTGTTTATTTAAGATTTCCATGATTGTCTTCTCCAAGAGAAGGACTGATTATCTCCTTTCGAATAAAAGGAGTGCTTCAGTTTAAATTTATGTGATTAAAAAACGATATATAAGCCTTCTAAGATATTCCGATACTGGAAACAAAAACATCTTGTGGCAATATCGAGACTTTAAAAGGATTTTTTAAAATATGAATGAAATTTTAGCAATGTTGGGTTTAGCATTTCTTTTCACCTTGGTGTTAGGTGGTCTTGTTTCAACAGGTCTAGGATTATTAGTTCTATTCCACGTGATCCGTCCACAAAAAGCACCTGCAGATGAAAGTAACCGAATTAATAAGCTTCGGCTTATCTGGTTTGCCATGAAACATGAGGATCGATTTGTTGAAATGTTCCCATGGTTAAAAGAAGACGAAACCGATCAACTAAACAAAAAAGAAAAGTGATGAGAGAGGGAGAAGGCTTTAGCCTTCTCCCTCTCTATGGTTTAATCACCTTCCCATTCTTCTGAATTAGCTTCAGGGATGTCGTCCAGGGTGTAGCCAAGCTTACGCTCAGTCTCACTTAGGACATAGCCGCCTTTTGAAGTTTGTTCAGGAGTAGGTTCTTCCAAAGCAGCTTTGGTCTGAACATACCAATCTGGCGGAGAACTTGGATCACTCAATCCAAAACGACTAACCATAAATTCAGAATCGGAGTGAATAGAGAATGGTGAATCTTTCTCATAATGTCCAGTCACCTCTTTACGGTAGTTAGTTTGTCCTGTTTTATAGCGACTAATCTTTTCAGCAATCGCTTCAGATTCTTGAACAACCAGATCAAAGACACACTTAGGCTGATGTTTGCAGGCCTCGTTGAAAAGGTTAGGGATGTTCAGTTGCCGAGACCGAATAAATGTGATGACTTTGTTGGACGGCCACCACTGAGGGTCATAAGCACCGGCATAGAACATCAGTACTTCTTGGTTATAAATGCTACGCCAGGCTTTAGTGTAGCATTCGTTTTGTGGTTGCTTGCGAGTATGCTTCTCACATTCAGGTGAGTAGTATTGGGCATGAGCCGCTCCCATCGTAAGGAAGAGAACAGTAGCAAAGAGTTTGATAAGGTATTTCATGATATTCTCCAGATGACAGAGGAAGATAGAATACTTTACGCGTAATTGCGCATAGCAAAGAGACGATACCAGTAGTCTGGCGAAAGAGTAACAAGTGTTTTAATTACACGATGCATGCCTTTAGTGACTTTGTGATCCACCGGAATGCCCTTACACACTGCTTGCGTTTCATTAATAACCTGAATGGATTTCTGGATACCGATCTTCAGGTCTTTTTTGGTGGCGCCTTTACTAAAGGCAAAACGATCCGCTGCAACTTCTTTTCTCGGATCGATAATGATCTTCAAAGCTTCATCTTGTTTAATGTGTCCCAGAACACAATGCCCTTCTTCATGCCAAGCAATTGCTTGAATTTGTTCAGGGGTCGTTTTGCTGATAAGGTTCTGGCCCAAGAAGATCATGGGCTTACCAATGTACTCTGGGTAAGGTTGATCTTCGGACGCATTTCCTTCAAGATCTTTTTCACCAAGATACGTCATTGAGAAAGCACCGCCTGAAACCATGGTGCGAACCGCGTTATTTTTCTCACTCTTTGCCCATTGTACTTCATTATAGAAGTAGACAGGAACAGAGATGCCTGGGATCATGTGGATGTGGTTAGCCATGATGTTTCTCCTTTACATAGCTGAGTTAAAAGATGCTATTGGTAGCATCGGTCAATTTAGATATATATGACTGAAAAATTTAATAAACGGACCATCACAGAGAGAAGAGGATAAACCTCTTCTCTCTGTTCATAGACATGAATGATTTTACAACTAGAAGATGGCGGAAACGGTGGGATTTGAACCCACGAAGGGTATTAACCCTTGACGGTTTTCAAGACCGTTGCATTAAGCCTCTCTGCCACGTTTCCAATAACTTAAACTCCTTCCCCTTCTACACAACGACGGATTTCACAAGGAAGATCTGTATCAGGAACTTTAGACTCAATGCCTTCTTGATAAACCCTGACTCGCTCAATGAGGAGGTCAATAGATTCAATATGGGCAGGATTATCACCAAGCTCAATGCAGCGCTGACGATAACCAAGCAATGCGCCTTCTAAGAAAGCTTTATCTTTAGCTAGAAAAAGAACAGCATCTTTTTCAGTATGTGTATTTTTGCTACAGGGATTAATTGCCAGAATCTGATACTTACGATCAATATCCATTTTTAATCTCTTTGAAGTAAGTGGTGCCGGTGGGGAATTACGATATCCCGACTTCCAGTTTACAAAACTGGCACTCTGCCTCTGAGTTACACCGGCTTCTACACTATACTACTCATCAAAGAAAAAAGTTTGGTGCTTTATTCTTAGTGCCAACTCGAACAGCTTGGTAGTGAAGATCGCATGCCCAAGCATGGATACGGTCTGGGAATGTATCATTAGGATGCGCAGCATCTCTAAAGATACGTGTCTTTACAAAACTATCTGGTTCAATATTTGTAAAAGGAATAGCCTGTTCTTCAGTTGCTTCAGAGATATAGTGAACTAAATTTGAAGGCTGATTAACAGGGTGATTAATATAGATCGTGATAGGTTCATGGAAGGCTTGTTGACCATGGCCTTTTGCGACTGTATATTCAATCCCCCACCTGACTACACCTGTTCTATTGGTAATCGGACACCAGTGAATATGAGGGTATATTTTTGTATTAAGGGCGATATCGTGATTAATATGGAAATCGCACCATACCTGATTCATTGTAGATGGACTAAATAAGAGCCCTTGAATATTACCAGTAACCCTTCCAAAAGAAGGGTTATTGCCCCCTGTAAAACCTCGAATGGTAAAGTTTGAAACAAGATCTTTCCAGAGATATTCACCGTTATCCGCTAAAAAACATCATATCCTGACCATTGATTCCAATGTCAGTTGAAATTAAACTATTACTATCAACACCAGCAATTCCACCTGGTTGATTCTTTATAGCATTAATAATCGTTAAAACATCATCTTCTTCAACAACGGCAGCTGGCGTCGTATAGGCAATTTGACCAAGTCGATCACACATGTAAATCGTAACATCTGTATCAGTGTCCGATTTAACAAGGTAGATTGAAGAAGGTTCAATGATTAAAGGAAGTTCTTTAACTTTATGAATCTTAATTGACATCATTCAACTCCTGTAGGTTGAGTGGTTGTCCATGTCAGTTCCGGAAGATTTTGAGCAATATCATTCCAACTAACAGGAAGATCACGAACCCCAGTGACGACGTCATTAAAGTAGACATAGAGTGTATACCAAGTTAAGTCTCGTAATTCACAAGCTCGAATACTTTCAGTCCGATAAACTTCAATACTAGAATTCGTGTACGTGCAGGCTGAGCGAAGATCGTCATAGCCTTTTTCACGAGCAAAGTCATCAAGCTTTTTCTGAACTTCCGCTTTAATCGCGTCTTCAAAAGCTAAATAGAGATCTGTGGAAACTTTACTACGATCAATTGAAACCACCCCTTCTTCATTAGTGACAGCGGCAATATCGTGGAGATAAGTGAACATGTCAGTAATGGTTTTCTTAACCAAGGTTTTACTGACATAGACACTTGTACCGATAATGGTGAGTTTTTCAGTAATATACTCAGATAGAGAAGGAGTTAAGGGTGCATCATCATCTGAAAAGAAACACTGATAATAAACATCGTTCGGTGTGTTTCGCTCATTGATATCGTTATACGTCATTGGATATTGAACGACTTGACCATCCTCGATCCGAGCAAAGATAGGTTCTTTCAAGACTCGATCTCCTTACCATACGTTGTATTTTAAAAGACCTCAATTTTAAGGTCTGAATAAGATTTGTACCATTTGATTTGAGAAAGAAACAAAGAAAATAAGAACGTCATACACAGGAGAGGACATGAAGTCCTCTCCTGTGTATGTTTAATCAAACACTGACAAACTGATGTTCTTCTAAATAAATACACACAAAGCTTTCACGAATACGTTTAGCTTCTTCTAATTTTCTTTGGTACAGTGCATCCCCCTGCAAAACACCACGACCAATTCGAAGATACTGAATCATAGATCGACCACATCGAATCACAAAGTAGTAACAATCTAAACCTTTCCGCTTTCGGCATACAAACGTGATACCGGGTTCACCTGTTAAATTGGTTTTTCTACTTTGTTCTCGAATATGGATCTTTCTCCAAGACGTTAGTGTTGTTTCTTTGTGTTGGTTAAGCCAGGCAATAGCAGCCTCTAATGACTTACTATAGTCGCCACCATAGTCAGAGTCATTGAACCTTGATCGAAGGCGTCCAGCGGCCGTGTTGACGCTAACAAGCCACCCTCCAGCAGACCCTCTATACTTTCTTCCATATCGACAGACACCAGCGGGGGTCTTTAAAAATACCCCATATGGATCCCAATATCCGTCGTTGGTTTTGATACTGAAAGAGCGGTTTTCAATAGCCCACTCCCTGATCACATCGTTTCTCTTTTTAGTAACCATCTCAAACTTTCTCCTTTCAAGATGGAAGGTGGTATCAGATTAGACTAAGGTGGCTATTGACGTATTGGATGGTTTTACCAATATTTTCATTCTGGGGACTGTGATGTCCAATGAGGGCCATGAGGTTAATGGAGCTCAGTTTACACGTCAACGCACCTTCGTCAAAATGGTCATTGAAAAAAGCATGTAGGGTCGTTGAGGCTTCGCAGTAATATTCTTGACCACGACGATCATTGGGCATGTAGCGTTCGTAGATCACAGCAGGTCCATAGACGGTTCCCACCATGATCATACGACGATGACCAGGAGATTCAGATTTCGCAATCTCACCAGGTAGAAGCTTTTGAAAATCAGGATGACTGACAGCAGGTCCAAAGCCACCTTGACCATCGCTCCATTCCCGATTAAAATCGATGCTATTTTTGATCTTCGAAAAAGCATTCTCAAAAAGATCACGCGCTTTGATGTTATCCATGATTTTCTCCTTCGATGGATGAGGGTAAGATAGAGAAGTTAGCTCAGAACAAACTTGATGATTTCAAAAACACCGACAATGGCCCAGAGTGTGAGAAATAACTTAGCAACGTCCTTAACTGCTTCTTTGGTTGTCATCGGTCATCTCTACGATGTTGAAAATGTTGATCTTAGGATCAGTCGGCAGTTCACCAAACGACACAATGCCACGCTCGAGCTTTAGATTCTTTTTCTTGAGCTCTTCTTCGATATCGTTGATCAGTTTCGTGAGGTTCTCATAAAGTTTCGGTTCTTCTTTTTTATTCTTCTCCTTATCTAAGAACCGATAAACTTCTTCAACAAAATCCGTCAGAAGGTGACACTCCAATAACCCTCCCTCGTCAGCCATCTTCGTATACTCATCATGAGAGGGGCGATAACGACTAAATCGGTAGTCACCGATACAGGAGATTTGGCCGTATGATGCTCTAGGATATTGGTTTGACCAGAGTTGACCTTTCTCATCTTGAAGAAGGTAGCCGTCACAGTCGAGTTTATTATCCGTGTCAAACTCATACGGAACCTTGTGATGTTCTTTTACTTCAAGCTCAACCAAAGTAATCTTAACTACCGGGTCTTCGGTATAAAGATATGGTTTTGCATACCATTGATTAGCAAAGGTGTTATTGACAAGAGAAGCCGTCACAAAGTGAACACCGTAGAGCTTTTGACCCACTGTATAGCGCATGATAATAGTCCTTTAAAGTTTGCAGATAACCGGCATTTCCGGCGGATAGTCGTAACGAGCAACGATCTTTTCAACTTCTTCTTTACAATCTTCCGAGAAGAAGAGTTTAACGACACGTGCTTGATCATCTTCTTCTGCGCGAGAGACTCCGTCCTTTAGGGCGGAGAGGGGTAGCGTCTGTTCTCACGACTTGTAGGCTATCGGGTTAAAGAGGGGTAGGTCGGGCTGTACTGTGCTCGGAAGCAGGTCGTTGGTAGTACTGATAGCCGTCACCCTTCTGTAGGAGTTGGCAGTTACGATAGCTGGCTGTCTCGGACTTATAACCGATGTGGATAACGAAGCCACCGTTCTGACGCACAGATACACGACCTATGTGCGATCCCCGATGGTTCATAGCGCGTACGAGGTCCCCGGTTGTAAAGCCAAAGGCCGTCTTAGATCGAGCACGCTGTAGCCTTGGGAAGCCGTACTTATCTGGAAGAGTGCGCTGATAGGTGCCGTGTCCTATAGCCTTGACTACCTGCGTAGGTCGGTTCCAGTGCTTGACAGCGCGCACTGTACCGACACAGAGCGCGTCAAGCGCGTGAGACTTAGGGACGCCGTGCGTGATGCGATTGTACTTGGTCTGAGCACCTGTTCCACTGAAGATGGGGAGGTTAGTGGTCTCGAGTTCTGCTACGAGACGGTTTCTGGTCGTGTTCACGGCTGCGGCATCGTTTAGTGGCGCCTTGAGCATCCTGAGGATGTGGTCTCTACGCACCGGGTCGTGGGCGAGGAACTCCTGTACCGTCTGATTCTTCTTGCGGTCGTGGTTACACGTGTGGCACGAGAGCACGAAGTTTCCGACGGAGTCGGCTCCACCGCGGCTGCGTGGCGTCCCGTGATCGACCTCGAAGCGAGAGACCTTAGTCTCGTCACAGTACGCGCACTTACGCCCCCATTTCTCGAGCAGGTACTCCTTGATCTCACTCTTGTATAGCTCCCCGTGCTGGTACTCCACGCCGTAGATCTCGGGGTGGCGTAGCTTGTACATGTCAAACTTGACAGACTCCACTCCGATCATAGAGATCGGGTACTGCGCCTGAAGACGCTTGACCCAGGTTATCGTGGTGTGGATCCGGTGCATGAGGGAGGGCGGTAGCCAGCCCTCAGGCTTAGTGCGGTTGTCGAAGCGAGCGGGACGGTAGCGGGTTTTACGCTGACGACGTCCTCGGCGCAGCATTGCTCGACTTCGAAGCTTATCACGGATCTGGAGTCCGCGGTGCTCGACCTCGTAGAGGTGGACGACGACGAGGGCGCCAGCAGGATCGACGCGCACCACGGCCAGTCTTGTACCACGACTTCCTGGGTCGATCTTAAGCTGTAGGGGTTGCAGGTCGCAGTCATCCTGACTGCGATCCTTAAGCTGGAGTGTGAAGGGCATGCGCCGATAGACACGGGCTCTTCCGCGCTCTAAGAGCAGCCGCGCACGCTTGCCGGTGCACGGCATGAGGGGCCTGCCGTCAGATCCGACGACAGGGACGAAGGGTTTACCGGACATGAGTTGTTCTCCTGTTATGCGACCCTTACGGGTCTGGGTTACGTCAGCTTCGCCAAGGTTATCGAGGGTCGGATGCTACCATGTGCACTGTGCTTACCCTTGGGCACTGTTTAACACGTGGACCATAGAGCCTGGAGCTAGCTGCGGCACTCCAGGGTATGCACCAAGATAACGTAGTCGTACGAGACGACTGAGGCTGGTCAATCAGGCTCTTTCAAGCCTCACCCTTTAGGGTGGGGTGATTGACAGTCTGAACCATTGGGAATATACCAATAGCTGACGAAGTATTTGCTATCAGGTTGTTGAGTCGTCGTGCAACCCGAGGCCAGTAGTGCGATCTTAGGCATTTTGTCTTTTCTCCATGACTGATGCGTTGAAAATTAATTAAGAGCTTGACAGAACCGCATAATAGCGATCATAGTTATGAAGCTTCATGAATCCATCAGCTTCTTCAAAACTTGAAAATGGTTTTGCCCAGCGTACGTTCTTGTGGAATTTCCAAAGCGTATTCTGAGAACTGAACCCTTCAATGACATCTGTCACAAAACCATCTTCAGTGTTAACAAAAAAGGGTGCGGAAGCCATTTAAAATCCTTTATACTAAAATGGTGGTGAGTAAACTATCAGTTTAAAATTAGACATATATCTTTTCAATCATTGAAAATCGATATACGTATTCAGTTAAAATATATATGGTTTAAAAAATTAATAAACAGTGTACACAGGGAAGAGGTATGTACCTCTTCCCTGTGTCATGGCCTTTATCTAAAATCTGACTGTAAGGTACGTAAACGTTTAGTGATCTCATCTTCAAGATCATAGTACATTTTATGCAAACATTCAAAGTCTTCATGAAACCCATCCCAGGGATAGTGTTTTGAAGCTAGAATATTAGCAGCATAGATTAATTCTTTTTGACTTTTAGGAACTGTCTCAAGCTTTGTTCCTTCTAGTGTCTTAAAATCAATCTCTTCACAAAAACTCTCTGATAAGTTTAAATGTTTTAAAACTTTAGAGGTTAAAGACTGACAATGGTTTCGAATAGCTTCATGGATATCTTCTTCAGAATGCCGCAACTCCGCATGCTGACTTGCCTGATAAAGAAGATAGAATCCACCCATGTTTACCATGAGTCCCATAAAAAGCATTTCATCTTTATTAAAGTTAGTCAGTTTATGGGCAATAACATAAGAAGCTGAAGCAATATACATGGCGTTGAGCCAGAGCTTACGTGTTAAGCTTGCAAAGACAAGCATCTCTTTTGACTTAGAGAGTTGCTGCATTGCAACACCTAGTGCAATACGTCGAACAGTCGCAATGCCTAGACGGTTGACAGCTTTCTCTAAACTCATGACATTCCCATGAGCAATAAAAGCAGCAGCGTTTGCTGTCTGAATAACACGCGCTGAAACAACAGGCTCCCCTTCTAAGATCTCTACGATCCTTTTAATAGGGGTGTCATCGTTATTCATGGCTTGTTTAAGCCTTAAGACGACACTAAAGTGCGTGGGGAATGAAGCGGTCGTAATAGGTGAAGCTACAATCTTTTTGAGA
>Ga0209200_1003023_pt1 | contig 14839 bp, 16 predicted proteins | sample AD_UKC033_MetaG_FD_184406 | JGI IMG/M metagenome (GOLD analysis project Ga0209200, IMG submission 184406) | Active sludge microbial communities of municipal wastewater-treating anaerobic digesters from USA - AD_UKC033_MetaG (SPAdes) (version 2) | ecosystem: Engineered > Bioreactor > Anaerobic >...
TCCGGCCACAGAGTGATGATAACAAGCCTTCCCGGAGGCAATCTCTCTCTTTTGAAGCCGGGTTTCTCTATCCGCAAGGGACAATAAAAGAGAGCCTCTCTATCAGGCAGAACCTGAGTTACTATTATGTTAACCGCCATTCTGATGGTTCTATCTCCTCCTCAACCTCTGGCATGCTTCTGGGAGCAAGGTATGAATACGGCCTTCCGGGGATCAGAAGCGGTATCTCAACCGGTTTGCGTTTTATCGGAATAAACACAGAGATAAACGGCTATGCATCAGCCAATTCTGATTTCTTCTACCTGAGATATTCAATGGAGGGGAATGATACAAAATTTGCCCGTGTTAAGTCTCTGACAGAGTGTAACTATCTTCTGAGTATTCCTCTTGAGATAAGAGTTTATCCGTTACGGTACAGAAACATCTCATTGTTTGCCATGGCCGGACTGGAATACAGCGTGATATGCTTTAAGAAAGCTGCGGATATCACGTTCAGGGAAGAAACAATGAATCCGCAAAAGGATGTTGTCTTAGGAAATATCTCAGGTCCGGTTAACAGGAACATCTCAACCTTCTACAGCTCAATAGGCCTTAAACTAGGCAAGGAAGACAAGTTGAACTATACAATTGAGTTGATGCTTCCTTCATTCCTGCTGACCGAAAATAATTTCTATTTTATTGATATTGATTACCTTGAAGGCTTCAGGATGTCAGTTCAACTTCCTCTTAAAAGCAACTAACGACAATACTGATATGAAATCACTGAAAATATTACTTCCTGCCATACTGCTTCTGATTGTTTCCTCATCATGTAATAAGCTTGATGATTTCAATCTTTCCGGCACCATTTTCATTGAAGATCCTTACTATCCGGGTCTCCCCATCTACTCCGAATGGGGGTATAATACCTTCGGGGCATACATTGACCGGAAACCCTTCGTTTCCACTTCTGATGACCTGCCGGTCAAAGTGATTGTGAACAGCGATACTCTGAATATAATTTTCAGGGGCCGCATGGGTTCAGAAAATGTTGATCTGAAGTTCTCAATCAAGGGTTTTTCTCCTCAGACATATTATGACCTCACTGAACTGGATAATACAACCTTTAATCTCAAGGAACCTGGACGGGCTGTGACATTGAAAACAGGGAATGTCACAACTGTACTTAATCTTATTGAAGGAGAGCTGATTATCCAAAAAGTTCAAAGATTATATGTGGATGAGGAACTCAGCAGAACTATCATGTCAGGATACTTTAACCTGAAGACCTTCCTGAATGACGAACCAATTGCAATATCACAGGGAAGATATGATCTGGGAATCGGGTATGAAAACTTTTATAATCTATAAACAGGAATAACAGTTTTTGTTATTTGAAAGGCTGCTCCTGAAAGTATTGCTTCCCTCGCGGGAATAGCTGTTGAAACAGCCTTTTCCCATGCTTGCCGGTGTGCCATTTCAAACCGAAATATAAATCGTTTTATGTTCCCCTTCCTTAAATCCTCATCTGTTCATTATACCAGAGAAATACTACCACCTGTTTCTGATTATTAAATCATCTTTTCATATGTGTATACAAAAGAGCGAGGCAGTCACATGATTGTCTGCAACTGCCTCATTGCCAAGTGATCCCGACAGGACTCAAACCTGTAACCTTCTGATCCGTAGTCAGAATTTTATTGTTATCCGTACTTTTGTGATTGTTCTCTGAAGTGGTGAATATATGGACTTGCCGTATTATTGCCTTATATGTTATTTATTGTCATTTATTGAATATTTATTATCTTTGTGTATTCACTTGTGTATTCACTGAAGACACAAATTAAAGATTAAAGCCATGCAAGCAACAGCACGAATTTATTTCCAGAAGGCACCGGCAAAGAAAACAAAGGATGATCTCTGTCCGGTGAAGCTCTGTATCACTCACAACCGGAAACGGAAGTATTATTCAATCAGTGACAAGATAAAAGACAACGCCTGGCTATACGTCTCTGAGGATGCCATTGAAAAGATAACTTCAGACAGTCCACGAGGGAAATACAGGGACATTGCATTTGAATATAAGAAGATCACTGACAAGGCAGAAGCAATAATCAATGATCTGTCAGTCTTCAGCTTCAATCAGTTTGAACAGAAGTTCATGAATGAAGTAAAGGACTGGGACAATGTTTTCGCTGCCATGATTGAACACATTAAAGAGCTGAAGTCTGAAGATCGCTTCAGCTATGCAATGAGTTTTGAAAGCACCCTGAGAGCCGTTAAAGAATTTCACGAGGGTAAGACCTTTGATTTTAATAGCAGGAACAAGGTTGTAAGCAGATATGAGAAGTATCTGTCAGGTAAACAACTGAACTTTGTGGACATAACTCCGGCATGGTTAAAGAAATTTGAGAAGCATCTTAAAGACAAGGGGAAAAAGAAATCCACCTTAGGCATATATGTGCGGAATCTCAGGGTATTGTTTAATCTTGCTATTAAGAAACATCATGTCAAGGCTGAATATCCCTTCAATGAACACAAGCCTAAAACATCATCCAAACGCAAGATCGCACTCACGGCAGAACAGATCAGCCTCATTGCGAACTATCAGACCGACGATCCCAAAGCACAATTTTACCGTGATATGTTCATGTTTTCTTTTCTAGCCTGCGGCATGAATATGACAGACATAGCACGATTGAGATATTCAAATATTGAAGGCAATGAGATAGTGTTTGTCCGTAAGAAAACAGAGGCAGAAGAGAATACTGAAGAGCCTTTGCAGATTCCGATAACAAAGCGAATGCAATCAATTATAGACACTCATGGTATCAGGGCAGTGGGGTATGATTCCTTTATATTTCCGATTCTCCGGCCAGAGTGGGATGAAGAGCGAAAGTTTGCCGAAGTGAGGCAGTTGACAAAAATGGTTAACCAGCACCTGAAGCGAATAGCAAAGGCAGTGAAGATAAAAGATAATGTGTCTAGCTATGTGGCTCGTCACTCATGGGCGACAATCTCAAAGAACACCGGAGCCAGCACCGAGTATATCAGTGAACAGTTAGGGCACTCTTCTGTATTGGTGACAAAGTCATATCTCAAAGGATTTGAAAAGGCCACAAGGGAACAGCAGTCATCCAAAACTGAAGATGCAGTTTATAATCAAAAGGCAGTGTGATGGCAGAATCAAATTATAAAAGGGACATTATACAGGAGTTTTTTTATCCGCTCAAAGGATATCAGAAATCTCCAGGACGAAGTTATTTCATAAAGGATGAGATTGATCTTGCCGAAAAACTTGCCCAGCACTACAATCTGCCCCTTGACAATATTCTCAGATTAATCTCCTATACAGAGAAGTCATTAGAATGGGCATTGCAGATGGAGCAGACATTTAACATTAACGATTTATCCGGCCTCTTTCACTTTGAAGCAAGACCGGAACCAATCAGAAAAGTGAGCTTTGAATGCGATAATATCTCATTCACTATCACTAATCCCTACCTTATTGACCGGCTTTATCAAACAGCACACGAGGCAATGAACACAACACTGGATAAACTGAAACAGCATAAGGATGATGAGTTTTCAATGAACGGAATGCTTGGTGTCTATATCTATCAGAACAGGATATTTAATGAAGGGCCAAAGAGAGTATCAGGGCCTATCATAAAATCAATAGGGACAGAAATAATTAGGGAGCTTATGGATGTAGAAATGCTGTCAGAATATAAATCGGTATGTATTTTAGGAGCAATAATGAGCCTCTATAAAGTCGGATTAAAAGCCAATCCTATCATGACCGAACAAGAGCATCGTGAAGATTGTGCCAAGAATAAAATAGAAATGAAAATGGGGGAGAAGGTAATTTCTGACAGTTATCTTACTTATTGCTTCGGAATAGCCAAGAATTGGCATTACTAGTATTTATTCTATTCCTCTATTTCTTAACTGATTGATATTCAATTAGGGTAAATTTGCTTAAAATTAGGCATTTTTATCCTATGTCATTCACTTGCAAGTGTTTATGATAACTTATTGCTTTGTTATGTCAAACAATAAAAAATGATATGACAGCAATAACTTTTGAAAATTTACCGCAAGCTGTAAAAGAGCTGCACGACAAAATCGATTATCTATTAGGAGCCAGGCAGGAGAAGCCTGAAACCGATTATTTAATGGAGGTGGATCAACTTCTCCAATATTTGCCGGATCACCCTGCAAGACAAACTGTGTATCAATGGATTTGGAAGAGGTCCATACCTTATGAAAAGCACGGAAAGCGATTGTACTTCCGGAAAAGTGCAATTGATCAATGGCTCGCTAACGGCAGGGAACTCACCCGATAACTGAGATGATCCCAGATAAGAACTTTGCGACGCTGTTGATCACTTCCAGGGGGGTGGATCATCTTTGTCTCTTTGACAGAAGTGACAGTGATTTGATTTTAAAATACAAATGGCATCTCAACAGTCAAGGTTACGCATCAACTCGAATTGAGGGTAAGCAGGTCATGATGCACCGTCTGATTCTAGGAGTTGTTGACCAGCCTGAGATTGAAGTTGATCACATTCATCACAACAAGCTCGACAATCGTCGGGCAATGATCCGCACCTGTTCCAGGGCAGAGAACTCACGCAACAGAGCAAAGGGAAGAGGGTACTCAAATTACAAAGGCGTTTATCGTGAAAATTACTTGTGGCATAGTCAAATATGCTGCGATCAAAAAGTGATAAATCTAGGTCGTTATCGGTCAGAAGTTACAGCCGCAAAGGCTTATGATCGTGCAGCTCGTGATCTTTTTGGCGACTTCTGCAATCCGAATTTCATAACACATGAGCCACTGCCTCAACAAATGACAATTCAGATGTAACAACTCACAGTTCCACCACAGTGAAAAAAGAAAAGGTAAAATACAATGCGATCCTCACAGATAATTTACTCCGGCTACTTCAGGAGCTTGACGATAACCGGCCACCCATACCAGCATACAAAAGGTCACGCATGATGTATTTACTCTCCACCATAATGACCCACCCACAAGATAAACACCCAGGAGCCTGGTCTGTACTTCACATGAATTATCTCAGGGCCGTCGTGCCTAACGCATACCAGTATATTGATTACTTGAATGAAGAGGGAGTGATTGAAGTAAAAAATCATTTCGCAGGCCGTAACAGTCGCCTGTACCGGATAGCAAAAGAATATCAGGGTCCGGCAGTCTTCAGGACGATTACAGACATGGCCTTACTTAATCGGATTCAGGAGGCACGATGCGAGATTGCGAAACACAATTCACGCAAATATCCTGACTTGAACATGATGACTTCACGGGTCAGAATAGATGTGTCCGCAGCACATGAAACGATTGAAGCAATGTATCAGGCCACTGAAGACAAGCGAGCTGCGGAAGCACGGAGAACATACTCCCTGGCCGAAGTTGAAAAGATATACAGGGGTGAGATATTTCACACGGTCAATGACACAAACTTCAGATATGACACCAACTTCACCCGACTGCCGTCGGAGCTGGTGCAGCATCTCACTATTGAGGGCAAGCCGTTACAGGAGCTGGACATATGCAATTCACAGATATTTTTCTCTGTCTGTCTCTTTGATCCTACACCTGAAGTGACACGGGTCATGAGGAGCTATTTAGGCCAAAAACTTACAATTGATACAAAAAGACTGCAATTGTCTGACAAATATGATGTTAAGCGGTATGCTCTATTGGCAACTTCGGGCGAGTTTTATGAGGGTATGATGAAGCTGTTTAATCTCTCAGACAGAGACGAGGTAAAAGAATTGTGCTTCACAGTCCTGTTCAGCAAGAATACCGCCGTCCGGTATTCAAAGGATGTGAGGATGTTCAGGGATGAATTTCCCAGTGTCTTCAGGATGTTCACCTTTATTAAGTCTGAAGGTCACAATCGTCTCGCTGTTTTACTTCAGAGAATTGAATCAGATGTTATCCTGAATCATTGTGTTCCGGCAATTCGCAAGCAACTGCCTGATGTGATGTTCACCACGAAGCACGATTCAATACTTCCAGCGATTCTACTTGTGGCCGGAGACAGGGCCGGAGAAGTCGCCAGGGTCATGACTGAAACTATTGAAGAGGTAACAGGACTGAAGCCGAAAATCAAAATCAAACAGGCTCAAATACTCAAATCACATTCAGCAACTTCAAACACATCTACACCTATCAATTCCAATCAATCTACACCACCCCTTAATACCTTCTATCCCATAATTCGTACAAAAACGCTGCAATTAGTTGAAAATGATATTGTAAGATGGGGTCGGTTAAGCGGAAAAATGAAACGGCAGATAAAGAAATTTAAAAAAGATAATCAGGCTTCTGTCACTGTGGTGGATGATAAGAAGTCTGCCAGCTCCCTGGCTCCGGCTGGGGAGCTTATAAAGGAATCGTGTAAAAAATAAGATATGGCAACTGAATTGACTATGACTAAATCGCATTCGCCTCATGAGGTCAAATTCAAATCTGACACTGATCCTCACTTTGCGATCGTTGAAATATTGAAGAGGGCAACAGGCGAAATAAAGGCGAGCCACTACATTTTAAAGAGTGATGTGCCGCAATGGCTATCGTATTTTGAATCACAGGGATTTACAATTAAAAATTCAGACAATGGATAATGAACTTTTTGAAATCGTTTCAGCGGTAATCGTCAGGGATTCGCTGACCCTGTTCATGAATAAGTTAACGGAGCAGCACAAAGGCCATCCCGATTATGGAGCGACAATGAAACTTTGCGGTCTGATTTATAAAAAGTATTCAAAGATCGCAGCAACAAAATGTCAGACCGACGCACTGGGACGGATCACGGTAAGGCGGAACCTGAGATCAGATTTTGACCTGAATTAATTGCAAACAACAACGAAATACAACAGATATGGCATTCAAAAAAGGACAGAGCGGCAACCCAGACGGCAGGCGAAAGGGTGCGCCAAATAGGACAACGGCGGAAGCACGGGAGGTTTTCAACTCAATTTTAAATAATGAATTGGATAATATCACGGAGGCACTTGCACAAGTTCGCAGTAAAGACAATTTTAAATATTTGGACGTATTAAGCAAGTTGCTGGCCTATTACTTGCCGAAGGCGCAAATAATTGACCTGACTGCAAATTTAGATTCACTTTCAGAAGAGCAATTGATAATCTTAGGTAATCACTTTTTTAAACAAACGAATGATGCAAACAGATGAACTTTCAAAAATCCTAGGGTATGAACCCGGACGGGAGCAACGCCTGATAATTATGCGTTATGCCAGGGATCACCAATTAACGCCCGGTGAAGCGGCAAGCAAATTTGCCATGCCCGTAATGCTGTTTATAAATGCGGACGGCAAAACGTATGCTTACAAAGGCGAAAGCCTTACACGGGCGCAATTGGATGAAAAGTACCCGTTTCACAAGTTTGTATTAATCCGCACATGACCGCCGCCGAATATCTGGAATCGATTAGGCACCGGCTTTCACCAGAGCGGCAGGAGTGCATTAAAAGTCTTATTGAGCAGACCCGAATAACCCGGAGCCGCCCGAAGCCTATGCCGGTTCCTTCAGCAGATAAAGGATATGGACGTTACGCATCACCAGTGCTGTACGGCACACCCGTCATGGTTCTGCTCACCGCCGCCAAAGCACAGGAAGTGTTGAGCTGTTGCAAAATGTTTCCACGACAAAAGCCCATTGATCAGGAAAAACTTCATCAGTTCATTGCCCTGATACAGGCGGGAACGTGGGAGGTGTCAAAAAAGGCGCCGATCATGATAACTAAAAACGGAGTTATTCTGAACGGACGGCATCGACTGAACGCAATCGCACAATCAGGAGGCGCAGCAACGATGCCGGTGCTGGATGAACTTGGAATATTGTTGAATTAAATAAATAGAAAAATGAACAGAATTAAAATCTACACGGATCGGCATAAGATAGCCGAGTTTGAAAGGTCAGTAAATGAGACCATTGAAGCCTCAAACTCTTTGATACGCATATTTGAGGAATTTCAGCCTTTCATGAGAATAAATTCAGTAATGGACTTTGAAACGTTAGTTATTGATCCTGAAGGCACATTTGACAAAGTTTTGATTTCAAATATTAATCTTAACAATTCATTTGGACTGAAACCAGACCCGGCAACGGCGGCACAATTATTCAATATTGACCGCCCGAATTATTTGAACCTTGTGGCAGGAATGCCGATTCAATGGGATGACTGCAAACCATGTCAAAAGGCAAAGATTAAGAAAGGCAAACGGGCAATTTCTTTTGAAAGATACCGGGCTTATTCTGATTACATAACCTTTGAAGGCGGCGAATTTGTGCCGAACCCCGAAGCCATTGAAGCGAAAATACAGACATTTGATGTTTATGCTGAAACCCCAGAACAATTATCAATATACAACCATTTCAAAGAACTGGTAACAATCCTGAATAAGCATGACACATTATACCCAATGCCAGGCCCGGACAAAGAAAAATTAACCAAAATTTTCGGGCTTATGATTGAACGCCCGCCTTATGAAGGTAAATTTTTGATCAATCCACAGTCGTTAATGGAGCAAATATTTAAATATTAAATACTTACAGTTATGACAGAATCAGAAAAATTAAATCAGGCGTTAATTGAAGATTTGGCCGAGCGAGAGCTGGACAAGTTGAACCCTACATTAAGCGGTCAGCCTTTGACTGAGAAAGCAAAAAAATACTTTTTGAGCGAAATCCGATCCCGTCGCTGGGAGTTAGGAAGGGGCAGACAGGTGACACCCTTGACAGAGACAGGTGCGATCGTAAGCGACGCACACGGCTGGCCTGTTCCGTTCTCTGATGTTATCCGTGAAATTGCCGGAGAGATTTTTGAACTGCCGGAGAAGAAAACAACTGTCGGAGTGATGACTCAGGACGAATATATTTCAGCCATGAGAGCAGCCACAACACCGGAGCAACAGATTGAAGTCATGAACGCATGGACGGAACAACAGAAGCGTAAGTGACTGTTTCAGCAATGGCATTGCTTCACTTGCGGCCTGAGTGCCTTAAATCGCCTGAAAAGTGGCTTAAATGCAAAATTGTGGTCTGACACAACATTGCAACCTGTCGACAATGACGACAGGTTGTTGTGCCTACCTTTCAAATTGTATGCTTGCACAAAAGAACTTCAGTATTGTGGTCTGGCCGACACCCTTGCGCTCTCCTTCTTTGTGACGGGCATAGTTCGAAGGTTCTCATTTGGTACCTTCGAATGTTTATACTTCTCATCGCCTCCGTGCGGGTAGAACGTATCGAGCCACTCGGTGGCAGGCTGGCAACTTCACGGTGATGAGTGTAGCTTAATTGTTCTGCGCGCGCAGAAGGTTTGATGCTCTGTGAAACATTTTTATATTCCCAAAGAGTTTTTTTATCCATTCCCGTCTCCTCTGCGATGTCATCGTACATACCAAATTGTGGTCTGACACAGTTTCTTTCCCGTGGGGAAGAATCTATGGTGATTTATCAAAGATGAAACATGATAGTTCCGTGGGACGTTCATCTATTTCACGCTTTCTCAACTGGCCTGAAAGCCGTGTATCTTATTCCCTTGAACGGCTCAATCTTGAAAAGTCGGGAATGGTAAATAGACAGGCGAGTTTTTTATTATCTTTGATACTGAGGTGCCCCTTCCACGATGCAGCAACAGGCATATTCTAATCAGACAGAGAATCAGGGGTCACCTCTTTTTTTTATCCAAATGTCAGAATACTACTAACTGACATAATCAGGCAACAATATTTTTTTATTGGATTTAAGCACAGAAAAAAGAGGCAAAAAACACCCTTTCGAGCCGCTCTGTGTCTTCAATTGTGTATTCAATTAAAAAAGGCAGTCACTTTTTTATTTCGTAACTGCCTCATTTTCTGAGTGATCCCGACAGGACTCAAACCTGTAACCTTCTGATCCGTAGTCAGATGCTCTATTCAATTAAGCTACGGGACCTTTCGCGGTGCAAATATATAATAATTTCCCTTTGGCTATTCAATAAAACCAAACAATAGCGCTGCATGTTGTACATGAAAATCTGCCTGATTATCAGGAGTGGGGTTTTCAGGATGAATATCCCAATATATTGGTTACGTGACTATTAAATGAAAATTTCTAACCCGTTGCAGGTTTTGTTAAATGGTTAAGGTAAAAACGGTAGAGCCGGGTGATGAAACTGTCTCAATACTTCCCCCGTGATTTTTCATAATCTGCCTTGAAAGGCTCAATCCAATACCGGATCCATTCTCTTTGGTAGTGAAAAATGGGATAAAGATCTGTTCCATTATTTCTGGAGGAATCCCCGGGCCATTATCGATCACCTCTATTTCGCAACGTCCGTTTTGCGAGTAATGCGCCCGTACAGAGATATGCGGGTTTGCAACATCTTTGACTGCATACATGGCATTCTTAATCAGATTGATCAATACCTGTGACAGTTGCGCTTCATCCGCTTCAACGCTGATGTCAGGCGTTCCGGTTTCGACGTTGATGTCAGACGTTCCGGTTTCTACACTGAATTGAATACGTTGAAAATCAGGCTCATTTTCCAGCAACAGCAGCAAATGCTCTATCAGATTCCTCAGATCAATATGTTTTAACACCGGTTTTGAGAGTCTTGTAAGTTTACGATAAGATTCAACAAACCTGATCAGGCCTATACCGCGTTCGTTGATTACTTCCAGCCCTTTTACAGTGTTGGCAACAGTTGTTTTATCAACCGGCTTTTCGGGTGGGATGAAGTAATTCAAAAGCGTTTCGCTGAGCGAAGTAATTGGGGTAATGGAATTCATTATCTCGTGCGAGAGCACACGAATAAGTTTTTGCCATGATTCTAATTCTTTGGCATCCAGTTCATTACTAATATCATGAATAGAAATGATCCGAAGTGTTTTTTTGTGATCTTTGAACGTGGTTGCCTGTAATGAGAGGTGCCTGATAGTGTTATGGTGTGTTGTTTTTACAAACTGATGTGTGCTTTCTTCTTTCAGCAATAAAAAGGCCTGGTGAAGGTTTGGGTCAACCCGCTTCAATTGTTCGATATGTGTCAGTGATTGATAATTAAGGAGCTTTTTTGCTGATGAGTTGGCCTGAAGGATGTTGCCGTTTTCATTTATCACCACAATTCCCGTGGCCACCTGTTCAAGCAATGTACCGTAATATTGCTCCTGTTCACGATTTCTCAGCTTTACATCCTGTATAAGCCGGTTCACACGATTAAGACTGGTGTTCAACTCTTTAGTGGACCTGTGTTGTATCGTTTCGGAAAAGTACAGCGTGGAGTCTTCATTTTCAACAGCATTAAAAAAATAGGAGATTTTTTCCGGAACACGGTTAAAGATGCGAATAATGGCAAGTGCTAACCACACGATAACTGCCAGCGGTAAAACCGTGTACCACAATGATATTCTCGCTAACAGAAACAGTGTTCCCGAGAGCAGAATCAAAAGGATGATATAGAGGGTTATTCGGAGATTAGGATTACGATGATTCATGGTTGTCAGGGTTATTGGAGCGGGCAGTAGAAGATGTTATTCCGTGTGTAAAATCAAACCGGATATCTGTTCCTGTGCTTACTGGCACTGAAGGCTTCTTAAAGCTGGCCGGCAAATCCATCACAATTGGTATTTTTTGATCTTATTATAGAGCGTTTGCCGTGTAATGCCCAGTTCTGCGGCAACGGCACTCAGATTTCCATTGTTCTTCCGGATGCTTGATGCAATCATACTGCGTTCCATCTCTTCCAATGTCCGGACAACAGTATTGGCTGGTGTATGGCTGTTTGAAAAGAAGAAATCATTTAAGGTGAGCGTATCGCCTTCACCCAGGATAACAGCTTTTTCTATGGTGTGTTGCAATTCGCGAACATTACCTGGCCACGAGTATTGTTTCATTTTGTTCAACACCTCACCGCTCAGTTTAAGTGTGTTCTTTTTGTATTTGGCACAATATATTTTCAGAAAAAAATCGGCTAACAGCGGAATGTCAGCCACCCGCTCACGCAGCGGGGGTATTTCTATCTGAATGGTATTGATGCGATACAATAAATCTTCGCGAAATTTACCCTCTTTCACCAACGTGTGCAGATTGGTATTGGTGGCGCAGACCAGCCTGATATCAATAGGGATTCTTTTGTTCGATCCCACTTTTACGATTTCGCGGTTTTGCAGGGCAGCCAACAGTTTCGCCTGAAGGGGGAATGACAGATTGGCGATCTCATCCATAAAGAGTGTACTGCCTTTTGCTGCTTCAAACTTGCCAGCACGCTCCTCTTTGGCATCGGTAAACGCGCCTTTCACATGCCCGAACAACTCACTCTCAAACAGTGTTTCAGAGAGAGAACCCATATCGACGTGCACCATGACTTCATTTGCCCGCAACGATTGTCTGTGAAGTTCACGGGCAATAACCTCCTTGCCGGTACCGTTTTCGCCTGTTATTAATACGTTGGCATCAGTCTTTGCCACCTTTGCCACAATATCAAGAACTTCGCGAAATGAAGCCGATTCTCCGATAATGACAGTGCCTCCCTTTTTTACCGCTGTTTTCAGATTTCGCTCCTTTTCCTTGAGTGACTTCACCTCCTTGCGGGAGTTCCTGAACCGGATGGCAGCCTGTATGGTTGCCAGCAGTTTACTGTTCTCCCACGGTTTCAATACAAAATCAAATGCACCTTCCTTCACCGCGCGTACAGCCAGTTCAACATCTCCGAAGGCGGTAATCATAATAACAGAATGATTCGCATCATATTCCAGAATACGTTTCAGCCAATACAAACCTTCATTCCCCGTGTTGATACCCGCTGAAAAATTCATGTCAAGCAAAATCGCATCAAAATGCCCTGTTTCAATCAATGAGGGAATTTCATTAGGATTGGGTGATGTGACCACCTCCTGGCAAAGAGGCTGCAACAACAGCTCCAGCGCGCTAAGTACACTCTTGTTGTCGTCAATAATTAGAATACGGCTGTTTTTCATCTCACTTATATCAAACTCCAAACACTATTTTGGAAACACTTCTGTCCGGTAAAATTAATTAACCGTGTCAGAATTTGAAAACCAGGATCCATCATACCGCCTCCTGAATAGCGACTTAAGGCTAAGCAGGGGATCAATTCGATGACCTGGGCATCTCTCTGCAAGACAAATCCACTGATAACTCTTCTGACGGGTCATACTATTGAAAACCGTTTCACCGGCATAGGTAATATTTTCCTTTCATGATGTCAAATAAATTGACACCTGCTGTCTGATTTTTTTACAGTTTAATAAAATATATTATGTTCATTATAATGATATTCAGATAAATACAATCCTGGCATTAATTCTGTCCTTATTCTTGTGAATAATGAGTCAACGATATGAGGCATGCTTTCTTTACACTTCTTTTTCTTTCAGCAATCAGCGCTGTAACTGTTGCACAGGAGATGGACCTGAGCCAATGCATCCGGTATGCACTGGAAAACAACCTTGCTTACGCGAATAAAAATATCGGGGCAGATATTGCTGATGAACAATACAGGCAAACGAAGCGCGATTTTTTGCCGTCACTTTATGCCGGGAGTTCAGCCAATAAGCGATATGGGCGTTCCATTGACCCAACTACCAATACCTTTATTACTCAGGACTTCTTTTCGATGAATTTTTACCTTGATTCACAATTGGATCTGTTTCGCGGTTTTACACGCGTGAACTCGGCAAAATTTCAGAAACTGCAATACTTGATAAACAGGGAAGAGGCAAAACAGCAGGAAATGGCAATTGCTTTTGAAGTAATGAACAAGTATTATGATGTGCTCTATTTTAACAAACTGCAGACTATTGTCCATGAACAGGTGGAGCTCACTGCTCTTAATTTACAGAAAACGCAAAAAATGATAACACTTGGATTACAGGCCGAATCAGATCTGCTGGAGATGAAGGCTCAGGAATCCAGTGAATTACATAATCTTACCCTGGTCCAAAATCAATATGAACAGGCCTTGCTCGCTCTTAAAAATCTGATGCATTATCCGCTTGATGATGACCTGGAGATCAAAGACGGGGAATTTCAGGATTCAGCAGATAGTTTTTTCTCGCCGGATGAAGTTTACCTGATAGCTTTAGGGCATATGCCCTCTGTGCAGAGCGCCAATCTTAATGCAGAAGCATCACTGAAGCAGTTTAATCTCGCACGCGGGAGTTTAATGCCACAACTCTCGCTGGGGGCCGGTCTTTATTCAAATTATGCAGATTCAAGAAAAGAAGCTGTTGACCCGAATAATCCTAACAGTGCTATGGTAACCGTTCCGTTTCAGAATCAGTTTTCTCAAAACATGGCACAATCGGTTTACCTGAGTTTGCAAATTCCCATTTTCAATACATGGCGGGGAATGTCAAAGGTGAAGAGAGCACGACTGGAACACACTATGGCACTCAATACTCAACAGGATGAGAAACAGAATCTATACAGGCTTATCAGCGAAGACATTCAGCAGGTGAACGCCCTGCAAAAAGAACGCGATCTGCTTCAGGCAAAAAAAGAGTTGCTGAGAGAAGCATTTGCCGTGTCAGAAAAAAAACTGGAACAAGGCCTGATCAGTGTGCTGGAGTTTTACACTGCCAAGAATCAATTGGCACAGGCCGAGGCCGACTGGATGCGTACCATCCTTCAACTGAATGTAAAAGAACGGACTATCCGCTTTTACATGGGAGAAGAGTACTATTAACCATAGAGTATCATGCTAATAGCCACAAAACCCCCTAATTGCTAATTGTTCATTGTTAATTGCTAATTGAAAAACCATGGATATAAAGATTGAAAAAAAGAAAGGTCTTCA
>Ga0209200_1003031_pt1 | contig 14818 bp, 12 predicted proteins | sample AD_UKC033_MetaG_FD_184406 | JGI IMG/M metagenome (GOLD analysis project Ga0209200, IMG submission 184406) | Active sludge microbial communities of municipal wastewater-treating anaerobic digesters from USA - AD_UKC033_MetaG (SPAdes) (version 2) | ecosystem: Engineered > Bioreactor > Anaerobic >...
CCACCGTGCCGGCCTCGGCCGGGCGGTTGGCGATCACGGTGTTGTAGGCCACCGCGCCGATGCCGCCGGGCATGTAGGTGACGCGCATCGGCGCCTCGAGGTAGCCGTTCTGCAGCGCGCTCTGCACCAGCTTGCAGGTGAGGTCGAAGCCACCGCCGGGCTTGGCCGGGGCGATGCACTCGGGCTTCTCGGGGGCGGCGTGGACCACACCGGCGGCGAGGGTGGCGAGCACCGCGGTGGTGGCGGCGAACAGGGTCTTCTTGAGCAGCATGTTGATCTCCTCCGTATCGGAATGTGTTCGCTGCAGGCGGACGCGTGCCGCCTCGCAGGGTGAGGCGGACGATACGGAGGAGGGCTTTCGATTGGCTTTCAGTGCATTGGGTGGCCGGATGCGTCGATCCGGCTGCCGGTTCGACGCCTTACGGATGCCGCCAGAAGGCGTGCGCCTGGAAACGGCTGTTCAGCCACCACGCGCCTGCCGCCGCCCCGCGCAGCACGTTGCGCGTACCAGCCTGGGATTCGAGCGGGCGCACGACTTCGTCCTGCGCGTTGCGCACCGCCTTCGCGTCGCCGGTCTCCGGCACCACCACGGTGATGTGGCCCGGGCGGTTGAGGTCCACCCGGCGGGCGACGATCACACACACCTGGCCGGCATTGGCCGCCGCCTGCAGCGCGGTGAGCTCGACCTCGCGCTTCCAGCCGAAGGCAGGACCGTGGTCCTCGAGCCAGTCGTAGAGCGAGTTGGCGTTGAGCTCGCGCACCGTGCGGCCGTATTCGACCGCCACCTGGGCGCCCTCGCGCAGCTGCAGCAGGGCGCGGTCGGTCCACCACACCCGCGGCAGATAGACGCCGCACAGGTAGGCAAGATCGGTCGCGTAGATGTTGCAGTAGGTGGTTCCGCCTGCCGGCCGGTAGCGCAGATGGGCGGGGTTGGCGACGGCGAGGTAATCGACGATCGCCGACACCGAGGCCGCCAGGCTCGCCGCGTCGCCGCCAGCACGGACCGGACGGCCGGCTTCGCCGAGCGGATAGGCTCGACCGCCGTCGCGGCGGCGGGTGATGTCGGCACGATCCTGCTGCATGTGTGCCGCAGGAAGGGCAGCGGCCGGAGCCGGGGCGGCGGGCACGGTTGCCGCACCACGGCTGGTCGGCAACGCCTTGAGATAGCGCTCGGCGACCACGCCCTCGCGCAGCAGCCCGCTCAGGGACACACGGATGCGCACCCAGCCGGACTCGCCGGCGGGCCCGAGCACCTGCACCTCCTTGCCCTGGTTGAGCACACCGATCCGCGTGCGATCGGCGACCACTGGCGCGCTGCGCAGCGTGAGCTGGGTGGCGCCGACGCGATGCGAGGGCTGCAGCACCGCGGGCTGCGCGGCGGTGTCCACCGTGCCGGCCGCCGCCAGCTCGCGCAAGGTGCGCTTTGCCGTGCGCAGGAGCTCGAGACGGTGCTCGTATCCGATCAGCCCGCCGTTGATCCGGCGCGTGACCGCGCCGAGGTCGTCGACATCGGCGAGCGCATTCAGCCCGTTGCAATCCCAGTAATACACCGCGGACTCGACCGCGTAGCGCTCCGCCACCCAGTCCGGGTGAGTCACTACGTCGGCACCGCACCATTGCGCGAAGCTGCGGTAGTTGTCCTTGCCCGTGAGCTGGATGAGGCCGCGGCCGCGATAGCGGTAGCCGTCGCCGCTGGACTCCGGGCCGTTGCCCATGCGGCTGGCGTAGACGCGGTTGGCGATGTGCTCGGGCTGGCGTGCGTGGGCCGCCGCCTCGGCGTCGCTGCGGTAATACTTGCGGAAGACCCTGCGCAGACCCTCGGCGGAATAGTTGAGGTTCTCCTCCGTCAGGCGCAGGCCGCCCGATTCGTGCATCACCTGCGCGAGAAAGTGGGCGATGCGCAGCTCGGTGTCGATGCCATGCACCGCCATCGCCGCATTGAGCGCATCGAGGTGGCGATCGGCATGCGCTGGCGAGGCCCCCATCCGGGTGAGCAGTTCGCGCGTGACCAGCATGGCATTCTCCCTGGAAGACGTTCCTGCCTTCACTTAAGCCCATGGAATCGGGGTTGGCAAGACGGATGGGGAAGGCGCGGCTGAGCGTTCGGACAACGGGAGAGGGTCGCGCGAAATTCGGCCATAATCCCCTCATCCCGCTCTCGCGGACGGAGGCGACGCCCATGTTCTTCATGCCCTCGCGCTCGACCCCCAGGGTCGCCACCACCACGCTGTGCATGCTGGCCAGCCTCGTGTTCGCGGGCGGCTGCGATGCCGGCGCGCCCTCCGCTGCTGCGCCGTCCGCAAGCTCCCGGGCGGGAGACACTCACCGGCTCGTGGTGTGCAGCAGCATGGAAGACGCCGACGACACCCGGCTGGTGCTCGGCCTGGCCGCGGACGGACGCCGCGTCACCCGCTTCGAGATCGTCACGCCGGATTTCCTCTGGAACATTCCCGGCCAGCCAGAGACCCCGCGCTTTCCCGCCGGCCAGAGCGATGCCTCGCCCGACCTCGCCGGCGCACTGCGTTTCGAGGCGATCACCGACGCGCATGGCGAGCTGCGCCTGCTCGACTTTGGCGCCCCGGAGCCCGACGCAGTGCAGCTCGAAGGCCTGCGCGGTTCGCTCGCGCTGCACGAGACGTGGCAGAACGATCGCGCCCTGGGTTCGCTGTTCCACGCCGCGACCGGCAACCTGGTGGAGGTCGCGCCGGTGCAGTGCCGGCGCTCCGAGGAGACGCACGCACCGGCGCGGCCGTGACGCAGCACGGAAGACTGCGCGGAGCTTCGCGGCTGCCGCAGCGCCTACAGGCGGCTCCCGGACCCGCGGCGGTTTCTGTAGGAGCGCCGGCAGGCGCGAACACGGCGGTGCAGTTCTGCACGCACGTCGATGGCCGGACCGCCGGGTTCGCAGCTGCCGCAGCTCCCACAGGCGGCTCCGGGACGCGCGACGGTTTCTGTAGGAGCGCCGGCAGGCGCAAAAACGGCGGTGCAGTTCTGCACGCGCGTCGATGGCCGGACCGCCGGGTTCGCAGCTGCCGCAGCTCCCACAGGCGGCTCCGGGACGCGCGGTGGTTTGTGTAGGAGCGCCGGCAGGCGCGAAAACGGCGGCGGAGTTCTGCGCGCGCGTCGATTGCCGGACCGCCGGGTTCGCAGCTGCCGCAGCTCCCACAGGCGGCTCCGGGACGCGCGACGGTTTCTGTAGGAGCGCCGGCAGGCGCGAAAGCGGCCGCTGGAGCACGCCGCGCACTTTGCCCCTAGATCAGCCCGACCCCGCGCAACAGCCATACCCCTGCGCTGGTGGTGAGCAGCGAGCCGAGCGTGGTCAGCGCGATGATGTTGGCCGCCAGCGTGGCGTTGCCGCCCATCGCCCGCACCATCGAATAGCTCGCCGCCGCCGAGGGCGAGGACGCCATCAGCATCAGCACGCCGAGCTCCATGCCGCGGAAGCCCGCCGCCCACGCACCGAGCGTAAACATGAGCGGCATCGCCACCAGCTTGCCGAAGCCGGCCAGCGCGGTGTTGCCGGCTTCGGCCCGCAGGCTGCGGAAATCCAGTGTCGCGCCGGTGCACAGCAGCGCGAGCGGCAGCGTCATGTCGGCGATATAGCCGGCCGACTTCATCGCCACCGCGGGCAGCGGGATCGCGAACGCCGACACCGGCAGCGCGAGCAGGATGCCGAGGATCAGCGGATTGGTGGCGATGCCGCGCAGGACCTTACCCGGACCCTGGCTGCGGTGCAGCGAGCGGCTGAGCGTGATCACCCCGAGGATGTTGACCAGGATCGTCAGCACGCCGACGTAGAGCGAGGCCATCGCCAGCCCCGGCTCGCCGTAAGCGTTGCCGCAGTAGGCCAGGCCCACGACCCCGAAGTTGGAGCGGAAGGCGCCCTGCACCACCACGCCGCGATCGCGCTCCGGATGCACGACGATGCCCGCCACGATCTCCATCAGCAGCCAGATCGCCACCGTCGCCACCAAGCCGTAGACCAGCATGCCGGCGCTCGCCGAGTCCGCCAGCCGCGTGCGCGCGATGTTGACGAAGAGCATGGTCGGCAGGCCGACGACGAACACCAGCCGCGAACCCGCCGCGATGAAGCCCTCGGTGATCAGCCCGACCCGGCGCAGCAGCACGCCGAGGCCGAGCAGCACGAAGATCGGCCCGGTGACGCCGAGGGAGAAATCGAGCAGGGCGAGGAAAGCGGACATCGGCGGTCTTCTTGTTTGGGCGGCGGTATGCGAACCGCCGTCGGGAAAGGGGATGCAATTCAGCGCGGCGGGCGCCCCTCGCCTCCGGCGCCATGTCCGCCCGTGTCCGGTGCCCGCCTCAGGGCCGCAGCACGAACAGCAGCGCCGACAGCGTGCCCACCGACACCAGCGTGGACAGGAACACCGCGGACGCCACCGTGGACTGGCAGGCGCCGTAGCGCTGCGCGAACAGGTAGGGCGTGATGCCCGCCGGCAGCGCCGCCAGCAGCACGCCGGTCGCCACCCACAGCGGCGGTACGTCGAACACCTGGGTGGCGAGCACCCACACGATGAGCGGATGCAGCAAGGTCTTCAGCGTCACCAGCAGCGCCGGCTCGCGCAGGTTGCCGCCGAGGCTGTAGCGCGTCAGCGAGGCGCCGAGCGCGAACAGCGCGCACGGCGTCGCCGCGCTCCCCAGGCCCTTGGCCACCGCGTCGAGCGGGCCGGGGATCTCGATGCCGAGCAGCGCGAAGGCCAGCCCGCAGGACAGGCCCCAGATGATCGGGGTGGCGAGCACGCTCTTCGCCAGCTTCAGCAGCATCGCGCCCCGTGCTTCACCCTTGCCCTGCGCGGCCTCGATCAGCGCGGTGGTGGGCGGCAGCAGCAGCAGGCTGTGGCAGGCGATCATCACGAACAGCGGCAGCGCCGCATCCGGACCGTAGGCGGTCATCACCAGCGGGATGCCGAGCATGCCGGTGTTGGAAAAGCCCCCGCCCAGCCCGAGCACCGCCTGCTCGTCGAGCCGGCGCCCGAACAGCACCCGGCCACCGATCATCGCCAGCGCATATACCCCGAAGGCACCGAGGTAGTACGACAGCAGATAGCCCCAGGGCATCGCGTCCGGCAGCTCGGCCTGCGCGATCGCGCGGAACAGCATCAGCGGCAGCGCGAAGTTGAACACGAACAGCGACAGGCCACGGTTGGCCGCCTCGTCGAAGGCGCCGTGGCGTGCGGCGGCGTAGCCGAGGCCGAGCGTGCCGAAGACCGGCAGGATGATGCCGAAGATGATGTCCACAGAGATCCCTTATTGCAGGCGGGGAGGGCGGCCGTCCCCGTCGTCCTGAGGCCTTGCCCCGAGCCGTGCCTGTTGCGGCCTCAGCCGGCGGCGGCGCGCTCGGCCTCTTCCTGCACCCGTACCAGACGCTCGCGGCTGTTGGAGAGATGGGTGCGCATCGCCGCGCGCGCGGCTTCGGGGTCCTGGCGCCGAATCGCGTTGTAGATGTCCTCGTGCTCGCGATTGACGCGGTACAGGTACTGCGCGAAGTCGTCGCCCGCCAGCTTCGCGGTGTTGACGCGGGCGCGCGGGATGATCGTCTCGCCCAGGTGCTGCATGAAGTCGGCGAAATGCTCGTTGCCGGTGGCGCGCGCGATCGACAGATGGAAGCGGATGTCCGCCGCCACGCAGGCGCGCTGGTCCCCCACCGCGGCCTGGAACTCGTCGAGCGCCGCGCGCATTTCGTCCAGGTTGGCGTCGCTGCGGCGCAGCGCCGCGAGCGAGGCGGCCTCGGTCTCGAGCGCGATGCGCAGTTCGAGGATGGCGATGATGTCGCGCACGGTGCGCAGCGTCGCGGGGTCGATGCGCAGCGTCCCCGGCGCCGCGGCCGCAGCGGCGAGCACGAAGGAGCCGATGCCGTGCCGGGTCTCGACCAGGCCGCCCGCTTGGAGGCGCGAGATCGCCTCGCGCACCACGGTGCGGCTGACCCCCTGCTCGCGCACGATCTCCGACTCGGTCGGGAGCTTGTCGCCGGGCTTGAGCTCGCCGGCCTGGATGCGGCGGGCGAATTCCTCGACGAGGACGTGCGCCAGGCCACGGGCACGGCGTCGCGGGGGCACTGCTTCAGCAAGGCTGGATTCGGGATTCATGTCTTCTCGCGCAAGCGCGCCGTCGTGGCAGGGAACTCGGGTGCGGAACAACACCGCTCCGTTAGCGGTTCCGCATCTGCCAATTGTATGTTGTCTGACTTCTATAGCCAAACCGAAATCACACTCGGCACGCCCTGCTTGTCTGACATCATCGCCAGATGGGTGGCCTAACAAGCTTGGTCATCACACCTCGAAGATTCTGCTTGCGCTGTATTTACCGCACTGCAGCACAGTTTGCACGCGCCTCGAAACGCCTTGATGCTCAAATTTCAGCCAGGATCATGCTGCTATGCAATAAACAAAAGTTCTGTGCCAATCAAAAAAGTGCTTGCCGTGGGCACAATCCATTTATAGGATGTCGTACATCTTAAGTCGCCGCACCGATCCTCAGGAGTCCACCCCATGACCTCTCCCCAGTCCGTCAGCCACGCCCCGGTGGTCACCCGCATGCGCGTCGTGCCGGTCGCCGGCCAGGACAGCATGCTGCTGAACCTGAGCGGCGCGCATGGCCCCTACTTCACCCGCAACATCCTCATCCTCGAAGACAGCGCGGGCAACACCGGCCTGGGCGAGGTGCCCGGCGGCGAGAAGATCCGCCAGACGCTGGAAGACGCGCGCAGCCTCATCGTCGGCCAGCCGACGGGCAACTGGAACGCCATCCTCAACGCCATGCGCCAGCGCTTCGCCGATCGCGACGCCGGCGGCCGCGGCCTGCAGACCTTCGACCTGCGCGTGACCATCCACGCCGTCACCGCGGTCGAGGCCGCGCTGCTCGACCTGCTCGGCCAGCACCTGGGTGTGCCCGTCGCCGCTTTGCTCGGCGAAGGCCAGCAGCGCAGCGAGGTCGAGATGCTCGGCTACCTGTTCTTCGTCGCCGACCGCAACAAGACCGATCTCAAGTACCGCAGCGAACTCGAGGCCGACGACGCCTGGTTCCGCGTGCGCAACGAGGCCGCGATGACCCCCGAAGGCGTCGTGCGCCTGGCCGAAGCCGCACACGCACGCTACGGCTTCAACGACTTCAAGCTCAAGGGCGGCGTGCTGCGCGGCGAGGAAGAGGTCGAAGCCATCCGCGCCCTGCACGAGCGCTTCCCGCAGGCGCGCGTGACGCTCGACCCCAACGGCGGCTGGCTGCTGAAAGACGCGGTGCGTCTGCTGCGCGACCTGCACGGCGTGCTCGCCTACGCGGAAGACCCCTGCGGCGCCGAAGGCGGCTTCTCCGGCCGCGAGGTGATGGCCGAGTTCCGCCGCGCCACCGGGCTCCCGACGGCCACCAACATGGTCGCCACCGACTGGCGCCAGATGGGCCATTCGATCCAGTTGCAGTCGGTGGACATCCCGCTCGCCGACCCGCACTTCTGGACGCTCGCCGGCTCGGTGCGCGTGGCGCAGATCTGCCACGAATGGGGCCTGACGTGGGGCTCGCACTCCAACAACCACTTCGACATCTCGCTGGCGATGTTCACCCACTGCGCCGCCGCCGCGCCGGGCCGCATCACCGCCATCGACACCCACTGGATCTGGCAGGAAGGGACCGAGCGCCTGACCCGCGCGCCGCTGCAGATCGTCGACGGCAAGGTGGCCGTGCCGCAGAAGGGCGGCCTGGGCATCGAGCTCGACGAGGACCAGCTCGAGAAGGCGCACCGCTGCTACCTGGAAAACGGCCTCGGCGCGCGCGACGACGCGGTGGCGATGCAGTACCTGATCCCGGGCTGGACCTTCGACAACAAGCGCCCGTGCATGGTGCGCTGAGCCCTGCCCTTCACCCCGAAACCGCTTCAACGATCACGGAGAACTCACATGAAACTCGGATTCATCGGCCTCGGCATCATGGGCGCACCGATGGCGGGCCACCTGCTCGCCGCCGGCCACGAACTGTTCGCGCAATCCTTTGGCGGCGTGCCCGCGCAACTGCAGGAGCAAGGCGCCAAGGTGTGCTCCAACGCCCGTGAAGTCGCGCAGCAGGCCGACATCGTGTTCGTCATGGTCCCCGACACCCCGCACGTCGCCGACGTGCTGTTCGGCGCCAACGGCGCGGCCGAAGGCCTGTCCGCCGGCAAGACCGTGGTCGACATGAGCTCGATCTCGCCGATCGCCACCAAGGACTTCGCCCAGCGCATCAACGCGCTGGGCTGCGAGTACCTCGACGCCCCGGTCTCCGGCGGCGAGGTCGGCGCCAAGGCCGCCAGCCTGACCATCATGGTCGGCGGCAGCGAGGCCAGCTTCGCCAAGGTCAAGCCGCTGTTCGAACTCATGGGCAAGAACATCACCCTGGTCGGTGGCAACGGCGACGGCCAGACCTGCAAGGTGGCCAACCAGATCATCGTCGCGCTCAACATCGAGGCCGTCGGCGAGGCGCTGCTGTTCGCCTCCAAGGCCGGCGCCGACCCCGCCAAGGTGCGCCAGGCGCTGATGGGCGGCTTCGCCTCCTCGCGCATCCTCGAGGTGCACGGCGAGCGCATGATCAATCGCACCTTCAACCCCGGCTTCCGCATCGAGCTGCACCAGAAGGACCTCAACTTGGCCCTAGAAGGCGCGCGCGCGCTCGGCCTGTCGCTGCCGCACACCGCCAGCGCGCTGCAGCTGATGAATGCCTGCGCGGCCCACGGCGGCGCCGGCTGGGACCACTCCGGCCTGGTGCAGGCGCTCGAGATCGCCGCCAACCACAAGATCGCCGGCAACTGAGCCGCGCCCGATCCCTCCGCTCTCCCACGGCGGGCGCCGTGGATGACGCAAGTCGCCGCAGTGCCCGCCACCTTTTTGCCTAGCGCATCGGAAACGACCATGGACCTGCCCATCAACCGTTTCAAGCACGCCATCCAGTCCGGCCAGAAGCAGATCGGCCTGTGGTCGCACCTGTGCAGCAACATCAGCACCGAGATCCTCGCCCACTGTGGCTACGACTGGCTGCTGCTCGACATGGAGCACTCGCCCAACGAGGTCGGCACCATCCTGTCGCAGCTGCAGGCGATGAACGGCGGCAGCGCCACGGCGATCATCCGTCCCTACTGGAACGACATGGTGCTGTTCAAGCGCCTGCTCGACATCGGCGTGCAGACCCTGCTCGTGCCCTACGTGCAGACCGAGGAAGAGGCGCGCAACGCGGTCGCCTACACGCGCTACCCGAACCGCGGCGTGCGCGGCTACGCCGGCGCCCCGCGCGCCTCCAACTACGGCCGCATCAAGGACTACGCCCAACGCTGCGAGGACGAGATCTGCGTGCTGGTGCAGGTGGAGACCGTCGAGGGCCTGAAGAACATCGAGGCCATCGCCAGCGTGGAAGGCATCGACGGCGTCTTCATCGGCCCGGGCGACCTCTCGGCCGCGCTCGGCCACCTCGGCAACCCCAAGCACCCCGAGGTGCTGGCCGCGATCGAAGACGCCATCCGCCGCATCCAGGCCTGCGGCAAGGCCGCCGGCATCCTCACCGGCGACGAGACGCTGGCGAAGCGCTACGTCGAGCTCGGCTGCCTGTTCGTCGCCGTCGGCGCCGACCAGAACGTGCTGCGCGACGGCGCGCAGGCGCTGGTGCAGCGCTTCAAGGCCTGATCGGCCGCGGCCACCGACCACCCGGACGAGGAAACCGACCGCCATGACCGACACTCCGCACACCACCAGCCCGATCGTCACCGAGATGCAGGTCATCCCGGTGGCCGGCCACGACGGCATGCTGCTCAACCTGTGCGGCGCGCATGCGCCCTGGTTCACCCGCAATCTCGTCATCCTGCGCGACAACGCCGGCCGCACCGGCGTCGGCGAGGTGCCGGGCGGCGAAGGCATCCTGCGCACGCTCGAGCGTAGCCGCGCGCTGGTCGTCGGCACCCAGGTGGGGCGCTACAACCGCACGCTCAACACCCTCCGCCAGGCGATCGCCGGCGGTGGCGACGGCATGCCGCAGCGCACCGTGCACCAGGTGAGCTCGGAAGCCGAAGCCCGCGTGCTCAAGCAGCCGCACGAGATCAACCTGCGCCTGGACAACGTGCTCACCGCGGTCGAGGCCGCGCTGCTCGACCTGCTCGGCCAGCACCTCGGCGTGCCGGTGGCGGAGCTGCTCGGCAGCGGCCAGCAGCGCGCGCGCGCCCCGATGCTCGCCTACCTGTTCTACATCGGCGACCGCGGCCGCACCGACCTGCCCTACCTGTCCGGCGACGAGGCCGACGCGCCGCGCGACCACGACTGGTACCGCACCCGCCACCTCGAGGCGGTCACGCCCGAGACCATCGCCCGCCAGGCCGCATCCGCCGCCGACCGCTATGGCTTCCGCGACTTCAAGTTGAAGGGCGGCGTCATGCACGGCAGCGAGGAGATGGAAGCGGTGGCCGCGATCAAGGCCCGCTTCCCCGACGCCCGCGTCACCCTCGACCCCAACGGCGCCTGGTCGCTGGCCGAGGCGATTGCGCTGTGCAAGGGCCAGGGCCATATCCTGGCCTATGCCGAAGATCCCTGCGGGCCGGAGAACGGCTTCTCGGGGCGCGAGGTCATGGCCGAGTTCCGCCGCGCCACCGGCATCCCCACCGCCACCAACATGGTCGCCACCGACTGGCGCCAGATGGGGCATTCGGTGCGCCTCGACGCGGTCGACATCCCGCTCGCCGACCCGCACTTCTGGACCATGCAGGGTTCGGTGCGGCTGGCGCAGCTTTGCGAGGCCTGGGGCCTGACCTGGGGCTCGCACTCGAACAACCACTTCGACATCTCGCTGGCGATGTTCACCCACTGCGCCGCCGCCGCGCCCGGGCGCATCACCGCCATCGACACCCACTGGATCTGGCAGGAGGGCACCGAGCGCCTGACCCGCGAGCCGCTGCAGATCGTCGGCGGCGAGGTCGCCGTGCCGGATCGCCCGGGCCTGGGCATCGAGCCCGACATGGACCGCATCCTGCAGGCCCACGAACTCTACAAGAAGGTCGGCACCGGCGCCCGGGACGACGCCATGGCCATGCAGTACCTCGTCCCCGGCTGGAAGTACGACCCCAAGCAACCCAGTCTCGGCCGCCAGCACGGCTGATTCCCATCGCAGCACCGACGCACAACAGGAAGGAGATCGACATCATGTTCAAGAAACTGCTCACCCGCACCCTCGTCACTGCGATGGTCGCAGCCACCGCCTCGACCGCGTTCGCAGCCGACGCCACCAACTGGCCGACGCGCCCGATCCAGGTCGTGGTCCCGGCCGGCGCCGGTGGCGACACCGACTTCAACGCCCGCACCATGGCCAAGTACTTCTCCCAGATCACCGGCAAGTCGATGGTCGTCACCAACATGGGTGGCGGCGGCGGCACCATCGCGGTCTCGCACGTGCAGGGCAGCAACCCCGACGGCAACACCATCTTCTTCGGTCACACCGGGCAGCTGGTGGTGAACGAAGTCGCCGGCCTCGCCGACTACAGCTACGACGTGCTCGACATCGCCTGCATCGCTGCGGTCGACAAGGGGGCGGTCTTCGTCAGCAGCAAGGCCTCGGGCATCAAGGATGTCAAGGATCTGGTCGACAAGGCCAAGGCCGCGCCCGGCACCGTGGTGTATGGCACCGAGATGGGCGGCTTCTCGCATCTGCAGGGCCTGATGTTCGAGAAGCTCGCAGGCGTGAAGCTGAAGTTCGTCGACAGCGGCTCGGCGGCGGAAAAGGTCACCTCGCTGCTCGGCGGCCGCGCCGATCTGGGTGCGATCAGCTTCGGCGTGGTGCAGGACTACGTGGCCAAGGGCGACATGGTCGCGATCGCCCAGCCCAACGCCGAGCGCAACGCGCTGTTGGGCGAGATCAAGACCTTCCGCGAGCAAGGCGTCGACATGGTGATGGACAAGCCCTACATCATCGCCTTCCCGAAGGGCACCGACCCGGCGATCGTCGCCAAGATGTCCTCGATCATGAAGCAGATCACCGAGAAGCCCGAGTACGCGCAGGACCTGGAGAAGGCCTACAAGCAGCCGGTGAGCTTCCACGGCACGGCCGAGGCGCTCGAGATCCTCAAGCAGACCCGCCAGAACTACATGCAGTACAAGGACGTGCTGCGCCAGTCCGGCAAGTAAACCCGTCGCTGCGGGCCGCCACCGCGGGTGGCGGCCCGTTCCGCTGACGTTCTCCCCTCCAAGGAACGACCATGGATCGCGCCAATAAAAGGGAACTGGTGATCGGTGCGGCGATGCTCGCCACCGGCGTCATCTACCTCCTCCTCACCGCCAACCTGCCGCGCAAGGCTTTCATCGACGCCGCTTTCGTGCCCTACCTGCTCGCGGCCGGCATGTGTCTGCTCGGCGCACTCCAGTTGATCGCCGCATGGCGACAGCCCCCCAGGGAAGACGGCGTCGCGCCAGCCGAGGCCGGCCCCGACTACCTGACCGTCGGCAAGACCCTCGGCCTCATCGTCGGCTACATCGCGGTGCTCCAGTGGCTGGGTTTCCCGATCGCCACCGTGGCCTACCTCTACCTGCAGTTCCTGGTGCTGACGCCGCACGACCATCGGGTATCGCACGGACGCTACCTGCTGATCGCGCTGTGCGCATCGGTGTTCATCTACGTCGTGTTCCGCCACGGCTTCGACCTCCTGCTGCCCGCGGGACTGCTCGATTTCATCGAATGAGGAGGGACGAGACATGTTCGAACTTCTGTTGAGCGGCTTCGGCGCCGTCTTCTCGCTGAACATCCTGGTCCTCGTCACCGTTGGCGTGGCGGTCGGCATCGTGTTCGGCGCGGTTCCCGGCCTGACCGCGGTGATGGCGATCGCGCTGTGCCTGCCGCTCACCTTCACGATGGGGCCCGCTGCCGGCCTGTCGCTGCTGGTGGCGCTCTACATCGGCGCCACCTCGGGCGGCCTGATCTCCGCCATCCTGCTCAAGATTCCCGGCACCCCGTCCTCGATCGCCACCACCTTCGACGGCGGCCCGATGATGGACAAGGGCGAGGGCATCAAGGCGCTCGGCGTCGGTGTGGTGTTCTCCTTCCTCGGCACCATCTTCAGCATCGCCGCGCTGATCTTCATCGCGCCCTGGCTCGCCAAGGTGGCGCTGAGCTTCGGCCCGCACGAATACTTCGGCATCGCCATCTTCTCGCTGACCCTGATCGCCACGCTTTCGACCGGCTCGATGCTGAAGGGGCTGTTCGCCGGCGCCATCGGCTTCGCCATCTCCACCGTCGGCATCGCCCCGGTGGATGCGGTGCGCCGCTTCACCTTCGGCATCCCCAACCTCAACAGCGGCTTCGACCTGCTGGTCGTGCTGGTCGGGGTGTTCGCAATCTCCGAGATCATCAAGGTCGCCGAGGAGGTGCGCCGCGAGCAGAAGACCGCCGTCGGCCAGGTCAGCATGCGCAGCATCAAGGGCTTCGGCTTCTCGATGAAGGAATTCTTCGAGCAGATCCCCAACGCCTTCCGCTCGGCGCTGATCGGCCTGGGCATCGGCATCCTGCCCGGCATCGGCGGCGGCACCTCGAACATCGTCGCCTACATCGCGGCCAAGAAGCGCTCGAAGCATCCCGAGAAGTTCGGCAAGGGCTGCATCGACGGCATCGTCGCCCCGGAAACCGCCAACAACGCCGGCATCGGCGGCGCGATGATCCCGCTGCTCACCCTCGGCATCCCGGGCGACGCGGTCACCGCGATCCTGCTCGGCGGCTTCATGATCCACGGCATCCAGCCCGGCCCGATGCTCTTCGTCAGCCAGGGCGAGCTGGTCTACACGATCTTCGCCGCGCTGATCCTGGCCTCGGTGCTGATGCTGATCCTGGAGTTCTGGGGCCTGCGCATCTTCGTCAAGCTGCTCGCGGTGCCCAAGCACATCCTGCTGCCGATCATCATGGTGCTGTGCGTGGTCGGTGCGTTCGGGCTGTCGAGCCGCATCTTCGACGTGTGGTCCATCGTCGTCTTCGGCCTGCTCGGCTACGGCTTCGTCAAGGGCGGCATCCCGGCGGCACCCTTCATCATCGGCTTCATCCTGGGGCCGATGGCGGAGACCAACTTCCGCCGCGGGCTGATGCTGTCGGACGGCAATTTCATGGGCTTCCTGACCTCGCCGATCGCCGGCAGCTTCCTCGGCCTGGCCGCGCTGGTGATCGTGTGGCAGGTGTGGGGCGCGTTCCGCGACAAGCCCAGCAAGACTGCCGAGATCCTGCGCGCCTGAGCGGTCCCGCCGACGCCGCACCCCTGCACCGCCACCCGTCACCGATGGAGCACCCGCCCATGTCCGGCACCGCCGCTGCACGACCGATCACGATCCGCATGCATCCGGCGGACAACGTCGCCATCGTCGCCAACGATGGCGGCCTGCCCGCCGGGACCGTGCTGCCCGACGGCCTGGTGCTGCGCGAGCACGTGCCGCAGGGCCACAAGCTGGCGCTGGTCGCCCTTGCCGCCGGCGAGGCCGTGCGCCGCTACGACGTCGCCATCGGCTACGCGCTGCAGGACATCGCGGCCGGGAGCTGGGTGCACGAGCGCTTGCTGCGCCTGCCCGCGGCGCGCGCGCTCGAGGGCCTGCCGATCGCGACCAAAAGGCTCGCGCCATTGCCGCCGCTCGAGGGCTACAGCTTCGAGGGCTACCGCAACCCGGATGGCTCGGTCGGCACGCGCAACATCCTCGCCATCACCACCACCGTTCAGTGCGTGGCCGGCGTGCTCGACTTCGCGGTTCGGCGCATCAAGGCCGAGCTGCTGCCGAAGTACCCGCACGTGGACGACGTCGTCGGTCTGGAACACGGCTACGGCTGCGGCGTGGCGATCGAT
>Ga0209200_1003032_pt1 | contig 14818 bp, 9 predicted proteins | sample AD_UKC033_MetaG_FD_184406 | JGI IMG/M metagenome (GOLD analysis project Ga0209200, IMG submission 184406) | Active sludge microbial communities of municipal wastewater-treating anaerobic digesters from USA - AD_UKC033_MetaG (SPAdes) (version 2) | ecosystem: Engineered > Bioreactor > Anaerobic >...
CCCCCCGATCCGGCTAAAGCCTCGACTCCGCGCCACATCCTCCGCCCCTTTGCGCTCTTTGCGCCTTGGCGTGCGAAAGCTCCCCCCGACCCGGCTAAAGCCTCGACTCCGCGCCACATCCTCCGCCCCTTTGCGCTCTTTGCGCCTTGGCGTGCGACACCCCCCCCGACCCGGCTAAAGCCTCGACTCCGCGCCACATCCTCCGCCCCTTTGCGTCCTTTGCGCCTTGGCGTGAGAACACCTATAATCAGGTCAAGCGAACCATTGCTCTCACCAACCCTCCCGGAGGCGCATCGATGAACGACTACGAAACCCTCTTGCAGGCCATCGAACAGCTTTGGCCGGAGCTGCCGGCGCTGATCGGCGCCGACTGGCCGCAGCTCGCGGCGCAGCTTGCGCCGCTGTTGGCCCAGATTCGCAGCGACCCGGCCAACGGGGCCGTCCCCGCCGCCCAGATCATGATGCTTTTCGCCCCCCATGACGAAGCCCGCATCCGGTTGATAATGACCAGGCAGGATCTGCAAGAGGCCGCAGAGCGGGAGGTCATCAAGGGCTTCACCTTCGGCGTGACGCAGCCCGCCGCGCCGGCCTTGGTCACCCGCTACACCGACATCGCCTGCCCGCGCCGCGTTTGGCTGGGCGCGCAGCGCATCACGGTGGTGGTGCGCCTGACGGTGAATGCGCCGCAGGCCAGCGCGTCGCTGCAGACGCTGACGCTGGACCCGGCCCAGCCGGTGCAAGTCAGGCTGACCGCGCCCAACTTCATCCTGCTCAGCCCGCCGCTGCAGCCCATCGAAATCCTGCCGCAGGCCGACAGCGCGCCGGTGGTCTTCGATCTGCGCCCCGACGTGGTCGGTCACACCACACTGACCTTCGACTTCGCCCAGGGCAACCAGCCGGTGGGGACGGCCACGGTCCCGGTGGAGATCACAGCCTACCAGGTGATCGAGGGGGACGAGCCGCGGCCGGCCCACAGCCTCACCTTCCAGCCTGGCCTGACGCCCCCCGACCTGGTGCTGCAAATCGCGTTGGAGAAGGACGCGCTGGTCTTTACCCTGCTGCGTGAGGGGGGCGCCTGGTGGCGCACCTTCCCGCCCGTCCCCTTGCAGCAAGGCTCGGCCTCCTTCGCCATCGACCTTTACCGCTCCATCGCCAACCTGGTGGACGCCGAAGACCCCACCGTGCAGGCGGTGCTGGGCACGCGCCTGACCATCCCGGCCGAGGATGTGGATCGCCGGATGAAAAAGCTGGGGCAGAACCTGTGGGCAATGTTGTTGCCCGACGAGCTGAAGGCGCTCTACGCGGCCGAGCGCGCGGCCTGGGCCAACAAGACGCTGCTGATCCTCTCCGACGAGCCGCACCTGCCCTGGGAGCTGGTCTGGCCCTACGATTCGGCCGGCCAGTGGAGCGACGACGCGCCCTGGTGCGGCACGCTGCTGATGACCCGCTGGCTGCGCAAGGATGGCCGCGGCAACGGCAACGAAATGCCCCCCGGCGCGCTGTCGCTGAGCCGGCTAGTCGTGCTGGCCCCCGCCTATTCGCTGCTCTCCAACCTGGAGGGCGCGCAGCGGGAGCGAGATGAGTTGGTGGACCTGGCGGTCAGCTACGGGGTGCAGGCCGTCAGCCCCGCCGAGCCCACCTGGGGCGGGGTGCTGGATCTGCTGGAAGGAGGCGACTACGACTGGCTGCACGCCGCGGCCCACGGCAACTTCCATGCCGCGTCCCCCGATGGCGACTCGGCGCTCTGGCTGGCGCACGACCGGGCGTTGACCCCGCAGGACCTGGCAGGCCCGGAAATCGCGGCCCATCTGATGGCTGTTCGTCCCGGCTTCTTCTTCAACGCCTGCCAGGTCGGCCGCCAGGGCTGGGCCCTGACCCGCATCGGCGGCTTCGCCAACCGCTTGATCGGCGCGGGTGCGGGCCTCTTCATCGCGCCGCTGTGGGAGGTGCTGGACGACAGCGCGCTGGCCTTTGCCCGTGAGTTCTACAGCGCGCTGCTGGACCAGAAGACCGTGGCCGACGCCGCCCGCAGCGCCCGGCTGGCCATCCGCGCCGCGGGCGATCCCACCTGGCTGGCCTACACCGTCTACGCCCATCCCAACGCGCGGCTAAGACGGGAGAATGCGCCCGGTTGACCGCGCCGCCGCCAGCGTCATATCAGCCGCCAACAGCGCGATCATCCAGGGCACATAGCGCATGAACCGGTCGAGAAGATCGCTGTCGACGTCCACTCGCTCTCCCACACCGCCAGACGGCCCTGCGAATCCAACAGCGCGATGACCACAGTCGTTTCGGCGCCCAAAGGGCGGCGCGAGTCGTCGCTGCCAAGAAGGACACATCGTGGATGCCTCAACCCGTGATAGAATGCGACATATTCTCGTGGACTTCGATCCTGCGGCCCAGATTGGTTTTGTCGCCTTGGCGCGCTTGCAGCGCGAGCTCGCCGAACTGCTGGGCAGACCAGTCGACCTCGTGCCCAGTTCTGGGCTGAAACCGGTCATCCGCGATCAGATCCTGGCCAGCGCGGAGGAGATCTATGCGGCCTGAAAGACTCTACCTGCGAAGTGACGACCTTAGTCCTCGTGCGGCAACGACCATGTTGGCCAAGCTGACAAGGATGGCCAGCGCTCGCAGCGTGGCCGGTTCCCATCCGCCAACAACAAAAAAGACGGCTTGCTTTAGAAGCAAGCCGTCTTTTTTGGTCAATCAAGGTGACCCACTCAGGACTTGAACCTGAAACCCGCTGATTAAGAGTCAGCTGCTCTGCCAATTGAGCTAGTGGGCCAGCACTTGCCGATTATATGCGGTCACGGGCGCATTGTCAAATCACGCCCCCCTTTGGCCCTCGGAAACCCCAGGCTGGGCCGATCAAAAAAGCCCCCGTCCGACCGGGACGGGGGCTTGAGCGCGGCGAATAGAGGTCGCTATTTCTCTTCCTCGCGTTCCTTCTTGGCAGCTTCGATCACGGCGATGGCGATGTTGCCGGGCACCACGGCGTAGTGCGACGGCTCGATGCTGTAGATGCCGCGCCCCTGGGTCATCGAGCGCAGGTCGGCCGCATAGCGCTGCATCTCGGCCAACGGCGCCTGCGCCTCGACCACGCTCTTGCCACGCTCCTGGCCGATGCCCTGCACCACGCCGCGCCGGGTGTTCAGATCGCCCATGATGTCGCCCACGTAGGTGTCGGGCACCACGACCTTGACCTGCACGATGGGCTCCAGCAGCACCGGGCCGGCCTTCTCGAAGGCAGCCTTGAAGGCCTCGCGGCCGGCGATCTGGAAGGCGATGTCCTTGGAGTCCACCGGGTGCATCTTGCCGTCGTAGATCTCAGCCCGCACATCCACCACCGGATAGCCGGCGATGACCCCCTGCTCCAACACCGAGCGGATGCCCTTTTCGATGGAGGGGAAGAAGGAGCTGGAGATGGAGCCGCCGAAGATGCGGTCGGTGCTGTACTCGAAGCCCGCGCCCCGCTCCAACGGCTTGACCTCCATGTGTACCTCGCCGAACTGGCCCGCGCCGCCGGTCTGCTTCTTGTGGCGGTACTGCTCGGCCCCGCTCTTGGTGACGGTCTCCTTGTAGGGCACCTTGGGCACGTGGGTCTCGATGCCCACGCCGAATTTCTCCTGCAAGGCATGCACCGCCACGTCCACGTGGGTATCGCCCATGCCGGAAAGGATGGTCTGGCCGGTGCCAGCCTCGAAGCGCCAACGCAGGGTCGGGTCCTGCTCGCCCAGGCGGGTCAGGGCCGGGCCCATCTTGGCCGAGTCCTGCTGCGTCTTGGGGGAGACGGCCACCTCGAAGAGGGGGCTGGGGTAGTGCGGGGGCGTCACGCTGAACTGGGCGTTGCGGCGGGTCAGGCTGTCGCCGGTGATGGTGTCGCTCAGCTTGGCCACCGCGCCGATGTCGCCCAGCGCCAGCCGCTCGACGTTGATCTGGTCCTTGCCACGCATGACGAAGAGCTGGCCCAGCCGCTCCTCCACGCTGGAGCGGGGGTTGAAGAGGCGACCCTCCTCCATGGCCAGCTCGCCTGAGATGACGCGGAAATAGGTCAGCTTGCCGACGAAGGGGTCAGCCACGGTCTTGAAGGCGAACAACACCAGCGGGCCGGCTGCGTCAGGCGCCAAGGTGACCGTCTCGTCAGCGGCGTTGGTCGCCTCGCTGCCGCGGCCCTGCTGGAAGGTGGGCGCAATCTCGGCCAGAATCGACATCAGCGAACGCACGCCGATGTTGTGGGTGGCGTCGCCAAAGAAGACCGGCACCACGCTGCCCTGGCGGACGGCCACGGCCAGGCCGCTCTTGATCTCCTCAGGGGTCAACTGCTCCCCGTCCAGGAACTTCATGATCAACTCATCATCGTCGCCGGCCGCGGCTTCGGCCAGCGCCATCAGCCCCATCTCCATGTCATCGGCCAGGGCCGCGGGCACGGCTTCTGCCTTGCCGTCGGCGCCCATGGAGGCCTTGCGGCTGAGCAGGTCGATCACTCCCTTGAAATTGGCCTCGGCGCCGACCGGAATCTGCACCGGCACGAAGTTGGCGCCGAAAACGCTGCGCAGCTCGGCAATCACCGTGTCGGGGTTGGCGTTCTCGCGCGCCATCTTGTTGACGTAGACCATGCGGGCCAGCCCGTTGTCCTCGGCGATCTGCCAGGCGACCTCGGTGCCCACCTCGACGCCGGCCACGGCATCGACCACAATCAGCGCCACATCGGCCGCGGCCGCCGCGCTGTGCACCTCGCCCACGAAATCGATGTAGCCCGGCGCGTCCAGGAAGTTCAGCTTGACCCCTTGCCACTCGACCGGCAGCGTGGTCAGACTGATAGAAATGCCGCGCCGCTTCTCCTCGGGGTCATAGTCCGCCACGGTGTTGCCATCCTCGACGCGCCCCATGCGGGTCAGCGCGCCAGAGTCGAAGAGCATGGCCTCAGCCAGCGAGGTCTTGCCTGCGCCGCTGTGTCCCATCAGCGCAATGCTGCGAATACGATCTGCTGCATACTGCTTCATAAGGTATCGAAAATCCTCCTGGATCTGCTGCTTTTTGTGCCTGCGACCAACAGACTACGCCGCCAGCTTCACCCTGCGGGCGATCTGCCGGCGGCAACGGTTATTTTAACCTAAGTTGGGGGGAAGTGTCAAAGACAGCACCTCTCCCCTTGCGCCAGTCTGATGCCCAGGCGCACGGCGCACGGCCGTCAATGAAAGCCGCGGGGCAGGTCACAAGCGGGCGCGCCTTACCCCGCGTATTTGCGCACCATGCCCAGCTCCTGCCCCACCAGCCGCCGCGCCCGGCGCTCGGCCTCCCAGAGGATGCGCTCTTCGTCCAGGGTCAGCAGCCGCTGGGCTTTCATCAGCCAGCGGCCGGCCACCATGACGTGGCTGACGTCGCCGGCCTGCGCGCTGTGCAGCAGGTTGGCAACCAGGTCATGGCGCGGCCGCCAGTGGGGCCGGTCGCAGTTCAGCAGGATCAGATCGGCCAGGTTGCCGGGGACGATCGCGCCGCTGTCGGGCCAGCCCAGCGCCCGCGCCCCGTTCTGCGTCGCCATGCGCAGCGGCAGGTCGCCGGGCATGAGCTGCGGGTCGCCATGGTGCAGCTTCTGGATCAGGCTGGCCAGCCGCGCCTCCTTGAGCATGTTCAGATCGTTGCTGCTGGCCGGCCCGTCGGTGCCCAGCGCCACGTTGACCCCCTGCGCCAGCAGCGCGGGAACGGGGGTGACGCCCATGCCCAGCTTCATGTGGCAGTTGGGGCATTGCACCACGGCGACGCCGCGGCGGGCCAGGATGGCCTGATCGACCGCGTCGACGCAGATGCAGTGCGCGGCGATGGCGGGCACGTCGAAGACGCCGTTGGCCTCCAGCAGCTCCACCGGCGAGCGGTCGTATCGGGCCAGGGAATTGTCCACCTGCTGCTGCGACTCGGCCAGGTGAATGTGGATGCCGACGCCCAGCCGGGCGGCCACGGCGGCGGTGCGGGCCAGGAAGCGCGGCTCGCACATGTAGGGCGAATGCGGGCCCAGCGTCGTGCGGATGCGCCCATCGGCCGCGCCCTGCCAGCGCTGCACGAAATCCACCGTGGCCGGCAGGTCGGCGCCGATGTTGTTCTCCTCGCCGAAGACGCACCAGGCCAGCAAGGCCCGCAGCCCCGCCTGCTCGGCCGCCTGCGCCACGCGGTCCATGTAGAAGTAGTGGTCGGCAAAGGCCACCGTGCCGCCGCGGATCATCTCGGCCGCGGCCAACAGCGCGCCCCAGTAGACGTCCTCATCGGTCAACTGCGACTCCACCACCCAGACCCGCTCGTTGAACCAGCGGTCCAGCGGCAGATCCTCGGCCCAGCCGCGCTCGAAGGTCATGGACGCGTGGGTGTGGGCGTTGACGAAGCCGGGCATCAGCAGATGGTTGGCCGCGTCCAGCGTCTCGTCGGGCTGGAAGTCATCGGGCGCCCGGCCGACCGCGACGATGCGCGGGCCGTCGATGGCCACCGCCGCGTCGCGCAGAATCGTTCCAACCGGGTCCAGGGTGATGATGTCGGCGCGGGTGATGAGGGTTCGTGTCATGGTAACTGGAAAAATGGCTTGGGGAGCGAAGTGGATGGATGGATGAGATACGCGGCTGGCCTTGGCAGCTCCGGAACGCCATCTGATCGGTTCGATCGCTGGCTAAAGACCCGCCAGCCGCGCCGCGATCTCCTGCAAGAGATAGACCACGATCGGCAGCAGCAGGGCGGTGACGAAGCCGCGCACGGTGCTGGGCTGCCACGGCCAGGTCGACAGCTCGGCCACGGTGGCCTGGGCAGCGCGCAGCACGCTGAACGTTTTGTCCAGCTTCTCCGGGTCCTCGATGACGCCGCTGGCCGCTCCGGCGGTCGCCTGTTCCACCGATTGCTTGAGCAGGGAACTGATGTCGCCGGCGATGCTCGCCTTGCGCGCCGCCAGCCGGCGGTGCATTCCCCACAGCGGCCAGACGAACAGGGCCGCCGCCACCACGACCAATACGAAAGTCGGAACCAGCACCGTGCTCATGCGCACCTCGCCTGGCAGCGCCAGCAAGACCAGATACTGGATCAACACGATGCCCAAGGCGGTGCGCGCCGTCAGGCCGGAGAAGCTGTAGAGCGGCTCCGGGTCGAACAGATTGATCTCGCTGGCGGCGGCGTGAATCTGGCTGACCAGCCGCAGTTGGTAGATGACATGGGCGAGGAAGGCGCCTCCGATGCTAAAGCTGATCACACTGAGGATCAACTCCCAACCGGGGATATACGCCAGGAAGGTGCCGAGCTGCAAGCGCACCAGCAGGCCGGCAATGACAACCCACAACAGCGCGCTGGCGGCTTCCAGTCGCAGCGGCGCCACCGTCAGCCGTTGCTCCAGGCGGCGCAGCTGCGCTTCGTCGGCGTTCAGCGTCCGGTTGAAGGTGCGCAGAGCCGTGATGGCGTAGCGGTCCAGGTACTGATGCAACGCCAAAATCCCCACATCCCAGATGACCAGCGGCGCCGGCGCCAGCAAGAGCAGAGGATTGCGCTGACCGCTCAGCCAGCGGCCGGCGGCGCAGAGCAGATAGGCCGCCAGGAAAACGAGAACGAAGAACCCCCAGGGGGGCATCGCCAGCCGCTCCACCCGGCGCGCAAAACGGTCGATGTTCGCCGGGGAATAGGAGGCGTCCAGGTCAAGCGCGGCAAGGTCTGGAGGAGGGGGACCGGTCATGGCGCAATCCATCGGGATGTAGCTGCGGCCAGCGGCGGGTTGGGCGATGCAGCGAATTTTAACACAGGCCCGTCAAAGCGAAAAGTCCGACTTCCCGGAAGAAGTCGGACTTTTCAACAGTCGCAGGATCAGCAGCTCAGGCGGCCTCCGCCTCCAGCGCCTCCGGCGCTTTCAGCTCAGTCGCCGGCTGATGGCCGTTGTTGCTGGGATCCGGCAGCATGGCCGGCTCCAGCGCGGCGTTGAGCACGTCGTCCACCTGCTCGGCAAAGATGAAGGTCATCTCCTGGCGGATGGTCTCGGTCAGGTCGTCCAGGTCCTTCTCGTTGCGATGGGGCAGGATCACCGTGTCCAGCCCGGCCCGCCGCGCGGCCAGCACCTTCTCCTTGACGCCGCCGATGGGCAGCACCTTGCCGCGCAACGTCAGCTCGCCGGTCATGCCCACGTTGGGCTTGACGGTGCGGCCGGTGAGCAGCGAGACCAACGCCACGGCCATGGTCACACCGGCGCTGGGGCCATCCTTGGGCACGGCGCCGGCCGGGATGTGCAGGTGGATGTCGGAATTCTCGAAGAACTCGGAGTCGATGCCCAGCCGGGTGGCGTTGGCCCGCACCCAGCTCAGCGCGGCCTGCGCGCTCTCCTTCATCACGTCGCCCAACTGGCCGGTGATGGTGAAGCCCTTCTTGCCGGCCATCTTCGTCGCCTCCAGGAAGAGGATGTCGCCGCCGGTCATGGTCCAGGCCAGGCCAGTGGCCACGCCGGGGATCTCCGTGCGCTCGGCCACCTCGTCGAAGTATTTGGGCTTTTTCAGGTAGTCCACCAGGTTGTCGGCCGTGATCACGTAGGGGCCGCCGCTGCCGTTTTCCGCCACCTTGGTGGCAATCTTGCGACAAATGGCGCCGATGGTGCGCTCCATGTTGCGCACCCCGGCCTCCCTGGTGTAATCGCGCACCAACCGGCGCAGCGCGGCCTCCTCGAAGACGATCTCATCAGGCCGCAGGCCATTCTCACGGATCTGGCGCGGCGCCAGGTAATCCTGGGCGATCTTGACCTTCTCCTCGGTGGTGTAGCTGTGCAGCTCGATGATCTCCATCCGGTCCAGCAGCGGGTCGGGGATGGTGTCCAGCATGTTGGCTGTGGTGATGAACATCACCTGGCTCAGGTCGAAGGGCACGTCCAGATAATGATCGCGGAACTCACGGTTCTGCTCCGGGTCCAGCACCTCCAGCAGGGCTGAGCTGGGGTCGCCGCGGAAGTCGCGGCCCAGCTTGTCCACCTCATCCAGCATGAAGACCGGGTTGCGTGACTCGACGCGGCGCAGGCTTTGGATCACCCGGCCCGGCATGGAGCCGATGTAGGTGCGGCGAAAGCCGCGGATTTCGGCCTCATCGCGGATGCCGCCCAGCGCCAGCCGCACGAACTTGCGGCCCATGGCGCGGGCAATGCTCAGCCCCAGCGAGGTTTTGCCGACGCCGGGCGGGCCAACGAAGCAGAGGATCGCCCCCTCGCGCTCGCGGCGGATCTGATCAGCCTCAGGGATCTCGTCCTGCGGATCGTCCTTGCGCTCCAGCTTCAGCTTGCGCACCGCCAGATACTCCAGGATGCGATCCTTGATGTCGTCCAGGCCGTAGTGATCCTCGTCCAACACCTGGCGGGCATGGACGATGTCCAGATTGTCGTCGGTGCGCTGCTGCCAGGGCAGGCTGACCATCCAGTCGAGGAAGGTCTTGATCACGCTGTACTCCGCGGCCTGGATCGGCATCTTACGCATGCGATCCAGCTCGCGCAGGGCCTCCTTCAAGGCTTCCTCCGGCATGCCGGCCGTGTTGATGCGCTCCTCCATCTCCTTGATCTCGGCCTCTTGCTCGTCCCCTTCGCCCAGCTCCTTCTGGATGGCCTTGAGCTGCTCGCGCAGATAGAAATCGCGCTGCATCTTCTCCATCTCGCCCACGGCCTCAGACTGGATCTTGCGCCCCAGCTCCAGCACCTCCAGCTCCTTGGCCAGCAGCGTGCTCAGCCGGCGCAGCTTCTCGCTGACGCTGTCGATCTCCAGCAGCTCCTGAGCGACGTCGATATCCAGGCGCAGGCTGGAGGCGATCAGATAGACCAGTTGGCGCGCGTCGTCCACGTTCAGCGCGGCCATCTCCAGCTCCTCCGGCAGGTGCGGCACCAGGTTGATCAGTTGGCGGAACTGCTCCTGGGCGTTGCGCGCCAGCGCCTGCAGCTCCACCGTGTCTTCCAGCAGGTCCGGGATCTCCACCACGTCAGCCCGCAGGTAGGGGTGCGTCTGCGAATAGCCCTCGATCTTGATGCGCTCCAGCCCCTGGATGATCAGCCGCACCGTGCCGTCAGGGGCGCGCAACATGCGGTGTACCACCGCCAGGGTGCCCACCGGGAAGATGTCGTCGGGATCGGGCTCCTCCTCCTCCGGGTTCCTGCTGGTGAACAGGCCGATGATGCGCGTCTCAGCCTCGGCCAGCGCCTCGTCGATCAGACGCACCGAACGGGGCTGGCCCACCGTCAACGGCAGCCACATCATGGGGTAGACGACCACCCCCCGCAGCGGCAGGATCGGCAGGTCTTGGGTGCGCGCATCCAGCACGCGCAGGCTCTCAAAAGTCTCTTCTGCGCGCAGGCGCGCGTCGCTCTCTTCTTTGCTGCGGCTTCTGCCAAATAAGGACACCTTTTCTCTCCGTTCTCTTTTCGATAATGCCTGACATCACTGTGCAACCGGTAAGCCGTAACACAAAGCCAAAGGTCGTGGCTGTGAGCGCAGGTCGTGGGCATTATACCATAGGACGCGCCAAGCCAAGGCAACCGCCCATCCGTTGCGTCAAATCTAACACAAGTCTAACGCACAAAACAGCGTCCCAGATCTCCGGCCGAACAGCCCCGCTGCATGAACTTGGCCAAGCCGCCCGCCCCGCGTACAATGACGCCATGAACACACCTTTCAACCTTCCCACCTTTCTCGATGACCTGGCCTCCGGCGAGCCGATCCCCGGCGGCGGCAGCGCCGCCGCGCTGGCCGGCGCGTTGGGCGCCGCGCTGGCGGCCATGGTCGCCAATCTCACCGTCGGTCGTAAACGTTATGTCGATGTCCAGCCCCAGATGGAGGCTGCGCTGGCCGAGGCCGAAACCCTGCGCGGCCGGCTGACCAGCCTGGTGGCCGAGGATGCCCAGGCCTTTGCCCAGGTGCGCGATGCCTACCGCCTGCCCAAGGAGAGCGGCGACGAGCAGGCCGCGCGCAGCGCCGCCATCCAAACCGCCATGAAGGGCGCCAGCCTGACGCCGCTGGCCATCATGCACGCCTGCCTGGCGGTGCTGCGCCTGCTGGAACAGGCCGCCACTCTGGGCAATGTCAACGCCAGCACCGATGGCGCGGTGGGCGCGCTGCTGGCCCGAGCTGGCCTGCTGGGCGGCGCGCTGAACGTGCGCGTCAACCTGGGCAGCATCGACGACCGGGCCTTCATCGACGAGTGCGAGCAGACCGTCGCCGGGCTGCAAGAAGAGGCCGACGCCATCGTCGCCCGCATCCTGGCCATCGTCGAGGCCCGCCTGGCTCCCCTTTGACCCGCGGGCCGGGCTCTCCCGCCCGGCCATGCCCTTCGACCTTGTGCCGCCCGTTCTTCCCAGATCGGGCAGGGACGCGCCGCCATGACCGTCACCACCCTCGAATTCCGCCAGGCCGCGGCCGCGGCCATCGCCGACCCCCGCCTGCAGGGTGCGCTGGAGGGGGCCACGGGCAAATTCCGCAGCGCACGCAGCGCGGCCCTGGCTGAGCTGCCCGACGCCGACGCGCTGCGCGATCACTTCAAGGCGCTGCGTTCGGCCACGCTGGCCCGCCTGGCCGAACATCTGGAGACCTTCGAGCGCAACGCCGCCGCGGCCGGCGCGCAGGTCCACTGGGCGGCCGACGGCGCGGCCGCCTGCCGCATCGTGACCGAGATCGCCCGGCAGCACGGCGTCGCCCTGGCGGCCAAGAGCAAGTCCATGGTCAGCGAGGAGATCCACCTCAACCAGGCGCTGGCCGCGGCCGGCGTCGAGCCGGTGGAGACCGACCTGGGGGAGTGGATCATCCAACTGGCCGGCGACCCGCCCTACCATATCGTCGCGCCGGCGATCCACAAGACCCGCCAACAGGTGGCCGAGCTCTTCTCGGAGCTGACCGGCGAGAGCCTGCCGGCCGACGATATCCCGCGGCTGACGGCTGTGGCCCGCCGCCTGCTGCGCGAGAAATTCCTGGCGGCCGGCCTGGGCATCAGCGGGGGCAACCTGCTGGTGGCCGAAACGGGCAGCGTGGTGCTGGTGACCAACGAGGGCAACGGTCGCATGGTCACCAGCCTGCCGCCGGTGCACGTGGCCGTGGTGGGCATCGAAAAGGTCGCGCCCACCTGGGACGACGCGGCGGCCTGGCTGGCGCTGCTGGCCCGCAGCGCCACCGGCCAGCCCCTTTCCATCTATACCACGGCCATCACCGGGCCGGCGCGGCTGGGCGACCCCGATGGCCCGGCCGAAGTACACGTCATCCTGCTGGACAACGGCCGCAGCGCGCTGTTGGGCGGGACCTTCGAGGAGGCCTTGCAATGCATCCGCTGCAGCGCCTGCCTGAACATCTGCCCCGTCTACCGCGAGGCTGGCGGCCACGCCTATGGCAGCCCCTACAGCGGCCCCATCGGCGCGGTGATCACCCCGCTGCTCTTTGGTCTGGAGGAATACGCCGGCCTGCCCCACGCCAGCACCCTCTGCGGCGCGTGCCTGGATGTCTGCCCGGCCAGAATCGACCTGCCGCGCCTGTTGCTGGCGCTGCGCGCCGAGGAGGTGCGCCGCGGCCTGCTCCCCGCGTCCGAGCGCCTGGCCGAGCGCGCCGTGGCCTGGGGCATGGCCCATCAGCGGCTCTACCAACTGGGCGCGGAGGTTGGCCGGCTGGCGGCCAAACCCTTCACCCACGACGGCTACACCGACCTGCCCCCGCGCCTCAACCCAGCCCAGGAGCGTCGCCTCCCCGGCCTTGCCCCGCGTTCATTTCGAGAGATTTGGCGGTCTGGAGAGCTAGATGAGACATGGCCAACGCCGTTTGACAGCCGCCCCCCGCCATGCTAGAATGCCGCCCAATCGACAACCGTTGCCCCCTCGTACAAGGGATCGACGACGGAGGATAGCTGGCCTCGCACGGCTGATCGTGAGGGCGTCCTGCCCGGCAGGGCTGACATGGACGCCTGATCAAGCAGTCGGCAACGCCAGGCATCGAATGGCTGCTCCTCCGTTCGCGGCACACGCTGATGGAGGTTTTCTTTTGTCCAAAACTTACCACATCCACACCTTCGGCTGCCAGATGAACATGGCCGACAGCGGTCACGTGGCCGCGCAGTTGGAGGCCCTGGGCTACCAACCGGTCTTGCAGGCTGAAACAGCCGACGTGGTGGTCGTCAATACCTGCGTGGTGCGCCAAAGCGCCGAGGACAAGGCCATCGGCAAGCTGGGCGCGCTTCTCCCCATCAAACGCCGCAACCCGGACGCGGTCATCGGCCTGATGGGCTGCATGGTGGGGGTCAAGCCCAGCCCCACGCTGGCCGCGCGCTTCCCCTGGGTGGACGTCTTCATGCCCCCCTCGGAGCCGGGGCCGCTGGTGGGCTATCTCCTGGAGCGCGAGCTGGCGGGCGAGGCCAGGGCGGTGGAGGAGGCCGAGGTGCTGGCCCGCTACGCCTTGCAGGACAACGCCGAGCCGCTGCCGGCCAGCCGCCAGTTGCCCGGCCGCACGCACTCCGTCCTCCAGTCGGTGCGCCACCTGACCCAGGCCAGCGGCGGCCAGTCCCCCGTGGCCGCGCACGTGCCCATCGTCTACGGCTGCTCGCACGCCTGCACCTTCTGCATCATCCCCTTCCGTCGCGGGGTGGAACGCAGTCGCCCGCTGGAGGAGATCGTGGCCGAGGTGCGCGATCTGGTCAGCCAGGGGGTGCGCGAGGTGACGCTGCTGGGCCAGATCGTCGACCGCTATGGCTACGACCTGCCCGGCCAGCGGCCTGATCTGGCCGACCTGCTGCACGCGGTGCATGCGGTGGACGGGCTGTGGCGCATCCGCTTCCTGACCTCACACCCCAACTACATGAGCGATCGCATCCTGCACGCGGTGCGCGACCTGCCCAAGGTCTGCGAGCATGTGGAGGTGCCCATCCAGGCCGGCGACGACCAGGTGCTGGACGCGATGCGCCGCGGCTACAGCAGCGACGATTACCGGCGGCTGGTGCAGCGCGTCCGTGAGACGATCCCCAACGCGGCCGTACACACTGACATCATCGTGGGCTTCCCCGGCGAGAGCGACGCCCAGTTCCAGCGCACTTTCGACGTGCTGGCCGAGCTGCGGCTGGACAAGGCGCATCTGGCGCGCTATTCACCGCGACCTGGCACGGTCAGCGCGCGGCGCATGGAGGATGACGTGCCCGACGAGGTCAAGGTGGCCCGGCACAAGGCGCTGGAAGAGCTGCAGGCCGAGGTGCAGGGGGAGATCAACGGGCGTTTCGTCGGCGCGAAGGTCGAGGTGTTGGTGGAAGATGCCCACAAGGGCAAATGGCGGGGCCGCACCCGCCAGAACAAGCTGGTCTTTTTTGACGACGCCGAGGACTGGCGCGGCCGGCTGGCTGAGGTGTTCATCACCTGGGCCGGGCCCTATTCCATGCAAGGCCGGCTGGCCGACAAGCGACCGGGGATGGAGTCGGCGATGATAAACCTGATGCCGTATGAGGCGTAACTCGTAACACGTAACCCGTAACCCGGAACAGCCTGCCGCATTCTCCGGGTTACGAGTTACGTGTTACGGGTTACGCTCTGCGCCGCAAAAAAAAGACAGGAGCGGGGGGCCTCCAGCATCAGCCACCCGCTCCTGCTGCGGAACTACCAGCTATCGATGTAAGAATCGAAGGCCGGTAATCTGCGCTGACAGGCCGGGGCATGATCTCAGATCACGCCCCGGCGCTGTTTACGCACGTAGGGGAAAGGAAGTTATTGGATGCAGAGCGTCTGGCCGGCCCGGATCATGTTGGGGTTGGCCAGGCCGTTGAGCTGCACCAGCGCGTTCACCGTCGTGCCGTTGGCCGCCGCGATGCTGGACAGGTTGTCGCCCGCCCG
>Ga0209200_1003045_pt1 | contig 14797 bp, 8 predicted proteins | sample AD_UKC033_MetaG_FD_184406 | JGI IMG/M metagenome (GOLD analysis project Ga0209200, IMG submission 184406) | Active sludge microbial communities of municipal wastewater-treating anaerobic digesters from USA - AD_UKC033_MetaG (SPAdes) (version 2) | ecosystem: Engineered > Bioreactor > Anaerobic >...
AGTAAAACATTCGTTTATATCTTATATGAATAGGCTTTCGGTATCCGGATGACAACTCTGGTTCCATACTTTTCGCCTGTCTCCTCCGTAAAGATGCCGTCATAATACGTCTGACTTATCTTAAGCCTGTTATTTTTATTATATATTTTCTCAAGTTCCCTGAGCATCGTGGTACCATTCTGCGTACCCTTCGAACCCAGCAATGCCGCCTTCTCCCGACCTACGCCATTATCTTCAATCGCGATGACTATATACTCTCCATCCTCCCTGACCGTAACACTGACCTCTCCGTCACCCGTATCTGTATTTCGAATACCATGTTCAACCGCATTCTCCACGTGGATCTGGATAATCATAATCGGAACATCTACCTGCATGATGAAATCATCTCTGCTCAGCTCGGGCATCCTGTACTTCAATCCCGGACCAAACCGCGTCGCCTGAATATACAGATAGTTTGATGCCAGTTGAAGTTCATTTGCAAGGCCGTGAAAACTAATATTCTTTCTGCTGTTCCGGAAAACGGTATTGATGTTTTCAGCCAATCGTCCTATCACACTAATGGATTCCACGTCGTCCTCCATCTTTACCTGCAGCCACTGCAAGGCATTGTTGATAAAGTGCGGATTCAACTGGTTGACGATGGCACTCACTCTCAAGGTATCCTTTTCCCGATTCATCAATTCAAATTCAGTTTCTTTCTGAGCCAGACTCAATTTCTGACGATAGATTGTTCTTTGTCTGCTGTACAAATATAATCCCAGCAGAGTAAAAATTATAAAACTTACCAACCAAACCTGCCATCTGAGCCACAAAGGGGGTAAAATGGCGAACGAAATATTTTTGACAGGAGAATAATTCCCATCTTTGACCGCCCGGATCTGAAGATTATAGTCACCTGAATTCAGATTTTGAAAAAGAATCTGACTTTCCCGCTGGAGAGGTGACCAGTCATCATTGTTGAGACGATACTGAAAACTCAGATTGTGATAGAGTAAACTATCCACCGGCACGCTAAAGTAAAGGCTAAGCGTACGTTGCTCATTGGCAAGTTTTATTTTGTCCTCAAATGAGGTAAACAACCTATTGCCCACCTTCATACTGTCAATGAAGACATCCCCCGGAGGGTTTGTCGGCTTGTATTTAAAGGGATTGTGGCTGACGATACCATCGACCGTCACCAGCCAATAATTCCCATCTTTTGAGCGAAGGAAGCTGTTCTGTTCAATTGACCCCAATGTATAATTTTCATTTTTCATTTTAAAAGCCCCACGAAGCGGACAGATTTGTGGATTGGTATAAAACTTATTCAGGTCAATCAAAAAGTATCCTTTTGGATAGCCAACTAAAAGAGTGGAGTCATCAACTAATTCTATTTCATTAATTTCATTTAATTCATTTTTTTCAAAAATTTCCTCCCCCACCTTAATGCATTCTTTGCGCATTTCCTGAATGGCTTCGATGTCAGGCCGGTTTTTAAGAAAGTATAATCCTGTCAATCCTCCAAACCATAGATTCCCCCTCCTGTCTTCAGCAATGGATATAGCACCGATGTCTTTCTTTTTATCCCTGATTAGCCAATTGATTACTGTATCTTTCCCGGGATCATACACTGCTATTCCCTGCGAGGCCCTGCCCATCCAGTACCTGCCATATCTGTCCTGAACAGCAGCTAACACGACATCCAGTTTTAATCCCTTTTTCTTGTCGATGACCTTGTACAGATTGTCAGAGGTCAATTTTTTATCATCCCTAAAGATATACAGACCATCAGAAAATGTCCCGACCATCAACCTGCCATGGCGGTCCCGGTCAAAGTAAATCCCCAATTTTTTATCCATCAGCCACTTCCATTTCTTATCTTTTACAGCCAGGACGCCCGTTGTAAGAAACTTAGAAGAGTGCACATTGAATAGCATGGTCCCGTCATGCATCCGGATGGTAGAATTGGCTAACTGAGCCTTACTTAAATCATTAAAATTTCCGGGTGGTCTTCTGAACTTATATCCATCAAAAATAGTCAGACCTTCACCAAAGCTTCCCAGCCAAAGATTGCTATCAGAAGATTGCTGAATAGTCCAGACAGAATTTAGTAGTCCTGTCGTGCCTAATGGGATAGAATACTGATAGCACAAAATTTTCTGAACGGCGCGTTCCGTACCTATCCAAAAGTTACCCGCAGCATCTTTGGTAACAAAATTGGGTTTGTACTTTGACTGGAAACGAATTGTATTCAGTGGCTTAAAAGACGAAGTAACATATTCCTGCAACAAATAATCATTCACCCCTATTTTCCAGATTAAATACAGATGTTTATATCGGTCATCAAAACTGAATGTAACATAATCAGCATTTATTTTAGTGGTAGGGCCATAAGGAGAAGTAAAAAAATGAGGTTTTAAACTCAGTTTTTTATTTCCATCCATAATAAACGGTTCCACCTCACCCCAATACAGCCATTTGAAAAATATTTTAATGTCTCGTTGATAATCCAGATAAAACACCCGATTCTCCGGACTCTTTAACGGCTGCAATGGAGGTATTGAAATAAATTCACCGTTTCTACACAACTTCCAGGGCAGGCGACTTCCGGGAGGTGGAGAACAAATAAAATTATTGCTACAGTGAACCGACCTTGCAGTATAATCCTTTGGAAGTTTTTTCCAAGGGGTTGATTCCGGTTGCTCATAATTAAATTTAGCAGTTGCATATACACCATCCTGCCATGACAATAAAGAGAGGGTGCCATCATCATTTAAATATAGATCCTGAATAATTTTGTCAAAATAATAATTGAAGACTTTGTCATTGACAATCCTGGTTATAAACCTTTTACCACTATATACCAACCATATATTCCCAAATTTGTCTTCTTTCAGGTTATATATTACTATAGAGATTAATCCATCCTGTATGCCAAAGCACTTCCATTCCCGGCCATCATATCGCGAGACTCCTCCGCCCGACGAGACCCAGATCCTGCCTATGTGATCTCTGATCATACCGGAAGTATTATAATTACACACCCCCTGCTCAGGAGTATAGGTTATTACCGAATTCCCCTGAGCCTTCAAATCATAACGGGGCAATCCTGCAAAGATGCATAGGAGAGTAAAAACAACAGTATGAGCAAGGAATCTTAACACGAGATTCTTTAAAATATTCAGGAGACAATATAATCCATTTTGGCTGAAATAATGTCCGGTATGAGAACGAAAAGGTTATTTCCGGACGCAAAAGCCGACTTTTAAGCCATGAAACAGAAAAGTGTCAGGCTGTATTTTGTCAATATGACACTTCTTAATTTTTTATTGAGAAAAGAGTAACTACTGCAATTAATATGGAGTTGGCTGATATTTCAAAGTCTATTTTTCATCCACCTATACCCAGATTAATGGTACTAAAAAAAAACTATGTAACTCCCTCCCCTTCTCCGAAATTGTTACAAATTGCGTCTCTTTGACATACCATGGCTTTCGTGATTGCAACGCCATCTGAGGCAAATCATTACCATTCATAGCACAAATTTACAAGACCATACAATTTCATATAGGGCTTTTTTTACTAACCAATTTTAGAAGTATATTCCGCTCAACACAATTTTTTTTATCTAAATTTTGGGCTCAACTGCAAATTTTCGCTATACTTTATTTTATTAAATTATATTTGCGCCTACTTTATTACTACCTTTTATTATCTGATGCATAAATGTCTATCGACTTCTCTGAATAGACATTATTCCTTTTATCATACTGCATTGACAATCAGGTCGTAATAATGGGTTTGTTAAACTCTTTTATTATTGATATATAAATACTATTTTCATGAAACATTTTCTACTTTTAAACACAAAAGTGCTTTCTTACCTGATTGCCGCTTTGATTACCATTGGTGGAACAGGTGAAATGTTAGCTGATGGGAGTAAAGATCTATTCACTCCTACAACGTCAGGGTACAGACAATACCTCAATGTTACCAATACCCTGGCAAATTATAACCCTTTTCCAAACAATGGCGTACATAAAGTCTATGTCAATGCCGGTGAGGTGATCTATACCGGAAGTAGTGTTGTGGGTCTGACTCTTTCAGGGTATGGTACCGGAAGTGTAACCATTTACTCTCCCACAGGTGTGCAAGTGGCATACAGCAACACAAGTACAGGAAGGATAGACAATCGTACGCAAGAACTGAACGGCCCGGTAAGACCCGGATCTACAGGTTCGAATTATTACACTCCTCTCAGTTATGTGGCTACCGTAAGTGGTATATATGAGATTCAGTTTTCAGCCTTTGGGCCTGTTAGCGGGAATAACGGGACAAATATCCCCGATGGCCCGACAGGCAACACAGACTTGTATCGCCCTTTGGCTAATGCATCCAGCTGGACTCAGCCCGTACACGCTAACTCCCATGGTCTGATTCTGGCCTGGGATATCTCAGTTGGGACAAGTACAACCAATGGCACCTTGATTCCGGGGAGGGTGTATTCTACCTGCCTGAATCTCATCGGACCGAATAACAGATTCGAACAAAGCAGTTTTTATGGTAAAGTTTATGTGTTAACTCCGGAAGGTTTTTCATACCTGGTCGATAATAATGGAATGAACGGAGCTTCGTTCAATTTCTTTAGTAATAACAAGGGAATTGTCAGTACTTCCGGCGATTTCACAAGCCCTCCAAGCTATAAGTCAGCAAACACTACCACCTTTGTTGGCGAACTAGAAGATTTGATATGGGACCCAAGGGATGCAGATGGATCAGGGAATGTAACCAATAAGATTTTTTATGTCCTTCCGCGTCTCGATCTTCCTGCTTCTGCAAATGTGCATATTGGGGGGACAAACACGACTACCTGGTTGCGACAAACTCCAACGGTGCCAACAGCCAGTAATGGTTTTGTAGACTGCGATAACAATATTTCCTTTACATCGAATGTGCCGGGAATTTATACCATTTATATAGATGCCGATGATAACGGAAATTACGAAGATCCGGTTGATGTCCGACTTACAGGTGAAGTATCTTCCGGTATCAATATGGTTGCCTGGGATGGAAAGGATGCAGCCGGGAATTCAATAGGAGCCAATTCGGTCGCTATCCTGGTCAGGTTGACCCTGGCTGAGTTACATTTTCCGTTTTTGGATGTTGAAACCAATCTCAACGGAATCATCATCAAAAGGATAGATCCAGAGACTCATCTTCCACTTGATGACTATGATATCGTTTTTTGGGATGATTCCAATATTTCTCACGACAATTCACAAGCAACAGCAGGAGCCTCCAATCCAAATGTTACAGGAGTTGATGGTGTTTCTTCCTCCAGCAATGGTCATAAATGGGGCGGAGGACCGGGATCCGGTGATGTAAATTATTACGGAAATAATAAAACAATGGATACCTGGACCTTCACGTATGCAGAGACAGAGTTGGAGGTACAGTTTGGAGACTGTATTACCATCAGTGGTGCATTATGGAATGATGCCAATGCCAGCAATACACAAAACGGAGGTGAACCCGGAATAAGTGGTACAACAAGTGATGGCTCAGGTACCATAACTACCGGTCAAGCACTTTTTGTATACCTCGTAGATGCCAATGGTACCGTAATTGGGAAATCGCCGGTAGCCTCAGATGGTACTTATCTCATTGAGGGTGTAAAGCGTCTGGCCGATAATTTAAAATTGATGATAAGTACAGCTGATGTTCCTCTTGGTTCAGTAATGACTCAGCCTACTCTTCCTGATGGCTGGGAAAGTGTCAGTGAAAATGTACATGGTTCTAATACAGCAACACAAAGTCAGGCTGGTGATGGCATTATCAATGTAACAACAGGAACAACTGACATCTCGCTTCAGAATTTTGGTATTCAACAGCCACCGTTTGCCGGTAATGGTGAACAGGAATCCACCAATCCGGGCGGTACAGCTCAGGTAAGCGTAGATCCTTCTACATTTACCAATGGTGATGAGAGTAGCGATAATGATGGAAATGTAACGTCAATCCGAATCACAGACTTCCCGGAAAATGCAACTAATATTATTGTTGATGGAGTTACATATACCTTGGATGGAGGAAATGGTACGACACCATGGCCAACAACAGGCGTGACTGTACCAACCGATGCTAGTGGCAATCCTACCGTGGATATCAGTGTTGACCCTGACTTTGATGGAGGCGGTGTGATAGAGATACCATTCGTATCTATTGACAATGCAGGCTCTGAAAGTAAAGTTCCCGGAAGTGCCGTGATCCGGTTCAGGTCCAATATATCAGGAAATGTTTTTAATGATCAAAACGGATTGACTGATAACACTGTGAATGGTGTCAACATTACCGATGCTTTGATTGGAGAAACCTTATATGCAATCCTGGTTGATGACTCAGGGATAGTGGTTGATAAAACTACCGTAAATCCTTCAACCGGCACCTATGATTTCTATGGAGTGCCAAATGGTACCTATAGTATAGTTTTATCTACCAATGATGCTGTAATAGGCACTACGGAACCGAATCCTTTACTTCCTGAAGGATGGGTATATACAGGAGAACATCTTGGAGCCACCACCGGAGATGATGGCCTTGTAGACGGTTCTGTCCACAACATTGTCGTAAATAATGCAAATGTAACAGATGTCAACTTTGGTATCAATCGGATTCCGCTTGCTGATGATAAGCTATATGAGGTAGATAGTAACGTATTTACCAATGGCACACCTCAGTCAGGGTTTCCTGTGATTCCGGGATTCCAGGGTATCCCAATGTCTTCAACTAATCTGGTAGAATATTATAATAGCAGCAATGGATCGCTTTCAGGTTCTGACCCTGAAGATTGTGAGGATGCGGGTTCATGTAACGGAAATACCGGAGGTACGGGAGCTACGTTTACTATTGTTGGAATCAATGAAAATACAAAATTGTATTACGATTTTGGAGGAACTACCGGAGTTATAGAGGTGACTAATAATACCACAATTCCAAATTTTGACGTAACCAGGATGGTTATTTATGGTGAGATAGGAAGTGGCGAGGCCGGTGATGAGCTTGGCTTTACCTATACGATGACTGATAAGGCAGGCTTTGTAAGTTCTTCGGTTGCTGACTATATCATCAGGACCAATTCGCCCCTTCCGGTTCAGCTGCTAAGTTTTACCGCCATGAAAAAGCAAAACACATCAGAATTGAAATGGGCAACAGCCTCAGAGGAGAAAAACAGAGGCTTTGAGGTGCTGCGCAGCGGGGATGGCCGTACATGGGAAACCATTGGTTTTGTCCATTCTCTGGCAACCAATGGTACAAGTACACAAAGGCTTAATTATAGCATGATTGATAACAGACCTGCCAAGGGCAACAACTACTATAAACTTAAGCAGATAGATAGCAACGGTCGTTTCGGTTACAGTGATATTCAAAGAGTCTACTTTTCGCCTGAGGGAAGTATCGCTGTATACCCCAACCCATTCCAACACAAAGTAAATGTGGCGGGGTTGAATGGTACAGAGACTATTGTTATCTATGATTTTACGGGTAAGGAAGTGAACAGAATTAACGTTAAGAATATCAATGAAGAGATTATGATGGACCGACTTAATCCCGGCCCTTATAATTTTGTTTTCATAGCCTCAGATGGAACTACTACGACGAAAAGGCTTGTTAAAGTAGACTAATCGGGCCATTACTTCCATTCGATGAAATAAAAGACGCCATCCTTTAAAAGATGGCGTCTTTTTTACTTTTTAGGATAGTTTTCAAAAAGAAATTTAAAAAGGTGTAGCATGTAATCTCACAATACCTATCAACTTACGACTAAGTTATAATAACTACCAATTTTTTCGACATTTATTTTAAAAGTACCACCAGGGTTATAATCAATTTACCGGAATGACATGCAAGGGAGGATTAATTACAAAGACTCTCCATTGCTTAACATTTAATCAATAAAGCTACTTTAATCCTTTTCTACATTAAATTCTTTTTTGTATTTTGGTTCATATTTAAGAAAATGGCAAAAGAAACTTAGTATGAGAAATCTTATTTTGATCACGACACTTCTAGGACTTTATACTCATGGAGTTACAGCTCAGGTTATTGACTATGTTGATGATAAGTACTACAAATTAGAAGATGGAGAAGTAAAGCCCTATAAAACCATTAAAGATCCATATTCTTCAGATTTAGCATCCCTAATGGTTACTTCCGCTCCGGAATTTGAAGGCGATATTCAGACATCAGCTGACGGAAAACAAGGTAAAAAAGATGCTGACGGAAAAATTGTGATACCGTTTATCTATGATGCGCTTTATATGGCCACAGAAGGTCTGTACAATGCCAGAATAAAACGCAAATGGGGCCTTGTTAATAGTGCAGGAAAAGTTTTGGCACCGATTGAATATGACAAGCCATTTTCTTTTGATTATGAGTTGTCGATGGCAAAAAAGAATGGACAATGGGGTTGGATTGATATGTCCGGCAAGACAGTTATCCCGATAGTGTATCAGGAGGCAGAGGGATTTGTCAAAAAACTTGCACGTGTTAAAAAAGGAAATTTATGGGGCTGGGTTAATAAGACCGGTAAGGAAGTGATTCCACCTGCATATGATGACTCGAAGAATTTTATAGATGGTCTGGCATTTATAAAGAAAAATCAAAAATGGGGGCTCATCAATGAATCAGACAAAGTTGTGGTCAAGCCTCAATATGATGTTGTAGTTTATATCACATATAGATTGACCGCAGTCGGAAAGGATAATTACTGGGGAATGATGAATGGAAAGGGAAAGTTGGTCTCTCGCATCGAGTATGATGCAATAGGAACATGTGATATAGATGACATAGCTCCAATTGTAAAAAAAGGGAAGTGGGGCCTGATCAATAATCATGGAAAAATTGTCCTTCCCATCGAGTATGACAGGTTAGCGGCATTCAAATGGAACAAAACAGCCGACGTGGTAAAAGATGGCAAGATGGGTAGAATCAACAAAAGCGGGGAGGTCATCGTTCCACCATTATATGATTCACTTATAGATAGGGGGGATAATATGATAGCTGTCCAATTAAATAAAAAATGGGGCTTGATTACTTCATCCGGTAAGGAAATCTTGCCTGCAAATTATGATGAACCGCTTACGGTCAAGTCAACTTATTATATCGGCAAAAAAAATGGCTCCTATGGAGTGGTTTCACAAGGTCAAAAGGCCGTCATTCCATTTATATATGATAATCTGGAATTTATAGATGACAATCATTTCTTAGTAAAGAAGGACGATAAATTCGGGATAATAACTAAAGACAATAATCCAAGTGTGCCGATTATTTATGAGAAGGTTTTGAAGCCGAGTAATGACAAATTTTTGGTAAAAAAGGAAGGAAAATGGGGTTGTATTGACACAGAGAACAATATTAAAATTCCTTTTGTATATGACGAGATACGTATCGGTGGCATGAATACCCTTAAAGTTAAAAAGGAGGGAAAATGGTTTTACATTGACTTCACCGGAAAATGTGTCAAGGACTGTCCTTAGGATGTTGACACCAGAGACCGGTGATAGTATTTCATAGGCCGTAACGATTCAAGACATATTAAACATTATCTTATTGCGAATAGGCTATGAGGAGGCAGAATGCCATTATCCCCAGTACCTGTCCGGCTACGCCACCGCCTTTTTACGACAAAGCCTGAGCCTCTTCCATAAATTCAGAATAATAACAAATTGTATGATCGTAATCAATGGATGCAATATCACAAACAAGATGATGTTGATCTCCTTATAGGTAAATCCGGTGATATCCGCCATCTTATACCAAGATGATTTATATAATAGTCTATAAATTTTTGGTATAATGCCGAGGTTACAGTCGTATAGATCAATGAAATTGGTCTATAACGAATGTACCTTCGGTATTATACATGACGCCCACGCACCAGTCAAATAGTTCGGCCATAGGGAATAGTTATTTCGTTATTGTATGAAGAATTTGTGATTATAGTATTTCAAAGGGAACCTGCATATTTTTTACCCTTAGATAAATCAGTTTCATAGTCTAATTCAAATGCTTTCCAGCTCCATTCATTCCGACTTTTATTGAACGATAAAATTGCCCTCCCATAAACAAAATCACTATCTGACAACTTATGAACTTTAATCATATTGGGGCTAATAAAAACACCATCTACAAAGCCAAACCCTTGAGATTTCAAGTCCACTGAACCCATAAAATCTTTTACGGCTTCCGAATCGACTTTTTTATCTAATTTTTTTGCTGTATATATTTTATAAAAACCGTCACGACCAGCGCCATTAAATCTAACTGCCAATAAATCACCGATTTTCGGATTCTTTAAAAAGTTAGAATATTTGAATTTGCCGTATTTATGTTGATTTTCAACAAAGTTTATTGTTTTTCTATTACGATCTACAAATTCTACAGCTACTATTTCTTCGGGTAAATCATTGTATAAAATATTTTCTGCTTTTATAGTATGTTCCAAATACAAATCTTGATTATTACTATATTCTTCTGCATTTTTATACCAATCCTGTTCCATCCAATTGGATATTTTAATGCCGAGGTCCCATCCTTTATTATTTTTTGTAGCAATAATATTATTAATTTCAGTTTTTGCTTCGTTGTACATTGACCTTCCACGTAGTATTCCGGCAAATTTTAGTCTTAGGTTTACCAAGTATTCTTCGGGTGTATTCAAGCTAAGCCCTTTGCAATAACAAGCAAACTGAATTTCCGGGTCTTCTGAAAAAATCTCTGCCATTAATTCCCAAACCCAAAAGTTGTTTGCTTTTTGCCTGGCAAATGGCAAAAATGCCGACAAGACATTTTCTTCACTCCCTATCGCTAATAATAGTTTTGCTTTAAAATAAGGCGGATATTGATACTTGGGATGGTCCTCAATAATAGTATCCAGTTTTGGCAAGAACAGTTCAATTTTTTCTTTATCGACCACTCGTTGTTGTCTAAATGGGTCTGACATCTCTCCTTCCAAAAGCTTCTTGGAATAAGCAATATAAGCTTGTTCTGCAATAGACATTAACTTTTTGCCATTGAATTCTTCTTCTAAATAATCTTCGGATCGAAGATTTTCAAAATTCCACCATTCGGCAAAAGACATATAGCGTGACCAGGTTTGATACCCTTTGTGAAAAGCCTTGTAAATAAAAGAATATGCCTCAGATGGTTTGGTGAAATGAAAATCTCTGATGATTTCAAACAACTCATTGATTTTGTCATAATCTACATACTCAGCTTTCTGTAAGCCAAATACCATACGTCCGATTTGCCATGCACAATTGTCAAACAACATTTTCTCATCTTCGGGCAGTTGCAAGTCTTTAATTTTGATTAGATTTTCCTTAAATAAATCATAGGATTCAGGGTGAGCAAATTTTTTAATATAATCATAATATACCCAAGCAATTGCTCGCTTGTTCCAAATATTATCTGGATCTGTTTCCAAGGCTTGATTTGCCATTTGTAAAGCTTCTTCAAGCTTACCAGCTTGTCTAAGTTCTTTGATTTCTTTAAATGACATAATCAGCTTCTTTTAGGTTGTTTACAATGGATTTGATTCGGCCTAGAATTTCGGGGCAGTCACATTTCTTTTCTAATGGAAGCACTCGACCGAAAAAACCTGCTTTATCATATTCAAAGTCAATTATACAAGACCGTCCATTATTAACTATGGTATATCTTTCACGGTATTCGAGATGCTGAATGTTGGAAATGATTTCACCTTTTGTTAAACCTTTACTGATAAAATCGAATAGATTTTTCAAGAATGGCTTCTCTTCTTCAATTGCCACATCAAATTCAATTTGGGTCAGAATACCTTCAATGTTGTTCCTGTTTATTACAATCGGAGTAACACACTCTAGTATTTTTGTGATGGTTTCAAATAACTCATCAGAATTGGTTTGTGCAGGTAGCTTTTGAAAATTGCTTTTAAAAACATTTTGACCATTAACCCAGTGTTTGAATGCTGCTGTTTGGGCGTCTCTTTTGAAGATATATCGTACCTCATACCCAACTTTCTGCCAAGCTTCAATATCTATATAATGCTTTTTCAGAATGTACCACCTGTGAATGAAATGATCTTGGATAGTCAATGGTGCATCAACTAAGCCAAATTTTTCCAATTCCGGCAAAACTTCAGTGATATTGATTTCAGTTGTAGGATTTGATTGTCCTGTCAACTCATTGAAGGCTTGTTGAACATTCACGTCAATAAAATTCATGGCTGAAAAGGATGAAAAATACGGTGGATTGACGCAAAACAGTTTTTTAGATGCTCGGGTAACGGCAGTGTATGCCCACCGATAGAACTCTGGATTGGTTTTACCCGAACGTTCATGAGGTGATTCATAAAAGTTAAAATTCTCTTTTGTACCCTTATCCCAAAATACAAAGGCATTTGACCATTCACCGCCCTGGGCTTTGTGGCAGGTTACTGCATAACCGTATTTCAAAAGTATGCAATTGAAATACTTATCGTTGATAATGGCTTCCTTAAATTCCTCTGTACCCTTTTTAAGTTTGGGATGCCTGTTTTTAAAATCCACATAAAGGGCTCTTTGCTCTTCGGGTTTTAAGTAGTCATCACCGTATAGATAGTTTTCTAAAATAAATCCGTTTATGGTTTTGGGCTGATTGTTTTCATCAGGTAAAACAAGGCTAATTGCCCTCCAAGTTAATCTTACAGTTTTTGTTTTTCCTTTTTCAATGTAAAAACTAACTTCTCTGCTTTCAACTTGCGGACTGGCTTCTGAAACAATCGCAAATTCACCGTTCATGATACCTAAACGGTAATTGTTGCCACCAATGATAACGGTATCGGATGCCTGAATAGGTAAATCATCTCCAAATTTTTCTCTGCGGATAGCTCGGTTCAAATCAAGTGCTGTTTTGTTTTTGTAGCAGATGATTATTTTTTGGTCTTGTTGTGCCTTGTAGGTTTCTAAGTAATCTTGATAAGCTGGATTGAAAATGTCCCGTCCATTTTCTCTCAAATCAAAATCATTGAAGTAGCCAGAAGTAAGGCACTGCCTTATTTTAGTGGCTGAAATCAAAATGCCATTATTGGCATCTTGACGTTTCACTTCCTTCATTTCCGCTTGCGAAACAGAAACCTTGTAAGTCTCACTTAGATAATTCGGGTCAAGTGCAGGGGAGAAGTTCATTCCTATTGGTGGCAACTGCGCAGGGTCACCAATGAAGATGATTTTGCTGGTTGTGGTAGCTTCTTGAATTCTTCCATAAGTCATTAGGTCTCGCAACAAATGCCCACTTCCAAAGCGGAAAAACTCGCCTTGGCTCAAAATATCGCTGACCATAGATGCTTCATCCACTATCAGAACCGAATCATGAACTTCCGGATTGTTTCTGATTTTGTATTGGTACAAAAACGAAACATCGTTTTCATCTTCACCTTGTTTGATTTCCTGCAATTCCTCAAAGCTGTAAATTCCTTTGTGGATGGTGGTAGATTCAAAGCCTGTTTTTTGATTGATGACTTTTGCAGCTCTGCCAGTTGGTGCCATTAATTGGTATTTCTTTTCTAAAGATTTGAGATATTCAACAAAACCCTTTAATAAGGTTGTTTTTCCACTACCTGCATATCCCTGAAGAATAAATATCCGCTCATCGCTTTCTAAAAAAGCGTGAAGCTTTTCCAACGCCTGGCGTTGGTCGTTGGTGAGATTGATGTGTTGGAAATGGTCAAAAATTTTCATGGCTATTATTCTTTCATGCAAAGTTTGTTTTTATCTGTGCGGTGTATCTGCATTTTATCGTATGTTTTTTATTCCGTTTACAACATCAAAAAGTACTTTATGATAAAAACTGTAGTTTTTATCGAAATCATTAAATATACTTTGGAGCTTATTTTTTTCATCTTCATTTAATGTTCCTCTATGACTGCCTTTGTTTCTTAAAAAGTAGATGTCATCTATATTAAATTTGTTTACTGAATAATTGAAGTAATGCATTAGAAATACAGATTTTGTGTTGAAACTGACTTTTGATAATTCCACTGGAGAGTAGACCTTTAATTCTTTATCAAAAGAATAGAAAGACTTGAAAAAATCGTAATCATAGGACTTAGCACGTTCACTCCATTTGAATGGATCAATTCATGCACGTTTAATTCAGAAAGAGAATAATTATATATGTTTTCTATTTGTAAGTAAAGTCTTCGTCCAAATTCCACGATATCTTCATTTTTTAATGCGATTTTCATTGCTTTAAAGTCTTTAATAAGTTCTTTTCTGAGATTATCTTCTACAATATCCTTGTAAAACTCTTTACCATAGTTCAGTGCCTTTTTATCAACGAAACTTAAATAAGCCTTTATTCTACCAACGTCAGATTCTGTAATGCTTTGAAATTTATCAGGTCCAGAGGTATTGGCTCCGTTTTGGAAAAAGCTATTGACTATTTCAAGGTTGAAAGACTCAAAAAACCAAGCATACTCATTTTGCCCTTGCAATTGTGTTAGCAAGGTTTTTGTAAACTCTATGAATTTTCTCAAGTCTTCTTCGTTCATATTTATTGATTTTTGAATTTACTATAAAGGTTCATGGCTTTATTGAGTCCTTTGTTTACCAATGTATTTAAAACAGAATTAAGGTCAATCTTGGATTGATCCTTTGTTTCTTTCAATCCAGTCAATTTATCAAACCTTTCCTTCAAACCTATATAAGTAGTATCCTCAGCACCTTTCACCATTTTCAAAAACTCCAATTTCCCATCAAGCACATTCACCAAATGAGCATTGATGTTTTTTACATGG
>Ga0209200_1003049_pt1 | contig 14775 bp, 12 predicted proteins | sample AD_UKC033_MetaG_FD_184406 | JGI IMG/M metagenome (GOLD analysis project Ga0209200, IMG submission 184406) | Active sludge microbial communities of municipal wastewater-treating anaerobic digesters from USA - AD_UKC033_MetaG (SPAdes) (version 2) | ecosystem: Engineered > Bioreactor > Anaerobic >...
TCAATATTTTCCGGCGGCAAATAAGTGAGCAGCTGGCCGTGAAGTTCAAGAGCCACAATATTGCAGTCGCTATCAACTTCTTCTGCGACGATTTCATCGGAATAATAATCGCCGCTGCCACTCAGCCAATACATCGCCTCATTGTAAATAGTGATGACTGAAGCCAGAATTATTATGACTATCGCTAATTTCCACAATGATTTATTGATCCGGCTGAAAAAATCCTTGACCGACGCCGGCACAAATCCGCCCAACGGACGGAACAATGTCTGTTTGATTTTGGAGAGCATAGGGGGGTGATTTAAATTTTAAATTTTAAATTTCAAATTTCAAAATTAATGGAAAATATGTCTTCCCTCCCATAGTCTGAAGGGGAGGGTTGGGGAGGGGTGAAAAAAAACAAAAACTACAATCCCTCTTCCGCGATATTGACAGCATCGTCTTCGTCCAGGCCGTATTCATCCATTAGTTCACGGGCCTGCTCGGCCGTGTCTTCGTCCAAGTTATAATCATCCATCAGCTTGCGGACATCTTCGTCTGGCTGGTTGTCGCTAAGGTCGCCGATATCGTCTTGATAGTCGTCTAAGTCTTCTGCCATATTTTGACTTAATTATTTTTTCTTTTTCGGCTTCCAGTCGCTGATTAGAATCCCCTGGCCCCGCTTGGCGACCACGACTTTCTGGCCATCGCGCCACTTGAGCTGGCGAATGATTTCAATCGGCAGGGTGAGATAAACGCTGGCGCCCTTGCCGGTCTTGCCTAATTTACGGATATTTTGTTTTTCCATTTTTCGCATAGTGTTTAGTTATTTTTCTTATCTACTTCAGATCCGCCATGGCGGATAAGTCCCTACCCTAGGCAGGCAGGCGCCTTGGACGGAATGTATATAGATATGTATAGAGATGATTTATTTAAAAATTTTCAAATTTCTTTATTTTAGTTTAGCCTCCTGTAAAAAATAACAAAATATAAAATAAATTATTTATTATTAATTAATTTATTTTCAAACACTTCTTCGAATTTTTCACGCAAGGCACTATTCACTTGCCCCTCATTGAAAAAAGGCAAACCAATCAAACGAAAATCCTTATTCTCTATCTTCAAATCAACTGTATGACTTTTTTCAATTTCAATCAATAGTTTCTGTTTCCAACCTTCTTTTGATTGCTCAAAAGTATTTTGCGCGTCCAAAAATTGATCACCTTTCGGCTCAACAAAAATCTGATACATAACTTCTTGCTTTGTCTTCTTCTCGGTCAGAAACAAAACGAAATCTGGATAAAATGGCTCGCCGTTTTCAAAGCTGTAAATTTTGAAAAACTGCTCATTGCGAAGCATGGCAATGTCTTGATATTTTTTCTTTAACTTTGTTATTGCCTCATCAATAAAGCGCAAAAATGATTCTTCCTCGCTCGTTCCCCAGATTTCGTTTTGTGCAAACCAATCCCGAGAAGAAAAATCAAAATCTCGCATATTTTGCGCTCGCGGACTTTCGCTATCTAATTGCAACACCTTGTCATTTTCAAATATTTTTTGGATCAAATGAGCTTTGAATTCTTTTGTTCCGTAGTATTCCTTTTTCTCTTTGCCGGCGATTTCCAACACTTTATCAATCACAAATCCGGCAATATTCAATTTTTCAATCTGCAAAAGATTTTCAACTTGCTCACTTGTGCCTTTCACCTTAATTTTTATTCCGCCAAGATATTTTTCATTTGAAATAAAATCTTTTGCCGATTCTATATTGCCAAATATTTTTTTTAACTCATCAAATCGTCCGGCTGGTATTTTCGCCAAAGCGGTACGGATAATATGAGTTCCCAAATCAGCAATTTTATAATCCCGAATTTCTATTTTAGCCTTTATTCCAGCACCAGCCCCCGCAACAAACAAATCTTTTTCTATTGCTTCTCGCGTTGGCAGTTGAAAAATATTTATTTCGGCATTGTGGTCAAATTCTGCTTTGGCGTCCGAGAGCGCAAAAACATCCTTTCCCAAATTTTCCTTGCGAGAATTTAAGAAAATATAACCTTTCTTCCAAAAATCGCTGTTTTTAAAATCACCTTTGATTTTGATCTCTTTTTGTACTGTTCGCGACGGCATAATACCTTCACGAACCAAAACACTTTCCAATTCTTGAATATAGCGAGGATTCGTTACGCTGTGATAATAAAGCTGTTCCAAAATCCGAAGTTCGTTTTGTATGTCGGTATCAAATTTTCGCCTATATGCGTCCATAAATTCGCCGAGCGTAAATGGATAATATCTAGCGCCTCGTCCGATAAGTTGGGCCTCTTGCACAGTTGTTTTACCCGGTTTATTGCTTTTGGCGTCACGGCTGTTATACAAACGGACAATGTCAAAAAGATTCAAAACATCCCAACCCTCATTCAATTTTTCAGTCGCAAAAATAGCGCGAATTTCATTATTTTGATCTTCCAAAGAATTAAGCAGTATTTGCTTTTGCTCTAAATCTTTATCTTCATCAACCGTCAAGCATTTTTCCGGTGCAAAATCGCTTTTAATTTCTGCCACTAAATCCGCGAGAGCAATTTTTTGCTCGTTGAAAAATTGAAAGGCTTTTTGCAATGTTGCGTCTTTAATTGCCGTTTGCTGTTTTAGGTGTTTTTCGCCGAGTTCAGAAATAAGTTTGTGAAAAGAATTTTTAAAAATGCTTGAAACGACAATTTGCGGATTATGTTCTTTTGATATTCCTTCTTTCGGAATACTTACTCTGTTAGCTTTAAACATAACCACTGGCTTTAGTGCGATTTTATACTTTTCTGCCACCTTACGGCGATATTGCGAAATAATCACCGCCGAAAGCGCGCGTTCCATAATCGGCGCGTTTATTTGTAAAGTTCGCACATCTTTTGAAAACCCGTCCAAGCGATATTCTTTCAGATCATAGCGATAAATTGCTTTGTCTTTGTATTTTTCCAAAATTTCCGGATATTCCTGTTCCAAACGAGCCGTTGCTGTAAATTCCAAAAGCACATTATCCTTTTGGCTGTTGGCGTTCAAAATCCGCATTACTGTATTTTCCCAATTTCGTCTGTCTTCTTGTTCGGTTTTGCTTATTTTTCCATTTGTTTCCGCAGATAGATTGTGCGCTTCATCCGCAATCAAAACAATTTTCTTGTCCGCAAAATCTTCATAAGTCAAAACATTTTCGCGAGCGAAATTAAAGCGAGAATGCAAAAGCGCGGTCGTGGAAAAAATAATGTTTATATCGTCATCATTTACGCCTTCAAAATTATCCACCTCTTTGATTTTTATTTCCTGTCCGTCAAGTGTAATTTTATCGACAAACAAATACTTTTTAGAATTCGGATCAAGAAAATTGGCTTTGGTCTTTTGGATAATGTTGCCAAGTCGAGTAAAAAAAATGAAATTGCGGTATCCCTTTTGATAAAAATACAAAAGATTGGCGGCCATGATGAGTGTCTTGCCCGAGCCGGTCGCCATATTAAACATCAAATGAATCGGTTTTTGTTTTTGGTGGTATTCCTCAACATAATAATAAAAACGCCCCAGCGCTTCTTTTTGGTATTCGCGTGCCGGAAAAGCCGGATTAAGATTTTTCAAAATATCCGTTTTTTCCGTCGCCTTGTTTTTGAAAACATCAGCACCGGCAAAGTTTTTATATGAGTTAAATTCGTCGTAAAGCATAGTTATTCATTAAAAGATACTTCTGTGCCAATCTCTAACACTTTTTGATATTCTTTATATTCGTCTCGAAGCTCAGAGATTAGTTCTGAAAATGTTTTTATAGTTGCATCATTTGAAAGAGTAAATGTTGTATCTTTTTCATATCCATATACGAAGCAGTGGATGTTTTTAGTATTTGGTTTGTGCCTTTGTATTAGCGCTTTATATGTTAATACTTGACCAATATGTTCTGCCTTTAATTTAATGCCGGGGGCTTTTAATTCGATAATTACAATATCCTGTGTATATGGAACCACTTTTGCTATTATGTCCGGCCTTTTGCGTGTTTCCGGATCGTCTTTCAGGTTAGTATTTAAATATTCTGACAGTGGTTTATCGCTAGAAACAATGTCGAAAGTCCTTCCTAAAAGCCATGGGTGATTTTCAAATATATGATGAACATCTGCCTCTTTATTATTCGGATTTATTATTATTTTTTCAAGCAAATCGATGATTTTTAATTTTTGGTAGACAAGTGATGTCATCATCGAAACTTGATTTAGGCGAAGATCATTTAAAAGGGTGCTAAATTTAGCAAGATCGACAGAAGTTGCTTCCGATATTTTTTTTAGAATTAAGTCAATTTTTTCTGCTTTTACTTCATATATTTTAACTGCAATTCTATCAAGCGACTCAAAGCTTGATTCGCTTAATTTTAAAATATTTTGATTACCGAGAACTTTTTCAAGTATATCTGGATCTTGTTCGATCAATTTTTTTAAGCTTTCACTATCTACCACGCTAATAGTTTTTTGCCAACCAGTAGTATCAATTAAATCACCGTCAATGAGTTTTTTAAGATTTTGCCAGTCAGCAAAACGAAGATTAAATTTTTGATCTTGATATTTAGTGTTACCAAAAAAGTTTTTTTCAAAAATTATATAATTTTTATCCGGTTTATCTTTCCATCCAATTACAGCAAACTTAACTCGTCCACTATTCCATTGACGAGTATCAGCTTTTAATTGTGTCGGCCTTTTATTTAATTCCATAAAAATTCTTATTTAACTCCTTATCCTCTTTACTCACTCCGTATTCCTTATCTTCAATCTCGCTCAAATTGACATAAAGCTGATTTTTGTCCAAGCACTCAATCAAAAACTTCTTTTGATCGGCAACAGATAAATTCCCAAATTCTTTGGCGCTCGCGTCAATCATTTTCGGATCTACTTTGTAGCTCAAAAAGGCGGTTTCTTTCATCTCGTCCCAAAGTTTAGCAAGTTCCTTGCCAGTCTTAGCTTTTTCAATATTTTCTATCCATTCCTCGTTCCATTTCGCAAGTTCCATATAAACGAAATCCCCGCCACCTTGCCAATTTACATCCTTTGAAATACCAACGCTTTCACCTTTTATAACTTCTTTTAATCTTGCTACTGCTGTATTTTCTATATATTCCATTTGCTCAATTCCAATATATTGTCTGTTTAATTTATGAGCAACGGCGCAAGTCGTTCCTGTTCCGATATGATAATCAAGAACAATGTCTCCTTCATTTGTAGAAACCTCAATTATTCTTTGGAGTAGTTTTTCAGATTTTTGTCCTTTAATTTCATCTACTCCAAGCATTTTTGAAACTTTTTCACCGGAATAAGAAACAACGGCAATACTATTCAGTTTGTCATAAACAGATGAGTTCCAAGTATCTTCTAGTGGATATTTGTCAGGCAAACCAACCTCAGAAATATAATTGAGAAACTCTTCTCTTTCTTTCTTATCTATTTTCAACTGCTCTAATTTTTCTAGTATTTCCTTTTTGTTGTCCGCGTTGAATCTGTCTGTAAAATCTTTTTTTGTGTTATATGCCTTATTAAAAATAAAGTTGTTTGGGTCTTTAGTATAAAACAAAATAGTATCGTGATTTCTTATATAGTTTTTCGCTATTGTTTTATACCCTGATAACCAACCTATCCTCCAAATAATTTCTCTTTGAAAATTATTTCTGCCAAAAACTTCGTCCATCAAGATTTTTAAATAATGGACTTCATTATAATCAATATTTACATAAATACTGCCGTCATTTGTTAATAATTGTTTTGCTAGCTCTAGCCTATTTCGCATAAAAACTAACCATGTGGAATGATCAAAAGAATCGTTATATGCAAAAGTATTGTCAGTATTGTACGGCGGGTCAATATAAATCAACTTCACTTTCCCAGCAAATTCTTTTTTGAGCGAGGCGAGAGCGAGTAGGTTATTGCCTTTGATAATCAAATTGTCTTTAATCGTTCCCTTTTCATCACGATTAAAGCCGGCCAGTTTGTGTTCGCCTTTTTTATCAATCCGCTTGAAATTGGTAAAAACTTTGGCGTCAAGCAAGCGATTGATGTCGTCCGGCGCCAATGTTTCGTTATAAAAAATCTCGTCTCTTTTTTGGTCTTCCTTGGTCATTCCGCCTTCCAAAACACAATCTTTATATGGCCAAGTTAAAACAATTTCTTTGTTTTCGCTCACATATTCATCGTCAGCAGTTAAGCCGATTTTGTTCTTGAAAGCGGTATAAGAATCCGGCAGAAATTGTTTATTGGAAACAAAACGGATAAATTTCTCTTTATCAAAAATCAGCGTCTTTTCTACCTCAAAAAAGAAGTGTTTTTTTATTGTCTTGTCGGAAAATAAAAGTTTGATAAGTGCTGGATCATTTTTTCGTGCCAATTCCTGTGTTTGGTTTTTCAAAAGCACGCCGTCTTGCGATACAAGACGCGCGTCTTTCTTTAATAAATCTGTGAGTTGTTGAAATATATTTTTCATAGTTTTTTATTTCATAAGTCAATTTATTGTTATATTGTATTTTTCCTTCATAAATAAAACATCTTTAATACCCTAATTCTCCCACTTTCACCCCCAAAAGTCAACAAAACCTGTCCGCCTTGGGCGGACAGGTTTTCTATAGATATGTATAGAGATATCTATATACATCCATCAAACTACCCAACCTGCCTACCACCTGCCTGCCCTGGGCGGGGGCGGACAGGTATCTCTAAAAATTTGTTTATATAATTTTTCAAAACTTATTATATTAAACATCAAAGGCCAAACATTTAACCTTGGATCCCCAATCAGTTATTACAACATTATCAACAATATTACTAATTTCTTTCTGATTATTTCTAGTCAAAATAAAAATACTCGGCGCAGTTAATTTCTGTAATTTATTATGCCATGTTTTCACTTTTTTTAAATATACTCCAGAATAATACGGCTCATATCCTGATGAGCCAGCTTCTAATTTATCTTGATCAATTAATAATTCAACCTCATCGACGATAATAACATCCGCTTTATTACTTTCTTCCGAGATATTATCCGGATCGGAAAAATAGACAACCTCTATTTTCTTTTTCTTCAAAAACGGAATGAGAATATTATTTATATACCAGGTCTTACCGCTGTTAGTGGGGCCAACTAGCAAAACATTACCTCCTCCTGATACTGTCTGATAAATATTATTAGTTAAATCATTCATAAAATTATATTAATTATATTATAAAATAAAAAAGGGGTAAGCAAAATTACACCGCCCACCCCTTTGACGCTTGGCTTTCCTTAACCAACACGGCAAGGAACATTACGAGATGTCTTGCATCCAGCACCCGCCTTCGAATGCTTAGATGTGCAAGCACGAATTCCCGTAGAAGCCGTGATACGTACAGGTCTATACGGTATCTTTCTCATCTTTTCACCTCCTTTCGTGAATAATATGAATCGTAATAGAAGCGCGATACATCGCACTTGTGCTGAGATGGCTCAGTAAAACATCCATTCTCTAACAATGCCGTGCCAACACAACTATCGCAATATTCAACAATCTGACAATTACAACACTTTTTAATCCTCCTTAATTTATAGGGTTCAAGTAATTGCTGTCGACGTTCAACGATACAGTCTAGATTTTCCCGTCTTAGATCGCCAAGAGGAAGTTGAAAATCAAGACATGGATAAACAATTCCTAGTGGATTTATGGCTATTTGATCTCGACCAGCATAACAAGCAGATCCGTCTCGGCAATGCTCCCGATACTTTACTGGCAAAAAGAAGCCGTCAATTTTCTGAAGAAAGGGATAAAACTTCTCATCCATTTCTTTCCTAGATAGCCGTAAATCAACCTCGGGTCCAACTCCACCTCTATTAGGAGTAATGTATGGACTAAAAAATATCTCTTCCACTCCCAGCCCCAATAAAACATCATTGTACCGATCGAGATCATCAATATTATGCTTTCCCACCAATACCGCTAAACTCAGTGGTAATTCTTGAGCCACTATTTCACGAATGTTTTCCGCTAGACGACTAAATTCATATGGCATTCCAGTGAACTGTGACTGATAATCATCAATACCGTAAACAGACACCTGAAAATTAAATAGTTGCAAATTAGCCAATTCACTAATCAATGATCTAGAAAGCAACAATCCATTACTCTTTAATTCTAAAGCAAATCCAAGATCTTTATAATCCGTCATTACTTCGATTATGTCCCGACGAATAAAAGGCTCACCCCCAGTAAATAAAACAAATACGACCCCAATTTCCTTAAGTTGATTAGCAATCATCTGCAATTCTTCTCGAGATAGCCCTACATAAGAATAATCATCAAGATAACACCATCTACAACGCAAATTGCATCGATATGTCATCTCAATACTGACATTGGTAATCTGCCAGTTTTTTATTGCATAAGCAGAAAGCATACTCAATGGAGAATCTTGAACTCCGCCATGTAAAATAGCACCCTGACTTGATCTCCTATTATTTTTTTCAATATCTACCAAAAAATCCCTGATGGTAGATCTTAGATGCTGAACATCCTCACGCACCTGAACTAAATATTCATCAGGAATCGTCAACCAAAAAATCTGAGGAACTACATAATTGATATCATTCAAAAAATCCAAAACTAAATTTGACACTGTCCCCTCTATGAATAAGGAATTTTGAGTAACTGGATCAAAAATAAAAGCACTGTCAGTAAAACTACGAACAACCAATCTATCGATCATTAGTATTCCCTTTCCTTGTTTTACTCTTTTATATTATCACTATATCATCGGTGTAAAATGAACACACCCAAACTATAACATAGCTCAAGTTTAAGCATTATTTTAATATACTTTATATTACTTTGTCAAGCTATGTTTTTATAATGTGTGCAAATATATGGCGATCTTAGTAATCTATAATTTTTGAGTCACTTGCCTGCCTATTTACCTGTCGTAAATGGGCAGGCAAATTCAAACAAAAATGAAAAAACTAGTGGAAAAATATCCTATCTAACCCCCTCCCGCCCCACTCAACAACGGTAAATCCTTCTCGCTCAAACGATTTCAGCTCTTGGGGCTCCACTGTCATCCGGTCATCTTCCAAGGATTGAAAGACCATAAAGACACGAAGTATTGAGTCTGGTTTCGGAGTTATACTTAAGACAGCTCTATCATCATATTCTTCTTTGGTGGCAAAATGAATTAAATTAAAATTATTATCCTTCATTCGGGGTAGCCAATAGACTATGAATTCGTTGTACTCCTTCGGCGTCAAACCAAGCTTAGATAATTTATCTTGCAAAAATTCTGCGGTTTGCCAGCCCGGGACGATAAAGCCGGCTGACAAATCATAACTGGCATCAGCGCTCATTCCTTCCCAAAAGAGATAGCTGTATTCTTTGCCGTCTTTGGTATTAATAATGGTGCCATCGGGATGGGCAATGACTTGCCAGCCATTTCCATACTCTGGATAGGAAACAGTCAGGGTGCCGTTATAATCCAATCCAACCATGGTGTTTTGTTTCTGTTCGGGGTAAAGATAGATGACTGGTTTAAGCTCCATACATGGATCAAAACCATAATTAGATGGGTCATCATCCGCTTGTTCTGGACACGACCGGCTTTGTCCTGAAGATAAGGGGGTAACAATTAGACTAGATATAAAACCAGTTTTGGCCAATACCACCAAAGAAAAAATTATTATAATGATCAAAATAATTATAATAATAAAAACCTTTCTCAATCTTCTTTTTGGTTTTTTGATTTGTGGCTGCGGTTGTTGATTCATATTGTTAGTGATTAATTAAAATCTAATTAAAACATTTTATTTCCAACCTCCCCCAACCCCCTCCTTCAGACAATGAGGGGGATAAATCCCTGCCCCGGGCAAACCAGTATCTCCGGATATTTAATCTTCAAAAATTAATCCTACCGGCTCAAGCTGATTTTTGTTAAAAAACCAGCACTGAAAAATTTGGAATAAGAGTAAGTAAGTGAAAAACGGTTGGTGATTAATCAATTTAAAAAATCTTTATCGACTTTCATCCTTACTGGCCAATTGAAACAGTAATGCCGAGATAACAAACAGGGCCACAAAAACAAAATTAATAATAAACACTCCGATTACGCCCGGCTCTCCCCAAGTCGCTTTGGCCGGCCAAACCAATAGCGCGAAAACTGGAACCAGCAGTTGCGCCATTGCCGCCGCAAACAAAGTATAAGACATGCCCCGCGGCCTAAAGCGTGAAAGCAAAGAACCGATCAGCCCGACCATAAACACCGCCCCATACATCAAATTGGCCGAATTGTCCTCGTTGCCGATAATGCCAATCGCGCCATTAATCCAAAAAAGCAACAATGCCCCAAAAAGTCCCAAAGCAAAGGCGACTCGATATACGGTTTTTTGCGACCTCCTGGCGATAAACTCATAGGCCAAGCCAACGCTAAATAATGCGACGCCGATAATGACAAAATCAAACAAATCCCAATTCATTTCTTCAAAACCGCTGCCGGGGTCATAAAACTTGATATTAAATAACATCGCCAAAAAAGGTATCAGCAATATCAGTATTATGGCGACAGCCCAGATGATTAATCTTTTGATAATTTTCTTCATAAGCAATACTCATTAATGGTAGATAAAAATAAAATTGAAAATATTTATATTATCCTAAATAATTCTGAATTAGTTCCTCTTTAAAACGAAAATAATAAAGTCCGGATAAAATTCAGTTTTTAAAACATCACTTTCGGCAATATCCAAAATTTCCCAACCGTTATCCACAAAAAAGTTAGTATAATATTCAAGCGGTCGATGATAATCATCAAATTTAATTCTATTTTCATGAATAATTTTTCGATATTTAAATTCTTTATCATATTTGGGATTATGTTCATACGGCCTTATTCTCCGCGATAACACACTCTCGGTAATATAATCAGCCGGATGACAAAAACTAATTACGACAACGCCGTCTGGTTTTAATAATTTATTTATGTTATCGATTAAAATTTTTTGATCGGCCTGATTTAGTATACAAAGAACAAGATTGGAAACCACCAAATCAAACTTATTTTTTAAATTTGGTAATTTTTTATAAAATTCTTTTTTAGTAAGAAAGTTAGGCTTTTTAAATTTTTCCTTAGCATTTATAACCATTGAATCTGAATCATCAAAAGCCAAAACATCAAACCCTTTTTCCACTAAAATATTCGCAAATTCACCCCAACCACAACCATAGTCAAAAGCATTCTTGCCTTTAGGTTGATATTTTTTAATTACTGAAATTAATTTCTTATTTATAGTCTCATTGCGTAAACTCTGTAACTTTTTTGTTTTAGAGGCTATACCTTCCCATTGATTTTTATTCATCTTTTTTTCTTAATATACTTAAAATACCATCTAATTCTTTTAATGATTTTATAAAATAAACAAATGATTCGCCATTCTTTTGTTTATTCATATCAAGATTCCTATATAAACTATTAAATATTTTTTTCCAATTACCGCCGATAAAAACCAACGGCCTTATCTTTCCGCCAAATTTTTCAGCCAATTGATTTGTGTGAAAAATTTCTAATGCCTCTAAGATTGTTCCAAAACCTCCCGATGGGAGCACAACGCAAATATCGCAAAATTCAATCAGTGCTTTTTTTCTATCGCTTATATCCTTTGCGGGTGGCAAATTTATTTCTGACGATCTTTCTAATTCTTTATCAAAAACAATCATGGGAACTCCAATATTCCAATATTTATTTTTTTCCTTATCTTTTTTAATTGCCCTGTCAGCGCCCAAGCTGGAAGCTTCCATAATACCGGTATAGCCGCCATGAATAACACCAAAACCATTTTTGATTATCAATTCAGAAACATCTTTCGCTAATTTATATTCTTGAGAATCCTTATCGAGAAATGTTTTTCCAAAACAAGCAATGTAATTTATGTTCCCCGCCTTTTTCTTGTACTCAAGAAAAGATTTTTTTAAATCATTAAATTCGTTGTTTTTTTTCATACTTATTTTTTTCTTTTTTTAATAAAAATATAATAAAATCGGGATAAAAATTAGTTCCCAATATGTCACTTTCAAAAACATTAACTATTTTCAATCCATTTTTTCTAAATAAAGATGTATAATATTCCAACGGCCTATGATAATCAATAAAATCAAGTCCATTTTCATGAACTATTTTTTTATGTTTAATTTCTTTATTATAACTTATTTCTCCTTTTGGCAAGACCCTATGAGTAATTATACTCTCTTTCATATAGTCAAAACATGGATGACAAAAACTGACCAAAATCAAACCATCATCCTTTGCTAATTTTTTAAGATTTTTTAAAAATTGACTGTGCTCTCGTTGTTTAATGATACATAACCAAAGATTAGATAAGACGAGATCAAACTTGTTTTCCAATTTATGTAAATCGCGATATAATTCTTTAGTTGTTAAAAATATTGATTTTTTAAATTTATTTCTAGCTTCATTAATCATCTCTTCTGAATTGTTGTAGGCAAAAACATGATAGCCATTTTTTGATAAAAGATTCGCGTATTCTCCCCACTCACAATTATAATCAAAAATTTTTGAACCAGACGGCAAATATCTTTTTACAATTCTTAAAACCTTTTGATCTAAAACTTTATTTTTTGCATTCTGTATTTTATTTGTTTTTGAAGCAACTTTAGACCATTTATTTTCTATTGTTTTTAAACTTTTTTCCCTACTAACGAGCGATTGATCTTTTTCAATAAAATAATCTCCCACAAAAAGATAATCAATACCTGTCCGTAAAAACAAATTGATAGCGTCACGAGGGCTTTCTACTATTGATTCGTTGTCATTTAATGAAGTATTTATCACTATCGGCACGCTTGTTATTTTCTCAAACTCACTAATTAGTTTGTGATAACGATAATTATCTTTTTTATTTACAGTTTGCAACCTGGCACTTCCGTCTTTATGTGTTATAGATGGAACTTTCTTAGAATTTTTAACCTGAGCATTAATAATCATATAGGGCGCTTTAAAATCAATATCAAACCAATCTTTTGTTTTTTCTTCCAAGATAGAGGGTGCAAAAGGTCGAAACTCTTCTCTATGTTTAACTTTAGCATTTAAGATATCTTTCATTTTTTTATTTATTGGATTAGCAACAATACTGCGATTACCCAACGCCCTCGGACCCATTTCTGACCGACCCTGAAACCAACCAATAATATTATTTGATGCAATTTTTTTTGCAGCCAATTCAGCAAGATCATCAAATTTCATTTTTCTATACTTAATTGGCTCGTCTATATATTGTAAAGCATTTAAAATATCTCCTTCAGAATATTCCTTGCCTTGGTATACTGATACTGTTTTTCTAGATATATGTTTCTTATCATATTTGGCGACTCCATAAAAAGCATTGCCCAAGCATTGTCCGCTATCTCCTGCGGCCGGTTGAATAAAAATATTTTTAATTTCAGTATTATCAATTATTGCCCTATTTGACACGGCGTTTAGCCCCACGCCCCCCGCTATGCAAAGATTTTTCATTCCCGTCTTCTTTATTAAATAATTAACCTTATAAATCAAGGCCCGGTCCAATTCCCGCTGGATAAGATAGGCAATATCTTCAATATCTTCTATAATTTCTTCATCTGGTTTTCTATCCTTAACTTTTATTCCCCGCTTTTTTAACCATTTTTCAACTACCAATGAAGATTTTTCCCGACTACGATCAATATCGGGAATTAAGCATTTTATCTGTCCATTTGGCAGAAGATTAAATATTTTTACATCTTTGTATTTATTTCTTGTTTGTCCATAAGCTGATAATCCCATTAATTTCCCTGCAAATTTGTAACCATAAAATCCACAAAAATAAGTAAAATATCTATAGACACCTCCAAAACCATTCTCCTCCGCCTTAATATCGTCTCTCTCTAAAAATTTTATATCGTTTCCCTTGCCAATAAAATAACTATTGTGCTCAATCTTATTTTTAAAATATTTTTTTGTATTTCCGGTGCTGGTTTTCAATTTTTTAGTTAAAACATTTCCATCTCCATCTATCACCATAATAATAGCCTCATTAAATCCTGATGGGTAATAGGCAGAATATGCATGCGAAAGATGATGGTCACAAACAATTATTTTATTTTTAGGAATATCAAAACCATTTTCCGATAATTGCTTTTGTACCTCAAGAATGCTTGGAATGGTGTCTAAACAACGACTTGCAACAAATAAATCTATGTCCTCTGATTTTAATCCATTATTTTCAAGTAAATAATTAATACTTTGTTTAAATCCAGCTGAATACTGGTGACGATTTAATCTTTCTTCATTTATTAACATCTCTACTTTTCCATCTATAATTAAACAAGCTCCACCATTATCAAGAGGAAGATTGTAACTTGTTTTTTCTAAATTAAATCCAATTATCTTCATATTTTTGTATCTTGATTTTATAAATATTTTTTTAAAAGCTGGGAGTTTTGGCGCCATCCCGACCGAAGCCGGAGGAGGAGTGGAGGGATCCCTCCATGCGTTCGTCCGCCACGGCAAACTCACTTAGTCGGGATGACAAAATTAAGCCGTCCTTAATTTTATTATTTAAAAAACCAGCACTGAAAAATTTGGAATAAGCGAAGGGCAAAAAAATTAAAAGCTGATGAAAATATTTTATTTCTAACCTCCCCCTACCCCCTCCTTCAAACAATGAGGGGGGAATATGTTTCTAACCTCTCCCTACTAACTCCTTCAGACAATGAGGGGGGAATATGTTTCTAACCTCTCCCTACTAACTCCTTCAGAC
>Ga0209200_1003053_pt1 | contig 14765 bp, 11 predicted proteins | sample AD_UKC033_MetaG_FD_184406 | JGI IMG/M metagenome (GOLD analysis project Ga0209200, IMG submission 184406) | Active sludge microbial communities of municipal wastewater-treating anaerobic digesters from USA - AD_UKC033_MetaG (SPAdes) (version 2) | ecosystem: Engineered > Bioreactor > Anaerobic >...
GGCCCATTTCGGCCATCAAGCGCCGCACTCGCTTGCTGTTGACGACCAGTTGCTTGTCTCGTCGCAACTGGACAGCGATCCGGCGGTAGCCGTAGCGAGGCCACTGACCGGCGATCTCCTGAATGGCGGCGTTGTGGGCGCAAACCCGGCGGATCACGGATCCGCCGGGAGCAGGTAAACTGAAGCGTTATTTACGCCAACTTGTACCAGGTCTCGTCGCCTAAATCGGTCTTCACTCACCGCTCAAGCCGGTTCCGTGAACCGGCGGCGTTGTTGGCGCAAACTCGGCGGATCACGGATCCGCCGGGAGCAGGTAAACTGAAGCGTTATTTACGCCAACTTGTACCAGGTCACGTCGCCTAAATCGGTCTTCACTCACTGCTCAAGCCGGTTCCGTGAACCGGCGGCGTTGTGGGCGCAAACCCGGCGGATCACGGATCCGCCGGGAGCAGGTAAACTGAAGCGTTATTTACGCCAACTTGTACCAGGTCTCGTCGCCTAAATCGGTCTTCACTCACCGCTCAAGCCGGTTCCGTGAACCGGCGGCGTTGTGGGCGCACACCCGGCGGATCACGGATCCGCCGGGAGCAGGTCAACTGAAGAGTTGTTTACGCCAAACTCTACTAGCGCAGCTCCGTCTGGCGCACGCCGCTGCTCGCCTCCCACAGCATCCTCAGGCGGCGACGCGTCGCCAGGCGGCAATCAACTCCCTGTGGATCGGGACGTCCTCCAGCAGCGCGCGGCTGAGCTGCGGATCGGCGATGGCAGCGGCCAGTTGCGTCAGGTGCTGGTAACCCTGGCCCAACGCCTGGGTCGCAGCCTGCGGGTCGCTGGGCTCGAGCGCCTGGAAGCAAGCGAGATAGACCTGCGCCGGCGACTCGATGCCCGCGAGGCCGTGGGCTGCAATCCAGGCCAGGCACTCGCCGGCCAGCCGGCCGGCCTCGGCCGGCTCATCCTGGGCCAGGGCCGCCAGCGCCAGGCCGGCCAGGTCGTCGATGGCCGCGCCGCTGCCGAGGGAGAGCTCACGCCGGATGGCCAGCGCCTGTCGTAGGGCCTCGCCGGCCAGTCCGGGCTGGCCGCGTCGCAACCACGTGTACCCCTGGTGGGTCAGCGTATAGCCCTGCCCGCGACGATAGCCGATGGCCCGTTGGATATCCAGCGCCTGCTGAAAATACAAAAGTGCGCGATCGATTTCCCCCAGATCGGCAGCCGCCAGCCCTAACACGTCGCAGCTGGCCGCCTCGCCCTCCCGGTCATTCATGGCGCGGCAGGAGGCCAAAGCCTGTTCATGGCAACGGCGCGCCGCCCCGTAATCGCCCAGGCGAAGGTAGGTGTTGCCCAGCGTGGCCAGGATCTGCATCTCCCCTTGCCGCCAGCCTCCCCGCCGCGCGGTGGCCAGGCTCTTGTCGAATTGCTCCAGCGCCCGCTGATACTGGCCTAGCTGCTTGAGGATCGTCGCCTCCATATAGCCGGCGCTGACCTCACCCCGCAGATCGGAGACCTGCGCGTACAGGGCGCGGGCGCGGGCTACAAAGCGCTCGGCGGGGGCGAAATCATCCTGGTAGTAGTAGGTCACGCCCAGATCGTAGGTGCTTTGCGCCCATGTCTGCACATCGCCTCCCTGTTGCGCCAGGTCGATGGCCATCTCCAGCCACTCCTGCGCATCCCGGTAATGCCCCTGATGGATGAGGATGCGTCCCCACAGCGCGTAGCCGCGCGTTTCGATGGCCGAGGCGCCCGCGGCCGCAGCCGCGGCAACGGCGGCCTCCACCTCCACCAGCGCGGCCGGCAGGTCGCCGATCTGCCGGTGGAAATTGGCCTGGCGCAGCCTGAGCTCGGCGTTGAGGCGCGGGTCGCCCAGGCGTTGCGCCGTCTCGCTCAGCGCGTGCAGGTCCTGCTCCTGGCGGGAACGATCGCCCATCCAGTTGAGGACCGCCTCACGGTCCAGCAAGAGCGCGGCGCGCGCCGGCAGATCGCCGGGCGGGGTCAGCTCCAGGCCGCGGCTGAAATGTTGCAAGGCCTCGGCGTTGGCATAGCTGGCCGCCGCCAGCGCGCCGGCCTGGCGCAGGTAGGGCACGGCGCGATCGGGGCGGCCGGCCTGATCGAAATGCCAGGCCAGTTGCACGGCGATCTGATCCAGGTAGCCCGCATAGAGCTGCTCCAGGGCTGTGGCCACATCCTCGTGCAGGTAGGAACGCTCCACCTCGTCCAACTGCCCATAGATGTAGCTTTGGTAAAGCTGATGCAGAAAGCGGTAGGAGGACAGGCGGCGGGAGGCGATGCGCTCCAGGCCCTCGGCCTCGACCAAGCGCTGGCGCCGGCCCAGATCGTCGCTCAACATGCGCACCATGGCGCGCGCCTCAACGCCGCGCAGCTCGGCCACCAACTCGGCGATGAAACGCTCTCCGGCGACGCTGGCTACCGCCAGCGTCTCGCGCTGCTGGCGGTCCAGCCGGTTGACCCGGTCGCGCACGACCCCTTCCACCCGAGCCGGCAGCCTGTTCCAGTTGAGCGAGGGGGCCTCGGTCCACCGCCCCGAAATGTCTTTGACCAGATCGCCGCGCGCTTGCAGGTCGTGCAACAGCTCGACCACGAAGAGGGGGTGGCCGTCGGTGTGGCGCGCCAGCGCATCGCGAAATGCCTCGCCCAGCCGGTTGGCCTCGCTGTCGACGTAGGCGTCGACGAACCAACGGCTTTGGGCCGCGTTGGGGTGCTCCAGCTCGATGGCGACCTCGCCCAGCAGGCGGGCCAGCTCTGCCTCGACCTTTTCCAGCGGGTGACGCTCCCCGGCGCGGCCCTGGCTCAGCTCCTCCGGGCGATAGGCGCCGACGACCAGGATCGGGTTGCCCTCGATGCGCCGCGCCAGGTGGTAGAGCAGGGTCAGGGAGGAGGCGTCGGCCCACTGCAGGTCGTCGAGAGCGATCAACAGCGGCTGTCTGGCGGCCAGCTTGATCAGGAAGCTGCTGCACTGCTCGAAGATATGCTCCTGATCCAACGGCGTCTTGCCCGCCTCCAACAGGGCGCTCCTGGAGGAGGCAATGGCCTTGAGGCGCGCCTCGGCAGTGGTTTGGCCGACGATGGCCTTGCCCATCTTGCCCCCCAGCTTGATGCCCGCCTTGGAGACCAGCGCTCCGCCCGGCACCAGCAGCTCGACCAGGTCAGGGGCCACCTCCAACAGCACCAGGCCGGAGTAGGCCAGCGTCTTCTTGAGCCTGCTGACGTTCTCGACAGTGATCCGCCCCTGGGCCAGCTTGGCCTCGAAGTCGCCGGTCAGCAGGCCGATGACCTCGCGAAAGGGGAGGTAGGGTTCGCCGGCGCCGGTCTGCGCGCTGCAGTCGCCCACGGCCACCAGCAGGTCAGGGTATTGGGCCTGGGCGCGGCGGGCGAACTCCTGCACCAACGCGGTCTTGCCCTGGCCGGCCTCGCCTTGCAGCAGGACGATATGACCCTGGCCGCTCAAGGCACGGGCCAGGTGGGCATCCAACAGGGCGAGCTCGCGCTCGCGGCCGACGAAGATCTGTTCAGCCATCGGAGGCCTCCTTGCACCTGCCGTGCTTGCCCAATCGCGCCAAGCGCGCTTATCATGGCGCTGAGGTGCGATCATGAAACGCCATCAGGCCAGACTGACCAAGCTGCTGATCACCAGGCCGACGATGGCGATGGCCATGCGCAGCCAATGCGGCCGCAGGTAGCCCAGCAGCCGGCGTCAGGGTACCTGGCGACTGGAGCGAATCGGTTCGAGTGCGTTTTGTATCATCGTTGCCAGCCCTTAACCTGGGCCGTGCGCTGGGCGCTCAGAAAGATGGCCGCATTATACGTGACGACAATGAAGGTTGCCAACTTTTCCGAAAGTTGGCAGCCGGCCCCCTGGGCGGATGAGGGAATTCCTCGCCGTCGGGGGGCGGCATCGCTGCCCAAGTCCAGCGTTTGTACTTGACTTTTCCAGTGGCGGGCGCTATAATGCGCGCTGCGTCACAATTAACCCGCCAGGGGCCGGCGCGTGGGGACGCCGCCCAGTTGCGGCTCGCGCGCATTCTGTGCGAGCCGCTTACAGAAAGGAGTCGTGCATGGCAAGCGCAGTGGCTTCCATCTGGCAAGGCATCACCTACCGCGGCAAAGACGGGCATTATGCCTGGATGTTGCACCGGGCAGGCGGCCTTGGCATCGTCCTCTTCCTCTTCCTCCACATCCTCGACATCTTCCTGGTCGGGGTGGGGGAGGAGATCTTCGAGTTCTTCCTCTTCATCTACCACTCGGCCCCGGCCAAGGTCTTCGTGATGGCGCTGCTGTTTGGCGTGTTCTTCCATGCCTTCAACGGCGTGCGCATCATCCTGGTGGACTTTTGGCCGGAGAAGTTCTCCAACCTGAAGATGCAGCGCACCCTCTTCCGCATCGTGGTGGTGATGACCCTGCTCTTCTTCATCCCGACGGCCATCATCACGGTGGCCCCCATCTTCGGCGTCGACCTGGCGCTGAGCCAGCTTGTGGGAGGGTGAGCGCCATGTCAGCGATTTCTCGTCTCAAGTATGGCAGCCCCAACCGGTTCGAGGCGTTTTCCTGGTATTTCATGCGCGTCAGCGGCGCGGTCTTGCTGCTGGTGGCGGTGCTGCACCTGTTGATCATGCACGTCTGGTACGGCGTGGATGCGATCGACTACCGCTTCGTGGTGGGGCGCTGGGCCAGTCCTCTGGTTCAGGTCTACGATCTGGCGCTGCTGCTCTTCGCCATCACCCATGGCGTCAACGGCACGCGCTGGGTGATCGATGACTACATCCACAGCCGCGGCTGGAATCTGACCCTGAAGGCAGCGCTCTATGTGCTGACTGTGATCTTCATCCTGATGGGCGCGACGGTCATCTTCACCTTTGACCCCGACACCTCCACCACGGCCCTGAACACTGTCGCCGCAGTGTTTGCCCGCTAGAAAGGCGCCCAGCTATGAACTACCACAAATTTGACGCGGTGATCATCGGCGCGGGCGGCGCCGGGCTGATGGCCGCGCTGTACGCTTCCAAGAACGCCAACGTGGCGGTGGTCAGCAAGCTCTACCCCACCCGCTCCCACACCGGCGCGGCCCAGGGCGGCATCGGCGCGGCTCTGGGCAACCTGGAGGAAGACCACTGGGAGTGGCACGCCTTCGACACGGTCAAGGGGGGCGACTATCTGGTGGACCAGGACGCGGCTGACATCATGTGCCGGGACGCGGTCGGCATCGTGCTGGAGCTGGAGCACATGGGCCTCCCCTTCGACCGCACGCCCGACGGCAAGATCTCGCAGCGCCCCTTCGGCGGCCACACCAACAACAACACCAAGCAGCCCGTGCGCCGCGCGGCCCACGCCGCCGACCGCACCGGTCACATGATCCTTCAGACCCTCTATCAGCAGTGCATCAAGCAGGATGTGCAGTTCTTCGACGAGTTCCAGTTCATGGACCTGCTGATCAGCGAAGGGCGGGTGGCCGGCATCGTCGCCTATCACATCGACAGCGGCGAGCTGCATGTCTTCCACAGCAAGGCGGTCTTCTTCGCCACCGGCGGCTGGGGCCGGCTGTGGAACATCACCTCCAACGCCCATTCGCTGACCGGCGACGCGCCGGCCGTGCTGCTGCGCAAGGGCTACCCGCTGGAGGACATGGAATTCTTCCAGTTCCACCCCACCGGCATCTACAAGATGGGCATCCTGATCACCGAGGGGGTGCGCGGCGAGGGGGGTGTGCTGATCAACGGCAAGGGCGAGCGCTTCATGCTCAAGTACGCGCCGACGATCAAAGACCTGGCCAGCCGCGACGTGATCTCGCGGGCCATCTACCTGGAGATCGCCGAGGGCCGCGGCATCAACGGTCAGGATTACGTCTACCTGGACGTGCGGCCGGAGGTGGTCAACAAGTACCTGGCCGAGGATGGCAAGACCAACCCCGACGGCAGCCCGCGCACCATCAGCGCGGCCGACATCGAAAAGAAGCTGCCCGACATCGCCGACTTCTGCCGCACCTACCTGGGTGTGGACCCGATCACGCAGCCGATGCCGATCCAGCCCACGGCGCACTATGCCATGGGCGGCATTCCCACCGACGTCGATGGGCGCATCCTGGTCGACGCGGCCAACACGCCGCTGCCCGGCGGCTTTGCGGCCGGCGAGGTGGCCTGCGTCAGCGTACACGGCGCCAACCGGCTGGGCACCAACTCGTTGGTGGATCTGGTGGTCTTTGGCAAGCGGGGCGGCATCGCCATGGCCGAATACTGCAACCAGGTGGAGCTGCCGCCGCTGCCGGAGAACCCCGAGGCCTACGCGCAGGCCGAGCTGGCCAGCCTGATGGCCAATCCCCAGGGCATCCCGGCCGCCAAGCTGCGCAAGGCCATGCAGGAAGTGATGATGATGAACGTGGGCGTCTTCCGCACCGACCAACTGCTGACCGAGGCCTTGGAGCGGGTGCGCGAGTTGAAGAAGCAGTTTGCCCACGTCTACGTCTCCGACCGCGGCAAGCGTTTCAACACCGATCTGCTGGAGGCCTGGGAGCTGAAGAACATGCTGGAGCTGGCCGAGGTGACGACGCTGGCCGCGCTGAACCGGACTGAGAGCCGCGGCGGCCACGCGCGCGACGATTACCCGCAGCGCGACGATGTCAACTGGCTCAAGCATTCCTTCATCTGGCAGGAAGGCGACAACTTCCGCTTCGACTACAAGCCGGTCACCATCGGCCGCTACCAGCCGCAGGCGCGCGTCTACTAGGAGGGCTGACCATGCGAGTAACACTGAGGATCAAACGCTTCAACCCGGAGCGAGACGAGAAACAGCACTGGGAAGAGCATGAAGTCGATGTCGAGCCCAACGATCAACTGCTGGACGCGCTCAACAAGGTCAAGTGGTACGACGACGGCTCGCTGACCTATCGCCGCTCCTGCGCCCATGGCGTCTGCGGCTCGGACGCCATGGTGGTCAACGGCCGCAACCGGCTGGCCTGCAAGGTGCTGATGAAGGACCTGGGCAAGAAGGTGACGGTGGAGCCGATCCGCGGCCTGCCGGTGATCAAGGATATGGTGGTGGACATGGAGCCCTTCTTTGCCCGCTACCGCGCCGTCAAGCCCTATCTGATCAACGACAATGAGCCGCCGGCCGACCGCGAGCGCCTGCAGAGCATAGAGGATCGTGAGCGTTTCGACGACACCACCAAGTGCATCCTGTGCGCCTGCTGCACGACATCCTGTCCATCCTTCTGGGCCAACGGCGAGTACGTCGGCCCGGCCGCCATCGTCCAGGCCCACCGCTTCATCTTCGACAGCCGCGATATGGCCGTGCACGAGCGGCTGGAGATCATGAACGACACCATGGGCGTCTGGCGCTGTCGCACCGTCTTCAACTGTGTCGAGTGCTGCCCGCGGGAGATCGACATCACCAGGGCCATCGGCGAGGTGAAGAAGGCGATCCTGAACGGCGGCGTGGGCGGGTGACGCCCGTCGCCTTGATCCTGAACCCTCTCAAGTCCCCGGCAGTTGATCTGCCGGGGACTTTTTTTCGGCGCAGCGCCGCCGGCTGGCCGTCAGCGGGTTGTTGGTCGCAGCAGCGCGTCTGATGGTGATGGCTGCCCAAAATGGAGTCGAGCCTTCAGGCGGGTCCGCGTGCTCGCCTCGCATCGGCCAGACCCGGCTAAAGCCTCGACTCCGCGCCCTAGCTGGAAGACCGGCCCGAGCAACGTCAGGGGCGAGGGGCCTCGGTCGGAGACCGGCCCGAGCAGGTATCATGACAGTCACAAACCCTCCGCCCTTTGCGGCCTTTGCGCCTTGGCGTGAGACCATCCTCCCGCCCTTTGCGATCTTTGCGCCTTGGCGTGAGACCTTCCTCCCGCCCCACGAAGCAGATGGAATTTTCGCGATCTTGCGCGCGGTGCTATACTCCGCCGACGTGTCGCCGATCACCGGCTGCGCAGTTCCATCTGCTCAGGAGGCCCTCTATGCGATCTGTTTACCGTCCGATCCTACTGTTGTTCTTCTCAGTCCTGCTGTTGACAACGCTGAGCAGCGGCATCTTCCCGGCCCCAGCCAGCGCCCAGCCGGCCGCGGCCATCTGGTCCGATGTGGAGGAGCGAACGCTGGTTCCGGCCGGCGAGCGCTGGATCATCCCCCAAGCTTACCGCACCCTGGCGCTGAACGTGCCCGCGTTGCAAGAGACGCTGGCCGCGGCGCCGCTGGAAGGGACGCCGGCCGCGGCCGACAGCGCCGTGGTGCTGGCCCTGCCCCTGCCCGACGGCGGCTATGGCCGCTTTCGCATCGTCCAATCGCCGGTGATGGCGCCGGAGCTGGCCGCGCAGTTCCCGGAGATCACCACCTACGCCGGCCAGGGGCTGGACGATCCCACCGCCACCACCCGGCTGGACTGGACGCCGGCCGGCTTCCACGCCATCATCTTCGGCCTGGAGGGCACGGTCTACATCGACCCCTTCAGCCGCGGCGACGTGAGCCACTACATCAGCTATTTTGCCCATGACTTCGTGCGCAGCCCCGACAAGCAGTTCGAAGAGACCCTGCCGTTGGGCGGCGATGGGGAGGCGCTGCGGGCTGAGCTGGCCGCGCTGCGGGCCAGGGCCGCGCTGGCGGCCAGCGGATCAGAGCTGCGCACCTACCGGCTGGCCATGGCTGCCACCGGGGAGTACACCACCTTCCACGGCGGCACGGTGAATGCCGGCATGGCGGCTATCGTCACCACCGTCAACCGCGTGACCGGCATCTACGAACGCGAGGTGGCGGTGCGCATGGTGCTGATCGCCAACAACAATCTGATCGTCTACACCAACCCGGCCACCGATCCGTACACCAACAACAACGGAGGCGCCATGCTGGGACAAAACCAGGCCAACCTGGACGCAGTGATCGGCACCGCCAACTACGACATCGGGCATGTCTTCAGCACCGGCGGCGGCGGCGTGGCCTATCTGGCCGTGGTCTGCCAGGCCGGAAGCAAGGCGCGGGGGGTCACCGGTTCCTCGCAGCCGGTGGGCGATCCCTTCGACGTGGACTATGTGGCCCACGAGATTGGCCACCAGTTCGGCGGCAACCACAGCTTCAACGGCAACGCCGGCTCATGCAGCGGCGGCAACCGCAACGGCCCCACGGCCTATGAGCCGGGCAGCGGCTCCACCATCATGGCCTATGCCGGCATCTGCGGCGCGCAGAACCTGCAGTCCAACAGCGACGACTACTTCCACGGCGTCAACCTGGACGAGATTGTGGCCTACACCACCGCAGGCAACGGCAACAGTTGCCCCGTGACCACAGCCACCGGCAACACCCCGCCCACCGTCAACGTGGGCGCTGGCGGCTTCACCATCCCCAGCCAAACCCCCTTCGCGCTGACCGGGTCGGCCAGCGATCCCAACGGCGACGCGTTGACCTACAACTGGGAAGAGTTCGACCTGGGGCCGGCCGGCGCGCCCAACAATCCGCTGAGCCCGCCCTTCTTCCGCTCCTGGCTCGCCACGGCCAGCCCGACCCGCACCTTCCCCCGCCTGTCTGACCTGGTCAACAACACCACGGTGATCGGCGAGGTGCTGCCCAACGTCACCCGTGCCCTCAACTTCCGCCTGACGGTGCGCGACAACCGCCTGGGGGGCGGCGGGGTCAACTCGGCCAACGTCAGCTTCAATGTCACCACGGCAGCCGGGCCCTTCACAGTCACCGCGCCCAACACCGCTGTCACCTGGGCCGGCAACAGCCAGCAGACCGTCACCTGGAACGTGGCCAACACCACGGCCGCGCCGGTGAGCTGCGCCAACGTCGATATCGCCCTGTCGACCGACGGCGGCTACACCTATCCGCTGCCGCTGGCCAGCAACACCCCCAACGACGGCGCGCAGACGATCACTGTGCCCAACATCGGCTCCAGCAGCGCGCGGGTGCGGGTTTCCTGCGCCAACAACATCTTCTTCGACATCTCCAATGTCAACTTCACCATCACCCCCACCACCTGCTTCTGGGCGGATGTGGACTGCTCCTGCGGCGTCAGCTCCACCACCATCGACGTTGGCGATGTGCTGGCGACGGCCGACGCCTGGAATCTCTTCCAGTCAAGCGGCCTCTACACCCTGGCGGCCGATGTGGACTGCCGCGCCGCCGGCGGCTGCGACAGCGCCAACAACATCCTCGACATCGGCGCGGTGACGTCGGTGTGGGGGATGGTGTGTCCGGTGCGGTGATGGGTGATGCGTAATGCGTAATGCGTAATGCGTAACCCGGAATAGTCTCCGTATTGCAGAAACACCCTCCGATTACGCATTACGCATTACTCGTTACTCGGAACAGCCTCCGCATTGCACCAACACCCTCCGATTACGCATTACGCATTACTCGTTACTCGGAACAGCCTCCGCATTGCACCAACACCCTCCGATTACGCATTACGCATTACTCGTTACTCGCCACTCGAAACAGCCTCCGCATTGCACCAACACCCTCCGATTACGCATTACGCATTACTCGTTACTCGCCACTCGAAACAGCCTCCGCATTGCACAAACACCCCCCCTCACACCGTCGCCGCCTCCATCAGGGCGGCGACGGCCGCGTCTGCGCCTTGCGGGTGGCCGAAGACTGAGGTGCCGGCCACGAAGACGCGGGCGCCGACGGCATAGGCCGGGCCGATGGTGGCCAGATCGACCCCGCCGTCGATCTCCAGCTCACAGGTGGGGTTGCGCTCGTCCAACAGGGCGCGCGCCCGGGCGATCTTGCGCAGGGTGTAGGGAATGAAACGCTGGCCGCCAAAGCCGGGGTTGACGGTCATCACCAGCAACATGTCCAGATCCTCGATCACCTCGTCCAGCGTGCGCAGCGGCGTGGCCGGGCAGAGGGCGACGCCGGCCCGCTTGCCCAGTTGCTTGATCTGCTGAATGGCGCGGTCCAGGTGGGTCACGGCCTCCTGATGGACAATGATCAGGTCGGCGCCGGCCTGGGCGAAGGCCTCCAGGTAGCGGTCGGGCTGGACGATCATCAGGTGCGCCTCCAGCAGGCCAGCGGTGGCGCGGCGCATGGCCTCGACCAGCGGCATGCCAAAGCTGATGTTGGGCACGAAAAGGCCATCCATCACATCGATCTGGAAGCGGCGCGCGCCGCCCCGTTCCGCCGCCTGCACCTGCTCCTGCAAACGCAAGAAATCGGCCGCCAAGATCGAAGGGGCAATCTCAGGGGTGGTCATCATTCATCCTGCCTTACGGTATGTTGGATGCCGGCCGGGCCGGCGACGATCAGATCGGTGGCCAGGCCGATGAAGAGCCCATGCTCGACGATGCCGGCGCGGGCGGCCAGGGCCGCGGCCAGCCGCGCCGGGTCGGCTATCGGCCCAAAGGCGCAGTCCAGGATCATGTTGCCGGAATCGGTCACGAACTGCCCGCCATCGGCGTCGCGCCGGATGGACCAGCGCGCGCCCAGCCGTTCCAGAAAACGGGCCTGCGAGCGCCAGGCAAAGGAGAGCACCTCCACCGGCACAGGCCAGTGGGTGCCCAGCCGCGGCGACAGCTTGCTCTCGTCGGCCACGATGATCAGGCGGCGGCTGGCCTGGGCCACGATCTTCTCGCGCAGCAGCGCGCCGCCGCCGCCCTTGATCAGATCCAGCGCCGGATCGACCTCGTCCGCGCCGTCGATCACCAGGTCCAGATCGACCGGCAGCCCGTCCTCCAGCAGGGGGATGCCCAGGCGCACCGCTTCCTGATGGGTGGCCCTGGAGGTGGCGAAGGCGACGATGTCGTGCAGCTCGCCGGCCGCCAGCAGCTCGGCGATGCGCCGCGTGGCGTGGATCGCCGTGCTGCCGGTGCCCAGCCCCACCTTCATGCCGCTGGTCACCAGGCGCACGGCCGCCGCCGCCGCTGCCTGCTTGAAGGCCGTCTGAGGGTCTGATGGTTGGTTCATGGCGTCTTTCCAGTCACCTGTCACGTTGCATTGATGACCTGCCCGGCCGCGGCCGCGTCCATCAGCCAGTGCAGTTGCCCGGCCGTCGGCTGGATCAACTGCGCCGGCAGCACGTCGGGGTCATAGGGGCCGGCCAGCACCCGCTGCAACATCGCGGCCTTGCCCGCGCCCTCCACGAAGAAGGCCACATGGCGCGCAGCGTTGATCAGCGGGGCGGTCATGGTCACCCGCCAGCTCTGCATCACCTCGACATATTGCGGCACAACCCAGCGAGTCTGCTCCCGCAGGCTGGCTGTGCCGGGGAAGAGCGAGGCGGTATGGCCGTTGTCTCCCATGCCCAGACAGATCAGGTCGAAGGCCGGCGCCGCGGCGCTGCGGAAGAAGCGCTGGATCTCCAGTTCATAGGCCAGCGCGGCCAGGGCTGGATCCTCCTCGCCGGCGATGCGGTGGACGTTGGCGGCCGGCAACGGCAGATGCGCCAGCAGCGCCGCGCGCGCCATGTGATAGTTGCTGCGCGGATCGTCCGGCGGCACGCAGCGCTCATCGCCGAAGAAGAAGTGAACGCGCGTCCAGTCGATGCCCTGGGCCAGGCCGGCCTCAGCCAGCCGGGCGTAGATCGGACGGGGGGTGCCGCCGCCGGCCAGCGCCGCCGTCCAGCGCCCGCGCGCGGCGATGGCTTCAGCCGCCCGCGCGGCCATGAACTCAGCCGCGCCGGCGATGAAGTGCACCTGGTCGGGAAAAACGGTGATGTGCGCTTGGGTGGTCATGGGGAGCCTCTGCGGCGCAGACGACGGCCTAGGCGCGGCCGCGCAGGGCGCGGTAGCGGCGGATCAAGGCGTTGGTGGAGCTGTCGTGGCGCAGGTCGGGCGCGGCTTCGCTGGTCAGCTCCGGCGTGATGCGGTTGGCCAGCGCCTTGCCCAGCTCGACGCCCCACTGATCGAAGGGGTTGATGTCCCAGATCGCGCCCTGGACGAAGACGCTGTGCTCGTAGAGGGCAACCAGCGCGCCCAGGATCTCCGGCGTCAGCCGCTCGGCCAGGATGACGTTGCTGGGCCGGTTGCCGGGGAAGGTGCGGTGCGGGGCCAGCCATGCCGGCGTGCCCTCGGCCAGCACCTGCTCGGTGGTCTTGCCAAAGGCCAGCGCCTCGGCCTGGGCGAAGACGTTGGACATGAGCAGGTCGTGATGGTTGCCCAGCGGGTTGAGCGAGTGGGCAAAACCGATGAAGTCGCAGGGGATCAGCCGGGTGCCCTGGTGGATCAACTGGTAGAAGGAATGCTGGCCGTTGGTGCCCGGCTCCCCCCAGTAGACGGGGCTGGTCTGGTAATCCTCAATTGCCGCGCCGGCCAGCGTCACCCGCTTGCCGTTGCTTTCCATGGTCAACTGCTGCAAATAGGCCGGGAAGCGCTTGAGGTACTGGTCATAGGGCAGCACAGCCACAGTTTGGCTGCCGAAGAACTCGTTGTACCAGACGGTCAGCAGGCCCAGCAAGACCGGCAGGTTGCGCTCGAAAGGCGCGGTGCGGAAGTGTTCGTCCATGGCGTGGAAGCCGGCCAGCAGGGCCTGGAAGTTCTCCGGCCCCAGCGCGATCATGGTGGAAAGGCCGATGGCCGAGTCCATGGAGTAGCGGCCGCCCACCCAGTCCCAGAAGCCGAACATGTTGGCGGTGTCGATGCCGAACTCGCTGACCTTGGCCGCGTTGGTGGAGACGGCCACGAAATGGCGGGCGATGGCCGCGTCGTCATGCAGCGCGGCCAGCGTCCAACTGCGCGCGGTATGCGCGTTGGCCATGGTCTCCTGGGTGGTGAAGGTCTTGGAGGCGACGATGAAGAGCGTCTCGGCCGGGTCCAGGTCGCGCGTGGCCTCGGCAAAGTCGGAGCCGTCCACGTTGGAGACGAAGCGGAAGGTCAAGGCGCGGGCGGAGTAGTGCCGCAATGCCTCGTAGGCCATGACCGGCCCCAGGTCGGAGCCGCCGATGCCGATGTTGACCACGTTGCGGATCGGCCGGCCGGTGTGGCCCAGCCATTGGCCGCTGCGCACCTGCTGGGCGAAGGAGGCCATCTGGCCCAGCACGGCGTGGACGTCGGGCACCACGTCGACGCCGTCGACATAGATGCGCTGGCTGGCCGGCGCGCGCAGCGCCACGTGCAGCACGGCCCGGTTCTCGGTGAGGTTGATCTTGTCGCCGCGGAACATGGCGTCGATGCGTCCGCGCAGGTCGCACTCCCCGGCCAGCGCCAGCAACAGGCGCAACGTCTCATCGGTGACGCGGTGCTTGGAGTAGTCCAGGAAGAGCCCGGCAGCTTCGGCCGTCAGCCGTTGGCCGCGCTGCGGGTCGTCGGCAAAGAGGGTGCGCAGATGCAAGGCCTGGATCTGATCGAAGTGCGCGGCCAGGGCCTGCCAGGCGGGGCGTTGGGTGAGGGAATGAGTCATGTCGAATGCTCCTGGTGGGGAGAGGTGCAGGCTTTCGCGGAGACGATGGCCTACGGGCGATGAAGGCGCCCGGCGCCGCAAGGGCGTCCCGTCGCCGGGGTTTGGCGTTGCGCGGCAGTTCCAACTACGGCGCGGAGTCGAGGCTTTAGCCGGGTCGGGACGGTGCGAGTCGGGCGCGCCAAGCTTAGCACTGCTTGCCTTCTGTGGCAAACCTGCCCACTTGGCAATTTGAACCGAACTGCTGTATAACCGTTGCAATGGCCGCTGGCGGGTGCGAGCATGTGGATTGAGTAGGCCGCCGTATCGAAATCCTTGGATTGAGTAGGCCGCCGTATCGAAATCCCTGGATTGAGTAGGCCGCCGTATCGAAATCCCTGGATTGAGTAGGCCGCCGTATCGAAATCCTTGGATTGAGTAGGCCGCCGTATCGAAATCCTTGGATTG
>Ga0209200_1003059_pt1 | contig 14750 bp, 13 predicted proteins | sample AD_UKC033_MetaG_FD_184406 | JGI IMG/M metagenome (GOLD analysis project Ga0209200, IMG submission 184406) | Active sludge microbial communities of municipal wastewater-treating anaerobic digesters from USA - AD_UKC033_MetaG (SPAdes) (version 2) | ecosystem: Engineered > Bioreactor > Anaerobic >...
TTTGAAAGAACACCCTTATATCAGCTACTTACACTCAGTAATGGCGCGGCCGAAATGCAACAAGATCCTAACCAGCTGAATTTATTTGCCGATTATTCCGGACAGTAGTGATTTCACTTTGCAGATTTTCGCGTCCGGCGGCACTCACCCTCACCCTGACTCGCTCCCGTCGGAGATTGTGTCATAATCGGCTCTCGTCATCCCGAGCCACCGACCGCGACTTCGTTCGGGGTTATCGATGGGATAAACACCCTCTCACCTCGCGACAAGGGGGCCTTTAGATCATTCACCCTCCCCTCTATCCCCTCTCGTCAAGGGAGGGGATACGTGCGAGCTGTTTCTCAGGAGCGACCGACTGGAGCGCGGCAATCTCAATCTTTCCGAGGATATCCGAGATTGCTTCAGTCGCTTCGCTCCTTCGGAATTACATTGTTACGCTGCCTAAAGGTAGAGGAGGATGATGAATGGTTCAAGCTGTCTTCAGATACAGCTTCGCCCCTTCGATTACATATTTTGATTAAATGAATCGACTGCAACCTATGACACAGACTCCTCGCCCCTTAATCCATGAATGCTTTGAATTGGGCGGAGAAGAAGAACAGAACCGGCCAGGAGAAGTCTGTGAAAGGCTTCCGCATGTGCGCTTTCGTGCGAACGTGCTGACCGATATCATTATCAGAGTGTGCAACTATCATTCCAAAACAGTACGTGGCAAGTTTCCACAATAATGAATGATATTAAAGTATTACGCTGTAAGTGGCCTCGGTGGCGGCTCCCAGGGAAACCTATTTTTCGAATTTGTAAAATATTTTGAGAATGTATGGGTTTAATCGGCTGAATTTAAGGATTTTTTCCTTTTTAAGCTTCTGCCCAAAGGGCATAAAAAAGGAGGGCGGCTTCAAATACCGACCTCCTTTTTTTGCAGGTAGCGGGTGTTGGGTCCTACTTTTTTTGCAGGATAGCCCGCGCCTCCTCATTTCCCTTGAATTTGGGGTCCAGCTCCAAGGCCTTGGTCAGCTCTTTCCGGGCAAGATCGACGTTGCCGTTCTTGTAATAGGCCATGCCTAAATGGTAGCGTACCAGGGACTGGTTGGGAAGCTTTTCGGCCGCCTCCTTCAGGTAGACGATCGCCCGGGTGTATACATTCTTGCGGTAGTAGACCCACCCCAAGGTGTCGGCCATGTAGGGGTTGTCCGGCAGGGCCTCCTTGGCCATCTGCGCCAGTGTGAGGGCCTCGTCGATGTTGGTGTTCTCGTCGGCGTAGATGTAGGCCAGGTTGTTGGCCGCCGGGGGGAACTTGGGGTTGATCTTCAATACTTTCCTGTAGTTTTCCTTTGCCAGATCGTACTTATGCTGGCTCTGGTACATGCCCGCCAGCGCCATCAGGGCTGAAATCGAATTGGGATCTTTCTGCAGGGCCGCGTTGAGCTCGGCCACGGCCTTGTCGGCCATGTTCTGCCTGACGTAGAAACTGGCAATCGACACGTAGAGGTCCGGGGCGTTGGGGTTCGACTCGATCGATTTGCGGTAGTACTGCTCGGCCGAGGCCGTGTCCTTCTTCGCCTCGTAGAGGGCCCCGAGAAGATTGTAAAAGTAAGGGTTGCCGGGGGCGGCCTTCAGCTGGGCCTCGACCCGGTCGATCGCCTTCTGCGTCTCGCCGCGGGCCATGTAGGAGTTGACGATGAACCGCATGGGCTCGGCGGCGCCCGGCTGCAAGGAGAGGGCCTTCTCGAAACGGGCCAGGGCCTCCTTCTCCTGCTTGCGGGCAAGGTAGACACGGCCGGACTGGACGTAGGCCGTGGCGTTCTGCGGGTTGGCCCGAATGAGTTCCTCGAAGGTGCTCCCGGCCCTGACGAGGTCGCCCTTCACGGCGTAGGCATTGCCCAGCCCCATCAGGGCGCGTGCGTTCTTTGGGTCTTCCTTGAGGACGGCCTGGAGTGTCTCGATGGCTGTCTTGCTGTCTCCCGTAGACATCGCCAGGTCGGCAAGGACGAGCTTCGGCTCGAGCCAGCGGGGGTTGAGCTTGATCGCCTCGGTGATCGAGGCCTTCGCCTGCTGTACGTCGCGGTTTCCGAACTGGGCCAACCCCAGGTAGTAGTGCCCGACCGGCGACTTTGGGTTGTCCTTCAGGTATCCCTGCAGGAGTGTGATCGCGTCGGTGAACTCGTTTTTCGCCACGTGGATCTGGGCCTTGATGATCGTCCCCTCGTGGCTCTTGGGGTTGATCTTCTGGATCTTCTCGAGGGCCTTGGAGGCCTCGTCGATCTTGCGCTCGGCCAGGTAGTGCTCTGCCAGCTTCACCTGGGGCGCGATGTTGTCGGGCTCGCTGTCGGCAGCCTTCCTGTAGCTCTCGAGGGCCTTGTCGCGCTTGTGCCAGGCCATGTAGAAATCGCCCAGGTAAATGAGGGCCGCGGCCTTCTTCGGGGCCGCCTCGGCGGCCTGGATGAACTGCTTCTCGGCTTCCTCCAGGCGCCTCTGCGAGATATAGAAGTTCCCTAGGGCGACCCAGGTGGACGGCTCCTTTCCTGCCATCTTCGTCGTCTCGAGGTAGGCGTCTTCGGCCTCCCTGGCCTTTCCCGAGCGGGCGTAGAAGCCCGCCAGGGCCAGCCGGGCCTGGACGGAGCCGGGCTCGGCCGCCACGGCGGCCTTGAAGGATTCCTCGGCCTTGGGCAGGTCCTTGTTGAGGATGTACAGGCCCGCCAGGTGCAGGTGGGTCTCCGCCTTCTTCGGGTCGGCCTCGACGGCCTTTGCGGCCTCGGCGATGGCCTCGGGGAGCTTGCGGTCATTAAGGTAGACCATGCTCATGAGCTGGCGGCCCTGTGCGTTATTCGGGTCCTTCTCGATGATGAATTTTGCCTGCTCACGGGCCTTCTCGGGCTCACGGGCCATGAGGAAGATGCGCCCAAGCTGCACCCTTGCCTCGAGGTTGTTCGGGTCCAGCTCGACGGCCTTGCCTAATGCCGCGTAGGCCTCGCGGGGGTCGCCCGCCCCCAGCTGGGCCATGCCGAGCTTGTGCTGGGCCTTCGCGTCGTTGGGGTCGATCTGCAGGACGTTCTTGAACTCGATGACGGCCTCCCGAAATTTGTTCTCGGCCAAGTAGGTTTCGCCCTTCTTGAAATGGCTCTCCTTCTTGCTCTCCTTGCTGCAGCCGGCAATGCCCGCGAGGAAGACAACACAGAGAATCGCCGCGAGGGCCGGCGTCCAGCGATTGCGATGATGCATCAGGTACCTCCAGTAAACGGTCTGTTCCGTCTGTTCCGTCTGTTCCGTCATTCGGGTCTAATATGTCTTCCGCAAGTATTTGAGCAGTGCTGATATCATCATCGCACACTTCCTTGCCTGCTCATAGGCCTCATCGAACTGCGTCTTGTCGATATATCCCAGGTCTACCGCCACATACAAATGGCTCTGCACTTCAGCGGCAGAAGACATGGCTATGAATAGAAACTGCGTAAACTCCTTATCCGACCGTCTTATGAATCCTTCAGCGATATTTGCCATGCAAGAAATCGCAGCGGCTTGAATCTGACCGGAAAATCTCAAATCTTTGCCGAATGCCTTATTTTTCGTGATCTCGTATACGCGCTGGACGAGGATTCGGGATTCTTTCCAGCACTCGAGATCTTCGAACCGGGTGACTTTCATCGATGCCTTCTTTTCGTTACCTCACTTACAAGAACCGATGATGACTTATTCCACGCCGCGTTCAGCAGGGATATGAAATCCTTGAAGTCGCCGTGGACCTTCACCCTTTTCTCTCCTTGACCGTGATGACCCGTTTGAGTCGAGGCGGTTCGGTGTAGCCCATGGCCAGATAGCACTGCTCCCTGAGGAACTCGACGGCTTCGAGACGCTCCTCGGGCGATTTCGTCTTCCAGAACTCGTAGTCTGTATCGGGCTCCCGGCGGTCTTTCATGATAACCTTTCTTTGCATGGGTCCAACCCTGTGCGGGGCTGTCTAAGTCTGTCCCGTCGGACAGTTTTGAGTTACGAATTTTGAGTGTTGAGTTATCGGGATTATTTCGCTTCGGTCGTTCGTTGGTTCGTTTGTTTCGCCGGGAAGAAGGCCGGATCGCTGAGAAAATCAACGGTCGATGTTTACGAGATCGAGCCGAGTGTGATGGCGGATGTCTTTGAAATGCTGATCGAACGTCAGGACGGCACATCCATTTTCCTGTGCGATGACTGCAATATAGCAGTCCGTCAGATGAACGCTTTTGCCCTTCTTCCTCAATGCATGCGACAACCTTCCGGCTTTAACCCACGTTTGGTCCGTTTGATCGATGATGGTGAAGGCATCCATGAACTCCGCGATGGCAGAAAGTTCCTTTTCGGATTTGGCACCCTGCATCAATTCCGCCAAAATAATCCCGGGGACGCAAATTTCGCTGTTTTTCGCGATTTCCATCACAGTATCGACAATACTCTGCGATTGATTTTGAAAATATTCTATCCAGACGGATGTATCGATCAGGATACGCTCAGCGCTCATAGTGCCGTATCTCGTCTGCCGTGAGTTCAAAGGAAAGCTTTCCTTTCAAAGCCAGGATTTTCTGCACCCTGCGCTTGCGCATATACTCATCGATGATTTCTCTCACGGCAGCCGATTTGCTTTTGGCCCCGGTGGCCTTCACCAGCTCGTCCAGCACATCTTTTTCGATAGTTACTGTTGCCCTCATCGCACAAATACCTCATATATATTTGTGTATACTCTACTGCAAAAAATGTGCACCGTCAAGCGGCCGCAAGAACGTTCATTTCGTTTGGACGTTGATTTCGTTTTTTTCGTTAGTTCGTTTGTTACGTTTGTTTCGTAACTGACAAGTGTCACGACATCGTTAACCCGGGTCTAAGGGTAAAAAGTGTCATGACATCGTTTACCCAAATCCGTTATTCCCGAGTTTCGGGAGGCATTCGATACTCGAAGGCCTCCACCAACTCTTCACCGAGATAGACTTTCAAAACGTGATCGGCGGTGACGATCACGGCTTTGACATACGAGTAGACCAGCTCTTTGGCAACGAGGAACCGTTCCCCGAAGATATCCAGCTTCCGGTCGCTGCGGATGAACCGGATCAGGATGATGGTTCCCTCGGGGATCTGCTCGATCCGGGGTACCCGTGCGTTGGGTGGCACCTTCACCGGCCGATAGCCGGAGTCAGCCAGAACCTCCATCGGAGTTTTGTTCTTGAGGCAACTATACCGATGATGGCGGTTATGGAACCGCTGGAAGTTCTTGCTCTGCCGCTTGAGGGCCTCGTAGCTCGGGAACCACTGCCTGCGAAAGAACATCTTGTCGTAGGTATCGTTGAACCGCTCCACATCCCCGTTGCGCCAGGGCTCGCTGACGGGGATAAAGACCGGCGTGACCCCGTAATAGAGGCACAGCCGGATCACGATCCCGAAGGAGCGGGGATAACGGTTGCTGCCCCGGAAGCTCAGCTCGTTGTCGAACTGGGCACAATCCGGGATGCCCATGGCCTTCCAGCACCGCAAGAGGCTGGCGGCCACCGGGTCATCGGCCTTGGTTCGCTGCGACTCGAGATAGACCGCATGGCTGAAGCGATCCATCACGTTGAGCGAGTAGAACCGGCCATCGCCCTTGATATACCGGGGCCCCACCAGGTCGACCTGGTGGATGTTGTTGACCTCCAGAGCTTCCGTAAAGTAGGGGTAAGCCACCCCTTTGGGGGTATACGCAGTTTTTTTTAACGAGTCCTTCCCGCTTCAGGATCCGGGTGATCGTCCGGTCCGAAGGGAACGGGGCCTTAAGCTTCTTGAGGGCCCACTTGATGGCGGTTACCCCGATCTGGGCATAGGGCTCGGACTCCAGATGCTGCCGGGTGGCAACGATGAGATCCTGCTGCTTCTGGCTTATCTCCGCCGGCCGTCTTCGGGGAGCCCTGCTCTGATCTCTGTACCAGTCGGTATCTCCCGTCTGGTACCGCTTGAGCCATTTAAAGAACCATGGTTTTGAGCGCTTCAAGCTCGTGTAGATGCTCTTGGGAGATTCGCCATCCACGATATGCCGGTAAATGGCTTGCTTGCGGATCTCTTCTTCCATAGATACTCTCCTTTCGGGGTTCTTCAAAGAGAGTATCGTACAAGATAGTTCCCGTCAGGGTAAACGATGTCCTGACACTAAAAGGACCCTTAAGAGTAAACGATGTCATGACACTTTCGGGTAAACGATGTCCTGACATTTGACACGTAACTTCAGGAACCGCGCTTGAGAAGCCCTCCCGCTTTCGAGGCAACGGCGATATTACTTCGTCGCTATCGCTTCGCTCGCAATGACCCATCATCTGTCATTGCGAGCGAAGCGAAGCAATCTCAATGAGTGCAAGGGATTGCTTCGTCGCCGACGCTCCTCGCAATGACAGAGAAAAAAGCGTTCCCGCGCCATGACCGATCGGCGCTGTTTCTTCAATGGATAACCCCGGACGAAGTCGGGTTCCGTTGCCTGTATTGACCATTGCTTCTGTTCAGAAAGCTTGGCCGCCGCTCGAGCCCGCCCCATGGCATGCAACTACGCAGCCAGTCGCGCTCGAAATTACAGAAGTTTATACCACTATCGGCCCGAAATTGAAACAAAAGGCTGGTCGTGCCGCGGGGCGCGGCGCCGCAACGGCCGGTGCAGCGCCGCAGGGTTGATTTTTCCCCGGAAAACCCAATTTTCACTTGACAGTGCCGCGTCGATTAATATAAAGGCTTGTTAAGTTATAGGCTTCCAAAAACACCCTTTTTCGGGTTTTGATATCAGCTCTCCCGACATGATGTTCTCCGCCGAGCGGGGTTTCCGATAGAGGAAGTCATCCATACGGCGCCGGGGTTCCACAGAGGGCTCCCTGCCTTTACCCCGTCAACCAGCGCGGCAGGTGCCGGACGGAAGCGGCCGCTTCCCCCGGGAACATTCATTCACGCAAACGACCACGACCCTGGAAGAAACCCCGTTACCACGGGCATCGTTCTTCACGTTATTCATCCGAACAGGAAAGACCGAACACCAGACGTGCGCCAAGGGGCCTTCTCGCAAATCCCCGAGAACAGAAGAGCTTGTGTTCACGTTTCGGCAACGAGGGAAAGAGTGAAGCATCAGCAGTCAGGGACTGAGCTTTTCTCATATTCAACCGGAAAGGAGGTGAACCGCATTATTTCAGGTTTTCTGGGGGGAGTCTTTCTCACTCATCATCATCTTTACTGATCGTGGGCTCTACGAGTACCGAAAAGGAGGTAACAATGCCACGTCTTCGTACACAGACCAAGAAGGCACAGATCATGTCCCTCGAGGAGGCCTGCAAGGCCTTCATGCACGACGGTGCCATGGTCGCCTGGAGTGGTTTTACCGGGTTTAACCGGAACCCCTTCGCCTTTGCCTGGCAGACGGTGAGGCAGGGGGTGAAGGATCTGCACGTCATCGACCGTCACGGCAGCTGCTGCACCTGGCTTCTCAACGCGGCCGGCGCCATCAAGATCTACGAGACGAACTGGATGGGCTGGGGCGAGATGGCCGGCAAGCTGGATGTGAACCTCGAGAGAAGGTACAAGAAGGGGGAAATGATTCTCGAGGATTACTCCCACGGCGCAACCGCGATGAGGGCCCTGGCGGGCGCCATCGGCGCACCGTTCATCCCCTACAACGCGCCGCTCGGCTCCGATCTCTACAACCCGAAATACGACGCCCTCGGAAAGGCCGGCCTGCGTGACGGCAAGAACCCGAGGATCCCCAAGAAGAAATTCATCCAGATGGAAGAGCCCTTCTGGGGCGAGGGCGAGACCGTCCTGCTGCCCGCCATGCGCCCCGAGCTGGCCGTCATCCACGTGGCCCAGTGCGGAGACAAGGGCACGGCCCGCTGGCGCGGTGTCGGCACCATCGACAAGGAAATCTCCTTTGCCGCCGAGAAGGTCGTCATCCTGGCCGAGGAAGTCGTCCCCGAGTCCGAGATGAGGAAGCTGCCCGAAGGCAACCAGATCCCCTACTTCGTGGTGGACGCCATCGTGGAATGCCCCTGGGGCGCCTTCCCGAGCTCCGTTCCCTTCTACTATGATTACGACGCACCCTTCATGCGCGAAATGGACAAGATCTCCCGCAACCTCGACGACCAGAAGAAGTGGCTCGACGAGTGGGTCTACGGGCCCAAGAGCTGGGAGGAATTCATCGTGAAACTGGGCGCCAAGCGGCTCCTCGACCTCAAGGCTGACAGCGTCACGGGCTACAGCACGAGGATGATGAGAGGCAAGAAGCCTGCACCCAGGATGAAGATGCCCTTGTCCGTCGCCATGAGCGGCTACTAATGAAAGGGGGGAACACGACTATGGCAAAATCAATGGAACAGTTGATGGAATTGATCGAGAAGATGCCAGACGAGGCAGCGAAGCCAGGCGAGTTCATTCTCCCCGAGCTGATGGCCATCCAGATCGCCCATACGGTTCGCAACGACGACATCGTGTTTGCCGGCACGGGCCTGCCCATGGTCGGCATCATGACGGCGAATTTCATCAACGCGCCCAACGCGCTGCTGATCTACGAGTCCGGGATCTGCGACGGCAAGACGATGCACGTCCCCATGTCCGTCTGCGACCAGCGGGCGGCCAACATGAGCTCCACGCTGGGCGGCCTCGTGGACACCTTCGGGTACTATCTCCAGAACGGCTACGTCACCCTGGGGTTCCTGGGCGGGGCGGCCATCGACAAGTACGGCGGCGTCAACGTCACCTCGATCGGCGACTACTACAACCCGGGCCACCGCTTCACGGGCTCGGGCGGAAACTCCGACATCGGGACGATGGCCCACCGCGTGGCGTACATCATCCTCCAGGAGAAGCGCCGCTTCATCGAGCGCAACGACTACACCACGACCCCCGGGTGGTGGTGCTGGGACTTCAAGACCAACGAGTGGAAGCCCAAGAAGGAAGTCTGGAAAGGCACGGCCTATGCCAATTCAGGTCCTGTGGCCGTCGTGACGAACATGGGCAATTACGCCTTCGACGAGAAGGGCGAGATCTACCTCAAGTCCTTCCACCCCGGCGTCACGGTGGAGCAGATCAAGGAGAACTGCGGGTTCAACCTCAACGTCTCCCGCGTGGAGGGCGAGACCAAAAAGCCCACGTACAAGGAGCTGTTCGTGCTCAGAGAGTTCGTTGATCCCGAGCTGATCTTCCTGCCGCAGAAGGTGGAATACCCGGCGTCGATCCAGAAGCTCATCAACGGCTGATCGAAACCCTGAAACGGAGAGAGGTCAAGGAGCGCGGTTCGTCGTCGAACCCCTCCTTGACCTCCTCGTCGCAACCTGATATGGGCAAAACTCCACCGACACTGCGGGTACGCCCGCGGGTGGGTGGTTTTTATTGACAGGCACAAGCATCAGGCAACAAGCATCAAGGCAAGAAATTTTTCCTTTCCCTCCCCCGCTGGAGGCTGTGTCGTAATAGTGAAGAATGCTGAAATCATGTCATTCCCGCGCAAGCGGGAATCCAGAACTGATTGAAAAGACTGGTTTCCGCATCGCGCTGCGCTTGTGCGGAACGACAACATCGGAATTGCGACACAGACTCTTATAAAAAAGGGCAAAGAGGGGGATTTCAAGCCTTGCTGCTTGATCCTTGATGCTTGCTGCAGATGAGAGCTCAGGGGCAAAAGAAGATCGGCGTTGCGCCCGCAATGACCGTCTCTTTTAAATCTTAGGAGAGGGGAGGCAAGCGTCTTATGAATCTGGAACTGACGGAAACCCAGAAAATGATACAAGACACGGCGCGCAACTTCGCCAAGGCGGAGCTCGAGCCCGTCGCCGCGAAGCTCGACCAGCAGGGCGACCGGGAGACCTTCCTGAAGAACCTCAGGAAGCTCGGCGAGCTGGGCCTGATGGCCATCAACGTGAAGGAACAGTACGGCGGCTCCGAGGCCGGCGTCATCGCCTTCAGCCTGGCCGTCACCGAGATCGGCAAGGCGTGCGCCTCGACGGGCGTGACCATGTCCGTCAACAACATGGTCTGCGAGGTCATCCAGGCCATCGGCACGGAGGAGCAGAAGAAGGCCTACATCCCCAAGATCGCCTCGGGCGAGTACTATGCGGGCGGCTTCGGCCTGACGGAGACGATGGCGGGTTCCGACCCCTCGGGGATGAAGACCACGGCCGTCCTCGACGGCGACTCCTGGGTCCTCAACGGCTCGAAGATCTTCATCACCAGCGCCGAGTACGCGGGTGTCTTCGTCGTCTGGGCCGTCACCGACCCCAAGGCCCCCAAGGGCAAGGGCATCAGCACGTTCCTGATCGAAAACGGGACCAAGGGGTTCTCGATCGGGCGGGCCGAGCACAAGATGGGCCAGCACGCCTCGGCCACCAACGAGCTGCTCTTCGAGGACTGCCGCGTCCCGAAAACGGCCCTCATGGGCAAGGTCAACGACGGCTTCCGCACCGCCGTGGGCGAGCTGGCCGGCGGCCGCATCGGCATCGGCTCCCTGGGCCTGGGCATCGGGCAGGCGGCCATCGAGTATGCCACCAAGTACGCCATGAACCGCTTCCAGTTCGACCAGCCCATCACGAACTTCCAGGCCATCCAGTGGATGATCGCCGAAAGCTACACGGAGCTCGAGGCGGCGCGGCTGCTGCTCATGAACGCGGCCTTCAAGAAGGAGCAGGGCAAGTTCTTCGCCCGCGAGGCCTCCATGGCCAAGTACTATGCCACGGAAGCGGCCGAGAGGGCCTGCCACAGGGCCATCCAGATGCTGGGCGGCTACGGCTACACCAACGAGTTCCCCGTGGAGCGCTACGCCCGTGACGTGCGGATCACCTCGATCTACGAGGGCACCAACCAGATCCAGCGTCTCATCATCGCGCGGGACATCCTGAGCAGCCTGAAGTAGCCGCATCGAGGCCCCGGGAACGAGGTCCTTGGATCGGAAAAGAAAATCCCCCTTCCCTCCGCCTTCAAAAAAGGCGGAGATAGGGGGATTTTTTGTGGCATCACTTCCCGGTCACTCGAGCGGCCGTGGGCCTGGAGCGGGCCCGATTCCTTGTGCGTCCGCTGCTACTTAGCGCTTTCCGAGGCCTTTTTCAACAGGAACTCCTGGAACACGCGGTCGTGCTCCAGGCAGAAGGACTCCTCGAAGCCGAGACCCGAGGCGTCGATCATGAGCTGCTTGGTCCGCTTCAGGGCGGCCGGCGGTGTTTCCATGATCTCCGTGGAGATCTTCACGGCGCGCTCGAGGAGTCTCTCCCCCTCGACGACCTCGCTCACCAGACCGATGCGGCAGGCCTCGACGGCATCCACGCGCTTGCCCGTGAAGCAGAGATGCCTCGCCAGCCCCTCGCCGACGATCCAGCGCAGGGGTGTGAGCAGCGGGGGGATCCCGAACTTGATCTCGGGGTGCCCGAAGACCGCCTTCGGGGAGCAGATCCGGATGTCGCAGAGCTTCGACAGGTCGAACCCGCCCGCCAGCGCCGGGCCGTTGACGGCGGCGATCGTGGGTTTCGGGAAATACCAAAGGTCCCGGTGGTACGCCGAGGATGTCTCGAAGAGTTCGCTGTAAAGCTCGGGACGGCTGAACTCGGTGAGGTCGAACCCGGCGCTGAAGGCATCCCCCGCGCCCGTGACAATCATGACCCCGACCGACGGCGATTCCCGCCACGTCTTCATGCACCCGAGGATCTCCCGGCGCATCTCGATGGAGATGGCGTTTCTGCGCTCGGGACGGTTGAGGGTGAGGATGCCGATCCCCCCCGCAAGTTCGACGGCCTGTATGGTCTTGAAGTCCATTCCTGCCTCCTGGCGCCGGCACGGTCTGACCGGAAAGACAGTTTTGAGTAAGGGAGGGGAAGCTGTGGGAGCATCCCGTCAAGCAAGGGTAAGCGTGAGAGCTGTTTCTCGTTAGCTGCGCCGTGCGAAGTGCGGATCGCAGAGGCCCTTTTCTATTTGCCCTGGAACACGGCCGCTCGCTTGTCGAAGAACGCCGTGAGGCCCTCGCGGTAGTCGCTGGATTTGGCCGCGGCGATCATTCCCGAGCGCTCCAGTTCCAGCTGCCGATACAGGAGGCCCAGCATGGCGTTGTTGAGGTTTTCCTTCGCGATGGCGAAGGCCCGGGTCGGACCGGCGGCGAGCTTAGCGATGATCTCTCCGGCCTCCTTCCAGAGATCGGCGTCATCGACCACCCGGTTCACCAGGCCCCATTCCATCGCCTCCTGCGCCGAGAGCACAGGATCGAGGAGGACGAGCTCCGTGGCTTTTCCGAACCCGATCAGCATGGGCACCACGAGGGTCCACGCCCCGTCGGGGACGAGGCTGATCGTCGTGTAGGCCTGGCGGAAGATGGCCGAGCGGGCGGCGATCCGGATGTCGCAGGCGGCCGCCAGGCTGAAGCCGCCCCCGCCCACGGGCCCGTTGACGACGGCCACGACGGGCTTCGGCATCTGCCGGATCCCCATGATGATGACGTTGAAGACCTTGATGAGCTGCCGGACGATGTCCTGCGGATGGGGCTCCATCTTCTCGCGGAACAGCCGCAGATCGCCGCCCGAGCAGAAGGCCTTCCCCTCCCCTGTGAGGGCGACGACCCGGATGCCGTCGTCGTCGTGGCAGATCTCCAGGGCCCGCGCCAGGTCGTTCCCCAGGCCGAAATCGATGGCGTTGAAGTTCTTCGGCCGGTTGAGCCGGATCGTGGCCACCCCGTCCTTGCGCTCGAAAAGAATACTCTGGAAGTCCATTATTACCTCCGCCATGCTTTATACTTTGTATCTGCTCTCCTCCCATCGACGCTCACAGGTGGCAGGTGACAGGTAGCAGGTAAACGTCTTTGGTAACTGGAAACCTGTTACCTGTTACCTGTTACCTGTTACCTGTTACCTGTTACCTTGCTCACCTACGGCAATCCCCGCACGAATTCCGCCAGGACGCGGTTGAACGCCTCGGGTTTCTCCCTCATCACGTAGTGGCCGGCTCCCTCGATGAGGGCCAGCTTCGCCCCGGGCACGGCGCCGGCGATGAACCGTGAGAGATCCGGCGGCGTCATCTTGTCGTCGTCCCCGCAGACGACGAGGGTCGGGATCGCGATCTTCGCGACCTCCGACGTGATGTCCATCCTGTCGCAGGCAAAGAGGTCGCCGTACAGGATATCGGGATTCCCCTTTTCGAGCCCTTCCTGCAGCCAGGTGCCCACGAGCTCGCGGTTCGGCCTGGAGACGGCAAATTTCACCACCATCGCAATCACGGCGGGCAGATCGCTGCGGATCTTCTCGAGGATCGCGGGATTGACGGGCATCTTCACGCCGCCCCCGACGGGGACGATCGCCGAGAGCATCGCCCCTTCATGGATGGCGAAGTTCAGGCTGATCGCCGCCCCCAGGGAATGCCCCACCAGGACCGGTCCCCTGAGTCCCAGAGCGCCGATCGTCTTCTTCACCCATGTCACGTAGCGCATGACGTCGCGCTCGCCCGCTCCGCCGGAGAGCCCGTGTCCCGGCAGGTTGACGGCGGCCACATTGAACTCGCCCTGCAGGGCCCTGTACTGGTTCTCCCACAGGGTGTGGTCGCCGCCCGAACCGGGCACGAAGACGATGCCCTTGCGTCCCTCGGCGAACCCGCCGTCGTTCACCCAGCAGGCGATGGGCGTCCCGTCGATCAAGTATTCCCGAATCATGGTGCCTCCCTTCGGTCTGTCCAGATCTGTCTCAGTCTGTCCGAGTCCATCAGGTGCGACAGTCTAGAGTTACGAATTTTGAGTCTTTGGTTCTGGGACAGTCGTGAGGCCCCCCGGTCGAGTCTGCCCATCCGGACCGATCAGGCGCAGAATCTCGCTGTGAAGCCGCTCGGCCTCCCGTCTTCCCGGAGACCCTTCGACCAACCCCGCAAGGAATTCGACGAGGCCCTCGGGGACCTTTCCCGCGAGCAGTTCGTCCAGGAAACCGAATTCCCGGTAGACCCTCCTGTCCTGCGCGAAGGGCTCGTTGCGGTACAGAAGCGCCGCCGTCCGGCGCGCCAGGGAGAACAGGCCGAGAACCTCATCCGTGACAAGTCCGCAGTAGGATTCGAAATAGTAGGCGCCGCCCTTTTGCCTGAATTTCCCCTCCTGCTGCAATCGGGCCTGGATCGGCGTCCCGGGATAGGGAATCAGCATCTCCGTGTAGGCGATCTCGGCGCCGTTTTCGAAGATGCGCCTCGCCAGCGCAAGGGTCTCCCGCATGGTCGCCGCCGTGTCCCGGGGCCCGTAGAGGATGAAGCTGACCACGGGCGTCAGGTTCTGCTCCACGCAGAGCGAAACGCATCGCTCGACGTCCGAGGGCGTGATCCCCTTGCGGTAGTAATCCAGTATGTCCTGCGACCCCGATTCCGCCCCGAGGTACAGGGCCCCGAACCCGGCATCGGCCAGGATGCCGGGCAGCATGGGGTTGTCGCAGATGTCGTCGATGCGCCCCTCGGCAAAGAAGCGGATGCGCCGGTGAAACCCCTCCCCGACGATCCGGCGGCACAGGGCGGAGACCCGTCGGGGGTCTGCGGTGAAGTTGTCGTCGGAGAAAAAGATCCTGCGCGCCCCCGCCGAGCCGAGGCCGCGGATTTCTTCGATCACCCTCTCGGGGTGCCGGTAGCGGACGGTCCCCCCGTAGAGGCTGCGGATCGAGCAGAATGTGCACCGGCGCGGGCAGCCCCGGCTCGAGGCGATCACACGAGCCCAGTAACGGCCCCCGTCGATCAGGTGATGCGCCGGGTCCGGGACGTCATCCAGGTTCCCCGGCTCCCTGGGGCCGTTGCAGACGACC
>Ga0209200_1003060_pt1 | contig 14745 bp, 11 predicted proteins | sample AD_UKC033_MetaG_FD_184406 | JGI IMG/M metagenome (GOLD analysis project Ga0209200, IMG submission 184406) | Active sludge microbial communities of municipal wastewater-treating anaerobic digesters from USA - AD_UKC033_MetaG (SPAdes) (version 2) | ecosystem: Engineered > Bioreactor > Anaerobic >...
CAGCAGAAGGTGGTGCTGGCCAAATGGCTCTCCACCAAGCCGCGCATCCTGATCCTGGACGAGCCGACGCGCGGCATCGACGTGGGCACCAAGGCCGCGATCCATGCCCTGATGAGCGAGCTGGCCGGCCAGGGCCTGGCGATTTTGATGATCTCGTCGGAGCTGCCGGAGGTGATGGGCATGAGCGACCGCATCCTGGTCATGCGGGAGGGTCGCGTCACCGCTCAGTTCACCCGCGGCGAGGCCACGCAGGAGAAGATCATGTCAGCCGCAACCCAGACCATTGCGGCGGGAGAGACGCGATGAGCGCACAACACCCCCCGGCCCGCCGCAACAACCTGCTCACCCTGGTCGCGCGCTACCGTGAGGCCGGCATCGCCATCTTCATCCTGATCCTGGCCGTGCTGGTGACGCTGCGGGCGCCTGCCTTCCTGACCCTCAACAATTTCCGCGATATCCTGCTCAACATCTCGATTCTCTCCATCGTGGCGCTGGCCCAGACCATGGTGATCATCACCAAGGGGATCGATCTGTCGGTGGGCTCGATCATCGGCCTGGTGGCCATGATGGTGGCCTTTGTTTTCAAGGCCAGCCCGGAGTTCCCCGTGGTTCTCTCTCTGCCCCTGGGCATGTTGCTGGGCGCGACGCTGGGTGCGTTCAACGGCCTGATCATCAGCTATGGTCGGGTGCCCCCCATCATCGCCACCCTGGGCACGTTGAGCATCTACCGCGGCCTGGTCTTCTTCTACAGCCAGGGCACCTGGATCAACTCTTTCGAGCTGCCGGCGGCCTTCAAGCAGCTTTCCAAGGGCACGCCGCTGGGGCTGCCCAACATGGTGATCATCGCCATCCTCTTTGCCCTGGCGGTCTACTACTTCCTCAACCACACCCGCACCGGCCGCAACATCTACGCCGTGGGCAGCAACGCCGAGGCCGCCCAGATGGCCGGCATCCCCCGCCAGCGCATCATCTTCCTGGTCTATGTGCTGACCGGCCTGGCCGCCGGCCTGGCCGCGGTGCTCTGGGTCTCCCGCTTCGAGTCGGCGCAGACCAACACCGCGCTGGGCTTCGAGCTGCAGACGGTGGCGGCTTCGGTGGTGGGCGGCGTCAGCATCAGCGGCGGCGTGGGCACGGTGCCGGGCGTGCTGCTGGGCGCGCTGCTGCTGGGCATGATCGACAATTCGCTGCCCCTGCTGCGCATCTCCCCCTTCTGGCAGTTGGCCCTGCAAGGTCTGCTGATCCTGACCGCCGTGGTGGTGGACAACCTGATTCTGCGCCGTTCGCAGAGAAGAGGACGACGATGACCGAGTCACGCCCCAACGCCGCCCCGCAGGGCGCAGAGCGCAGCGCCGGCGCAACGATCAGCGCCTTTCCTCCCCGCCGCTCCTTCCTGGCCCGTTTCCAACGGTGGGAATGGATGCTGGTCGGCCTGATCGCGCTGGTGGTGCTGCTGAACAGCCAGCTTTCCCCCTATTTCCTGGACGCGCGCAACCTCTCGCGCACCTCGTCCGACTTCATGGAGATCGGACTGATGATGCTGCCCATGGTGTTCATCATCATCACCGGCGGCATCGACCTCTCGGTGGCCTCGAACCTGGCCATGTGCGCCTCGTTCATGGGCTGGCTCTTCATGCGCGGCGTGCCCATCTGGCCGGCCGCGCTGGCGGCCCTCCTGCTGGGCGCGCTGGGCGGGCTGTTCAACGGCCTGCTGGTGGCCCGGGTCAAGCTGCCGCCGCTGGTGGTGACGCTGGGCACCTATGCCTTCTACCGCGGCGTGGCCTATGTGCTGCTGGGCGACCAGGCGGCGCGCGGCTACCCCGCCAGCTTCACCTACATCGGCCAGGGCAAGCTGCCCGGCACGTTGATCCCCTTCTCGGTGGCGCTCTTCATCCTGCTGGCGATCATCTTCGGCCTGGTGCTCCACCGAACCAGTTTTGGCCGCACCCTCTTCGCCATCGGCAACAACGAGAACGCCACGGCCTACTCCGGCGTGCCGGTGGCCCGCATCAAGATCATCGTCTACACCATCTCAGGTTTGATGGCTGGGCTGGCGGGGCTGGTGTTGGCCGCCCGTTTTGGCAGCACCCGGCCTGACATCGGCGTGGGCCTGGAGCTGGCGGTGATCACCGCGGCCGTGCTGGGCGGCGTGGACATCAACGGCGGCATCGGCACCATGGGCGGCGCGGTGCTCTCGCTGCTGCTGATCGGCCTGTTGCGCTTCGGCATGGGCCTGCTCAACATCCAGGGCCAGGTGCAGGGCATGGTCATCGGTCTGCTGCTGATCCTGTCGATCCTGCTGCCCAACGTGGCGCGTACCCTCTCGCTTCGTGGCGGCTCCACGCACCAGCGCGGCCGGCTGGCCACGGCCGCGGCGGTGGTCGCTGTCTTCGTCCTGTTTGGCCTCTTCTTCTTCTGGTCGCGCGCCCAGGTGTTGGGCGCTGGCTAAGGCCGGCCGGGCCGCCACACCCGCCGCCACAGTTGCTTGGGCCGGTCTCCGACCGTGCCCGCCGTTGTACCCGCTGGGGCCGGTCTCTGACCGTGCCCGCCGCCACACCCGCTGGGGCCGGTCTCTGACCGTGCCCGCCGTTGCACCCGCTGGGGCCGGTCTCTGACCGTGCCCGACCAGGTAGGTTTGACTGGCACGGTCGGAGACCGGCCAGAGCGAAAAGTTGGTTTGACTGGCACGGTCGGAGACCGGCCAGAGCGAAAAGTTGGTTTGACTGGCACGGTCAGAGACCGGCCAGAGCGAAAAGTTGGTTTGACTGGCACGGTCGGAGACCGGCCAGAGCATCAAGTTCAGTTTCACCCTTTGGAGGTAACATGCAACGTCGTTCACTTTACCTGGTTTTGGCTTCGATCATCGTGCTGAGCATGGCGCTGAGCGCCTGCGCCGCGCCGACCGCCGCCCCTGCTCAGCCGGCCGCGCCGGCAACCGAGGCCCCCGCGGCCGAGGCCCCTGCCGCCGAGGCGCCTGCCGCCGAGGCGCCTGCCGCCGAGGCCCCCGCCGCCGGCGCGCTGACCTTCGTCCTGGTGCCCAAGAACCTGGGCAACCCCTACTTCGACACCGCCAACGTCGGCGCGCAGGAAGCGGCCGAAGAGCTGGGCGTGACCGTGCTCTACCAGGGCTCGGCTGCGGCTGACGCCACCCAGCAGATCCAGTTGATCAACTCGCTGATCGCCCAGAAGGTCAACGGCCTGGCTGTGGCGGCCAACGACGAGGACGCGCTGGTGCCCACCGGCAAGGAAGCCATGGACGCCAGCATCCCGGTGGTCTCCTGGGACTCGGCCATCGGCAAGGACGGCCGCGTGCTGCACATCAACCAGGCTGTGCTGCAAGACATCGGCGAGGTTCAGATCAAGATGGCCAGCGACCTGGCCGGGCCTGACGGCGGCGAGATCGCCATCCTCAGCGCCACCTCCACCGCCCCGAACCAGAACGCCTGGATCGAGGTGATGAAGGAAGTGCTGACCCAGCCGGAATATGCCAACCTGAAGCTGGTCGACGTGGTCTACGGCGACGACGACGACACCAAGAGCTACAACGAAGCGCAGGCGCTGTTCAAGAAGTACCCCGACCTGAAGGTGATCATCGCCCCCACCACCGTGGGCATCGCGGCCTCGGCGCGCGCGGTCACCGATGAAAACCTGATCGGCAAGGTCTTCGTGACCGGCCTGGGCACCCCCAACCAGATGCGCGAGTACGTCAAGAACGGCGCCGCGCCGCAGTTTGCCCTCTGGAACCCGGGCGATCTGGGCTATCTGGCCATCCACATCCTCAACGCACTCTCCACCGGCCAGATCACCGGCGCCGCGGGCGATACCTTCACCGCCGGCCGGCTGGGCGAATACACCGTCGAGGAGAACGACACGCTGGGCCGCAACGTCCTGCTGGGCCCGCCCTTCATCTACAACGCCGACAACATCGACGACTTCAACTGGTAGGCCGCCAGTCGCAGCGGCATTGAGCAGGGGCGGGTGTGAGCACGATTCAATGGCTTGCATCCGCCCTCTGCTGTGACCAACGATGAAGGATGAATCTCGGCAGACGCGGAAACCCACCGTCAGCATTCATCCGTCTGGAGTAGACCTGTGACCACAACGCTCAACACCCTGGCTCTGGACTTCGGCGCAGAAAGCGGCCGGGCCATCCTGGGCCAGTTCGACGGCCAACGTCTGGCCTTGACCGACGTACACCGTTTCCCCAACGGCCCGGTGCGTCTGCCTGACGGCCTGCACTGGGACGTGCTGCGCCTGTGGACGGAGATCAAAACCGGCATCGCCAAGACGGTGCGCGACCAGGGGCAGGCGATCGCCAGCATCGGCATCGACACCTGGGGCGTGGACTTTGCGCTGCTGGACCGGCAGGGCGCGCTGATCGGCAACCCCTACCACTACCGCGACGACCGCACCGATGGCATGGTCGAAGCGGTGTTGCAGCGGGTGTCGCGCGAGGAGATCTTCGCCCAGACCGGCATCCAGTTCATGCAGCTCAACACGCTCTACCAGCTTTACGCCATGGTGGTGCAGCAGGCGCCGGCCCTGGCCATCGCCGAAACCCTGCTCCCCATTCCCGACCTGTTCAACTACTGGCTGACCGGCGTCAAGGCCGGCGAGTTCAGCCATGTCACCACCACCCAGTGCTACGACCCGCGCCGCCAGACGTGGGCCTGGCCGCTGCTGCAAGCCCTGGACATTCCCACCCACATCTTCCCGCCCATCGGTGCGCCGGGCACCGTGCGCGGCCCCTTGCTCTCCCACGTGGCGGAGGAAACCGGCGCGCACGGCGTGCAGGTGGTCGCACCCACCTGCCACGACACCGGCTGCGCGGTGGTGGCCGTGCCGGCCGAACGCCCCGGCTTTGCCTGGATCAGCTCCGGCACCTGGTCGATCCTGGGCGTCGAGGTGGCGGAGCCGATCATCACCCCCGACAGCCTGCGCTACAACTTCACCAACGAAGGGGGCGCGGGCGGCTCCTTCCGCTTCAGCAAGAACATCATGGGCCTCTGGCTGGTGCAGGAATGCCGGCGCTGGTGGGCGGCGCGCGGCGACGCGCTGAGCTACACCGAGCTCACCCAGATGGCCGCGGCCGCCCGGCCCTTCACCTGTGTGGTCGATCCTGACCACGACGATTTTCTCAAGCCGGGCGACATGCCGGCCCGCGTGCAGGCCTTTGCCGCCCGAACGGGTCAGGCCGTGCCTGAGAGCCAGGGCGAGATCGTGCGCAGCGTGCTGGAAAGCATCGCCCTGAAATACCGCTACGTGCTGGAGAAGGCCGAGGAGATGCTGGGCCAGCGCCTGGACCCCATCCACATCGTGGGCGGCGGCACGCAAAACCAACTGCTCTCCCAGTTCACAGCCGACGCCACCGGCCGGCCGGTGTTCACCGGCCCCATCGAGGCGACGGCCATGGGCAACTGCCTGTTGCAGGCCATGGCCCTGGGCCATCTCAGCTCGCTCTGGGAGGCGCGCGCGGTGGTGCGCCGCTCCACCGAGGTGTTGACCTTTGAACCTGGCCCGCGCGCCGGCTGGGATGAAGCCTACGCGCGTTTTGTGCAGCTTCAGTGACCATCGCAACTGCAGCCTGCCCTGGCGTGGAGCGGCGTCCGCCTGCTTCCGCCGGCCGGGCTGCATCAGACGCGGTTGACGCGATCACCTTGACCTCAGGATAGCTATGAACCACCAGCAACAATCGATGGGCGCGGCCTCACGCAACGACCGGCCCGCACGACCAGCCTCCAAACAGATCGAAGATGCCTACGCGCTGGCGCGGGAACGCTACGCCCTGTTGGGCGTGGACACCGAGCTGGCCTTGCAACGCCTGATGTCCGTGCCGATCAGCCTGCACTGCTGGCAGGGCGACGATGTCGCCGGCTTCGAGAGCAGCGGCGGCGAGCTGGGCGGCGGCCTGGCAGTCACCGGCAACTATCCCGGCAAGGCCCGCAACGCCGACGAGCTGCGCCAGGACCTGGACCAGGCCTATCGCCTGATCCCCGGCCGTCATCGCCTCAACCTGCACGCCATCTACGCCGAGACCGGCGGCCGGCGGGTGGAGCGCAACGAGCTGCAGCCGGAGCATTTCGCGGCCTGGGTGGACTGGGCCCGGGCCAATGGCCACGGTCTGGACTTCAACCCCACCTGCTTCAGCCACCCCATGGCGGCCGGCGGCTTCACCCTGGCCAGCTACGATCCGGCCGTGCGCCGCTTCTGGATCGAGCATTGCATCGCCAGCCGCAAGATCGGCGAGCATTTCGGCCGCGCCTTGGGCACGGCCTGCGTCACCAACGTCTGGATCCCCGATGGCTTCAAGGATACGCCGGTGGACCGCCGGCGGCCGCGCGAGCTGCTGGCCCAATCGCTGGACGCGGTCTTCGCCGAAGCGATCGACCCGGCCTTCAACCTGGACGCGGTGGAGAGCAAGCTGTTCGGCATCGGCTCCGAGGCCTACGTGGTCGGTTCGCACGAGTTCTATCTGGGCTATGCCATCGCGCGCCAGGTGCTGTTGACCCTGGACAGCGGCCATTTCCACCCCACCGAGACCATCGCCGACAAGATTTCGGCCGTGATGCCCGTCATCCCGGAGCTGCTGCTGCACGTCAGCCGCGGCGTGCGCTGGGACAGCGATCATGTGGTGCTGCTGAACGACGAGCTGGCGGCCATCATGCAGGAGCTGGCGCGCGGCGATTACCTGAGCCGCACCCACATCGGCCTGGACTATTTCGACGCCAGCATCAACCGGGTCGCGGCCTGGGCCATCGGCACGCGCAACGCCCTGCGCGCCCTCCTGCTGGCGCTGCTGGAGCCCATCGACCACCTGCGCGCCCTGGAAGTGGCCGGCGACTACACCGCCCGCCTGGCGCTGCTGGAGGAGCTCAAATCCATGCCCTTCGGCGCGGTCTGGGACTACCACTGCATGCAGCAAGGGGTTCCCGTGGGCCTGGCCGTGCTGGACGAGGTGAGGGCCTATGAGGCGCGCGCATTGGCGGGGAGAGGCTGACATGCCGGACAACATCACCCAACTGGAAAGCCAACTCAACGATTTTGACCCGGCCCTGCGCGCGGCTGCCTTGGCGGCGCTGATCGAGGCGGCGGGGCGGGGCGAGGTCGCGCTGGCCCCGCAGACCGATGTGGCCAACATGCACTGCCACACCTTTTTCTCCTTCAACGCCTATGGCTATTCGCCCAGCGGGCTGGCCTGGCTGGCGCGCAAGAAGGGCTATCGGCTGCTGGGCATCGTCGATTTCGACGTGCTGGACGCCGTCGATGAATTCCTGGAGGCCTGCGAGCTGGTGGGCGTGGCCGGCAGCGCGGGCATCGAGACGCGCGTCTTCATCCCTGAGTTCGCCACGCGCGAGATCAACTCGCCGGGCGAGCCAGGCATCGATTACCACATGGGCATCGGCTTTGCCGGCGGAGAGATTTCCCCCGAGGCCGCGGCCATCCTGCACGAGCTGCGGACGCGGGCGAGCCAGCGCAACCTGGAGATCGTGCGCCGGGTCAATGCCTACCTGGACCCGGTGACCGTGGACTACCAACGCGATGTGCTGCCGCTGACGCCGGCCGGCAACGCCACCGAACGGCATCTGGTGCTGGCCTACGTACACGCGGCCGAGCGCGCCATGCCCAATGTGACCGCGTTCTGGGCCGAAAAGCTGTCGCTGGAAGCGGCGCAGGTGGAGGCCTTGCTGGCTGAGCCGGCCAAGTTCCAGAACCTGGTGCGCACCAAGCTGATGAAGCGCGGCGGCGTGGGCTATGTTCAGCCCAGCCATGACGCTTTCCCGCGCGTCGAGGAATTTCACCGCCTGATCACCGCCTGCGGCGCGCTGCCCTGCGCGGCCTGGCTGGATGGCACGTCGGCCGGCGAGCAGGCCATCGAGGAGCTGCTGGGCCTGCTGATCGATCAGGGGGTCGTGGCGCTGAACATCATCCCCGACCGCAACTGGAACCTGGCCGACCCCGACGAGCGGCGGCGCAAGGTGCAGCATCTCTACGACGTGGTGCGGCTGGCCGGCGAGCTGGATCTGCCGCTGAACGTGGGCACCGAGATGAACAGCCCCGGCAACAAGCTGATGGACGACTTCGACGCGCCGGAGCTGGCGCCGGTGCGCCAGGCCTTCCTGGACGGCGCGCATTTCATCTATGGCCACACGGCCATGCAGCGCGCCAACGGCCTGGGCTATCAAAGCCGGTGGGCGCAGGCCCATCTGCCCAGCCGCGGCCAGCGCAACGCTTTCTACACGCAGATCGGCTATCTCGTCCCGCCTGGCCGGGCCGGCATCGCCCTGCTGCGGGAGCTGGACAGCAACGCCGATCCGGACGAAGTTCGCAGGAAAATAACAAGCAAGTGAATAAGCAGAAGGACATTGCCATGACTGACAAACTGACCGATTTCCGCCGCGCCGCTGCGCCGCTGCCGGAGCGCAACCGTCTCTGGCCGCTCTACGGCGCCGGCTTCGACAACCTGGGGCTGGGCGATCAGACCATCGACGCGCCCATGCCCAGCTACGGCCCTGATGAGCTGCTGGTGCGCCATGACGCCTGCGGGCTCTGCTTCTCCGACATCAAAGTGATCTCCCTGGGCGAGCAGCACCCGCGCATCTACCGCGACATGCGCGCCAACCCCATCACCCTGGGCCACGAGATCGCCATGACCGTGGTCGGCGTGGGTCAGAACCTGGCCGGCCAATACCAGGTGGGCGACCGCTTCACCATCCAGGCCGACGTCTTCGTGGACGGCGTGGGCTACGCCTATGGCTACGAGATCCAGGGCGGCCTCTCGCTCTACAACGTCATCGACCAGCGGGTGCTCAACGGCGATGGCGGCAACTACCTGATCCCGGTCCAGCCCAGCACCGGCTACGTGGAAAGCGCGCTGACCGAGCCGTGGGCCTGCGTCACCGCGGCCTACGAGCTGACCTACCGCACCACCATCAAGGCGGGCGGCACGACCTGGATCATCGGCGCGGGCGACGGGGCTGACAGCACGCCGGAGGACTACACCATCAGCGCCGGCCTGGACCGCCGGGGCCATCCGACGCGGCTGCTGCTGAGCAACCTGCCCGCGGCCTTCGCCGCCTGGCTGCGCCAGCAGGCGGAGGATCTGGGCATCCACGTGATCGACGTGGAGGACCTGGCCCACCCGCCCGTGACGCCGGTGGACGACATCGTGCTGCTGCACCCCGACCCCGACCTGATCGAGCTGGTCAGCCCGCATCTGGCCGACTTCGGCGTGGTTGCGCTGATGGGGCAGGGGCCGCTCAGCCGTCTGGTCAACGTGGACATCGGCCGCGTGCACTACAACCGCTGGGTCTATGTGGGTACCACCAGCCACGACGTGGCCCGCGCCTACGCCGAGCTGCCGGTGCGTTCGGCGCTGAAGCCGGGCGGCCGGGCGCTGTTCGTCGGCGCGGGCGGGCCCATGGGGCGCATGCACGTGCAGCGGGCCATCGAGGTGGCCGGCGCGCCGGCGCTGATGGTCTGCAGCGACGTCAGCGACCTGCGCCTGAACGACCTGCGCGAATCCTATCAAGCTGAGGCCGAGGCCAAGGGCATCGAGTTCATCTGCCTCAACCCCATGGACAAGGCGGCCTATGCGGCCGGCATGGCGCGCTTCCAAGGGACAGGTTTCGACGACATCATCGTCCTCGCGCCGGTGCCCGCGGTGATCGCCGATGCGGCCCGCTGGCTGGCCCCGCGCGGGGTGATGAACGTCTTCGCCGGTGTGGCGAGGGGCGTCACCACCCAGCTCGATCTGAGCGATGTCTACCTGAAGCAGGTGCGCGTCATCGGCCACTCCGCCTCGACCATCGACGATCTGCGTCTGATGCTGCACCAGGCCGAGAGCGGCGAGCTGTCGCCCAACCGTTCGCTGGCCGCGGTCGGCTCCCTCAGCGCGGCCAAGGATGGCCTGGTCGCGGTGCGGGACACCGTTTTCCCCGGCAAGGTCGTCATTTTCCCGCAGATCAAGGAGCTGCCGCTGACCGCGCTGCCCGATCTGGCCGAGACCCTGCCCAGCGTCTACGCCCTGCTCAAGGATGGCCGCGAGTGGACGGTGGAGGCTGAGGCGGAGTTTTTGCGGCAGATGTTGCCGTAGATTGGCGTAAGAGGAGAGAAGTGTCATGGCAAGAATACTTGAAAACAAAATCGCCCTTGTCACCGGCGGCGCGCAGGGGCTGGGCGCGGCGATCTGCCAGCGGCTGGCGGCCGAGGGCGCACACGTGGTGGTGGCCGACCTGAACGGCGACGGCGCGCAGCAGGTGGCAGAGGGCATCGTCGCGCAGGGCGACCGGCGCAGCCTGGCGGTCAAGGTCAACATCAGCGACGAGGCCGACGTGGCCGCGGCCGTGCAGCGCACGGTGGCCGAGTTCGGCCGGCTGGACATCGCCATCTCCAACGCCGGCATCCTCATCGCCGAGGCGGTGGACGAGTTCCCGGTGGAGAAATGGCGTGCGGTGATCGATGTCAACCTGACCGGCTATTTCCTGCTGGCCAAGCACGCGGCGCAGGTGATGAAGGCGCAGCGCAGCGGCGTGATCCTCCAGATCAACTCCAAGTCGGGCAAGAAGGGCAGTTTCAAGAACGCGGCCTATGCAGCCAGCAAGTTCGGCGGCATCGGCCTGACCCAGAGCATCGCGCTGGAGCTGGCCGAGTACGGCGTGCGCTGCAACGCGATCTGTCCGGGCAACCTGCTGGACTCCCCGCTGTGGGTCAACTCGCTCTACAGCCAATATGCCAAGAAATGGGGCATCAGCGAGGCCGAGGTGCGGCAACGCTACATCGACCAGGTGCCCATGAAGCGCGGCTGCACCTATGACGACGTGACCAACGTGCTGGTCTTCCTGGCCTCAGATCAGGCCAGCTACATGACCGGGCAGGCGGTCAACGTGACCGGCGGACAGCAGATGGACTGAGGCGCGGCGCTATCCGCCGGCCTCCCCTTTGCGCAACACGCGCTCGTCCCCCACGCGGCGGGTGATCCGGCGGGCGTCCAGGTGCTCCATCAGCGCCAACGCGTATTTGCGGCTGGTGTTGAACAGATCGCGCACCTGGGCGACGGTGATGCTCCCCTCGCGGTGCAGGTGATCGGTGATCTGCTGCACCATGACCTCGTAGGCGCGGCTCTCGAAGAGCACATCGTCGCTGACCCGCGTCAGCCGTCCGCTCTCCAGCAGCCACTGCGACAGCTCATCCCCCACGGCCGCGGCCACATCGGCCGCGCCGGGCGGGGTGTAGGGCTGGGCGCGGAACTGGGCCAGCAGGCGATCCACCGCGACCTGCTGTTGGGGCGACGGCTGGGCGGCGTGGCTGCTCAGCCGCACCATCGCGCCCTCGTCCACGATGCGTCCCTCCTGCACGGCCTGGCTCAGCAGGTCGTTGAACTGGCGCAGCGACCAGTTTTGACGCTTGCCCTGCCAGCGGTTCTTCAGTTCCTCCCGTCCCATGCCTATGCGCAGGGGGAATTGGCGATGATAGCCGGCCAGCAGCGCCTCCAGCCGGCTGGCCAGCTCGCCCCAGCCCTCGGCCGAGATCACGGTCTGCAAGGCGGCCACGCGCTGGCGGTCGCCGCTGGCGGCGGCGTCCCAGTCGCGGTCCAGCGCCAGAAGCTGGCCAGCCGCCAGCAGCTCAGCGAAGGCCTGCAGCGCCGAGGCGCGGTCGAGACTGCTGGCCGCGGCGGCCGCGGCATAGGCAACCGGCTCCTGGCGCTGCACCGCTTGCAGCAGGATCTCGCCAGGATCGCCCCCTTGCAGCGCCTCCAGCATGGTCAAGACCTCGGGGCGAAAACGCCGCCAGCGCCGGCCGGGGTAGGGATTGATCACCACGCCGCCCCCCAGGGTGCGACTGGGCGAGGCCTGGCGCAGGATGAAACGGTCGCCGCGCTGCACGGCCACCGGCGTCTCCAGGCGCAGTTGCACCCAGCCCTCCTGGCCGGCCTCCAGCGCCTCGGCGTCCAGCAAACGGGTGCGGGCTGACGCTTCAGCCGCGCCGCAGAAGAAATCCACCGGCTGATTGTGCACCAGCGGCTTGCCCAGGCCGCGCCCGACTATGCGCAGATGCACATCGATCAGCGTCGTGGGGGGCAGGCTGCCGGGCAGGGCCACCACGTTGCCGCGGGGCGCCTCCTCCTTGCTGACGCCGCTCAGGTTGACGGCGACCCGACTGCCGGGGGTAGCCCGCTCCAGCTTCTGCTTGTGGCTTTGCAGGCCGCGCACCCGCGCTCGCAGGCCGGCCGGGACGATTTCGACCTCCTGCCCCAGCGCCAGCTCGCCGTCGCTCAGCGTGCCGGTCACTACCGTGCCGAAGCCGGCCACGGTGAAGGCCCGGTCCACCGGCAGGCGGGGCCGGCCGATGTTGCGCCGCTCCTGCGTGCGGCGCAGCGTCTGCTGGATGGCCTGCCGAAGCTGGTCGAGGCCCTGGCCGCTGCGCGCGGAGAGGGGAACGATGGGCGCGCCGGCCAGGGAGCTGCCCTCCAGCGCCTGGGCCACATCGGCCTGCACCAGCTCCAGCCAGTCGGGGTCGCCAGCCACCAGGTCGATCTTGGTCAGCGCCACCACGCCGTGACGCACCTGCAAGAGGTCGAGGATGGCCAGGTGTTCGCTGGTCTGCGGCATGACCCCTTCGTCGGCGGCGATGACCAGCAGCGCGGCGTCGATGCCCCCCACCCCCGCCAGCATGTTCTTGATGAAGTCGATGTGGCCGGGCACGTCGACGACGCCCACGGTCTCGCCATCGGGCAGGGTCAGCCAGGCAAAGCCCAGGTCGATGGTCATGGCGCGTGCTTTTTCCTCGGCCAGGCGGTCGGGGTCGATGCCGGTCAGCGCCTGCACCAGGGTTGATTTGCCGTGATCCACGTGGCCGGCCGTGCCGATGACTTTCACTTGTACACCACCTTGCCGCCGCGCAGGGCGTTGAGCAGCAGCTCCAGCAGGCCCAGGCCGGCGGCAAAGACCAGGTCGATCAGCAACACCAGGAGGAAGGTATAGGTCAGCATGCGCAGGCCGCTGGTCAGCGCGTCCACCAGGGCGGCGGGCAGGCTGGGCAGCCAGCCGAAGAGAATCATGACGCCGGCCACGATGGCCAGGTAGATCAACACCAGACGCCATGATTCGCGGTCGGACGGGCTGGGCATCATGGCGTTGCTGATGGCCACCAGAAGGTAGAGCCAGAGCCAGGCGTCATCGACCCGGAAGGCGCCGGCCAGTTGGCTGGCCAGTTCGTCCCAGTCGCCGCGCTGCCAGGCCAGGCCCAGGCTGGCCGCGTCGAAGATCCAGGCGCCGATGGCCAGCAGCGCCAGGGTGCCGGCCAGGAAAGGGGCCAGCCCCACCAGGCTATCGCGCAGGGGGTCGGTGCGCTGGACCTCCACCGAGCCGAGCACCACCTGCTTGCCCTGCACCGAGGGGGTGAGGCGCAGGCGGCCGGTGGGCACCCCCAACAGCCGGGCCATCAGCCAATGGCTGAGCTCGTGCAGCAGAACGCCGGGCAGGAGCACGAACCAGAGCAGCGCCATGCCGGCGTTGCTGCTGTTGAAAAGCAGCACGCCGATCCCCTGGACGTGGCGCCCGATCCAGCGCTGGAGCCAGTAGAGCAGGATGACCAGCAGGGCAAAGGCGAGGAGGGAGGGGAGAAGGGACATGGATGATCGGCAACCGGTGACGGGCCTTTGATGACCGAATACGGATCACCGATTGCCGATCACCGGCGGGACTGGTACAAGTTGGCGCAAATAACTCTTCAGTTTACCTGCTCCCGGCGGATCCGTGATCCGCCGGGTTTGCGCCCACAACGCCGCCGGTTCACGGAACCGGCTTGAGCAGTGAGGCGCAAATAACTCTTCAATTTACCTGCTCCCGGCGGATCCGTGATCCGCCGGGTTTGCGCCCACAACGCCGCCGGTTCACGGAACCGGCTTGAGCAGTGAGGCGCAAATAGATAGTCTCCCGGTTAGGGGTTGTTAGTCCTTGGAACCGGGATAGTTGTCAGTAGTTCCTTAACAGTCCAAATACGATCAGTCAATTGACCTGCCATCGCCGGTGTTCGCTGTTGCCAACGGCGTTGGGGGTCGTCGGTGACCGGCAAGCGCAAGGTTTTGTGGGAACGAGCCAGGTTGTAGACCAGGTCATCCCAGGCGGCCGCAGCCTTGTGCATCGCTAATCGCTTGGAAAAGCCCAGCGTCTTGCGGACAAGGCGACCATTGCTGTGGCGCATGGTCAGGTGGGTGCGTTCAATATAGGCCGTGCTCTTGCCCAGTGAGGCCAAGACCTGTTCTTCATCTCCGTAGATGACCCGAAGCTCGACACCGGTAACCTTGCCGTTTTCACGTAGCTTGACGACTTGCAAGTATTGCCAATCTTCTTGCGGTTGCTTGATGGTAGGCGGTCGGCCAATGCCTTGGTACTCAGGAACCTTGCCGTAGACAGCGACCATGGCTTCTCGGTTACCACCCCATCCATCAGACACCGTTGGCGGTGGTCCTTCAGGATGGCCGCGGCGCTGAAGCGTCTGAAACACCTGTTGAGCAGCCTCGGTCTCGGTCTTGGCGATGCCACGGGCAACGCGTAATCGGGTGTCGCTGTCGATCATGGTGGAGCGCCAGAACTGGCCAGTCTCATCGGTCTCAGGATGGCTTTTTTTCTCCCTTGTTGAGCACATAGGACCACAGACCATCCAACTGGCCACGGCTGATCTGATATTCTGCCATCAGCACTTCTTCCAAGGCTTCACTGTGTTCAGCTGCGTCTCGCAGCCAGTCCA
>Ga0209200_1003071_pt1 | contig 14722 bp, 9 predicted proteins | sample AD_UKC033_MetaG_FD_184406 | JGI IMG/M metagenome (GOLD analysis project Ga0209200, IMG submission 184406) | Active sludge microbial communities of municipal wastewater-treating anaerobic digesters from USA - AD_UKC033_MetaG (SPAdes) (version 2) | ecosystem: Engineered > Bioreactor > Anaerobic >...
TGATTGCGACTGCTGCCGTAGCAACACTGACGGCGCTCGTTCCCACACCCACCTCACCCGTCCTGCCAACTGAAGGAACTCCCCTCCCCTCTTCCACGCCTACTCTCACACCTGTACCCCTGCCAATCAAAGTCTACCTGCCTGGAGTTAAACCTGAACCCCAGTTATGGAACAACTGTGGACCAGCAACCCTTTCAATGAATCTCTCCTTTTATCAATGGGGCAAAACTCAGGTGGAGGCTGCGGAGGCGCTCAAACCCAATCCGCGTGATAAAAATGTGATGCCTTACGAGATGGTCAATTTTGTCAACTCACAGACCTCGCTGCGCGCGCTTTCACGCATGGGGGGCGATGTGGAGACCCTCAAACGCCTGCTCAACGCGGGCTTCCCGGTATTGGTGGAAAAAGGTTTTGAGCCCGGCAACCTGAAAAAAGAGGGCTGGATGGGGCATTTCAACCTGGTCATTGGTTATAACGATGACGCTCAGTCCTTCATTACCCAAGATTCTTACCTGCTCAGCCACCCCCCGGGGGGAGGCGAGATCAAAGACCTCGAAACCTTCCCGGGTTTCACTGTGCCATACGAAGATTTGCAAAAGGACTGGCGCGCGTTTAATTACGTTCTGATTGTTGTTTACCCGCCCGAAAAAGAGAATGATGTGCTCAACGCTCTTGGTCCGCTGATGGACGAGAATGATGCTTATCAATTGGCCTATGAACGCGCAAAAAAGGAAGCAACCACACTGAGCGATGTACGCGAACGCTTTTTCGCCTGGTTCAACGCCGGTACCAGCCTGGTGTACCTGGCGGATTACAATAGTGCGGCTGCGGCTTATGATTCCGCTTTCAACCTTTACGCGCAGATACCAGAGAACGACCGCCCCTGGCGCATGATGTGGTACCAGACCGGCCCTTACTTCGCCTATTACTACTCCGCCCGCTACTCAGATGTGATCAACCTGGCAGACCAGACGCTGAAACGCATGAGCGCGGAACCTATCCTTGAAGAAAGTTACTACTGGCGCGGCATGGCTTACCTGGCGCTGGGAGATAACGAGCGCGCGCGCGCCGAGTTTCGCGACAGTCTTAAGTATCACCCGGGGTTTGGCCCCAGCCTGGCCGCGCTTGAACAAATGGGGGAAACTCCCTGAGATTTTCGGCTATACTTGTAATGGTTAGAAAATTTCATGATCAAGATCCTGCATTTTGCTGACGCTCATATTGATATTGCCACACACGGAAAACATGACCCTGAAACCGGCTTGCCCATCCGCGCCCTCGACTTTTTAAAAGCCCTGGATACCATCATTGACCACGCCATTTCCGAAAAAGTGGATCTGGTCATATTCGCCGGAGACGCCTACAAAGACCGAACCCCATCGCCCACTTTCCAACGTGAATGGGGAAAACGCATCATCCGCCTGCCACAGGCGGATATCCCCGCACTTTTACTGGTAGGGAATCACGATATCAGTCCCGCCAGCGGACGCGCGCACACCTTGCAGGAATTCGACACCCTGCAGGTGCCGAAAGTGCGGGTGCTTTACAAACCCGAGCTGCTTAAACCCGCGGACCTGTGGGGGCTGCAGTTGCAGGTGCTCTCGCTGCCATGGGTGTTCCGCTCCAGCCTGGTGGCCGCGCTGGGGCTTTCCGCTGTAGAAGAAGACACTGTTCACGAGGAGATCGAAAAACGCCTCACCACCATCCTGCAGGCGCGGATGGACGAACTTGACCCCGCGCTGCCCACTGTGCTGGTGGGGCACGGCTCCGTGCAGGGGGCAGTTTATGGCAATGAACGCACCGTCATGCTGGGCAAAGACCTGGTTCTGCCTGGCTCACTGGTGAAAGACCCTCGCCTGGATTACACCGCGCTCGGTCATATTCACAAATACCAGGACCTCAACCCTGGGCTGCACCCGCCAGTCGTATACGCAGGTTCCATTGAACGGGTTGATTTCGGCGAGGCCGCAGATGACAAGGGCTTTGTCATCGCTGAGGTGGAGAAAGGAAACACCTCGTACCGGTTTGTAAAATTGCACGGTCGCGCCTTCTTTGACCGGCTGGTCAGGCTTTCCATGGAAGACAGGGCGATGGAAAAAATCCTCGCTTCCTCACCGAACGAAGCTGAAGCCGAGAACGCCATCTTCAGACTGGTCATTGAGTATCCGCGTGAGCTTGAAGCCGATATTGATGAGCCTGCCTTACGCCAAAAATTCGCCTCCGCGCTCGAATTTCACCTGGTCCGCCGCCCGCAAGCAGAGGCCCGGCTGCGCCTGCCCGCTGATCAGAACATCGCCAGCTACAGTCCGTTGGAATTGCTCTCGACTTACTGGAAATCCACTCACGCCCAACCTCGTGATCTAGCAGGGCTGCAAACACTTGCTCAATCGATCTTTCAATCCGTAACCGGATCAAAGCCCGGGTAAGGACGGCAAGGTTATCCGACATGTCCAATACATTGATTGAAATCCTGGTCATTTTCGTCCTGATCTTGTTTAACGGTTTTTTTTCTATGTCGGAAATTGCCATTGTTTCAGCCCGCAAAGTGCGCCTGGAACAACGCGCGGATGAAGGAGATGCGGGCGCCGGTCGCGCGCTGCAGCTCTCCAAGGAGACCGGGCAATTTTTGTCCTCCGTGCAGGTGGGCATCACCCTGGTGGCGATGCTCACGGGCGCTTTTGGCGGCGCCACTCTGGCAGAGCGGCTGACCCAGTCGCTCGCCCGCGTTCCCTGGTTGGCCACGTCGGCCGCCACGCTCTCCCTGGTCATTGTCGTGCTGGTCACCACTTATTTCTCGTTGGTCATTGGCGAGCTTATTCCCAAGAAGATCGCGCTCAACAACCCTGAAAAAATCGCTTCAAAAGTCTCCGGTATCATGGTGTTTTTCTCCCGGCTCACATCACCGCTAACGCGCCTGCTTTCTTCCTCCACTGACCTGGGCATGCGCCTGCTGGGCATCAAGCCCTCCGGCGAACCCCCCATTACCGAAGAAGAGATCAAAGTACTCATCGACCAGGGAACACAGGTGGGGGTATTTGGTGAAGCAGAACAGGACATGGTGGAAGGCATTTTCCGTTTGAACGACCGTTCAATCAATGCCATTATGACCCCGCGCACGGATGTCACCTGGTTGGACGCGGACGACAGTATCGAAGAAATACTGAAGACCATCCTCCAATCTCCCTATTCCCGCTTTCCAGTTTCCAGGGAGTCATTGGACAATGTGCTGGGAATTCTCAAATCCAGAGACTTGCTTGAAAAGCAGCTTTCAGGCGAACCTTTTAACCTGTTGGACCTGCTGCAAAAGCCACTTTTCATCCCAGAAAACACGCCCGTCATGCGCGTTCTTGAAATGGAGCGTGAGCACGGGGTACATGAAGCCCTGGTGATCGATGAGTACGGTGGCGTGCTCGGATTCGTCACCCTTTTTGACGTGCTCGAAGCCATTATCGGTGAACTCCCCAGCCAGGACCAGGCTTCAGAACCCGAAATCGTGATGCGCGAAGATGGTTCTTACCTGATTGATGGTTTACTGCCCATTGACGAGTTTAAGGACCTGTTCGATCTGGACCTGCTCCCTGAAGAAGATAAAGTGGGATTCCAAACCGCTGGCGGATTCGTGATGAACCAGGTGGGTTCCATTCCCCACGCCGGTCAGACTTTCCAATGGAATGATCTGCTATTTGAGGTGCTGGATATGGACGGCCTGCGTATCGACAAGATCTTGGTCAGCCGCAATAGCGAAAAAACGCCGCCTGCTGGAGGGGATAAATGATCATCGACCGCCTGCAAATCAGCGGGTTTCTTTCATATAAAGAGAAAGTGGATATCGACTTCTCAGGTTTCGCCCTGGCCTGCATTTCAGGTCAAAACGGCGCCGGTAAATCCAGTCTGCTTGAAGCCATCACCTGGGCGCTCTTCGGTGAAGCGCGCCGTAAAGACGACGCCATCATCCACATGGGTACTGATACCGCCGAGGTGTTGCTTGAGTTCGATTACGAGTCCACGCGTTACCGGGTACAGCGCAGCAAAACTCGCGACAAGAGCACACAGCTTGAGTTTCAACTGCGCAACGCTGAAGGCAACTGGGTGCCGCTCACTGAAGCCACCATGCGCGGCACTGAAGAGCTCATCCGCCGCACCCTTCACCTGGACTATGAAACATTTACCAATGCCTCGTTTTTCCTGCAGGGCAAAGCAGACCAGTTCGCTCAGCAGCGCCCGGGTGACCGTAAGCGTATCCTATCAGGCATCCTCGGTTTGGACATTTGGGAGGACTACCGCGAGGAAGCAGCGCGGCGCCGTAAGCTTTTGGAAAATGACCTTGCCCTGGTTATCAGCCATTTACAGGAAATTGAGACTGAACTGCAACAGGAAGCAGAACGAAAGGAACGTCTCGCCCGCCTGGAAAAGGAAGTGAGCACCCAGACGGAACTCTTTGAGGCGCGAAAAGCCTATCTTGAGCAGCAGCGCCAGGTTGCCGAGCGTATTCTCGCCGACCAAAAACAGGTAGAAAAACAACGCGCGGAGATTAATCGCTTGCGCGCAGAGGATGAAACGATGCGCAGCGATCTCGACCTGCGCACGCAAGAACGTCAGACCCATCTTTCCCTGTTACAGCAGGAAAAAGAGATCAGGCAGGAGGTGGACGCCTGGGAACAGGCGCGTAAAACCCTCGAAGAGTGGGACACGCTGGCGCAGGATTTTCACCAGTACGATTCCCAGCGTCAGGCCCCGCTGCAGGCCATCGCGGTAGAAGAAAGCCGCCTCCAGGCCGAGTTAAACTCGCTTCAACAGAAACAGGCTGAAATCTTCTCAATAGAACAGGAACTGCCTGAGATCCAGCGGCTGGTTGAAGACTCCAGCAAAGCAGTCGAAGACTGCAGCGCAAAGCTGGCAACCCGAGCACAACTGGAAAAAGAAATGCGCGCTCTCCTGGATGAAATCGCCCGCGCCCGGGCTGAAAACACGCGCCTAAAAATGGAGATGGATGAAATTGTTGAGCATCGCACTCACCTGGAGAATATCAGCGGCGCTAACTGCCCCACCTGTGAAAAACCCCTCTCCGACGATGAGCGCCAAAGGCTGGTGGATGAGATCAACGCGCGCGGCAAAGAAAAGGGCGACGCGCATCGCGAAAATAAAAGGATAATCGAACAAAGCGAAGCCCAATATCGTGAGATCGAAACCGCGCTCCTCAACCTGCAGCGGGTGGACGCCGAGTTGAAACTGCAACAACGCATCTTCGACACGAAAGCGCAGGAATTACGCATGAAGGAAGCCGCGTTCACTGACTGGCAGCAAAAAGGCGCCGTGCGCATGTTGGAGCTGGAAGAGACGTTGCGCTCTCAATCCTTTGCGCTGGAAGCGCGCAAGCAGTTAGCCATGATGGATGCTCAATTGAAGAAACTGGGTTACGACGCCGCCGCTCACGAACAGGCGCGCCGTATGGAACTGGATGGCCGCGCCAGCCAGGACAAAAAAATACAGCTGGAGAAGGCCAGGTCCGCCCTCGCCCCCCTCGAACAAAATATCACCTCGTTGCAAAAGAACATGGAGAACAACCAAAAGCGCCTTTCAGCGCTGCTTGATGAGCTCAGGCAGGACGAGGAAAAACTGGAGATCGAAACTTCCAACCTGCCGGATCTCGATCAATTGGAAAGAGATTACTACGCAGCCCAGGAGCAGATGAACCAGGCGAACAGGGATTTAGGGTACACGCGCAATCAGGTGGAAGTGCTGGAAAAGCAGCGCGAACTAAAGGTGGAGAAACTCGAAGAGAAAGACCAGCTTAACAACCAGGTCACTGATCTCAAAACGCTGGAACGCGCTTTTGGCAAAGACGGCATTCCCGCGCTGCTCATCGAACAGGCGCTGCCAGAAATTGAGCGTCACGCGAACGAGATCCTCGATCGGCTAAGCTCAGGGAGTATGTCTATCAGCTTCGAAACCCAGCGTGATTTCAAAGATAAGAAGCGCGAAGAACGTCGTGAGACGCTGGACATTCTCATCCGCGACCCCGCCGGTGAACGCCCCTACGAGCTCTTCTCTGGTGGCGAAGCCTTTCGGGTCAATTTTGCCATCCGCCTGGCACTCAGCCGTGTGCTGGCACATCGCGCCGGGGCGCGCCTGCAGACCCTCGTGATTGATGAAGGTTTTGGCAGCCAGGACGCTGACGGGCGTCAACGCCTGGTAGAAGCCATCAACCTGGTAAGCACGGAATTTGAGAAGATCCTGGTCATCACCCACCTCGAAGAATTGAAAGACGCCTTCCCGGCGCGTATTGAAGTGACCAAAACGCCGGCTGGTTCTAAGGTTGAGGTAATCGCTGTATGAACATGATTCACGCCCGTGTCGGGTTGCAGCAGCGTGTGCTGCCGGAGTACCGCGCGGAATTCTTCGACACGCTGGCTACCGCCTGCCTGCAGGGGTTGGGGGTTTTCGCGGGTGAGCCCTGCCAGGGTGAAGCCGTAGAAGTTGTTGACCAGCTCTCTATTGCCTACTACACACACGCACGTAACCTGCATTTTTTTCGCGGCAGCGCCTATTTTTACTGGCAGGCAGGGGTTTTAGGCTGGCTGCAGCGCTGGCAGCCTGACGTGTTAATAATGGAAATCAACCCGCGTAATCGTTCCAACCCGCTGGCGGCGCGCTGGATGAAAGAACGCGGACGCCCGGTGCTTGGCTGGGGGTTGGGTTTACCCGGCGCCGGAAAGATCTACCGGCTTATCTACCATAGCCTTTTACGTTCCTGCGACGCTGTGATCGCCTACTCCACCACCGCCGCCCTCCAGTACCGTCATGCCGGAGTGGACCCATCCCGCGTATTTGTCGCCGCTAACGCGGTCACCCGCCGACCAACGGACCTGGTCGTTGCACGACCGCCGTCCTTCCATGAAAACACCCCGCAGCTCCTCTTCGTTGGGCGCCTGCAGCCGCGCAAACGCGTTGATACGCTGCTGTACGCTTTGGCCATGTTGCCCCCTCACCAACAACCGCGGCTATCCATTATTGGAGACGGACCTGACCGCTCACGCCTGGAGATGCTCGCCTGGCAGGTCTATCCACGAGCCGTGTTCCATGGTGCCAAACGCGGTCAGGAACTGGACCCTTATTACCAGGCCGCTGATCTATTCATCCTTCCGGGAACCGGGGGACTGGCCATTCAACAGGCTATGGCGCATGCCTTACCCGTCATCGTAGGCGCGGCCGACGGCACCCAAATTGAACTGGTGCGTGAGGAAAACGGCTGGACGCTGCCGGATGACAGCCCGGAAACCCTCGCCCGTGTTATTCGAGAAGCGCTGTCAGATGTTGAGCGCCTGCGTCAAAAAGGGCTGGCATCTCGTCGTATTGTTTCTGAAGAGGTCAACCTGGAAGGCATGGTAAAGACCTTTTGCACAGCGGTTGAATCCGTTCTCTCAAAGGCTTAGAGGAGGAAAGCGTGAACCTGTTGATCATTGCAGATGGGCGCAGCCCAATTACCCGGCGCTGGATACGCATGCTGCAGCCGCTGAATTACACTATCAACCTGGTCTCTACCTACCCCTGTCAACCGGTCGACGGAGTGAACGAAACCATCCTCTTCCCGGTGGCGTTCGCCGGACTATCCGGCAGCCAGGCGGGAGGCGGCGCCAGGGGCGGGCGAAAAGTAGTTTCGCGTTACCGTGGACTCGCTGCCACCCTGCGCCACTGGTTGGGTCCATTGACCATCACCCATGCGGAGAAAGATTATCTCGAGCTGCTGAACCGCCTGCAGCCAGACCTCGTGCATGCGCTGCGCATCCCTTATGAAGGCATGCTTGCCAGCCGCACCCCAACGGGCATTCCGCTGGTCATCTCCACCTGGGGCAACGACTTTACCTATCATGCGATCTCAAATGGGGTGATGGGCAGCGCCACTCGCCGCGCGCTGCTGCGCGCGGATGGGCTGATTTCTGATACCGTCCGCGACCTGCGCATCGCGCGCGCCTGGTCCTTCAACCCCGCCAAGCCGGCTGTATCTGTACCGGGTAACGGAGGGATCGACCTGGCTGAGATCGAGAACATCACCCAGGGGATCGACCCAGCTGTGCCCTGGCAAGTGATCAACCCGCGCGGGTTCCGCAGCGGCTCCGTGCGCAACGACACTTTTTTTAAATCCATCCCGCTCATTCTTAGCCTGTACCCAGAAGTGCAGTTCATTTGTCCATGGATGGCGGGACAACCCGAAGCCCTGAGCTGGGTGAATCGTCTCAGGATACTGGATAACGTTTCCTTGTTACCGATGATCTCTCAGGCTGAATTATGGCGCGAGTTCGCTCGCTCTCTGGTATCCGTCTCGGTCAGTGAGCACGACGGCACGCCCAACTCGCTGCTTGAGGCCATAGCCATCGGCTGCCTGCCCGTGTGCGGGGATATCGAATCAATCCGCGAGTGGATCCGCAATGGCGAGAATGGTATCCTGGTCGATCCCGCTGATGCTTACGCGCTGGCCGAGGCTGTGCAGCGCGGAATAATGGATGAAGAATTCCGCCGCGCTGCCGCTGCTCGCAACCGTGAGATCATCCGTGAGCGTGCCGAAATTACCATCGTGAGGCAAAAGGTTGCCGAGTTTTACCAACGCATGACCGGGTTCGTGTAATAAAAACAGGCTGGCATTTTGCCAGCCTGTTTTTTGTCTCGCTAAAGGTTGTGGATGACCCCCTCTTTTTTATACCTCATAAATAACTGCCCCCAGCCGGTGTTTTGGCACCATTCCTTAAAGACATATTTTTCTTTTAATGGCCAGTGCACATAATCATGATACACCTCTGAAAAGGCGATGGGGATGGCCACCAGCGGTGTACGGGTAACCAGCTTTTGCAGAAACTTGGTCGGACCATACCAGGTAAGCCAGCCCATGAACTGATGCAGATTGTGACCCACTTTGAAGTGCCAGTTCTCTCCTGAAATATCATCCCCCACCAACTCGATCTCACGAGGATCGCCCACTCCCAACCCCTGGTTGTGACCAAGGTTGATGTACTTGATGCTCATCGGGTCAAAACCCATCAGTTTGGCTGCCACTGCATCAATGGCCACCTGGTCTTGTGATGCCAAAATGACATTCTTCACTTCCGGCTTCATCACCCGCGGACCGGTGCCATTGCCCGCGGTGGTGCCGTCCATCACCGCGAACAATCCTGTGTGGATTTCTTTCTGGATAGCCAGTAGGTCGATGATGGTCTCGTGGATATATGAATGGGTGTAATGTCGATGCTTGGTGAGCAGACCTCCAAATGCATTCTTAATGGCGCCGGTGGTGGTGGTGTAGATATGGCATTTCGCCGTCGGCAGATGCACGATGTTCTTTCCTACAAAGTAATCTGGAATGTAGATACCTTCCGGATAGATATGGTCGAGGGCATTCATCTTCGCCTTGGGCTTGTACTTAACCCAGGTCATATCTTTGTCTTCAAAGTTATACAGCACCGGGATATGGTAGTGTTTGAAGATGGGAACGTAACCGTTGAGGTCTTCTCCTTTGAAAGCGTTTGTCACCACGGTCTGGTTTTGCACACAGGTAATATCATTGTAGCCTTTACTTTTCAGCGCCAGGATGGTGCCTTCCATCTGCCAGGGTGTGGTGTTGGCGCTGGGCATCGGAAAGTGCCAAGAGATATTATCTTTGAGGATGGTAGTAGCACCAGGGTCCAGCGCTTTAGGCCCATCAGCCAGTTCGAAAAGACGAATGTAGTCTTCGATAACGGTTTCTGGCGTAGTCTTGAGTACAGCGACTTTTGAATTCATTCTCCACGTCCCTTCACACGTCCTTTTATGGGTGAATTATACCAACAGGCAGTTCGCCTGGCCAACCCAGCCTGTGTACGCGCAACCCCGGCTGATTTGGTCTATAATCCTTCTGAGTTCATGAACAAGAAGATGCCTTTGAAACAACCCGGCTGGAATTTCCGCAGTCGCGCCTGCGGCCTGTTGATTTGCGGTCTGTTACTGTTGGCGTCCTGTAACTTTCCAATACGCGACTTTTCCGCTTTGCCCCGACCTTACGCGACCTTGGATCCAGCGATCTTCGAATACCATCGTTCTGCCACACCTACTGCCGGGCAGCCTGGCGCTGCTCCCACCCGCACACCTCAGCCTCCGCCCGTGGTGGATGAATCACTGTACCATATTTACACCATCCGTTCTGGTGACACATTCGAAACGGTTGCCAGGCACTTCAGTGTCACTCCCGCTGCTATCATCAGCATGGAAGCGCTGCCCCAAACCGGAATCCTCCCTCCAGGCCGTTACCTGGTCATTCCCAAGAACACCGACAACCTTTTCGAGCAAGAGATGATTTTGCCTGACAGCGCGGTGATCAACTCGCCTTGCGCCGCGCCTTTTGATATCAGCGCCTATGTAAGCGCTGCCGGCGGCTACCTGAGCACTTTCAGCCAGCCCGTGGCGGGCATTCGCTCAAGTGGGGCGGAAATCGTGCGCCGTGTCGCTGATAATCAATCCGTAAATCCAATGCTGCTGCTGGCAATCCTTGAGCACCGTGCGGGATTGGTTTTTGGAAAACAACCACCTGCAGATATTAATCACCCTTTGGGTTTCCGTAACATGTACTACAAGGGGCTTTACCAGGAGTTGTCGCTGGCGGCTCGTATGGTAAACACCGGGTACTACGGCTGGCGTTATGGGACGATGACCATGGTCACTTTTACTGACCAGGTTGCGCAGCGGATCTCCCCGCACTTGAACGCAGGCTCAGTTGCCCTCATGTATCTTTTCTCGCAATCGTATCCCTCAACAGATTGCAACGAGAGATTGCTTGGAAAAAGCGGATTTATGGAAACCTACCTCGCCATGTTTCCAGACCCCTGGTTGTGTGCCGCAGAAGTTGAGCCGTTGTTAAGTGACACGCTCAGCGCGCCGCAGTTAGAGCTTCCCTTCGCCCCGGGTGAAGAATGGGCATTTACCGCCGGGCCGCATTACAGCTGGGTGGAGGGCACCCCTTTGGGCGCGCTTGATTTCGCGCCCAATATTAAAAGCGCTGGCTGCCGGGTCTCGCCTTCGTGGGTGCGCGCTTCAGCCCCTGGGGTGATCACCCTGGCGGAAAACGGCGTGGTGATATTGACCCTTGAGGATGAAAAGGGTGACGTCACCGGCTGGGAAGTGATGTATCTGCACATCGCCGCAAACGAGCGCGTTCCATTGGGAACACGCCTGCGAAAAGACGACCCCATTGGTCATCCATCCTGTGAAGGCGGCTCTTCCACGGGAACACATGTGCATATCGCCCGCAAGTACAAGGGCGAGTGGATTGGCGCGCAAGGACTGTTCCCATTTGTATTAAGCGGCTGGGTGGCTTACCCCGGGGAACGCGCCTACCAGGGCCGGTTGATGAAAGACGGGCAGGTGGTCATCGCCCGCCAGGGGGGCAACCAGGACTCTCTCATCAAACGTTAGTATTCCAGGTGTGGATGGTTGGTTGGGGAAATTAAAATAAAAAAGGATGGTTTCGCGTCTCCGACCATCCTTTCAAATAACCAATGCGACTGTTTAATCGGCTTCGCGCATGCCAAGCTGGTGATCAAGCTGGTACAGACCTCCCAGGCTGCCTTCCAGTTTCGTCACCATCGCGAGAACAGAGGAAGCATTCTTTTCTTCTTCGACCTGTTCATTGATGAACCACTGTAAGAAGATCTGGCTGGCCACATCATTGGCTTCAACTGCCTTGGCGTAAATGCCATTAATCAGCCCGGTGACTTTCTGCTCGTGCTCATACACCTTGGTAAATACATCTTTCACGCCTTTAAATTCCACTGGTGGTTGTTCAATGGCTTTCAGGCTGATCTTCTCGCCACGGTCCAGCAGGTAGTCGTAGAGCTTCATGGCGTGCTCCTGCTCCTCTTCTGCCTGTACTTTCAGCCATTTGGCGAAACCTGGCAAGTTTTCGGTTTCGCAATAAGCCGACATTGAGAGATAGAAATAGGCAGAATACAGCTCGTGTTTAATCTGGTCGTTCATCGCTTCATATACTTTTGCATTCATAAGACACCCTCTCTGACGAAGAATTATTATTTTTACCTGTTAAGAATAACACAACTCTGTATGAAATTTGTTAATTTTTTATGACCCTGTAACGTTTGGGTTTTTAAGTATTCGGCGAAAACCTATATATGTGCGCCTTTCAAGACCGCTTAAACGCGATTGCTTTAGGCGCAGTGTTGGCAGAAAACCTCTGCATGCTGCTGGAGTTCCTCTCGACGCGTGCTTTACAAGACCTCGAAACCGAGATGATAGACAAGACACTGCCAGCGGGTGCTTCTCCGCGCCTGGGTGTGGCAGTATGCCAATCCGCATAAAATGGATGGTAAGCAGGCTGATTGGATAATCCGCTAGAAAAAAAATGGTCTCTTCTGCTATCTTTAAGTTTAAAGAAGGGTGGGCTCAACAGGGGTTAAGACCCAGTCCTACTCACCGTACAGGACCGACGCCTGAATCGATCTGGTTTCCATGAGATCTCTGTATTGGAGGCCCTTTTTTGTCGAGTAAGGACTATCTCCTGTCTCTCATCGTTCCCTGGCTGTTTTCTGACCAGCGCTCTTCTAGTGATGCTGATTTGGCCTGCTTTGTCTGTCTTTGAGAGCCCTTTCACTGGTGGCTTGCCAGCTTTAAGCACTCACTTGCACCCCCCTTTTTCGGATATTCGTGATGGTGACTTTTGTGTTACTGTATCGAATTCCCATAGATTAAGAAAAGAGAGAGTCATGGCCATGAACGATTTTGCGTAAGGTATTCACCCAGGGCTTGTCTTGGTCAGGACCATGCAGGATAGGCATAGTTTTGTATAACGCCTCCGCATATTCTACATCGAGTTTCTGGACTCGATGAATAGATTTGTTTGGAATTGATAAAGGAAGATACCGGTAAGAATGGTTTTTTAGATCATCACAATTGCGACACAATGCCAGCATGGCTCTTAGTCCTCGTATTCTCCAGGAACATCCCCTGCCTTTCATGCGGTGAACTACCAGCTTATCCACATTACCTTCAATACCCCCCAGACAGGCAGGAAGATCAATCCCCCGTTGTTTCAAGTCCAGCAAGCCGTCTTGATTATTATGGATATAACTGTAGAATTCTTCGAGTTGCTGTCTTTCTTTGCCTTCAGATCGCTCAATACGCTGCCTCAATTCTTTGCTTACCGAAGAGAACCCTCCTTGGTGTAACTGAGCGACAATCTGTTTTGCTTCTGCTTTATCATGAAATGTCCGTCTGGCTGCCCTAAGCAGGTGGAATCGATCCAGCACAAACTCTTGCGGAATATCCATGCGATCAAAGCTATGCCTCACCCATTGATTACCATCTCCACCACTGATCAGCATTTTTGTCTCACTGAGATCGTAGTAGAGATGGCTTTCCCGTACGATTTGCTCCTGCCACTGCTCTGTATTCAGCCCAATGGCTGTAATACAGCGCTTGTTTTCAAAGCGATAACGGTCTTTTCCAATCTGTTTCCGGCCTGTACTCAGGATGGCCACTCTTACTTCCGCCGATCTGCGTTTTTCTCGTTGCAGATGCACCCAAACCCCATCACTCTCACCATACAGAACCGGCGATTTGACCTTCCCTGCTTCAATAGCTTCCCCGTGCTCAAAGACTCGTCTCCGTTCTGCTTCTTCCCCATCTGCAATCCGATTCCCGGTATTCCATGCCATCCGCTGTACTGCACTATGGCTAATGGGAGTCTTGAGCAAAAAACTCAGTTGGCCTGCTGCCAGTCGGTAAGTCCCCATACAGGCCAATGAGGCTCCCATTTCCTGAACTCGCCCACTCATGCGACCATACTTCTCAATTCTCAACATTTCATCCACCGGCTTTCTGCGTTCCCTTTTCTCATCCAGATAGATCCGCCGCTTGTATCTCAGCGCTCCTATGCTGCTGACCAACCAGCGTTCTTCTGTTCCTACATTCTGCCAGCCAGATGGTATTCGCTCTGCTATTCGGTCGTCTAATTCTTTGATTCCCATCCCGAGTGCTTCTTGCCCAGTTTCTATCGCTATTCCCTGGATTGTTTCTTCCAGTTCTTCAAGGTTGATATTTCGTTCAATTCTCTGTTCCCTTTTGGCTATTTTTATGGTTATACTGATTTGGACAGCTTCTTCTGTCATTGAGAGTCCCTTTCTCTGTTGTGGTTGCCTACTTCAATAGTGACTGGAACTCTCTCTTTTTGCAACCCTTTCTATGGGAATTCGTGACTGTAACCAAGTCAATTCGGCGATTTGGAAAAATAGATAACGCGTGCTATAATCAATTTATAATTGAATGAGACGCAAAGGCGTCCAAAAAAATTAACGATAGCTTATTCTTTATACCGTAATACTGAACGTTGGCCTGTTTATTTCCGCCCGGGTGCAATGTTCGGTATTTTTGTTTTAACACACAAAAATCGAACCGGGCAACCACGGGGAATGGATCGCCGGCAGGTGTTGCTGATTGCGTGAAAATCCCCAAAGTTGACCCTGCACCCATCACCTTCCCAAAGCGAAGTACGCAGCGGGAGCCGCTCAACAGAGTCCAGCCGATCTATTGAGCGCACGGCAGCGAGATTTGACCGTACTCTTGCTGGTCCGTGGGCCTCACACCAAACGGTCACCCTGTCCGATGGATAGGGCGCCCATCCCTGGGTGTGCAGCCGAATCGGCTGTCTGAACGAGGCAAGTACAACAAAACGTTCCCTTTTGAAAAG
>Ga0209200_1003073_pt1 | contig 14718 bp, 13 predicted proteins | sample AD_UKC033_MetaG_FD_184406 | JGI IMG/M metagenome (GOLD analysis project Ga0209200, IMG submission 184406) | Active sludge microbial communities of municipal wastewater-treating anaerobic digesters from USA - AD_UKC033_MetaG (SPAdes) (version 2) | ecosystem: Engineered > Bioreactor > Anaerobic >...
CGGGAACGGCCTGATCTTTGATAACCCGTTGATATTGAAGGTTTTCGGTTAACAGAGGGAGGAAGAGAACGGTTATGAAAAGGGTTGCAAGCGGGGAGCCAGAAACGCATGCAACCTTTTTCGAAGCGGTTGCTTAACGGATAAAGCCCCGTATCAGAGATGCGGGGCTTTCTGTTTCTATAGGTCGTAAGTTCTGAGTATTGTGGCTTCACGGACAGCTACTTCCAGATTCTCTTCTTTTTCTGAAAGCCTGAATTTTTGTGTACATCCCAACGTATGTGCTTTCAAAACAACGTTCGGGTTTCGAAACGGACTTAAAATTCTGCCGTTCTCCTCTTTTCGGGTCGCTTCATTTAAAAGCCCGGGTGCGTCCGGCGCCCGTGCACGCTGAAAATGCTTCAACATGAACATCGAATCTTTTATAATATCTGCGAGTTTTTTTAGATCGGGCCGGACGGCCCCTGTGCACCTTTCCCGCCCGGAATGCTTCTAGACGGTGGATGTGTTGGCGCCTGCCCCGAAGGGTTGATCAGGAAAATAGAATAAGGAGAAAAGTTTGGACAGATTACAATTACAACTGCTCGTAGACCTGCACAGACATGCGCTCCGGCAGGGGCCTGGCGGAGAGGCTGAGACAAGACAAGCGTTGAAACTGGCTGGACTCGATCGGTCGCGCCCCTTGAAGATCGCAGATATTGGCTGCGGCACGGGCGCTTCAACCATCCTTCTCGCCAAGGAACTGGACGCTGAAATCACTGCCGTGGACTTCTTGCCGGAGTTCCTCGACGAGCTTCAAGCCAGAGCGAAGGGCCATGGGGTGGCGGAGAGGGTCACCCCATTGACCGGCTCCATGGATGCCCTGCCTTTTTCTGATGAGGCGTTCGACGTCATCTGGTCTGAGGGGGCCGTCTATAACATGGGCTTCGAGGCCGGGGTATCGGCCTGGCGTCGATACCTGAAGCCCGGGGGAAAGCTTGTCGTTTCCGAAATTACCTGGCTTGGTGCCGCGAGGCCGCCCGAGATCCAGTCCCATTGGGAGAGCGAGTACCCGGAGATCGACGTTGCTTCAGCAAAGATCGGAATCCTTGAGCGCCATGGTTACAGCCCCGTGGCGTATTTCTTCTTACCGACTCATTGCTGGCTTGAGAATTACTATCGGCCCATGCAGAACCGTTTTGAGGCATTCCTTGAGCGCCATGACCGGAGCGACCAGGCGAAGGCCATCGTCGAAGCGGAAAAACACGAAATGACCCTTTATGAAAAATACGGCGACTATTACAATTATGGTGTTTATATAGCGAAAAAGATCTGAATACGATATCTGCAAATAAAAAAGCAGGCATCTTATCGCGAAAAGACACACCGAGCGGGTTCTTTTTGTCTGCCGTCGACGTTTAAAGGAGGACGATATGGGTACATGGCACAAGACGGGATGCGTTCTTTGCGCCCAGAACTGCGGACTGGAGGTTCTTGTGGAGAATGACCGGATGGTCAAGGTCCGGCCGGACAGGGAAAACCCCCGCAGCCGGGGGTATGCCTGCCGCAAGGGTCTGAACGTTCTCTATCACCAGTACCCGGCTGACCGGATCACGAGGCCCCTCAAAAAAGTGGACGGCGCCTTCGTGCCCCTTTCCTGGGAAGAGGCCACGACGGAAATCGCCGCGAAACTGCGCGCCACCGTGGAGGCTCACGGTCCCCGGAGCGTGGCTTATGTGGGGGCCAGTTCCCAGGGGGGGCATCTCGAGGCGGCTTTCGGCCTGGCCCTCCTGCGGGCCTTGAAATCCCAGAATTTCTATTCCTCCGCGGGCCAGGAATTTTCGGGCCACTGGTGGGTCTTCGGGCGCATGCTGGGCCGCCAGTACCACGTCACCGAGCCGGACGAGGGCGGGTGCGACATGCTGGTGGCCTGGGGCTGGAACGGCATGGTCAGTCACCAGATGCCCCGGGCGCCCCTCGTTCTGCGGGAGTTTTCGAAAAACCCGGACAAGCTTCTCGTGTCGATAGACCCGCGGAAAAGCGAAACCGCCCGGGTGGCGAACCTTCATTTGCCCGTCCGGCCGGGCACGGACGCCCTCCTGATGAAGGCCATGATCGCCGTCATCCTGGCCGAAGGCCGGGAAAAGGCCGACTACCTGGCCCGCCACACGGCAGGGTGGGATGCCGTCCGCCCCTGGTTTGAAGAGTTCGATGCCCGGGCCGCCGTCGCCGTCTGCGGGCTGGATTATGACCGGGTGGTCGACCTGTGCCGGCTGATGACGGAACGGCAGTGGGGCGTTCACCCGGACCTCGGCGTTTTCATGGGCCGCCACTCCACGGTCAACTCCTACCTGCTCATGGTGCTCCAGCTGGTGTGCGGCAGGCTTCTGGTGCCGGGCGGCAATGTCGTGCCCGGCATGGTCATGCCCATGGGTTTTCATGCCGACGAGCGGAACCCCCGAACCTGGCGCACCGTGGCCACCGACATGCCTCCGGTCGCCGCCGGCGCTTTTCCGCCGTCGGTACTTCCCGAAGAAATACTGACGGACCACCGGGACCGGATTCGGGCCGTTTATGTCAGCGCCTGTAACCCGCTGCGGGCCTACCCGGACACGGCCGCTTACGAGAGGGCTTTCGAAAAGCTCGATCTCCTGGTGGTGAATGAAATCGTCATGAGCGAAACGGCCCGCCTGGCCCACTATGTACTGCCGGCCTGTTCCTTTTACGAATCCTACGACACCACCTTTTTCCCCATGTCTTACCCGGAGGTCTATCTGCAGCTGCGCCGGCCCATCGTTCCGCCGCCCGGCGAATGCAGGGAACTGGCGGACATCTTCACGGGGATCGCCGACAAACTCGGCCTGATCCCGAAGATCCCGGAAACGCTTCAAAAAGCCGCGGGTCTGGACCGCCTGGCCTTCGGCGCCGCCCTCATGAAGTGGGCAGCCGCCGAACCCGCCGCCCGGGCCGCCATGCCTTTCGTCCTGGCCAGGACCCTGGGCCGTCAGTGGGGGAGCGTCCACAGGGCTGTCCTCTGGGGAACCTTGATGACGGCTCCCCGGACCTTTTATGAAAACGCCCTTCGGGCCGGCTTCGCGCCGGGACCGGACCTGGGCGACCGCCTGTTTCAAGCCGTGGTCGACAATCCCCAGGGGCTCTGGGTCGGCCGGGCGGATGCAGGCAACCCCATGGCCGTGCTGAACACCCCGTCCGGGAAAATCGAGGCCCACATTCCGGAACTGGAAGAGGCGGTCCGGGCCCTTTCCGCCGCCTCCGAGAGTGAAGCCCTGAAAATGCCCGCTATGTATCCTCTCGTTTTAAACGCCGGCCGGCACATGCCATACAACATGAACACCCTGATGCGAAACCCCGAGTGGAACAGGGGAAAACGGGCCTGCACGGTGGCCCTGAGCCCGGCGGATGCCGGGAGACTGGGCCTTTCCGACGGCCAGGCCGTGCGCGTCACCACCGAGGCCGGCAGCGAAACCGGCGAGCTCGAAATCAGCGATGACGTCCGTCCGGGCATGGTCCTGATTCCCCATGGTTTCGGCCTCAACTATGACGGAACGGTTTATGGGATCAACGTCAACCGGCTGACCGGAAGCAGGCACCGGGACCCGCTGGGAACCCCGGTGCACCGGTTTGTGCCCTGCCGGGTTGAACCGGCGGGATAGTGGAGGAGTTGCGGCTTGCGGTGCCTTATGGGTGATCTGAAATCGCGATACTTTTTCAGAGGTGGTTTTTTACCAGCGACAGCGGTATGTCTACAGAGACCCCTTTGCCTCCAGGGTCTTGATGTGACCGGTTAGGCCGATGACGATGAGGGAGTCCCCGGCCAGGAGCTTTTCCGCGGGACTGATGGTCGTGATCCGTTCAACGCCGCGCCGGAGGCCGATGACCGTGACGCCATAGGCTTGGCGAAAATTGACATCCGCCAGGGTCCGGCCCGAAAGCTTCGAGTCCCCGGCAACCTTGATTTCGGCGATCTGAAAGCGCTCCGCTGTGTCGGGGACATCCCACCCCACGGGCTCGTCGAGCCTCTTTTCGGCTTCGTCGAGCCCCTCCGGTGGGCCCGTGATGACCAGCCGGTCTCCCGGAAAAATCTGAAAATCGGGACCGGGATTGTAGTGGATCCGTCCGCCCCGGCTGACGGCGAGGATGAAAACGCCCGCCTCGGGCGGCAGCGGGAGTTCACGAATGGTCCTGCCCGCCGCGGAGGCTCCCGTCCGGATCCGGCTTTCCAGGAATGTCACGGGCCAGTCGATCTGGTCCGGAATGAGATCCATGGCATGGGTCAGGGCATCGGCCGCCTGTTCCGCCGCGTCGACGTGGGGCCTGAAAACGACGTGGGCGCCCGCCTTCTTGAACAGGTCCGCTTCCTTTCCATCCGCCGCGGTGAGGGCGATCCTGCCTTCGTAGCCGGCCCTTTTGAGATGATCCAGAAGGGACAGGTTCAGGTCTTTCGAGCGGACGGCACTCACCACCCACCGGGCCCTGCCGAGGGGAAGCTGCTCGTGAATCTCCGGGTCGGCCATATCCCCGTAAAGAACGAAGACGCCCCGGGCGCACCATGTCTTCAGGGCGCCGGGGTCGAAATCGACACCCACGATGATCATTCGCCGCCGCATGAGCTGTTCGGCTATGGCGCCTCCATAAGTGCCCAGGCCCGCGAGAATCACGTCCACCTGGGTTTTGGCCTTGAGCGTGTCGGCGGCGGCTTCCCGGTTGGGGTGTCTTCTTTCAAAGATCTTCAAGGGTCCTGACAGAAAGCTGTAAAGGGGACCCGAATAGAGAATCATGTAAGTGGAGGCGAAGATGGTCACCACCCCCACCAGGGTGATGAGTCCCATGGTTTCCGGCGTGATGTGACCGAGGGCGAGCCCCAGGGCCGCGAGAATTAAGGAGAACTCGCTGATCTGGGCCACCGTCAGTCCCGCGAGAAAGCCCGTCCGGCGGCGGTAACCCATGATTCCCATGATGGCCAGGACGATCAGGGGATTGCCGATGAGCACGAAAAGGGAGAACAGGACGGCGGGGCCCACCTGGGTTCCCACGGCGGACCAGTCCAGGCGGGAGCCGAGATCGATGAAGAAAAACAGGAGCAGAAAGTCCCGGAGAGTCGTGAGACGGGCCCCGATGGCGTCCCGGTAACCGGAGGAGGCCAGGGAAATGCCGGCGAGAAAGGCGCCCACCTCCTTGCTGAATCCCAGCCACTCGCTTCCCGCGCCGAGACCGACGGCCCAGGTGATGGCAAACAGGATCAGCATTTCCTGGGAATGAGCGAGCCGGCGGGTCAGGGGCGGGAGAACGTACTTGGTCAGGAAAGCGACGGCACCGAGCAGGCCCAGGCCTTCCACGGCGATGAGAAGGCCCTCCTGGAAGGCCGTTCCCGCTTCCGCCGCTCCCGCGGCGGACCCGAAGGTGGTCAGGGCGACGAGGGCCAGGATGGCGGCGATATCCTGGACGATGAGAAACCCGATGGCGATCTGGCCGTGGAGGGAATCGATTTCCTTTTTGTCCGAGAGGAGCTTGACGATGATGATGGTGCTGGAAAACGTCAAGGCCACGGAGACATAGGCGGCGGTCAGGAGGGGCATATCGAAGGCCAGGGCGATGAGAAAGCCGATGGCGGAGGTGAAGACGATCTGACCGAGGCCGGTGGCCAGGGACACCGGGCCGGTCGTCCGGATGAGGTTCAGGTCGAGCCGGAGGCCGACAATGAAAAGCAGGATGGCGATCCCGATGTGCGCCAGGAGTTCGATCTGCTCGTAACTCCCGATGATGCCGAAAACGGAGGGGCCCGCCAGAATGCCCGTGGCGAGGAACATGATGAGAAGAGGCTGCCGCAGTTTCTGGCCGACGAGCCCCAGTACGGTCGCGATTCCCAGGATGGCGGCGATTTCGACGAAGGCGTTTCCGTGCATGATCCCAGCGGCTCCCTGCTCTTCTTGTGCGAGAAAAGGTTTTTACACACCACCCATGGCTGGGCTTTTTGATCTATGTCCTCTATCCTGCCCCGAATGTCAAGACTGTCAGAGAATTCAGGATGGTGCCGGCGGGAGGTGGACCGGTCGGGATCTGCCGGGTTTTTGGCCTTGAGGCAGAGGCGCCTTTCCGGAAGTGTCCGGTTTCAGCCTAAGGAACACCCGAGCCGAGAACGATGGCTATGGCGAACAAAAGGAGGCCCGTCAGTTTCTGGATCGTCTGCATGGTTATTTTTACCCAGAAACCGGGTGCCCAGGAGGAACCCGGTGAAGGCCGCCGAAGAGATACCTCCCGTCGAAGGTGAGATCCCGGAGCTGCGGCAGAAGCTCCATGAGGGTGAAGAGGACCATGAGACATCCCATGGCCAGCCGGAAAATCTTTTTCATCCCGACGGCCAGGAGGCCGTGAAAAAACCTACCGGTATTCCCGGGTCTTGAAAAGCTGGATGTCCGGCCAGTCCTCCATGAGGAACCGGAGCCGCCAGTCTCCCTCGGCCAGGTAAATCAGGTTGCCCTCGGCGTCCCGGGCCAGGTTCCGCCGGTACTCCTTTTCAAAGGCCGTGAGACGCTTGCGGTCGTCGCAGCCGATCCAGCGGGCCGTCGTGTAAGGAACGGGCATGTAGTCGGCATCAACCCCGTATTCGGTTTTCAGGCGTGCCATGGTCACCTCGAACTGCAGGATGCCCACCGCTCCCAGGATGAGATCGTTTCCCTCGAGAGGGTGGAAGAGCTGAACGGCCCCTTCTTCCACCAGCTGGGTGAGTCCCTTGTGGAGCTGCTTGGCCTTGAGAGGCGATTTGAGAAGCACCCGGCGAAAGTGCTCAGGGGCGAAATTCGGGATTCCCGTGAAACGGAGAGGTTCTTTTTCCGTGAACGTGTCGCCGATCCGGATGGTGCCATGATTGTGGATGCCGATGATGTCTCCCGGCCAGGCTTCCTCGACAAAGGTCCGGTCCTGGGCCATGAAAATGATCGGGTTTGCCAGCAGGACGTCCTTGTCGAGACGGTGATGGCGGACCCGCATGCCCCGCCGGAAACAGCCCGAACAGACGCGCATGAAGGCGATCCTGTCACGGTGTGCCGGGTCCATGTTGGCCTGGATTTTGAAAACAAAACCGGAAAAAGACGGCTCATGGGGAGAAACGGTGCGGGTCGTTGTCGGCCGGTTCAAAGGGGCGGGGGCGATTTCCACGAAGGTGTCGAGAAGTTCCCGGACACCGAAATTATTGATGGCACTGCCGAAAAAAACCGGCGTCTGGTTCCCCTTGAGAAACTCCCCCAGGTCGAAGGGGTTGGCGGCTCCTTCCAGAAGGGCCACCTCTTCGCGCAGTTCGTGAGATTGGCTTCCCAGGGCTTCATCGAGACGGAAGTCGGCGAGGTCCCGGATGACCCGGGTGTTCCAGGGCAGGCGTTCCTGGCCCGGCGTGAAGAGTTGGAGTTCCCGCCGATGGAGGTTGTAGGTGCCCTTGAAGCGTTTGCCCATGCCGATGGGCCAGGAAAGGGGCGCGCATTCGATCTGCAGTGTTTCCTCGATGTCGTCCAGGATATGGAGAGGCGCCAGGCCCTCGCGGTCCAGTTTGTTGATGAAGGTCAGGATGGGCGTGTTGCGCATCCGGCAGATCTCCATGAGTTTGCGGGTCTGGGGTTCCACCCCCTTGACGCTGTCGATGACCATGACGGCGCTATCCACGGCGGTCAGAACCCGGTAGGTGTCCTCGGAAAAATCCCGGTGTCCCGGCGTGTCCAGAAGGTTGATCTCGTAATCACCATAGTGAAATTTCATGACCGAACTGGTGACGGAAATTCCCCGCTCCCGCTCGATGGCCATCCAGTCGCTTGTGGTCTGTCGGCCGGCCTTGCGGGCCTTCACCGATCCGGCCATCTGGATCGCCCCGCCGAAAAGGAGAAGTTTCTCCGTCAGGGTGGTCTTCCCGGCATCGGGATGGCTGATGATGCCGAAGGTGCGGCGGCGGTCGATTTCCCCAAGGCTGGGACTGGGGGAGGTGATATTCATGGTTCCTTTTTCCTTTTCCGGGGGGTGCGACAGGGCGCAGAACCGTTTCCCGGTATGGCATGATTTTTCGGGGTAACCCATAGCCGGGCCGATCTATACCCTTTTGTGGAAGATGTCAAGGTTTTCCCAAGGCAGGTTTTCCCGAGGCTGTCGGCGTCATCGGTGTTTTCCGGGTTTACCTTGCAGAATGACGAATCGATTCAAGGGTCTCGTCACTTGTTCCCTTTTCGCCGCCGGTCCCATATCTTCTGTAGAATTTGCCAGTGATCGACAAGAGATCCGCTGTCAAGCAATCACGGACCTTGTGCGCGACAGCTCGGGAAGAAGACCGAAAAAGTTTCGGCGGCGGCCCGGGCGCCCTTGATTCCCTCGGGGTGGTTGCGGGAAACGCGGGCAGTCCGGGCCGCCTCACGGTGCCTGTCGTCTACGAAGCCCCCTCCGGAGCCGGAACGGTAAAGACCGGACAGGGGGAAAGGCGCACGACTTTTTCCGCCACCGAGCCGAAGACGAATTTGCGCCAGCCTGTCCAGCCGTGGGTCGCCGTGACGATCATGTCCACCTTTTCCGATCCGGCCAGGTCGATGATCTGATCAGCCGGGCTTCCCTGAAGGATGAAGGTCCGGACGACCAGGTCCGGGGGGAGCCTGTTTTTCCTCACTTCCTCCAGAGAACTTCGGGCGGCATCGGTCAGGGACTCGAAATAATCGGCGGCCACATTGAACCCCGAACCCGGATAAGAGATAAAGTGGGCCAGGGGAACCACGTGCACGACAAGAAGTTCCGCCGAGAAATGCTCCCCGAAATCCCGGGCCTTTTTCAATCCCAGGTAAGACGGCTCGCTGAAGTCTGTCGGGCACAGTATCTTGCGGATTTGCAGCATGTCTTCATTCCTTTCTTTCAATGTTTCCGTCATCCTTTGACAGGTTTGTCGGCCTTCCACGAAAAAGTGCACCACCAGTTTAAAACTACAATTTTTCTCTCTCAATTACCTATGGGTTTCTGACTGTATTTCAGAAAGATCCCGTCCCCGGGCCCTGCCGGACCGGGCCGGCAATACCGGGAAACCTGTCCTGGGAAACCCCGGCCCGGGGATTCCCGTGTCGTGGCTCGGCTCTTCCTGGTTTCCCTTCCCATTCGTCCCTTCGGGGAAGTATGCCGTGAGACTGTTCCCGCCCGCGGATGAAAGAACCATCATTAACGTGCCTTTTTATGGAAATACTGTCTTGACCCCATGTCCGTTCCCGGGACGATTCGTTTAAGATTATTTTGTGATTTTTAAAGAATTTACAGAATCACGCGCCGGGCGATTATTCCGGCGCCCTGTACGCAGGATGGGAGAATGCCGGGATGCCGGTTATGGGTGAAAGGCGGATTGCCTTCGGGATGCAATGGGCGAAGAGGAGGATGACTTCTTTTGCCGTTCCGGGTGGAACGCCGGTACCGCAAAGTTTGATAATCCGATGAAAGAGGAAGGTGTCATTTAGTGGAACGCCCACAGGGAAAAAACGAGGGAACCGTGATTTCCGTTCGCGGCAGCGTGGTGGACGCCCGTTTCCCTGGGCGGCTCCCGGTTCTCCTCAACATTATGCGGGCCGGGGACGAGGAGAGTGTGGTCATCGAAGCGATAAGCCATCTGAACGACCGGACGGTGCGGGGCATTGCCCTCACGTCCACCCAGGGACTGGCGCAGGGTTCCCCCATCCGGGACACGGGCCTCCCCCAGAGGGTGCCCGTGGGAAAAAGGCTCATGGGGCGGGTTTTCAACGTCTTCGGGGAAACCATTGACAGGGGGGAACCGGTTACCGGCGGGGAATGGCGCTCCATCCACCGGGAACCCGTCGCCCTGGACAGGCAGTCCACGGCCACGGACATTTTCATGACGGGGATCAAGGCCATCGACGTTCTCTCGCCCCTGGAACGGGGCGGCAAGGCTGGCCTCTTCGGCGGCGCCGGGGTCGGCAAGACGGTTCTCATCATGGAAATGATCAACAACATGGTGGCCGGCCACGATGGCGTCAGCCTCTTTTGCGGCATCGGCGAACGGGTCCGGGAAGGCGAGGAGCTGTATCGGGAAATGAAGGAGGCCGATGTCCTGAAGAATACCGTCATGCTCTTCGGCCAGATGAATGAGCCGCCGGGGGCCCGGTTCCGGATCGGCCATGCGGCCCTGACCATGGCGGAATACTTCCGGGACGACATGAGACAGGACGTCCTGCTTCTCATCGACAATATCTTTCGTTTCGTTCAGGCGGGCATGGAGGTCTCCGGGCTCCTGGGCCGGCTTCCCTCGCGGCTGGGATATCAGCCCACCCTGGGGACGGAACTGGCGGGTCTGGAAGAGAGAATCTGTAACACCGCCACGGGAGCCATCACCTCCATCCAGGCGGTTTACGTTCCCGCCGATGATTTTACGGATCCCGCCGCCGTTCACACCTTCGGCCACCTTTCGGCCTCTATCGTCCTGTCCCGGAAAAAGGCGAGCGAAGGCCTCTACCCGGCCATCGATCCCCTCCAGTCGGGATCCAAGATGCTCGTTCCGCACGTCGTGGGGGAGCGGCACTACCGCGTTGCCCAGGAGGTTCGAAACACCCTGGCTGAATACGAGAACCTGAAGGACATCATTGCCATGCTTGGACTCGAGGAACTGTCCCGGCGGGATCGGCGGACCGTCAACCGGGCGCGCCGGCTGGAACGGTTTCTCACCCAGCCCTTCATGGTCACCGAGGCCTTTACGGGTCACAAGGGAAAGATGGTGGACCGGCAGGATGCTCTCGAGGGATGTGAACGGATCCTGAACGACGAATTCACCGATCATCCTGAAAGGGCTTTCTACATGATCGGAAAGATCGACGAAGCGGAAAAAAGGCCGCAATAAGGTCTCGTGGATCCGATGGGGGACCGGAGTGGCGATTACGCCGTTTCCAGGACCCGGGTTGAAGGGGAAAGGCACCCTGTCTGGAACCCACCGGAAGCCTCGCAGGAGAGATGACATGCAGCTCAAGGTTCTCCTTCCCACGGAAATTTTTCTTCACGAGCCGGTCCGGAAGGTGACCGCCGAAGCCCCAAACGGTTCTTTCTGCCTTCTTCCGGCCCACATCGATTTCGTCACCGCCCTCGTTCCCGGGCTTCTTTCTTACGAAACGGAAGAAGAAGAAAAAGAAGTCTTTCTTGCCATCGACGGGGGGATTCTCGTCAAGGAGGGCCCGCTGGTGACGGTTTCCACGGGCAATGCCGTTCGTGGGCCGGACCTGGGACGGCTTCGAAAAACAGTGGAAGAAAAATTCGAGGTTCTCGACGAGCGGGAGAAGCGGGCCCGGTCGGCGACGGCGAAAATCGAAGCGGGCTTTGTCCGCCGCTTCCTGGAGATCCAGAAAAATGTCTGAGCGAAGCACCCGGAGCGATAAAGCCGGACTAAAGGACCTCCGGGAAGAGGTAGGAAGCCGGGAGGTCCGTAAAATGAAGGCGAGGGAAGAAAAGGACCGAAGCCTCTGGTTCGGTCTGGGCATGTTCGGGCTTGTCGGGTGGTCCGTGGCCATTCCCACCCTTATGGGCATCGCTTTTGGCATCTGGATCGACAGGACCTGGCCGAGCGCCTACTCGTGGACACTCATGGGTCTTGTGGCGGGCGTGACGCTGGGCTGCCTCAACGCCTGGTTCTGGGTGAAACGGGAGAGCCGCCGTGAGTGAATACCATCTCAATTACCCTTCGATCATCTTCCTGGTCGGTGGGGTCATTCTCCTGGTGATGCTCATCAAACCCGGGCTGGAGCGCTTGGGCGTGCCCGCTCTCGTGGGATTCCTCGTCCTCGGGTTTCTCATCCGTCTCGCTGACACCCGGTTCGATCTCTTTACCGCCGGCTACAGGCAGATTTTCACATTCATGGCGAACATAGGCCTTATCACGCTTCTCTTTCGCGTCGGCCTGGAAAGCAACATACGGGGCCTCGCGGGCCAGCTGCGCCGGGCCGGAATCGTCTGGTTCGGCAACGTGTTTATCAGCGGTCCCGTGGGATTCTTCACGGCCTGGGGACTGCTGGGTTTCCACTGGGTCACGAGCCTCATTGTCGCCACGGCCTTCACCGCCACCAGCGTGGGGATCACGGTGGCCGTGTGGAAAGAGGCGGAGGTCCTGGACACGCCCCAGGGACAGCTCCTGGTGGACGTGGCGGAAATGGACGACATCTCCGCCGTGGTTCTCATGGCCATCCTCTTCGCCATTCTTCCCACGCTCAGATCGGGAACGGCCGCCTCCCTTTTCCCCCTGGTTTCGGGAACGCTGGGTCTTTTCCTTCTCAAGCTCCTGGCCTTCGGGGCCTTCTGCTTTCTTTTTTCCCAATACGTGGAAAGACACGTGGTCCACTTTTTCGGAAACCTCGAATCCCGCCCCGACCTCATGCTCGTGGTCGTGGCCATCGGATTCGTCATCGCGGCCGTGGCCGGCGCTCTCGGTTTTTCCCTCGCCATCGGCGCTTTCTTTGCTGGGCTGGTCTTCAGCCGGGACCCCGAGACCCTGAAGATGGAATCATCTTTTTTGCCCCTGTATTCTCTCTTCAGCCCCTTTTTCTTCATCGGCATCGGGATGGATCTCGATCCGGCGGTTCTCGGTACCACCCTGGGCATGGGCGGTATCCTTCTCGTCATGGCCGTCCTGGGGAAATTCATTGCCAACGCCCTGCCGCTTTTTTTCATGACCGGGGTCAGCACCGCGGTTCTCATCGGTTTCAGCATGGCTCCCCGGGCGGAGATCGCCATGGTGATCATGCAAAGGGGACTCGATCTGGGGGACTGGGCCGTCCCGGCCGATGCTTACGCTGCCATGGTGGTGGTTTCGGCGGCGACCTGCGTCCTGTCGCCCCTTTTGCTGCGCTGGCTTCTGAAAAGGCAGTTTCCTGAAGGTGAGGGAAAAGGATGAGCTTATTCAAGGAGATACTTCTTCTGTTTGCTTTGGGGGCCGGGCTTGGGTTCTTTTTCTTCGGCGGCCTGTGGTGGACGGTACGGCGGCTTGACGGGACCGGAAGGCCGGCCCTGGTGATGACGGCGAGCTTTCTCGTCCGCACGGCCGTGGTTCTCGGGGTCCTCTTTTTCGCGGCCGGAGGAGACTGGCGGCGGCTTGCGGCATTCCTCCTGGGTTTTCTGGGCGTCCGGTTCCTGACGGTTCGCACTGTCCGAAGGCGGGCGTCCCCCGGATAAATCGCTGTCCGGGAAAAACGGAAACAAACGAGATGAAAGAAAGAAAAAGGACAACCCATGGATTTCATGACTATTAAGGAAATAAGCCCGGATCAGGTCATTTTCTGGCAGTGGGGAATCGTCTCCGTGAGCGGAACCATTGTCTTTACCTGGGGCCTCATGCTGTTTCTGGTTGTCGGTTCCGTTCTCATCACCCGGAGGCTTTCGACGGGCGTCAGCCTGTCACGGTGGCAGAACCTGCTCGAGGTCCTGGTGGGGGGCATGGGCCATGAAATCGCCGAGATCAGCCGCCAGGACCCGGGACCCTACCTGCCCTTCGTTGGGACCCTCTTTCTTTTCATCCTGGTGTCCAACATTTTGACAGTCATCCCCGGGTTCCTCGCTCCCACGGCCTCCCTATCCACCACGGCGGCCCTGGCCATCTGCGTTTTTGTCGTCGTGCCCGTCTACGGAATCCGGAGACGGGGTCTTCGGGGGTATCTCCGGCAGTACATCGAGCCCACCCTCTTCATGCTTCCCTTCAACATCATCGGCGAGCTGTCCCGGACCCTTGCCCTGGCGGTCCGCCTTTTCGGAAATATCATGAGCGGCACGAAAATCGTGGCCATCCTTCTGGCCCTGGCACCCCTGCTTTTTCCCGTGCTCATGCACGCCCTGGGACTCCTGACGGGGGTGATTCAGGCCTACATCTTCGCCGTCCTCGCCATGGTCTACATCGCCTCGGCTACCAGGGCCCAGGATGAGAGATCGCGCGGGGGAGAAGAGAAAGGAGAGAATTCATAATGGAAAGCACCGCACTCATCGGCATGGCGTCCATCGTCACCGCCGGCCTCACCATCGGCATCGGGGCCATCGGGCCGGCCCTCGGGGAGGGCCGGGCGGTCGCCCAGGCTCTGAGCGCCATGGCCCAGCAGCCCGACGAATCCAACAGGATCACCAGGACCCTCTTCGTGGGACTCGCCATGATCGAGTCCACGGCCATTTACGCCTTCGTGGTGTCCATGATCCTGCTTTTCGCGAACCCGTTCTGGGATTACGTCATTTCCCAGGCAGGCAGGTGAGCCATGCTCATCGACTGGTTCACCGTAGCCGCACAGATTCTCAACTTTCTCATCCTGGTGTTCCTGCTCAAGCATTTTCTCTACGACCGCATCATCGGGGCCATGGATGAGCGGGAGCGGAAGATCCGTGGCCGCCTGGAGGATGCCGAGGAAAAGAAGAGGGAACGGGAACAAGAGGCGGAAACCTATCGCCGGAAAAACCGTGAACTGGAGGAGAAGCGAAAGGAAATCCTCGACGCCGCCCGGGACGAGGCGGAAGAAAAGCGGAAGGAACTGGTCCGCCAGGCCCGGGAGAACGTGGAATCCCTGCGGACCCAGTGGCGGGAATCCCTCCAGAGGGAACAGGAATCGTTCCTCGGGGAATTGAAGGAGCTGGCGGGGGAGCAGGTTCTTGACATTACCCGCCGCGCCCTCCGCGATCTTGCGGACAGCGATGTGGAGGACCGGGTTGTTCGGGTTTTCCTCGACAGGATGGAGGACCTGGACGGAGAAG
>Ga0209200_1003099_pt1 | contig 14635 bp, 11 predicted proteins | sample AD_UKC033_MetaG_FD_184406 | JGI IMG/M metagenome (GOLD analysis project Ga0209200, IMG submission 184406) | Active sludge microbial communities of municipal wastewater-treating anaerobic digesters from USA - AD_UKC033_MetaG (SPAdes) (version 2) | ecosystem: Engineered > Bioreactor > Anaerobic >...
TTTTCATGGGCCATATTATTATATTTATTTTACATACGAAAGATCGTTTCATTCTTATTATATTGGCAAACCCGATAGTTTTACTTTAAAAACAGCAATAATGAATGGAAAAAAATTCAGAAGATTATAGAAAGGGAAAAAATGAAGATTCGATTTGTTTACAATGGTGTAGAAAAAGAATACGATGGTGAAGATGCTGTTATTTTTGGAATCACTGAGACAGATACCCCTTCACAGGTTCTTGAAAAGACAAAAGCAGCTTTGAATGAAGAGTTTCAAATCTCAGACGGCATTGAGTTTACTGCAATAAAGAAAGAGCTTGTTGAGAATGTTGTTGGAGAGGGCGGTATTGTAGAAACAAGAACACCTGTCTGGTGGGTTATGCCTAATCCAGTTGCAGGATGAAGAGCGTTGACAAGGGTGGTGGAAACTGTGATAAGAATGCTGTTCTTATCCGATAGGTAGACGCGCCGCGTAGGATCTGTTTTGTCAGCAGACTGGGTTTCATTGCCGAGTGTCAATGGAGCGGTGGGTGACTCCGTGCAGGTTAGAATCCTGCCTCTTGTCAACATAAACTTAGTAGGGATGTATAGACAAAACTCCTTTGGAATGTGGCTTGGGGGCGATGTTCCATGTGTTTAGTATCATCCCTACTAACTTTTAAGAACTGAACGGCAATTTATTTGGTAATGATAAACCAGAGAAATAACTGTGTTTTAAAAAGAAAGGAAACAAGAAATGGAACAGCTTACTACCACAGAGAGACTTGCTGTTTTTAACAAACTTTCAGGCGGTAATCTTCATCTTTGGTCAAAAGGAAAGATTCAAGCTGAAAAAGCCTATGAAGTGTTTCAAACTCTTTTGACTCTTGCAAAAGAAGATCCTCTATTCTTAGCTCATCTTGTTTCCAGAGACAATACAAAAGATTTGGATGTTTTATCCACAATTGCAAACTTTAAGACAGATGCAGATGGTAGTTATTTTGAGGATAAAACAGCACAAAAACCTGATCTTCGTTATGTTTCTCAAGCAAAAATTCTGCAAATGGAACCTGCTCTTGCTTACAGGACTCTATGGTTTTCTCTGCAAAAATATCAAGACAGTAGGTTTCTTACCAAAAAAGCAAAAGAAGCTTTCGTTAAATATTTAAGATATAGAGAAATCAACACAAATGTTTTAAAGGGTGCTGTTGATCATGGTCTAAAAGAAAAAATCATGTATATGTATCGTGTTCTTCACCTGAAACCTTCTGATGAAGCTGTTAAAACTTTAAGATGGAAACAAAGAGTTGACAGAGGTTTTGTAATTGAAAAGAAAGAAAATCCTTTTGATGGTCTAACTCCTAAAGAAGTTGCTGAAAAGATTGTAAAAGAAAAGATTCCTTTTCAATTGGCAGTATCTCAAATAGGTGAAATGACTCCTATCATAGGAAAGGCTTTATTCAAAGTCGCAAATCCAAGACAAGCTGCTATCTACTCTGCTACTTGGGAAACTCTTGGTCTTTTCAATAACCCTGAATTCTCAAATGAATATAAGGAAAAAATTCTTGTTTTTGGAAAAGGTGATGAAACAGACCGCACTCAGAGAGTTGAGAAGCTTTCAGGAGAGGCAAAGAAAGTAGTCGAAGAAGTAAAATCAGAACAGCGAAAGCAGGAGTTTGGAAAGTTAAAAGAGTTTGGAATCAATAAGGTATATATTCATGCTGATTTTTCAGGAAGTCTTTCCGCTTACTCCAAAGAAGTTTGTAAACTTGCAGCTATGTTTGCGGAGCTTGTAAGTAATCCAAAAGAAAATCTTCGATGGGGTATATTTTCTATGTCAGGTGAGGAATTAAATCTTCCTGAAACTTTTACACAAGGAAATTTTGAGAAAGCTCTTTATGGCAGAAGACTTGGTGGATCAACAAACACTATGGCTCTGATGCCAAAGTCAATTGCTTTTGGTTCTGATCTTGATGTTTTTATCACAGACGGTCAGGATAATTGTAATAGATATGACAGAAACAATTTGAAAGCAAGAAGAGCTTTGGTTGTAAAAGTTGGTAATTATGATCCAACTACTTTTCATGTGCTTTTAAATGATGTTTTTGCTTCTTTTTCTGAAATTGATTATGGAACACTTGATAATAGTGCAAAGATTGTCGAAGCTATCTCTATTGCTATTAAAGGTGAAACTGCTATTGTCGATGAAATTATGAACACAAAACTTCTGGAACTGCCTAAGTGGTGGAATCTGATCTCAGCAAAATAGTTGTTGTGGAAGGACACAAATGCCTTGGGGCTTCTTGGCTTGTGAAAGTTGCAAGGAAGAAGTCCCTTGGTAGTGGTGTTTATGAATATGATGAAGAAAAAGGTAGTTTTTATCCTGTCAATGAAGACTTTTTAAAAGAAATAAAAGCTACTGTTTTTGATAAAGATTTAGTGATTCCTAATTTCAATCAAGCAAAACATTACAAACTCGGAACAGAGATATATCTGAAGAATGAAGAGCTTCCTTGCTCTGTGATTGCTATTAAATATTTTGAGGGACTCACAAACCAAAAAAGAGTTATAGGTTTTGATTCAGTTCTTTCTTGCAGACTCGAAAGCAGAGAAACAACAAATCTTTCTCCTGAACAAAGATATTTTATTTATAAAACAACAGCAAAGGAAAAAGAAGATGAGTTAAGAAAACAACTTGAGAGGGAACTGAGTCAAGAAGAAAAAATAAGATATGCTCTTCGTGCTACTGGTGGAGAGTTGATTACTTATTATGAAAAAGATAATGATTTTATTGTTTGTTGGTCTTGTGATGGTACGAGTATAGTTTCTGTTGTTGATAAAGATTTGAAAATAAAAGAGTTGGGATTTTGTGCAAGCGGTTTTGATTATACACAAAGTCTTTCTTCTGCTGTCCTTTTGTTTAAGGTCTATAACGATAATGATGATATTTTTATAACAAGGAGATTGTCATGAAAAATGCACTTTGTGTTGGGGTAAACAAGTTTTTAAGTGTTGGTGAAGATCTAAAAGGTTGTGTCAATGATGCTAACAAATGGAGAGATGTTCTTGTTGATTTGGGTTTTAATGTAACTCTTTTGTTAGATGAACAGGCAACAAAAGCAAACATTTTGAAACATTTGAATGTTTTAAAGAACACATCTGTTTTTGGTGATGAAGTTGTTTATATTAATTCAAGTCATGGAACAAAGCTTCTCGATAAGAACAGTGATGAAGAAGATGGTTATGATGAGGCGTTGTATGTATATGATGGAGCAATCAGAGATGATGACCTTCGTGTAATTTTTAATGGCTTTAATCTAGGTGTTCATTTGACTGTGATTTTTGATACTTGTTTTTCAAAATCAGCCACAAGAGTTGTAAAAACAGAAGAAAAATACAGAAAGCCAAGATTTATTGAAACGGATAAAATTAAGAAGTCTTTTCCTCTCAAAAAGAAGCTCTTGTCAGGACTCGAAGAGGAAATGACAGAGGTCTTTATTTCAGCTTGTGGAGAGAATGAAAGTGCTTATGATGCTTTTATAGATGGTGAGTATCAAGGTGCTTTCTCTGCTTTTGCAAGGGATGTTTTCAAAAAAGGACAAAGCTTTAATGAGTTTTATACAGAGCTAATAAAGTGTCTTCCTAACTCTTATTTTCCGCAAACACCGAGTCTTGAAGGCAAAGAAGAAAACAAAAAGAAAACCATGTTTATTAATGAAACTTCTATGCCTGAGCCAGAGCCTGAAGAGGTTGTACCTGAAAAAACAAAGACAAGAAATATTATATATGGAATTATCTTTGTTCTTGCCTTAGCTGCTATGGCTATTGCTAACATTTTGAGGTAGCTATGAAAGAATGCAGTATTGTTGTTCTCAATAAAGAAATAATATCTTTTTGTCTTGGCAGCGAATATTTTGTAGACTTTAATATTCTTGATGTATATGAAAAAGTAAAGAAAACAGAAGGCAAAAAGAATCTTGTTTTTGTTCACACACACCCTTTCCAAACCGTAGGAATTTGTTCTGAACAAGACAAGAAAGCAATCAAGAATATAAAAGCTGTTTTTGGTGATGATTTTGAGTTTACTTTTATTGTTCTTGGAAGAGAAAATTGCGGTAGTTATTTCTTTGGCAAAGAGAAAAGCTTATACTTTTTTCCTTTGAAGATTTCTTTTTTATTTAATCTTTTAATGGAAATGTCATCTGTTGCATGAGGTAAAAAATGAAAATAGAACAGGTTCATCTTTTTGGTTGTGGTTCAATAGGTACTCATTTGATTGCAAATCTCTTGGGAACAATGCAAGTAGAACATCTCTATCTTTATGACAAAGATATTTTAGAGCCAAGAAACGTGGGGCATAGAATCCGTCTTTTGCAGAACATAAAAAAGAAAAAGGTTATTGCTTTAAAAGAAGACTTGATTCTTAATTTCAACAACAAAATTCAGCCTCATAGAATCTATGATTCGGTTGGAGATATTCTTATTAAAAATATTAATATAAATAAAGATGCTTTGGTTTTGGATTGTCTTGATAACTATGCTGCAAGACAATATACTACAAAGTATCATAATGTGTTACATATAGGCTTCAGTCCTGATTTAACAGGAACAGTTCATTGGAATGAAAACTACAGGATTGAAGATTCTGTTCACAAGGATGATCCTTGTGATATGGAAGGTTTTTATCCTTTTCTATCTATTTTGTCTTCTGTTGCAGTATTTTCTATTATGGAATATTTGAAAGAAGGCAAGAAGAATAATTATGTTGTTTTTGGAAAAAAAGTTGAGATTTTTTAATTTTTCTCTTGACTTTTAGATTTTATTTTCGTATATTATTAATGTGTTCAGGATGGTCGATGTTCTTTGAAAATAGAGTCTTTTTGTTTTGATCACATGCAAATAACTAAGTCGTCTCAAAAACAACTAAGTTACAAGTAACCAATGAAAAACTACTTGCGAGCAAAAAAATCAAAATGAACTTGACTCTATTGTTTTTGTAAAAGAGAAGGATCTTTAGAAGATGCACACATGCAATATGTTGGTTCGAATCCAACTCTTTCCCGAAAGGGTAAGGTAGTCAAATGGTTATGACAATCATCTGTTAAATGATCAAAGCAAATTGCATTTTTAACTTGATCCTTCATTAATTTAAAAAAGAGTCTCTCGTTGTTGTCCACATGCAAATAGTGCAGTCTGGTAGCACAATTGTCGGTAAAACAATGAATCGCAGGTTCAAATCCTGTTTTGCTTTCTGTAAGACAATAACAACTTGACTCTTTACCATAATTTCCATTCTTCCTCCCATATCCCTAATCCATGCAAAAAAGCCTACTAATTCCCGGTAGGCTTTTTTGTTTCTTCTATGTTTAAAACATCAAAAATTCCATTTGGTGTCTTTTCTCAAAGCTTCCTTATATTCCTCTCCTTCATAAAGAATGCCATTAAAAATAGCTTTTCCATTTGTTATAGATATTGGCAAGATATTAAAATAATCTTCTGTATATTCTACAAAACTAATACCTTGTTGCCAGTTATCTTTTCCTTTTCTTGAAGGCACTATTCCGTCAATTCTGGCAAGTGTACCCGGACTAAACACCTGAAATATCTCTGTTTCTTTTGCCTCAAATGTTTTAGAGGCAAGCTCTTGTCTGTGTATATGACCTATTATTTGACTACAGTGTGTGTTTGCTACTAAAGATTTAACTGTTTCTCCACTTACAGACCTTGTTACTGTTCCATGAGTGACTTTTAGTTTGTTATTTATCCAAAACTCACCTTCAGGATATTTGTTTAAAGACTCAATATTTAAAGATTTAAAATTAAGTAAATTTTCTTCTGAAAGAACAGGAACACCCTCAAGCTCATCAATTGCTCTCAGATTATAAGCAGCAATAAAGTGATTGATAATATAATTTTCCAATCTCTTGCTATGGTTGCTTCCTAAATAAACAATTCTTGATGTGGGGCAAACTGTTCTTATTTTTCCTAAGTACCATCCAAGCTCGATAATTGCAGGTTGTATAGTCCAATAGAACTCAGGTCTTTTTATAAACTTGTCAGACAGTTCTGCAAAATCTAACATGTCACCAAGAATAACAATAGTATCAGGTTTTTCTTTATCAAGAATTTTTAAAGAAACACTCATGGCTTTTCTATCATTGAAAGGATTAAGGTTGTTGGTAAAAACATCTCTTTCATAGCCTACATGAGCATCACCAAAAACTGCTGCTTTTTGTATCTTTGTTTTTGTTGTCTTTGTTTTAAAAGGAGAGACTTTTATTTCAACTGATTGGATTGTGGGAAAAATTTGTTTGGTAGGTTTTTTCTTATAGAGCCAAGCTTTTACTTGAAAGATCATTTCTCTAGTTGGGATGTTGTTTATTTTTAAAACAATACCCCACTTGTTTATTGTGTGTTTTTCAATAACCCACTCATTTAGATCTATTTCGCAATATTTTATTAATCCTTCTAATGTTTTAATATCTTTTGTTTTAGCTTCAATTTCAAGTATTCCGTTTTCTTCTTTTTTTGTTACTTCGTTTTTATAGTCTTCCTCTTCTTCGTAAAAATTCTTTCTGCAATTTAAACAATAGTATCTGTTTCTTCCAGCCGATAACCCTCTACTTTGAACTTTTCCGCTGCACATGGGACATATCTTCATCGGTTCCTCAATAATTGTTATAGGCAACACACTCTATTTGTGTCATAAAAGACTTAAAGTTGTGATTTATAGATGTGATATAACAGGTTTCCGAGAATCCTTCTCGATAAGGGAATAGTTTTTTGCTCCTTATTTTTAATGTGGTTATTTCACCTGTACTGTTAATCATATCTATAAAGGTATATAAAGGAACAGTTAAAGTCAAGACATATTTTGGGAAAGCATAAAGAGTTCTTATTTTGTCTGCCATTTGTTTGGCAAGTTTTCTTGTTAAAAATTTATTATTAATATTAGGATATTGTTTTTTGCCATAAAGATTCACAGAAGATGAGCTGATAGCAAGTTGTTTTGATTTCTCATCAGACTCTATTACAAGTCCTTTACAATAAACTTTTATTCTATCACCCTGTTTAAAAATAGATTTTTTTCCTGCTGAACCTATACTCAGAAAAACATCAGTATTTCCTATTTCATAAAACACAGAATAAACTCTTGGAGCAAAAAAAGCATAAACAGTATCATTTGTTGTTGTTACTATAGAGGTATCAAGAGTTATTGTGCTTGTATCAACATCAACACTTGTTATTCTTGCATACTGATTGTTAATTAAAACATAAGTATTTATACTTAAAGCATCAAGAGAGTTGACTGTCTGTTCTGTGCTTGTTGTTCCTGTTGTTATAAATGTTACACCTTCATCAGACCAATCTTTAATAGAATCATAAAGTCTGTTTCTTCTTATTACTGTAAATTCATCTCCTTTGTTGACGGTAACAGAACCGCTTATTGTTATTTGATTTGTTGTTGAATCTACTGCTGTTATCAGGTAGTATTCTTCATCTTCATTTTCATCTGTATTAACAAGAAAATAACCTGTTTTTATACCAAAATCAGTATCATCACCACCGAAAGTGGAACTTATATTTAAAGTAGATCCTGCTGTAACAGAAGATGTAAATAAACCATGAATAACAACTTCATAGATTCTATATTTAAAAAGAGGAAAACCACTTTCAGTTGAAGAACCAAAGTTTGAATCACCGTCTGTTACACAAATAAGAGCAATCTCTTTTGTTTTTGTATCTAATTGTTTAATATTTATTTCTTCTTCAGAGATTGTGTTTTCTTCCTCTTCTTCTGTTCTTTCTTTTAATAAAAGTTCATATTCTGGTGATTCATATTTGACCTCATAAGGAGTTATTTCAACAAAATTAAATGTGTTATCTAAACCTCTTTCTTTTTTTATGCTAACAACATCTTTATCTGTTATTTCAATAATATTGTCATTTATATCTCTTCTTTGAAAGAAAAAATCTCCTTTTGCATCAAAACCCATAACACAGTTTGATCTTTGTGCCAGCAAACCTAAAGCGTCCCAAATACTGCTTCCCTCAAAATCAGCAAGCATTAAATATTCACTAATCATATTATCATATTTGAACATATAATTATATGAAGAGGTAACAGTCATTTGATAATCAAAGGAGTCTGATGCTATGCCCCAAAGAATATAATCATTTTCTCTTGTTTCTTCATCAATGACAAGTTGAGAAACCAAAAAAGTATTATTATCAACAATAGGAAAACCATTATCAAGAACTTCATTTTCACTTGTTAAAAGATTATATTTATTTATATAACCTGTTTGTTGTGAACAAAAAAATAAATCTTTTAAACTATCTTCTTCTCTAATAACTAATCCTTTTGGTTGATTGTTTGTTTTATAAATTGAAACCTCGTTATTCATGTTATAATCATAGCTTGCTATTTCATATCTTGATAAAGCCCAATAATAATAATTTAAATAAACAACAAAAAGCTCTAAATCATTATCTATTTCATCTTTATTTTTTTCATTATAATATATTTCTATTGGTATTTTTCCAGCTTCTGCTTTATATGTAGACCAAGTATCTTCTATGGCATTATAATATCTTATTTCTGAAAATATACTACTACCTATATTTTCATCATTAACACTTTCTGGATCACAGAAAGTTACAACACTAACATAAAAACCTGCTTGACTGAAATCAGGAGAAGAAATACCATGTATTGTTCTTTTTTTAGCAAAAGCAGCAACAGGAAAAGCTTTATAGTTATAAGAATAACTGCCCCTTGTTAAAAATATACCGCTTGGTGTTGTATTTAATTCTGTTTCTGTTTCTAAATCAAATGTATACAAATAACGTTTATGGTCAAGTTCATTTGTTATCTTACAATACAATATAGTTTCTATATCATCATTATAACAAACACAACCTTGTTGTCCTAAAGATAATCTTAAAAACTCAAGCATGCCATCTTGCTTTATAGCAACATTAAAACCCTCAATAAAAGAAGGCAAATCTGCTTCATTAGCAAAAAAAGTTGTTAAGTCAGCACCTGTTTCATGACTATTATAGTTTTCTTGTTTTTTATATTTTACAGGATTTTCTACACCATCATGAGAAGAAAATCTTGCATATTGTGAGAAAGGACAAAATATATTAGTAGTTCCTGATTTAGCCATAAAATAAATTGTTTGTCCTATAATACTATGAAAACCACCACCAGCAGGTGGCTCTTCATAAAAGTTATAACCATATCTATAATAGCTTTTTCCATCATAAAAATTAGTTAAAGTTTTAATAACAGTTAAACTATTATTAGTATATTTAAAAACTTTTGCCGTAACAGTTAGCCAAGTTTTATCTGGAACATCACTATCTGTTGTCATATCTGGATAAGCAACACCATAAATTATTCCTTTGCTTCCATACCATAAATATCTAATATGATAGCCTGTTCCTAATGTTGAAATTTCTGTTAGCTCAGTAAATAAATCTGTTGCTGTGTTGTAAGAATAGAGTTGTTCGTCACAACCAAGATAAAGTGTGTTTTTAGGATCATCTTTTGTTGCAACACTTATTGTAGCAGGAGCAATACAAAAAGCTCTTGCTTTTTTTGTATTGTCTAAAGTTATATTAGCTATATCATCATCATCTGTATCAACTTCCATTGGCGGCGGGCCAATTGTTGTGTTAGTCTTAGAACCATCAAAAGTCTCTAAATTTATTCTGTTTAATATATTAAAAGTATTTGGAAGTCTGCCATTGTTTCTTTTAGCATATTCCAATTCAAGAAGTTTTTTGACAAGAAAAGAAATAGAACGATTTTGATACCAAGTCTGACCATTTTTAACAACAGAAGCATCTCTTTCCATTAAAGGTTTTTCAAGTCCAACTAAATTTAAAGTTGCTTCTGATGAGAGATCAGATTCTATTTCATTAATTAAAAAAGTTCCAATAGGGTGTTCAAAGTGTTGTTCGATGAAAGACTCAATAAACCTGAATTGGATTCTTCTTCTGCACCAAACAGTTTCAGATTCATTTTTTGTTTTTGAAAAAGAGGCAGTGTTTCCTTTCTCTGTCTTCATTGTAAAATCAAGAGGTTTTTCCCAAAAACCATCCGAATTATCAACTTTGAGATTAGAAGCAGAAGAAATAAAAGAAGAGCTTATAAATCTTGAGTCTGCATCTCTTTTTATATTAGGTATTTCTAAAACAAGATCTTTTTTTCTTTTTACTCTTGAAGAAAAATCAACCCACTCAAGATTATCATCTTCTATATAAACCTTTATATTATAATTTCTGCTTTCTTTCTTCTGAAGTTGTTCCAGTGAAGGCATTAGCATTATATTTCTTCCAAAGTTAATTGAAAACTACAGTTTTGTCTGTTCCACATTGACTTGGCAGCAGGAGTAAGTGATAAAAGTCCCTGCAAAAAACCTTGATGAATTTCAGGGACATTTTCCTTTAAGTGAAGATTAACAACACCACCCTGTAAACAATATTCCTCAAAAACTCTTAGTTTTTTATAGAAAGTATATGGAACATTACTGAAACTCATACTCAGACTATATTTAGATGATCTTTCTCCCCAACCTGAAACATTAGCCCATCTAAGACTATTATTTGAGTTTCTGTATTTTACAATATTTTCTGTTTTTGTTGGCACAACAGAACCTAAATCCGGGTATTCTGTAAATGTCCAAAAACCATTATTTGCCTGTTCAATTCTTGCCCCCGGCCCCCACTGTCTTCCTACAGTTAAGCCTGTTACAGCTAAGGCTTTTAGAGAAGAAGTATCAAAAATACCATCAGTAACTATAGTTCCTTTATCATAAATAATATTAGCACCAGTAGCATCCCACCCCCAAATATTAACAGTAGAACCTACTGTAAACTCACTTAAATCTCCTGTTACATTAAAAAGAGTGTTTGTAGCATAATTAACAGGAGAATTAGCTGATGATGTTTCAACACATGGAGCAACACCTCTGATATGTTCGAGGTAAAAATCATCAAGAAAAATAGTAAATTTGTTCCAACTCAAAATATCAAGTTGAATAAAACCTGTTGTTGTTCTGTTTGAAACACCACCTAAATATTGAGCAAGATTAGGAGAACTTAAAAAATTAGAACCATATATTTCTTGTTCTGTCCAATCAATAACATCTGTATCGGTATATAAAAGACGATAGTTTGAAGTTATACCATCATTAACATAAAATATGAGTCTTGGAACATTTAAACCAGATGAAACCTCTTGTTTCATCCAAAAACCTGCTCTGTAATAGCTATACTCAGGCCACTCATCAAACTCAAAAGCATCTGATTTTAAAATAGCTGTCGATTGAGCTGTAGTAGGATCTGCTGTATTAGTCAAAGAAAAAGCAAAGTTGTCTGAAAAACCTTTTCCATAAGGCATGATAGTAGTAAAAGAATATTTATTATAAGCCGCAGAGCCATGATTCCAACCTTCAGGCCACCCGGAACCATAACCAACAACAGGATCATCAACGTCATAAACTTTTGTTAAAGCGTTTTGTAAACCTATATAATAATAAGGAGCTTGATAGGTTGATCTTTCAACTATAACTTGTTCTGTTTGTCCTTCATAACTAGAATTACTGGAAGTAAGAGTTAAAATATCTCCTCTTTTTATTGAGTTTCTCAAATCCACCAAAGCTGCCGTTGGCTCTACATGAGCAACTCTTATACTTTTTTCTCCTACTGTGTTGGCAACAGACATTTTCATAGAACAATAGATAGGAGTATCAAATTTATGGTTTGCTATTCTAATAGCTTTTGCTATCTCAAAATTCATGACTCAATGCCTCCGGCATAAGCTCTGATGTATTTCTGTCCTTCTGCCAACTTATATTCTGTCTGGATTGTCAACCTAAAAGATTCTCCAATAAGTGTAGGATCAGAAACAATAGGAACGCCTGTTTCAGGAATAGCAACCCAAGCTGCTCCGTTATAGTACTCCCATCCTGTTTGATCAAGGACGGATTCAAAAGTTTTTTCTATTGTAGTAAAAGTATCTTCTGTTGCTATTTCAATCTTAAAATGAAGATTTGAGTTTCCTGCTTTAGGATCTGGTATTGTTCCTACAATTACAGGTGTGGTGTTTTTATCAAAATATCCATCAACAGGGCTTGTGATAACAGGAGCTTCAGGAGCATTATCAACAGAAATATTATAAAGAACAGTTTCCATTATATCACCTATGAGATTATCTCTATCATAGGCGATTATTTTTATTTGAACTTTACCTTTATAATCTATTCCTAAATCTACTACTGTGTCCCAAATAAAAACATGATCTGTTCCTTCTTCGGAAGTAGCAAGAGTTAATTTTCCATCACTATCACCACCTGCATCAGTCATTTCCAAAAAAGCATTATTGTAGTAATAAACAGGCTTTATACTTGCTGTTCCTTCTCTGTCATCTTCTAATACATAGTTGATTGTAATATCTCCATATTCACCTTCTGTAGATAAAATACGAACTTTACAATCACCATTTGTAACTTCTAATTTAACAGAATCAGAATAATCACTGTATGATATAGAAGAAGCAGGTTTTTGACTTTTTGTAGGCGAAAAAGCTGTGTCTGTCACTCTTCTCCATCCTTTGCTTTAAGTCTTAAATAAACAGAATCAGTATTTGCAACTTTCAAATATCTGCCTGTTAATCCACCAAAATCTTCGTATGTGTACCACACTTCTGCTGTTCCTAAAGAATCTATATCATCAGTAACATAAACATATTTTGATGTAATAGAATCTTGTAAGGCATATAATGTATGTGAAGCATTAGCAGAAGGTGTTAAACCTTTAATATAAAAATTATCAAACCATATTCTTCTGTCAGAAGCTTTCATTCCTATAAACTTCTGATCCATGTGGGTTTTGTTTTGAACAGAACCTAAAGTATCCGAGTCCAAAAGCATAGTCCAAGTAACTGTGGTATCAACAGGACTTCCATCAAAATCTCTTATAATATCAAGAGTTCTCCATTTGTAATTACCTGTATAGGTAGTATCTATAAGTGTGTCTGGTATTCCTGTTTCTTCAACTATAAATAATGCTTTTGATGAATCCAAAAAAGCATAATAAGTGTTACTTGTATCAACCATAAAAGGATAGAATTCTATCCATTGTGAATTAAGTCTTAGAGAATCATTAAAATGAAATTGAGCAGAGTATTTGACATCTTTATATAAATCAGTTGCTTTACCTGCACGAGTTATAGAGACGTTATCTAAAACTATTGTGCCTGAAGAAGCATTTGCTATAAAAAAAGAAATTTTTTTTGTTTTAACATCTTGTTTTGTTTTTACTAAAGTTCTATGTGTTCCTACTGTTTTTTCTAAATTATAGTTTTGGTATAAGCCGTTTGGATCATTACCGCCAGCAGCATAAAAAGAAAAACCAGCAGGAGCTAAAGTATTGCTAGCTACTTCATAATTTAAATAATAATAAGTGTTTGGTTCTAAACTATCTGCTCTATTAGCCGCAGACTGATATATTTCATGCCAAAAACCATCTCCTGTTAAAGAAGCTGTTGAGTCTTTTAAAATAAATCCAACACCACCACTTCCTGATTTACTCCATTTTGTACTATCTGAAAAATCCCCATCATTAAATCCCTCAACAACATCTGGGCCATAAGAAGATCTAATATGGTTTTCTCCACCATCTGTACTGACTGTTAATCTAAAATTAGGAGAATCAACAGACCAATTTCCTACAAGCTCATCCCACACAGGATTAGAATCCAAGTCTGTGTCTGAAAAATTATCATAAAAATTTCGAGCATTTATATAGTAAAGAATTGTTGTATCTGATACTTTAAAAGTTTCAGGAGCTAAAGGAGCTTCTGCTAAAGTATATCCTGTTGCAGAAATACTTTGTGTAGTATCTCCTTCTTTTACCGCTGCAAGACTAAAACTAAATTTTCCGTTAGGCGGCCAGAAATAATAAAGAGTGTCGGCAACAGCATCAGCAGCAGGTAAAGAAACAATTTCAGTGTTTCCATCATAATTTCCATAATCATTTAAATAAACAACATAGTTATTTTCACCATCTGAATTATCTGTCCAATTAAGAATAAGAGAACTTGTGCTAAGAGCCGTCACTGTCAAATCAGAAGGCGCAGCGGTCAAGTATCTAAAAGTATAAATTAAAGCTTTTGCAAATATGTTCCATCCGTCAGCAGTCCAACTGTTTGCTATTCTCATTGGAAATGTTACATATTTTTTCAAGCTCCTAACATTTATAGCACCTTGTTTCAAATAGTTTGAAGTTGCAGAATCAAAATTAGCCCAAGAAGCTCCATCTGTAAACAAGGAATCAATATAAAAAACAGATTCTGTTTCTGTTTGATTGTAGATTTCTACTAATTCATTATCTGAGTAGTCAGCAGTTATAGAATCAACAGTAGTTATTTTTATACTGTCTTGATCCTCAGTTAAAACAGCAACATTTCCTATTGATAATTTAAGACTATTATAAGGATCTAAGCCTAAAATAGAAGTAACATTTGTCATTATTGAATCTGTAGAGGAAGTATCTTTTCTTCCTATATCTAAACTATTTGAATATAAAATAACAGCATCTAATAAAGACCAAGAATTTGTTCCATCATAAGTAGAAGAATC